>Ga0310697_10000505_pt1 | contig 52904 bp, 35 predicted proteins | sample 172DNAGHGlowgp2_FD_203883 | JGI IMG/M metagenome (GOLD analysis project Ga0310697, IMG submission 203883) | Sheep rumen microbial communities from Palmerston North, Manawatu-Wanganui, New Zealand - 1728 DNA GHGlow gp2 (v2) (version 2) | ecosystem: Host-associated > Mammals > Digestive system >...
CCGCCCTTTTGGTTTAAGGTTTAAGGTTTAGGGTTTAAGGTTTAAGGTTTAAGGTTTAGGGTTTAAGGTTTAAGGGGGGGTAAGGGGGTGGGGTGAGGTTATTCGCCTTTGAATTTCAGGAGGACGCTCTCGTTGACGCGGAGGCCGACCAGTTGGGCGAGCGACCCCTCTTTCACGGCCAGCTCGAGCAGGCCGGTGGCGGAGACGGTGAGGCGTAGCCGGCGGCGGGGGTCGTTGGAGGAATGCTGCTGGAAGTAGCCGGCGGAGAGCTCGGTGACTTCTTGGTCGCGGACGGTGAGCGCGAACGGCCGCCCCTGTCGCAGCCCCTCGAATTCGCGGTAGCTCATGCCGAGGTAGGCGTTGCCGTAGGAGTCGATATAGTGGACGTAGATGCGGAAATAGTCGCCCTGCTGGATGTAGCGCGGCATGTTGCGCTGCAGCAGCTGCTGAGGCTGCTCGCCGAGGTCGCGCATGGAGGCGCCCTGGAGCAGACGGGCCGCCACGCGTGCGAAGAGGTTGTAGGCCGCGAAGTTGTAGACGCCCCCTTCCTGCACCTGCAGCAGGCTGACATCCTCGATGTCGTCGCCGAAGGCCATGGAGGGCAGGCCGTTGTCGCTGCAGAGGTAGTACTGGCCGCGGGCCTTGACGCAGAGGAACGGCGGGCGGGAGGCGACGTCGACGATATGCACGGTGCCTGGAGGGAATCCGGAGCAAGCGTGTCGCACCACGAAGGTGGCGGTCATGACATTGTACGCTTCGAGGCTGTGGGTGATGTCGACCACCCGCACCCCGTCGACGAGGCTGAACAAAAGCCCTTTTACCATGCCGGAAAAGAAACCTTGGTCGCCCCAATCGGTTGTCAGTGTTATTATTGGCGTACTCATATCAAGGTGCAAAGATACACTTTTTTTCAGATGTGTGAAGAAAAAAGTGTATCTTTGCTTAATGACTTTTCCGTGGGGAAAAGCAATAGAGTAGTATAAACCAACAAATTGTATATAAAAATGTCATTACTCTCCATACGCAATTTGCACGCTTCGATAGGCGAACGCGAAATACTGAAAGGTGTGGACCTTGAAGTCAACCGTGGCGAAGTGCACGCCATCATGGGTCCGAACGGCAACGGCAAGAGTACGATGGCCGGAGTGATAGCCGGCAATCCGAAGTACACCGTCACGGCCGGCGAAGTTATCTACAACGGCAAGGACATACTGGGCATGCCTGTGGACCAGCGAGCCTGCGAGGGCATCTTCCTCGGGTTCCAGTATCCGGTGGAGATACCGGGAGTGAGCATCACCAACTTCATGCGTACCGCCGTCAACGAGCAGCGGAAATACCACGGCCTCGACCCGTTGAGCGGAGCCGAGTTCCTGCGGCTGATGGAGGAGAAGAAGAAGGTGGTGGAGATGACCGCCAGCCTTGCGGGTCGCTCGGTGAACGAGGGTTTCAGCGGGGGCGAAAAGAAGAAGAACGAGATATTCCAGATGGCGATGCTCAACCCCACGCTCTCGATTCTCGACGAGACCGACTCGGGGCTCGACATCGACGCGCTGCGCATCGTGGCGGGAGGCGTCAACCAGCTGCGCTCGAAGGACAACGCCACCATCGTCATCACGCACTACCAGCGCCTGCTGGACTTCATAGTGCCCGACTTTGTCCATGTGCTCTACGAGGGCCGGATTGTGAAGACGGGGCCCAAGGAGCTCGCCCTGGAGCTCGAGGAGAAGGGCTACGAGTGGATAAAGGAAGAACTGGAGGGGAAGCAGTAAAACAGCTGTTCCCGGCAAACGTTGAATAACCGTTATGATTAGAAAAGACATACTGCCCGATGTGTGGACCGACGAGTGGCGGCAAGAGGCCGCGGCCCGGACGCTGCGCACCGGACGCTGCGAAGAGCTGAGCCTGGTGCTCTGCTCGGCCGACGACGCCCCGATGTTTATGCTGGACGGTGGCGCCGGCTACAGAATAGAGGACGACCTGCCGAACCTGCACCTGGAAATCGGCGAGGGGTCGCACATGAGACTCTACCGGCTGCAGGGAGTCAACACCCCGCAGCACCATCTGACCGACCTCAGCATCGCCATGGAGAGGGACGCCACGCTGAGCATGTGCACCGTCACCCTTGGGGGAGGGCATGTGAGGAACAACGTGGTGATCAGGATGCAGGGCGAGGGCTGCAACGTGGAGGCCGACGGCCTCTACCTGATAGACCGCGACCAGGAGTGCGACAACTACATCTTCGTGGAGCATGCCAAGCCGCACTGCCACAGCAGGGAGCTGTACAAGGGCATAGTCGACGACGCGGCGCGTGCGCGCTTCAACGGGCATGTGCTGGTGCAGGACGGCGCGGTGAAGACCGAGGCCTACCAGACCAACCGCAACATACTGCTCACGGACAAGGCTCACGTGGACACGCGGCCCTTCCTGGAGATATACAACGACGACGTGAAGTGCTCGCACGGGAGCACGATAGGACAGCTCGACGAACAGGCCTTGTTCTACCTCATGACGCGCGGAATCTCGGAGCGCACCGCTGTGACGATGCTCAGCTACGCCTTCTGCGACGAGGTGATACGCGGCATCGGTATCGAGCCGCTGCGCAACGCGGTGGGAGACATGGTGAAGAAGAGACTGCACGGCGAACTCAGCCCGTCGTGCGACGAGTGTGCCATACGCTGCACCACGCCGTGCAACGGCGAGGGGGCGAGCTTCCACATAGACCCGACAAAACTCTGACGCAGCGACGGACCTCATACAGACGCCGAACGGTGGAGACAAGGAACGACATAGCAACCTGCATGAGACGCGCGACGGCCGCGCTGCTGCTGTTTGCGGCACTTATCGGCGCTGGCTGTCCGCTATGGGGGCAGGAGCTTAAAGGGGCCGACCGCAGGAACTACGAGGAGGCGCTGACGCTATACGAGAAAGGCGACTACCACCAGGCTGCGGTGCTGCTGCGCAAGGTGGCGTCGCGCAACCCCAAGGCCGCGGAGCTGCAGTTCTGGCTCGGCATGACGGCCGTGAACGACGGCTTCAACACCGCGGGCATACGGAAATACTTCAGCCGCTGCATAGAGCTTGCGCCCGACTACCCCAATGCGCTGGCGCACTACTACATGGGGGTGATCCACTACACCGACAAGCGCTACGACGAGGCGGTGGGCGAGCTGGAGCGCTACTTCGCGCTGGCGGAGGGGAGCGAGGATAAGGCCACCATGGCCGCCTACGAGGAGGCGTCGAACTACCTGTACTGGTCGCAGTTCCTGGCGGCGGCGGAGCTCAATGCGGCGCCGTTCGAGCCGGAGCGCGTGGCCGGCGTCAGCTCGCGGCGCGACGAGATACTGCCCACGCTGAGCCCCGACGGGACGACCTTCTACTACCTGCGGAAGGTGCCTGTGAAGCGCGAGCGCACCTACTATGCGCGCGAGCTTGAGGAGACGAGGTGGCAGCTGTGCTCGAGCCGGTGGACGGACACGGCATACAGCGCGGGCACGCCGCTGCCGGCGCCGTTCAACAGCGGACGCCCGGAGGGAGGAGTGACCGTCACCGCCGACGGGAGGGAGCTCTACTACTCCGTCATCACCGACAGCCGCGGCTACGCGAACAGCGACATATACCGCGTGGAGAAGCGCGACGGCCGGTGGGGGGAGCCGGAGGCGCTGGGGCGCCACGTGAACGACCCGAACACGTGGGAGTCGCAGCCGACGGTGAGCGCCGACGGGAGGGTGCTGGTCTTCGCCTCGAACCGCCGCGGCGGAGTGGGAGGGACCGACCTCTGGAAGTGCCGGCGGCTGGCCAACGGCGACTGGAGCCGCCCGGAGAACCTGGGTCCGAACGTGAACACGGCCGGCAACGAGAAGATGCCCTTCCTTGCCGCCGACGGGCACACGCTGTACTTCCTCAGCGACGGATGGCAGGGCTTCGGTGGATACGACATCTACTTTGCGGACCTCGACGACCGCTTCGGGAACCGTCCCACGAACCTGGGGCTGCCCATCAACACGGAGACCGACGAGAGCGGCTTCGGCGTGACCGCCGACGGACGGCGGGCCTACTTCGCCGGGCGCCTCGACGACTCGCGCAGCACTGACATACTGATGTTCGACCTGTATCCCGCGGCGCGGCCGGAGCCGATGCGCCTGTGCCGGATGACCGTGGGGACGGCGAGTGGAGGGCGCGACACCCTGCTTGTGCTGGGCGAGCGGCGCCCGACGACGGTCACCCTAAGCGCGGAAGGAATGCTGCCCGCCATAGTGAGCGGCACGGCGCGCGAGCTGGACGGCCGCACGGTGCGCCTGGACGACAGCGTTTCGGCCATGGCCCTTGGAGACACGGCCGTGGTGGAGGCCCTGGCGGCGTGGCTCGTGGCGCACCCGATGGTCCACGTGATGATAGAATGCCCGCGGCGCGCCGACGCCCGCGACGCCTGCGAAAGGCTGATGGCGATGGGGATACGCCAGGATAGAGTCCTGTACCGCGTCGGCATGGAGTACAAGCGCCAACAAATCAGACTGTTATGAAACCGATAGGCCGCATACTCTCGTATCTCAGGTTCTTCCCGTGGAAGATAGGTTTCAACGTTTTCTTCAACCTGCTGCACATATTGTTCAACCTGGGGTCGTATGTGATGATAGTGCCCTTCGTGGAGCTGCTTTTCGGGCTGGGCAGCGTGCCGGCCGCCGAGCCGACGCTGACCTTCAGCCAGGAGGGTGTGGCGCAGTGGGCTTTCTGGCATCTGCACCAATACAAAGAGAGCATAGGCATGTGGAACTGCCTGCTGTGGATAGGGGGCGGGTATCTGGCCTGCTCGCTGCTGAGCAACCTGTTCAGGTATGTGGCCATGGTGTTTCTGGCCTCGATACGCAACGGCCTCATAGAGCGCTTCCGGGACGACCTCTACCACCGCATCACGATACTGCCGGTGGGCTACTTCACGCGACAGCGCCGCGGAGACCTCATAAGCCGCATGGCCAACGACCTGACCGACATAGAGTGGAGCGTGGTGAGCACGCTGCAGTCGCTGGTCAAAGACCCCATCAACATCATAGTGTTCTGCGCGACGCTGCTGTTCGTGTCGTGGCGTTTGTTTGTCCTCTTCCTGCTGGTGCTACCGGGCGGGGTGTGGATGATAGCGCGCATAGGCGGCAGTCTGAAACGCAACTCGCAGCAGGGTCAGAACCTGCTGGGGCGGCTCTTCGCGATGCTCGAGGAGACGCTCACGGCCATGCGTGTGGTCAAGCTTTCTGGCGCGGCGCGGTTCCAGGAGGAGCGCTTCGGCCGAGCCAACGCGAACTATACCGCGACGATGCAGCGCGTGGCGCGGCGGCGCGAGCTTTCGGGGCCGCTGTCGGAGATACTCGGCACGCTGGCGCTGGTCATCATCCTCGTCGTGGGCGGCTCGTGGGTCATAGGCGGGCATATTATGCCTTCGGTGTTTATCTTCTTCGTCATCGTCTTTGCCAGGCTCATACCGCCGATCAAGGCCGTGGTGACGGCCTACAACAGCCTGCTGAAAGGGTCGGCTTCGGCGCAGCGGTTCCTGGACGTGATGGACGCCGACGAGGTCATCGTGGAGCAGCCCGGAGCGCCGCAGCTGGCGCCCTTTGCCACGGCGATAGAGCTGCGCGACGTGTCGTTCCACTTCGACGACGGGGTGCCGATACTGCAGCATGTGGACCTGACCATACCGCACGGGATGCACCTTGCCATCGTGGGGCCGTCGGGGGCCGGGAAGAGCACGCTGGTGGACCTGCTGCCGCGCTTCTACGATGTCAGCTCGGGCAGCATCAGCATCGACGGGCAGGACCTGCGCACGGTGAATATCAACTCTGTGCGGCGGCAGTTCGGGCTTGTGAGCCAAGACTGCATCCTCTTCAACGACACGGTGGCCAACAATATATCGTTCGGGAGCGCGCGCTACACGCGAGAGCAGATACGTGCCGCCGCGCGGATGGCCAATGCCGACGACTTCATACAGAGCCTGCCCGAGGGCTACGACACCATGGTCGGGGACCGGGGCCTGAACCTCTCGGGCGGCCAGCGGCAGAGAATCAGCATAGCGCGCGCGCTGCTGCGCGACACCCCAATACTGGTGTTCGACGAGGCGACTTCAGCCCTGGACTCGGCCAGCGAGCATGCGGTGCAGACCGAGCTCGACGCCCTGGGACACGGGCGCACCACCATCACCATAGCGCACAGGCTCTCCACGATACGGCACGCCGACCTGATAGTGGTGCTGGACGGGGGGCGCATAGTGCAGAGCGGCACCCACGACCAGCTTCTTGCGGAGCCGGGGCTCTACCGGAAGCTGGTGGAGATGCAGTCGTTTTGCTGAGGGTTTCGAGACAACGAGACAACGAGACAACGAGACAACGAGACTTTGGGACTTCGAGACTTTGGGTCGGAGGGGTTATGTGTTTATGGGTCGAAGGGGTGATATTCGGATGGAGGGTGACGGTGGAGAGGGGGTAGAGTAGGGGTAGAGAGGGGGTAGAGAGGGGGTAGAGAGGGTGCGGGGAAGGTGCTGAGGGATACGCTTTTACATATATCTTTGATTTTAAGGTGTCCATGTCGGGATTTTTGTGTAATTTTGCAAACGATAAACGACAGAGGAAGATGACAGACAATCCGTTTATAGTGTGCAAGGCCTCGGCTGGGTCGGGGAAGACATATACCCTTGTGAAGGAGTATCTTGAGATGGCATTTGCGGGCGGGGAGGCCGGCGTCGACAGCCGCTTCCGCTCCATACTGGCGATTACCTTCACCAACAAGGCTGCCGCGGAGATGAAAGGGAGAATCATGCACGAGCTGGAGACCATGGCCTCGGCCCCCGTGGACCCGACGGCCGGCGGCATGGGCGCCGACATCATGCGCGACCTGGGTATCGCTGACGGCGGGGTGCTAAGCCGCATGGCGGCCCGGCTCCACTCGGCGGTGCTGCATCACTACAGCGACTTGTCGGTGAGTACGATAGACAGTTTCATGCATCGTGTGGTGCGCACCTTTGCCCATGACCTGGGGCAGCCGATGAACTTCGACGTGATGATTGACCAGCAGGAGATGGTCGACGAGGCCGTCTCGCAGCTTATGTCGCTGGCCGGCACCGACGGCGAGGAGGAGCTGACGGAGGTGCTGCAGGCCTTCGCGGACAGCCAGATGGAGGAGGACCGGGGCTACAACGTGGAACGGCTGATGTCGGCCCTTGCCACGCAACTCTTCAAGGAGGACGTGGAAGACCACATAGCGCAGCTTTCGAAGCTTACGCTGAGCGACTTCCGTGACATCCAGCAGGGCTACACCGCCGAGCTGCGGCGCTACGAGGCCGCCCTGCGCCGCGCGGGGGCCGAGATGGTGGCCGCCCTCGAGGCGGTCGGGCTCGACGCCGACACGGCACCCTACGGGATGAGCGGCTACTACGGCTACTTCAAGCGCATGGCCGACGGCGCCATTGCACCGCCGACGGCACGCACCGTGGCCGCCATGGACGACGGTAAGCTCACCTCCGCCAAGGCGCCGAAGGCCCTGCGCGAAGCCGCCGAGGCCGCCCTGCCCGCGCTCCGCGAGCGCTATGCCAAGGTGGAACAGCTGCTCGGCGAGGGGTTGACGCGATACAACAGCCTGAGGGCTATGCTCCGCAACCTATACTCCATGGCCCTGCTGGGGCTGCTGGACAGGGAGATGCGCCGCTATGCTCGCGACAACGAGGTGGTGCACCTGAGCGACTTCAACCGCCTGATAAACCGTGTGGTGCAGGACGAGGACAACCCAGCTCCCTTCGTCTACGAGCGCCTCGGAAACCGCTATCGCCACTTCCTGATAGACGAGTTTCAGGACACGTCGGTGATGCAGTGGCACAACCTGGTGCCGCTGCTTGAGAACGGGGTGAGCCAACGCTGCCGTTCACTGGTGGTTGGCGATGGCAAGCAGGCCATCTACCGCTTCCGGCAGGGCGACGTGCGCCAGTTTGCACGGCTGCCGAGGGTGGAGGGTATGAAACACCACGGACACACCCTGGGCATACAGGGCAACTACAGCTTGGTGCGGCTCGACACCAACCACCGCACCGCATCGGCGATAGTGGAGTTCAACAATATGCTCTTTGCTTGGCTGGCGCGCCACATGTATGCCGACAACGCGCTGGTGCAGGAGCTCTATGTGGGTCGTGACGCGGATGGACGGCTGCGGGCGGAGGGAGACGAGGAACTGCGTCAGCGGGTGAGCAAGGAGATGCGCGGATGTGTGAAGCTGGACTTTGTGAGCAAGGCCGACGTAGGTGACACCGACATCAAGGAGGCCATCTATGGTCGCATAGCGGACACGATAGAGACCCTTGTCGGGGAGCGAGGCTATCGATACGCCGACATCGTTGTTCTGGCGCGCAGCAATGCCGAGCTGGGCGCTGTCAGTGCCTACCTCTCCGCACGGGGAGGTGTGCCGTTGACCTCGACAGAGTCGTTCTACCTGCGCGAAAGCCATGCTGTTATGGCGGTGGTGGCGGTTTTACGGCTGTTGCACAACCGAGCCGACAGGGTGGCACAGGCCGATTTGGTACATCGGATGCAGGCCATGGGTAGAGTAGGGGTAGAGGAGGGGCAGAGCGCGCGGGATGCTTTCGTGGATGGAGGGCAGTTGCCGACCATAGGGGGTATACGTTTGAACCTCGACTACTTAGGGTCGATGGACTTGTACGACTGCTGCGAGACCGTGGTACGCGAGTTGGGACTCGACGGGGTGGATACCCCGTATGTGGCATCACTGTTGAACCGGGTGGCGGCCTTTGCGGCACGGCATAAGCAGAACGTTGGCGAATTCCTCGAGTGGTTTGACGGCCAGCCGCGCCTATCGGCGGCAGCGTCGGACGAGGTGGATGCCGTGTGGCTGCTCACCATCCACAAGGCCAAGGGCCTCGAGGCACCGGTGGTGATATGCCCCCTTTTCTACGGTCACGACTACCCGGTAGAGATGTGGGTCGACGTGCCGGCCGAGGGCGAGGGCTGTCAGCTGCCCACGGCCTTTGTGAGCCTTGGAAACGACGAGCTGACGGTGTTCGAACCACAGCGCCGGGAGGAGCAGATGCTCGGTGAGGTCGACGACCTCAACATATTGTATGTGGCGCTGACGCGCCCGCGCGAGCAGCTCTATGTCTTTTGTCCCGACGCCCACGACATAAAGAAACCGAGGGAACGGGACTTGCGCTATCCTGCGCTTCTCAGGGCTTTTGCTGACGCCGTGGACTATGATGGTGGCGACGAGGATACGCGGACCAGCGCAGCCCGGAATCGTGAAGGGAAGGAACCGGTACGCCTCGAGAGGCTCTCGTTTGCGGACTGGACGTCGAAGGTACATGTGGCCTCGCCGTCGGAGAACGCCGTCACGCAGCTCCAAGAGGACAAGGTCCGTTTCGGCATTTATGCGCACGACCTTATGGCCACTATAGCCGATGCTGACGGGGTGGAAGAGGCTATATCCGACTATGTTGCCCAGGTGCCCGACGCCGCCGACCGTGAACGGCTTGCGGCGTTGGCGCGTCGTGTGGTAACCCATAGCGACGCACGACGCTTCTTCGACCCGCGCTATACGTCCAAGCGTGAGTGCGAAATGGTGGTGGGCGGTCGTCGCGAACGTCCCGACCGTGTAGTTTTCGCTCCAGAAGGAACATGGGTGGTGGACTTCAAGACCGGTGTGCCGATGACAGAACACAGAACTCAGGTGGCGGGATACTGCTCCGCCATGGTGGAGATGGGATACCCTGCGGTGAGTGGGTACATCGTGTATTTGGAACCCGACGTGAGGGTGGTGGAGGTGCCGAATTTTAACCATAACTAACAATTTTTTGTTGGTAAATTGGATTTTTTTCGTAATTTAGCGGTGTGAAAAGGAATACTGAATTCGCAATAATAAACTAAAAAACAAAGATATGGAAGCCAAGAAAAATCCAAAGGCAGACCTCGAAAACCGCCGAGGGCTCTATCTGGAGATAGGCTTGGTGGTTATTTTGGTGGCCGCCCTTGTGGCGTTTAACATCAAAAGTTACGACCAGGAGCAGGTAGAGGTGGTGGTGCGTACCGCCGAGAACGAGGTTGAGGATGTCATCATCCAGACACAGCAGGAGGAGTTGCCCCCGCCTCCGCCCCCCGAGCAACCTGAGGTTACGACCGAGCTGAACGTCATTGAGGATGACGCCAAGTCTGAGAACGAGGTTGATATGAGTTCGTTCCAGCGTCAGGAAGAGGCCACAAACATCGAGATTACGCCAGTAAAAGTCGAGGAAGAAGAAGAAGAAGAGGAGCAGACCATCTTCCAGGTTGTGGAGAACGACCCCGAATTCCCCGGTGGTGTGGATGCCCTGATGAAATACCTGCAGCAGAACATCAAATATCCGCAGCTGGCTCGCGAGAACAACATTACGGGACGTGTGTATGTCACGTTCGTTGTGGAGCGCGACGGCTCGGTGACGGGTGTGCGCGTGGTGCGTGATATCGGTGGTGGCTGTGGACAGGAGGCAGTCCGCGTGGTCAAGGCCATGCCCAAGTGGTCTCCCGGAAAGCAGCGTGGCAAAGCTGTGCGTGTGCAGTACAACCTCCCCGTCAACTTCTCGCTGCGTTGATTAGCGTAAACAACTTGTCGGTGCAGTTTACAGGCACCGACCTTTTCAGCGGCGTCACATTCAATGTGTCAGACCGCGACAGGATTGGACTTGTCGGCAAGAATGGAGCCGGCAAGTCCACTCTTTTGAAGATACTCTGCGGGTGGCAGGAGCCGGAGAGCGGCACCATTGTCGTGGCCTCGGGTCAGACGGTAGGCTACCTGCCGCAGGAGATGGTCCCCGACAGTGTGGGCAGTGTGATGGAAGAGGCGCTCACGGCCTTCGAGAACATTGACGGGATGGAACGTGAGCTTGAAAGCCTTGCGGCAGAGATAGCCGAGCGTACCGACTACGAGAGTGACGACTATACGCGTCTGCTTGAACGCCACAACGAGGTGTCGGAACATCTGTCCCTGCTTGGCGGTGGACGCCGGCAAGAACAGGCTGAAAAGGTGCTGCTCGGGTTAGGTTTCCGCCACAGCGATTTCGATAGGCCGGTAGCGGTATTCAGCGGTGGATGGCAGATGCGTGTCGAGTTGGCCAAACTCCTGCTGCGACATCCTGATTTTCTGTTGCTAGACGAGCCGACCAACCATTTGGACATAGTCTCTATACAATGGTTGGAGAACTATTTGGCTCAGTACAGTGGAGCGGTGGTCCTGGTGAGCCACGACCGCACATTCCTTGATAACATCACGCGCCGAACCATAGAGATTACGGCTGGTCGTATATATGACTACCGATGCCCGTACTCGGAATATGTTGTGCAGATGCAGGAACGCAGGGCCAGCCAGATGGCGCAGCTCACGGCCCAGCAGAGGCAGGTGGCACAGATTGAGGCATTCATAGAGCGGTTCCGCTACAAAGCCACCAAAGCAAAACAGGTGCAGAGTCGAGTGAAAATGCTCGAGCGTATGGAGGAGGTGAAGGTCGACGAGATCTCGACGGAGAGCATCCACTTCCAGTTCCCACCGGCTCCGCACAGCGGGAAGATTGTGGTGGAGGCGAAGCATGTGGGCAAAGCATACGGTGACAATCAGGTCTTCGACAACGTGGACCTGCTGCTTACAGCCGGGAGAAAGGTGGCCTTTGTGGGTCGCAACGGCGAGGGCAAGTCGACGATGGCCAAGATAATAGTGGGCGACATAAACGACTACAGCGGCACGCTGAAGCTCGGAGCCGGGGTGACGATTGGTTACTATGCCCAGAACCAAGCCGCCATGCTTAACCTGGAGAAGACGGTCTATGAGACCATAGACGATATAGCGCAGGGTGATATCAGACCCAAGATACGCAACATTCTCGGTAGCTTCCTCTTTGGTGACGACGACATAGACAAAAAGGTCAAGGTGCTCAGTGGAGGCGAGAAAGCACGCCTGGCATTGGCTAAGCTGCTGCTTACCCCGAGTAACCTACTTATACTTGACGAGCCGACCAATCATCTGGACATGGACAGCAAGGACATACTGAAAAATGCCCTGCTGCAATATACGGGGACGCTGATTGTGGTGAGCCATGACAGAGACTTCCTGAGTGGTCTCACTGACGAGCTTTACGAGTTCCGAGATGGCGCGGTGCATGAGTTCAAGGGCGACATCATGGAGTTTTTGGAGAGCCGCAAGGACGAGCAGAGTGGCATAGGAAAGCAGGGCGGCCAGAGCAGTCAGAGCAGCCAGAAAAGCCCCACGGAAGGCAAGGTTGCCTACGAGCAGAGCAAAGAGCGCGAGCGAGAGCGGCGCAAGCTGCAGAACGTGGTGAAGCAAAAAGAGCAGGAGATAGAAGCTCTTGAAGCCGAGATAGCCAAACGCGATGCTGTTTTGGCGTCCGGCGAGGCGCAATCCCCCGATTATTATAAGGAATACCAGTCGTTGAAAGACCAACTCGAACAGAAGATGAGCGAATGGGAAGAGGCGGTCATTGCAGCAGAAGAATAAAAAAGAGTGCGGGCAGTTCCGATGAGCTGCCCGCACTCTTTTTTAGATTGCTTCAGCGGCGGCATGGGCAGTGCTGAAGGCAATCTGAAGATTGTAGCCTCCGGTGTCGGCGTCGAGGTCGAGGAGTTCGCCTACGATGTAAAGCCCGTTCACCAGGCGTGATTCCATTGTCTTGGGGTTCACTTCGGCCAGTGAGACTCCCCCTTGTGTCACCACGGCCTCGTTGAAGTCGTTAGTGCCGGTGATGGTGAACTCTACACCTTTGAGCCAGCGGCCGAGGCGACGGCGTTCCTCGCCAGTGATTTGATGCAGACGTTTATAGTATTCTATATGTAGTTGTTTTAATGCAAACGGTATCAGCTCGGCTGGTAGCCAGAGACGCAGGGCGTCGTTGAATATGCGTGTGCCGTTCTGGTCGATGTCGCTGAGCAGACGGCGGTCCATCTGTTCGGGCGAGAGGCCAGGTTTGAGGTCGAGGCGTGCCGTGAGGGACTGACCTTCGTGCAGCGGGCGGGTGGCCATGCGGCTGGCGCTGAGCACCAACGGGCCGGCAAGGCCGTCGTTGGTGAAAGTCATCTCACCAACGGCAGAATTGAAGATTATGGATTGGGGGTCGGAGATTGAAAGCTGCACGTTTTTCAGGACGAAGCCCACCATCTCCTCGGGTATCGTCTCTTTGCACCGCAGAGCTACAAGTGAAGGAACTGGTTCCACGACGGAGTGGCCCAGCTCTGTTGCCATACGGTAGCCGGCGCCGGTGCTGCCCGTGGTGGGGTAGGAGAGGCCGCCTGTGGCCAAGATGATGTGTCGGCAGGCGATGCGTTCGCCACTCTGCAGGACCACGCCGGTGGCTTGTGGTATAACGTCTGGGGAGGCGTTAGTGTCTTTGAATACTTCTATGGATTTGACAGTGGTGTTTTTGCGGATGGTGACGTTAGGGTTCTTCTCCAGTTCGCCAATGAGGGCCAGGAAGATGTCGAGAGAGCGGCCGGAGGCAGGGAAGACACGTCCACCCCGTTCTTCGACGAGTGGCACACCGTGTTCTTCGAACCACTGCATAAGCTCGTGGTTGAAGAAGCGGCCGTAGGCGTTGCGCAGCCATACGCCACCGGATTGGCCGGGTTTGCGGGTGGTGCCGGCTGTGCTGCTGCCGATATGCGGCAGGGTGTCGCGCAGCGAGGCGGTGTTGGTGAGGTTGCAGCGCCCTTTGCCGGTGATGCGTAGTTTTCGGCCGGCCTGGTCCATTTTCTCGAGCAACAGCACGCGGCGTCCGCGACTGCTGGCCGTGACGGCGGCCATGAGTCCGGCTGCACCGCCACCCACGACGATTACATCATATTCCATCCTGCAGATTTGTGTGTTGTGTCTGCCGTTGCGCTACATGTCATACCTTGGCGGCCACACTGATATAGTCGGCCGGGTGGATGCAGAGGACGGGTATTTGCGAGCGGTGGACGATTTGCTGTGCGTTGGTTCCGAGGAAGAACTGCGAGATGATGCGGTCTTGCTCAGTGTTTATGATGACGAGGTCGGCTTTTATGTCGTCGGCATAGCTCAGGACGGTGTCGCTGTAGTTGGAGTAAGGCCGTATGTCGAAGTGGTATGTAACTCCGTTGCGTTCAAGGTAATCGATGCTCTGCTGGACGTAAGTGCGGAGAGCCGACTCCTCTTCTTTCATGTCGAGAAGGCCGAGGATGTGCACGTCGGAGCCGAAAATGCGCGCCATGGTGGCGGCAGGTGGTACCTTTTCGCGTGAGTTGGGATTGACGCGGATGGGGACCACGATGCGTTCGAGCCGCTTGTGGAAGTCGTAGCCTTGGCGCATGGTGAGTACGGGACAGGGCGAGTCTTGGACAATGCGCGAAGCCTGGCTTCCGATAACGAATTTCTCGAAGCCGGATGCTCCGTTGGTGCCGATGATAATCATGGGAGAGAGCTCCTTGCGTGCCACTTCGGCGATGGCAGAGGAGACACGACCGTGGATGATGCGCCATTCTATCTTGCCTCCGGTCATGGCCTTCTGGTACTTGTTGCAGAGGGCTTGCAGTTTGTCCTTGGCGAGGTTGGTCATCATGTCCACCTGGTCGCCGGTGAAGAGTAGTTTCTCGCGTTTCACCCATATCAGTGTTATGTCGCACCCGATGCGGTTGGCCACGTCGACGGCCAGCTCGAGGGCGACATATGATCCTTCAGAAAAGTCGGTTCCTACGATTATAGATTTCATGAGTCTTGCATTATATTTTTTTAACTTAACGCCGGTAGGTGTGGTTTATTGCGGTGTTGTAGTTTTTTTCTTGCCAATCACAAAAAAAGTAGTAACTTTGCCCGACAAACGGAAGGCTACGAAGGCCTTATAATACAATCTGTAACAGTGAGAAATGACAACCTCGACAGCCATAGCATATCTCCGAAAGAAAAGGAGATAGAACGTGCGTTGCGCCCTTCGGGCTTCGACAGCTTTGCCGGCCAGCGGCAGGTGGTGGAGAACTTGAAGGTCTTCGTCCGTGCTGCCAAGGAGCGCGGCGAGCCGCTGGATCATGTACTCCTGTATGGCCCTCCGGGACTGGGAAAGACCACTCTGAGCAATATTATAGCCAACGAGTTAGGTGTCAGTATCAAGACTACATCGGGGCCGGTGCTCGACAAGCCGGGTGACTTGGCTGGGTTGCTCACCTCGCTGCAGCCTAACGATGTGCTCTTTATAGACGAGATACACCGCCTTTCGCCGGTGGTCGAGGAGTACCTCTACAGTGCCATGGAGGACTTCCGAATAGACATCATGATAGAGAGTGGACCTGCAGCCCGTTCGGTGCAGCTGAACCTCAAGCCGTTCACCCTCATAGGCGCCACCACGCGCAGCGGCATGCTCACGGCACCGCTGCGAGCCCGTTTCGGCATCAACTGCCGACTCGAGTACTACGACGCAGAGACTCTCACAAAGATAGTGAACCGCTCGGCCGCACTGCTGCAGGTCAAGATAACCAGCGAGAGTGCCATAGAGATAGCACGTCGTTCGCGTGGCACACCGCGAATAGCCAACCGTCTGCTGCGTCGAGTGCGCGACTTCGCCCAGGTCAAGGGTGACGGCACCATCACGCTCGACATAGCCCGCTATGCCCTCCAAGCCCTCAACGTGGACCGTAACGGTTTGGACGATATGGATATCCGTATACTGACCACCATCATCGACAAGTTCAAGGGCGGGCCAGTGGGTGTCAATACGATAGCCACTGCTGTCGGCGAGGATGCCGGCACTGTGGAGGAGGTCTACGAGCCCTACCTCATACAGGAGGGCTACCTCATGCGCACCCCTCGCGGCCGTGAATGCACCATGCTTGCCTACCAACACCTCGGCAAGATAAAGGCCAACGGCAACCAGCAGGAGCTCTTCTGAAACAGGATTCTGTGATTATTCCCTCAGGGCGCTTGGCGAAGCGCCGAGGTTCTTTTGCACGTAGCGGACGAAGTAGTTGGTTGAGGAGAAGCCGTAGTAATCGGATATCTCGTCGATGGTTAGGGCGCGGTTGCGGAGGGTGCGGCTGATGTTGAGGGCGGTGTAGCGGGTGATCCAGTACATGGCCGACTGTCCGCTCACCTCGCGGCACACCTCGCTGAGATGTTTGGGCGTGACGCACAGCGCGTCGGCGTAGTGGGCCACGTCGCGGTGCTGCACGTACTCGCCGCGGTCGAGCAGCGACATGAACTGCCGCATCAGCAGAGCCTGCTGATTGGTGACGTGCCGCTCGCCGTAGAGTTCCACGTGGAAGTCGAAGAAGTCGATTATCATGCACTGCACCGCGTTGAGCATTGCGTCGCGGTGGAAGTTGTGTTGCGGTAGGGCGAGGCGTCGGCGTATGTAGTCGAAGTTGAGCTCGCAGACCTCTTGTTGGGCTGCGGTGAGGTGCATCACCGGGTTCTCGAACAGCGCGAGGTGGCCCCGCATGCCGTAGTTGCTCTGCGGGGAGGCGACTTCGGTGAAGGTGGCGGAGACGTAGATGACCTCGATGCGGAAGTCGGAGCTCGGAGAGTAGTTGTGCAGCAGGAGCGACTGCTGCGGTATGATGAGGCAGTCGCCGGCGCCGAGGCGGTGCTCGCGGGCCCCGAGGCGGAAGGTGCAGCTGCCCTCGCGGCAGAGTGCGTGGGTGATGTAGCCTTGCTGCTGCATGGCGGCCGTCTGGTCGAGGCTTGATGAGATGATGATGTCTTCGCTTAGAGTACTCATAGTAATTTAATAACGCGAAACTAACGTTGTTATTGCATTGGCCGGAAGGCATTTTGTGCACAACGAGCGGCATTCTGTATTTGGCCTGTCCGGCGGAATGGATGTATTTTTGCAATCAGAAGCAACAATAGTGCAATGGGGCTTTGAACAATGAATATTAATATTTTATACAATATGAAACGAATACTGATGCCGCTTGTGGCGGCTGTGATGGCCCTGGCGATGGTCGCCTGCGGCAGCAAGTCGAACAATACAAACAACGATACAAATAAAGAAATGTACACACTCAGTTTCGATGAACTGCAGGCCACTTACATGTCCGAGATAGCATGCAATACGGCACGCGGCGACCAGTCAAAGCTTGGTGTGGCCATACGCAACGGCTTGCGTACCGGCCTCACCGCTAACCAAATCAAGGAGGCCCTGTCGCAGCTCTATGCCTACATGGGCTTCCCTCGTTCGCTCAATGCGTTGGGTACGCTGCAGAAAGTGCTGAAGGAGTTTGACGACAACGGTGAGCCCTACGAACTTGGCCCCGAGTCCTCGCCCTTGCCCGCTGGCTACGACGCCCTGAAGCAGGGCACCGAGGTGCAGACCAAGCTCAGCGGCCAGCCGTTCAACTACGACTTCTGCCCAGCCGAGGACTACTACCTCAAGGCACACCTCTTCGGCGACATCTTCGCCCGCGACGTGTTGACCCATGTCGACCGAGAACTGGTGACTATCAGCGCGCTGAGCGGGTTGGAGGGCGTGATGCCGCAGCTGCAGGCCCATGTGCGCGGCGCGCTGAATATGGGCGTCAGCGAGGAGCAGCTGGCGGCCATTCCCGAGGCGCTGAAAGCCGCTGGACTGGAGGCTGAGGCGCTGCGCTGCGAGGCGGCCATAGCCGCCGTGAATGGACAGCAGCGGACGGTGTCGCCCTCGGCCTATCCGCTGGGACAGCCCAACGACGCCTACGCCAAATACTTCATCTGGCAGAGCTACCTGGCTGTACTCGACACGGTGAGCGGTCTCTGCAACGTAACCTTCGAGCCCTGCTGCCGCAACAACTGGCACATCCACCACAAAGCTGTGCAGGTGCTGGTCTGCGTCAGCGGGCGCGGGTGGTACCAGGAGTGGGGCAAGGAGCCTGTGGAGCTGACGCCCGGCACGGTGGTCAGCGTCCCCGCCGGCACCAAGCACTGGCACGGGGCCGCCGCCGACAGCTGGATGCAGCATCTGGCCTACTTCACCGCCCAGCAGCCCGGCTTCCGCAACGAGTGGCTCGAGCCTGTTGACGACGAACAATACAATGCGTTATTGCGTTAGTGTGTCAATGCGTCAGTGTTTTAGATTTATGCAACAACTCCCCAAACACCACAGAGACATGAAACGCATCACGATGATTATCGCCGCCTGCTGCCTGATGATGGCCGCCTGTGCGCAGAACCCCAAGACCGACAACACACAAAAGAAAGGAAACAATATGAACAAGACACTTGTGGCCTACTTCTCGGCCACCGGAACCACCAAGGCTGCCGCACAGCGGCTGGCCAAAGAGCTGAACGCCGACCTCTACGAGATTGCCCCCGAGGTGCCCTACAGTGCCGCCGACCTCGACTGGCGCGACAAGCAGAGCCGGTCCACCAAGGAGATGAAGGACAAGAGTTCGCGTCCGGCTATCAAAGGCACGTGCCCCAACATGGGCGACTATGATACCGTGTGGATAGGCTTCCCGGTGTGGTGGTACACCGCCCCCACCATCGTTAACACCTTCATAGAGGCCCACGACCTGAGCGGCAAGGTGCTCAACGTCTTCGCCACCAGCGGCGGCAGCAACGTCACAGGCTCGGCCAACGACCTCAAGAAGGCCTACCCGCAGTACCGCTGGGGCGAGAGTCGCCTGATGAATTGACAATAAATACCATATAGAAATGAAAAAAGTATTTGTCCTTATGGCCGCAGCCGCCGTGATGATGGTCGGCTGCAAAAAGAGCAACCAGCCCGTGGAGGCGCAGGAGCCCGGTGCGGAGGGTGCCGCCGTCTATATGACCGAAAGCATCAGCCCCGAAGCGCTGATTAAGATTTACGAAGCCCTTGGCGTGAAGGCCGAGGGACGGGTGGCTGTGAAAATCTCGACCGGCGAGGCCGGCGGTCACAACTACCTGAAGCCCGAGCTCATCGGCGACTTCGTGAAGCACGTGAACGGCAAACTGGTGGAATGCAATACCGCCTACGCCGGCAAGCGCATGAACACCGCCGACCACCTGGCCGTTATCGAGGACCACGGATTCAACACCATCGGTGGCGTGGACATCATGGATGCCGATGGCGAAATCAAGATCCCGGTGCGCGACACCACCTATATGCACTACAATATCGTCGGAAAGAACCTGCAAAATTACGACTTTATGATCAACCTGGCACACTTCAAAGGGCACCAGATGGGTGGCTTCGGCGGTGTGCTGAAGAACGCCAGCATCGGCGTGGCTTCGCGCAACGGCAAAACATACATCCACACCAACGGCCAGAGCGAGGACTACACCCGCCTGTGGGATTTCATCCAGCCGGAGAACCAGGACAAGTTCCTCGAGTGCATGGCCACCGCTGCCACGGCAGTGCACGACTACTTCAAGGGCAAGGTCATCTACATCAACGTGATGAACAATATGAGTATCGACTGCGACTGCAACGGCAATCCGGCCGCGCCGGAGCTGAAGGACATGGGCATCCTGGCCTCCACGGACCCCGTGGCCCTCGACCAGGCCTGCCTTGACCTCGTCTACCAGCACCAGAACGCCGAGGGCGACGATGCTACCGCCCTCAAGGCGCGCATTGAGAAGCAACACGGTGTCCACACCGTCGAGCACGCCGAAAAGATCGGCCTCGGCAGCCGCAAGTATCACATTGTCAAAATAGACTAATCGCTATGGAATACATTAAACTGAGCAACGGCGTAGAAATGCCAACCCTGGGCTACGGGGTCTTCCTGGTGAGCCCCGACGAGTGTGAACGCTGTGTGGGCGACGCCCTGAGCGTCGGCTACCGCCTTGTCGACACCGCACAGGCCTACGCCAACGAGGAGGGCGTGGGCAACGCCTGGCGCAAGAGCGGCCTGCGGCGCGAGGACCTCTTCATAGTGACGAAGGTGTGGATAAGCAATGCCGGCGAGGAGAAGGCCGCCAAGAGCATCGACGAGAGCCTGCGCAAGCTGCAGACCGACTATATCGACCTGCTGCTTATCCATCAGGCCTATAACGACGTCTTCGGCACCTGGCGGGCCATGGAGAAGGCCTACCGCGCCGGCGAGGTGCGCGCCATCGGGGTGAGCAACTTCCAGGCGGGCCGCTTCTTCGACTTCGCCCACTATGTGGATGTGAAGCCGATGGTCAACCAGCTGCAGTGCAACACCCTCATCCAGCAGACCGCCATCGAGCCTTTGCTCGCCCAGTTCGGCACGCGGATGATGGCCTGGGGACCGCTGGGCGGACAGGGCGTGGATGGCATCGTCAAAAGCCCCGAGCTGGCCGCCATCGGCAGCAAGTACGGCAAGAGCGCCGCGCAGGTGGCCCTGCGCTGGCTGACGCAGCGCGGCATCGTGGCCATACCCAAGAGCACGCACAAGGAGCGCATGGCGCAGAATCTCGACGTCTTCGACTTCCGGTTGACGGACGAGGATATGGCCGAGATTGCCAAGCTCAACCAGCACGACACGGGTACCATCAACTTCGGCGACCCGCAGTTTGTGAAGCACCTCATCGAGAACTACGGATAAACGCTTGCACGCAGCGAGTAATACTCAATCGCCAGTCAAACTATTCCGAGATTTGGCGCATTGAAAAACAAAGGCTTAAATCCGCGGATTTAAGCCTTCCTTTTTTTATACACACAATTGTCTTCTCAATATTGCATTAGGTAACTATTCATAATTAAGTTGTGTCATATCATAGCCCTGTCGGGATGAAGAAAGCTCCAATGAAGCTTTCGATAGCGTGTCGGAGAACAATAAATATTACAAAATCAAATTCAAATAACAACCATAAAATGTAAACTATTTCTGTTCGAATACTTATCAATGCGGTTTCTTGAAATAGCCTCCCTTTATTCAAGGGCTTTTGCCGAGTTCAAATACCCTTCTGCTGCATAGAGCGGAATGTTTTCCATCCAGCCCTGATCGGCGTATGGCTTCATCGAGATGCGCAGCCCCTTCAGCTGTTCTTCGGCAAAGTCCACCTTCACAAACTGGGCAAGCGACTTTGACTTCACATTCTCTTCGGCTTTGACCTCCACGGGTATCACACGCTCGCCGTGCTGCACAAGGAAGTCCACTTCCATCCGCGAATTGTCCTTGCTGTAGTAGTAGGCCGACAATGAGGGCACGTTCATCATCTGTTGCACGACGTAGTTTTCCGAGAAAGCTCCTTTGAACTCCTTGAAGACATCGTTGCTGACAAGCATTTGCATCGCTGGAGCTTCCGACAAGGCTCCAAGCAGTCCGATGTCAAGCAGGTAGAGTTTGAAGGCATTGGGGTCACGGTAGAATTTGAGCGGCATCGCTGGTCTGGCACAGCGATACACCTTGTGTACCAGTCCGGCATCGACCAGCCACTGGATGGCGTTTTCGAGGTCGCGAGCACGTCCTCCTTTTCTGACAGCCCCGTAAATGAATTTTTTGTTCTCCCGTGCCAACTGGCTGGGAATGCTGTCCCACACCATTCGTATGCGCTGCGTTTCGCCGGCGGCGTGCTTGGCAAAGTCGTTGCTGTAGTTGGACAGGATTTCCTCCTGTATGCGCCGAACGCCATTGACATCGCCTTGCGTGGTGTAATGCAGCACGGCTTCGGGCATTCCGCCGACATAATAATATTGGCGCAAATGTTCCTCATAACTGACGCGCATATCGGCCATCAATGTCCAGTTGCATTGTGCCATCCCATCGGCGAGCGCATCGGCCCCCAGTGCCCACAGAAACTCCTCGAAGCTCATTGGCATCAACCGCAGCGTGTTCACTTTGCCTACGGGGAACGACTCACCGGGGCGGTTGACCACTCCGAGCAGCGAACCCGCCACCACGATGTGATGTTCTCGCGCCTCCTCGCAGAAGTATTTCAGGCTCTCGATGGCGTGTGGGGCTTCCTGTATTTCGTCGATGAAAACCAAGGTTTTGCCCGCAACAATCCGTTGACGGCTGTATGCCTCGAAAGCTTGCAATATTCTGTTGACATTCAGGTCCTGCTGAAAGAATTGATGTGTCTCGGGATGGTCGTGGCAATTGACATAGACCATATTGTCGTATTCCTTGCTGCCAAACTCTTTTAGCAGCCACGTTTTGCCGACCTGACGGGCACCTTCGAGTATCAACGGCTTCCTTGCAGGGTCACTCTTCCAGTCTAACAATCTGTCGTACAACTTTCTTCTCATATCTGTGTGTGGTATGTTTCGATTTGCAAAGATACATATTTTTCGTGAATCATCATCCAAAGTTGCCAAAAAAATGAGCGAAAACAAGCGCTATGTTGCCAATTTTATGAGCGAATAAAGCACTTATTGCGCCAAAAAAATGAGCTTGTGGTGCTATGGCAGAAATAAAACTCCACGCGAAACTTGGTACGCGGCGTCCCCGCCTGCGATATCCTTTTCGCAGAATGGGAAAAACTCCACGCTTGTGCACCTGGATTTTCATTCAACCAGCACGACACCGGCGTCATCAACTTCGGCGACCCGCAGTTTGTGAAGCACCTCATCGAGAACTACGGATAAACTTTCTTCAATCCTCTTATATCTTGAATCCGTCCCGCGCCATACGGCGCGGGCCGGATTGTTTTTCAGAATGTAAATTCAGTGTGACTTGTGTGTGGGCTCTTTGTGGGTTCTATGTGCTTTCTTCATGTCGATTATGAGAACATTGAAAACTAGTTTATTAAGTAAAATGGTATATTGAATCAACAAATTGCTGATTTCCAGCAATATCATTCGACGACCTCTCGGTGGTGTGTCGGCGGTCAACTTACGACCTGTAACCCTTAAATTTACATTTCTTGGAAATTATACTCTGGATACACAATAAGAGTATATCTTTCTGCACAAAAGATATACTCTTTTCGAGGGAATATTCTAATCGGGCTACCGAATAACAACCACTTTGCGTGCGGGATGGCCTCCTATCTTGATTAGATATGTACCGCTGGCGGGAGCGTCAAAACACAACGGAGTGTTTTCATCGCGCTTAGTGGCAAGTACTCGACCGTTTATATCATATAGCCAAACCGTGTTCCCGGCGGCACCGTCAACCACTATCTGCCCGTTGCTTGAATACACTTTAGCATTCATTGCTTCCACGCCGTCAATTCCCTCTTGGGTAATATAGATTGTGTCGTGAATGATGACGGTGTCGCGCAGCCAGAGAGTGTCGATTTGCGTCAGCCACAGCGTGTCTGTCACCGTAAGTGTGTCGTAAACGAAATTGTCGATGGTGTCGTACACGGTGTTTGTAACGGTATCATATACCGTGTTGGTGATAGTGTCATAGATGGTGTTGATGACAGTGTCTGTAAGTGTGATATATGTAGTGTCGTGAACGGCGTATGGCACATCGATATAGGTGGTGTCGTGGACATCAATATAGGTAGTGTCGTGCACGGTCATATATTCAATTAGTGTCAACGTGTCAATAATAGTTGTTGTATCGTGTACATATACGTCAATGTAAGTGGTGTCGTGAACAGCATGTGGGACATTCACATAAGTAGTGTCGTGAATATCTATAATAGTTGTGTCGTGTACCGCATAAGGCATATCAATATACGTTGTATCGTGGATATGGATAAATATGGTGTCAGCGGAGTTTCCTGATGTAAAATATGCCACCAGCGTGGTGTCGGACATTACTTCTAAAGTCAGAGGATTCTGTGTACTACCGTTGCTCCATCCCAGAAATGTACTGCCGACGCTGGCGCATGCCGATAGCACGACTTCGTCGAAATGGTAGCATGTTCCGCCTCCGGTTACAGAGCCCAAAGTGCTGTCCGATGCCAGAGCTGATACTGTAGCATTAATGTAAGGGACATACACCGCTTCAATCGTCATGTCGGTGTCGACCACCATGTTGACACGATATTGTATGTAGCCACCATCATTGCTGTAATCCCTTATCTCACAAGTCTCACTATTTAGCGGAAACGCTGCGCCGTTGACAAGGAGACGCATTAATCGGCTGGACAAACCAAACTCCGCTGCTGCCTCTGTTCCAGACAATATTGTGTATAGCCGTAATCTTAACTCGGAGGAATCCAACACTGTGACCGTCACCGTGTCGGTTGCATCCTGAAATGAGTTGTCTCCAATTCTGTACTGCATATACCCACCACCGTTGTTTACGATTGTTATTGTACGATTAATACTGCAGGGGTCTATCAAATTGCAACGTCTCCACATATAATAATAATTGCCATAGTCACCCCTGGAGTAGGCACTCAGATAATTGTTGATTGAATTGCACGGAATATGGACAGTAACATCATTGTGGAATATCTGCTCTTCGAGATAATAAGATTCTAACAATATCTCAGGGGGATAATTACCAAGCATATATACATTGGTAAGACTGTCACAACCATAGAAAGTATAGTAGCCAAAACTATTCACGGAGCCTGGTATAGTTATCGATGTTAAGCCCCCACACTCATAGAAAGCACATTCGTCAATGTTGGTCACAGAGTTGGGAATCGTTGTGGTCATACAGCCAAGCATTAGGCTATTGTCAGAGGTGCGGATAATTGCATTACAGGTGTCCCTACTATCATATACAGTATTGCCTTCATCTATCTCTATTGATGATAGATTGTTGCAATTCCTAAAAGCATCGTAACTAATATACATAACTGAACTGGGAATAGCCAACGAGGCAATGTCTGTGGAAGCAAAAGACCGTGAATTGATGCTTCTTAACGAATTAGGGAAAATAACAGAAGCCAGACCACAACCACGGAAAGCATAAGCTCCTATTTCATTTACGGAGTCTGGTATTGTTATTGATGTCAACCCATTTAATCCGTCGCATAGGTGGTCAGGAATAATCTTGACATTATCACCGAAAACAAAGTTACCAACATTGGCACTAAAAGGATTTGGCCCTTGGAGACTACCGTAACCACTTTGATAATCTTCAAGCGAAGTGTAATAATAAGGGCTGTAAAAACAACTGTCCGCATTGAAAAACACATTTGTCAAACTATCGCAATTTGCGAAAGCTCCACAACTGATGCTGCCCACAGATTCCGGAATGGTCACTGAAGTCAATCTATTCAAACCAAAGCACAAGAACGCGGGGATGGTTTTCACGTTGTTGCCGATTATAAAATTGGTAATGCTGTTTTTTAATCGAAAAAATGCAGGTGGTTCTGCCTCGGATAGATATCTTCCATTAATTAGATGAGGATATCCACCAACATAACAATTTTCTGCATTGAAGGTGACGGAAGACAGATTGCTACATCCATAAAAGGCAAAACTACCTATATACGTCACCGAGTCTGGAATTGTGATCGAGGTCACGCCCGTAATGCCATCCAGCAGAAAGTCTGGAATCGTTTTCACGCTATTGCCAAACGTAAAACTTGTTAAATTTTCGCAATTAGCAAATGGACCGGATCCAATGTCATCAGTACTAACATTTGCGTTTATACATACGGATGTCAAACTACCGCATCCACTAAACGCACCAAATCCAATATGGACAGGGTTGGATATAGTTAACGATGTTAGACTTGTATTACTGAATGCACCTGAGCCGATATAGTTTACTGTATTGGGAAAAACAACAGATGTAATGTCAGAGCCTCCTAATCCATCAACCGCAGTAACAACGTAGGTCTCACCATCGAAAGATACGCTGCTTGGAATAACCAAAGTGCCACTTATGTTATCTGCAACACCAGTAACATGCGCTGTATGATCAGATAGTTCAAAATAATACTGCAGATTTCCCACGGTGTTTTGCGCGACAGTCATAAAGGGGACTGATATGACCGCAGCAAAAAGAAAGCCCCTTAATAAGCGTATAATCATTTTTTTTATTTTTTATTCCGCCTACTCTGTTATGCAGTTTTCGGCATCCCTGCTTGTATTTCTTATGAGTAGGATGCTATTGTTGCTAATTAAGGGGCATGAAGAAAGGCGTGATTCTTTCGTCAAAACTGCCTTATTACTGTAGAAGGTGCTGGTGTTACCTTAGAACTAATAAGTATTACGAAAATTCACGCCCCAGCGTGAACTTACGCTTTCTTATTCTCGTTCTTTGAAAGTTACCAGCTTTTCTACAGGAGAACAAGAGCGTCAGCTCAATATGTCTTTATGTCTATTCTATTTTTTTATTTTATGCCATAGTTTTATATTTTGGTTTCACGATGCAAAAATACACATTTTATTTCAATCTCTTCAATATTTTTGTTCCAATGACTGATTTACCAGTTTTCTCAGTTCTTCTTTATTGGGTAGGTAGAGCTCATATTTAGAGACGAAAAGGTTGGTGTTCAATCCGTAAGTGGCGTATTCCACCAGCAGGTCATCTTTGTAGTGCGAAAGAATGATGCCGATAGGTGGATTGTCATCTGGCATATTCTCTTCCTTGGCGAAATAGCCAAGATACATATTCATCTGTCCAATGTCCTCGTGTTGTACACCATCACGTTTCAGGTCTATCAAGACGAAGCACCTCAGGATGCGGTGATAGAATACTAAATCGCAGCGGTAGTGACGGTTATTCACGGTGATTGGATATTGCCGTTTCACAAAAGTGAATCCTTTCCCCATTTCCAGTAGGAACATTTGCAAGTTGTCGATAATCCGTTGCTCCAATTCCGTCTCCGAAAAACGGTAGTCTTCACGTATTCCAAGAAATTCCAATGTATAACTGTCGCGCACAACATCCTCAGGTTTTTGAACAGTGATGCCTTCCTTTGCCAAGGCAAGCACCCCTTCCTTGTCCTTGTTTGCTGCCAGCCGTAGATACAAGGCCGAACTCATTTGCCTTTTCAATGTGCGCACATCCCACTTTTGGGCGATACATTCTTTCTCGTAGAAACTGCGCTCAAGTTCATCCTCCGCTTTGATTAATTCGCTTATATGAGACCACGTTAAATTGTCAGACACTGTCTGACAATTTGGGTAAAGTAAATAAAATTTCCTCATATTCACAAGATTAGGGCGGCTGAAGCCGCGCCCGAAACGCGCAGTGAGTTGTTTTGATAGCATAGTCAAAGTGGAAGTGCCGTATGCCACCTTCGCCTGGCCTCCTTGTTCGTATTCCACTATGTATTTCCCAATCTGCCAATAGGTTTGTGTCATAGCAGTGTTTATATGGGATGCCACTTTCTGACGTGCATCGTTAATGGCCAAAGAAATATTGTCTATTAACGGTTGCAGGAAACTATCGTCGTCTGTGGATGTCAGGTCTTTTTTCATATGTTTTTATAGCTATTATCTCTCAAAAGAAAAGCGAATACCTTACTGCCTGTTCGCGAATGGACGTAAGATAGAAACCCCGCCCGAAATCGAGATAATTTCGTGAGTGCTGCACATCAGGATGCCCGACAATCATACTGGATGAATGATACAATATCATTGTTACAACACTCCTTTCTCTTTCATATATCCTGTCAAATCTTCCATTAGGTAACGTGAACTGAACGTGTGCAGCACGTCATACGACGGAACGATGTAACCATACAGGATACCCGATGCATTCAACCGCTTGTATATCTCCTGCTGCGGAAGATGCAATACCGACGATAGTTTTGCTATGCAGTATGTTACAAACTCTAAAGTCTTTCCGTCCATATTTTTCTGTATTTCGATTTGCAAAAATACGACTTTTATTTGAAACGGCGAAATTTATTTCAGCCGGCAAATATGGAATAATAAAAAAGTGAAATAATTGCCGCAATTTGTGCAACTGCCGTATGGGGATTTGTCCGTAATTTTGCATTTTAAGAATGGATAGGAACAATTCCAGTAAACGGCTGGAACAATGGTTAATAAGCAACAAACAACAATATGAAAAGCAAAAGAATCTTTTTCGCAGCCCTCGCTCTCTTGATGGCCACGGGCTGCAACGGACAGAGCAAACAAGATGTGAAACAATCAAAAACCGGAACAACTATGAGTAAAGCAATCGTTATTTTCTTCTCCCACGCGGGCGACAACTACAGCGTGGGCAACATCGAGGTGGGGAACACCAAAATCGTGGCCGACTATATCAGCGAGCTGACGGGCGCGGAGCAGTACGAGATAGTCACGCACAAGTATGACGGGATGGCCTACAACGCGCTTATCAAGCTGGCGCAGGAGGAGGCCAACGCGGGCGAGCTGCCGCTCTACGAGGGCAAGGCTCCGGACCTTGCGCAGTACGACACGGTCTTCATTGGCGGCCCTGTGTGGTGGGGCACCTATCCGCAGGTGATGTTCACGATGTTCAAGGACATAGACCTTGCGGGCAAGACGGTCATCCCCTTCACCACCCACGAGGGCAGCGGGCTGGCGAGTTGCGTGAACGACGTGAAACGCGCTTTCCCCAAAGCCAAGGTCACCGCGGGCTGGAGCATATACGGCCACGAGGTGAGAGGCGGCAAGGCCAAGGTGGAGAAGTGGATCAGGAGCGTGGTGAAATAAAAGAGGTTATTTCCGCAGATAGGATTAGGATGAACCCCATACGGGGTCGTTTGCAGAAGTCACATAAAAAAAGCCATTATGACAGAAGCCACGATAGTTGACCCTCGCAAAACAACTGCCGAAGAGCACGCCGAGGGTGTGCGCCAAGCACAGGTGCTCTTCCAACTCAACCACACGATGCCCTATACCGACGAGTACAACGCGCTGGTGCGTGAGCTGTTCGGCGAGCGGCTTGGCGAAGGCGGCTGGGTGATGCCCGGTCTGACGGGCGTCTGCTTCGACCGGGTGAAGATAGGGCGGGGTGTGATGATAATGAACAACTGCCTGATGATGAGCCGCGGCGGCATCACCATCGACGACGACGCGATGATAGCCGCCAACGTGCAGCTCATCAGCAACAACCACGACCTGAAGGACCGCCAGCTGCTGATTTGCAAGCCTGTGCACATAGGACGGAACGTCTGGGTGGGAGCCGGCGCCACCATACTGCCGGGCGTCACCGTGGGCGAGAACGCCGTGGTGGCCGCCGGGGCGGTGGTGACGAAGGATGTGGCTCCGAACACCATCGTGGGCGGCAACCCGGCCAAGTTCATCAAGAATGTGTAGTCGAGGATGACGGTCGGGGGGGGCTTTTTTTCGCCCCCTGCGACCCCAGAGGAGGGGTAGAGAAGGGGTAGAGAGGGGGTAGAGAGGGTCACGACTTTTTATATAGACAATACACGACAGGAGCAAGCAAATGCGCGGGCGGGACAATAAAGGTGCCGCCAGGGCGTTAATATATATAAAGTAAAAAGGAACTGAACAGATGAAAGTACTGCTACTCAACGGCAGCCCCAATGCCCAGGGCTGCACATATACCGCCCTCGCCACCGTGGCGGGCGAGATAGAGAAGAACGGCGTGGGTACCGAAATAATCCACGTGGGCCACAAGGATATACGCGGCTGTCTGGGCTGCGGCAGGTGTGGCGAGCTGGGGCGCTGTGTGTTCAACGACATGGTGAACGAGATTGCCCCCAAGTTGGAGGCCGCCGACGGACTGGTGGTGGGCTCGCCGGTCTACTACGCCGGACCGAACGGCACGCTGACCAACCTGCTGGACAGACTCTTTTTCAGCGCCGGCTACCCGCTGCGGATGAAGGTGGGCGCCGCCGTCTGCTCGGCCCGTCGCGCCGGCACGACGGCCACGCTGGACCGGCTGAACAAGTACTTCACCCTGGCTGAGATGCCCATCGTCAGCAGCCGCTACTGGAACATGGTGCACGGCCACACGGCCGAGGAGGTGCGCAGGGACGAGGAGGGGATGCAGATTATGCGTGTGCTGGGACGCAACATGGCCTTCATGGTCCGCGCCATAGCCGCCGAGCGCGCCGCCCACGGGCTGCCCGCAGAGGAGCCGCAACGAATCTACACCAACTTTATCAGGTAGAGGGATGACGATTAAGGAGATTGACGTCAAGAGCGTGATGACCAAGTCGAACCTGCCGGTCAGCGACTTCTCTGTCAACACCTATGTGGGGTGTGCCCACGCCTGCAAGTACTGCTACGCCTCGTTCATGAAGCGCTTCACCAACCACGCCGAGCCGTGGGGCGACTTCGTGGACGTGAAGCTATGGCCCGATATCAAGAACGCGGGGCGCTATGCCGGCAAGGAGGCTTTCCTTGGCTCGGTGACGGACTGCTACCAGCCTTGCGAGGCAAAGTACAAGCGCACCCGCGCGCTGCTGGAGCAGCTGCAGGGCAGCGGCATACGCATCAGTATAGCCACCAAGAGCGACTTGGTGCTGCGCGACATAGACCTGATAAAGACCTTTCCCGGGGCCCGCGTCAGCTGGAGCATCAACACCCTCGACGAGGAGTTCCGCCGCGAGATGGACCGCGGCGTGAGCATCGAGCGTCGGCTGGAGGCCATGCGCCAGTTCTACGAGGCCGGCATCGACACCACTTGCTTCATCTCGCCCATCTTCCCGGGCATCACCGACGTGGAGGCCATCATAGAGCGGGCCAAGGGGCAGTGCAACCTCGTGTGGCTGGAGAACCTCAACCTGCGGGGCGACTACAAAGGGCGCATACTGCAGTGGGTGCACGAACACCATCCCGAGCTGGACACCCTCTACCACGACATCTACACCAAGAAAGACCGCACGTACTGGCACGAACTCAATGCCGACCTGGGCCACTACTGCGCCGAGAGCGGCCTGCGCTATGTCCGCAACGACGACAGCACCCATGCCCGCCACGGCGAGCCCCCGGTGGTGGTCAACTACTTCTACCACGAAGAGATAATACCCTCGGCCCGCAAAGAGCAGCTGCGCCAGACCCGCATCTGCTGTTGAGGGGACGAAATAATTATGCTGTGTCAGAAAGATTGTGTATCTTTGCAGTCGAAAAAATTAGAAAATAGAACGAAAAAGATGTAACAATGAAAGCAAAACCATTCGTCAAGTGGGTTGGAGGAAAAGGCCAACTCATCGAACAACTGGAAGCACTGCTTCCCGCTGACTTTGATAGATGGGAGAATGTTACTTACATTGAACAAAATTGTAAATAGGTGGTCCTATATTATAATGTGATGACACAGGCAAAGGCTGTTATAGAAACTATTGAGAAGTTAGGTGGTATTGCAACACTTAACCAAATCAATCAACATATATTTGAGATTGAGGAGTGTGAATGGAAAACGAAGACGCCATTTGCAAGTGTAAGACGCATTGTACAACAAACAAATGGTATATATAAAATAAAACCAGGTTTATATGCTCTCGAAAGTCATCGCAAACAATTAGAGCAAGAAGGTATTACTGTGCAAACTGAGAAAAACAAGAATAGTGAAGAAGTGAAAGCGTTTAATCACTCATATTATCAGGGATTACTGCTAGAAATCGGTCGTATGCGTAAACTTGATACATTTGTCCCAAACCAAGATAAACACAAAAGATTTCTCACCAAGCCGCTCGGTGATTTACGTACTTTACAGACCATACCACATTATTCCTACTCCAAATTAGTTGACCGAAGCGCGACTATTGATGTTATTTGGTTCAATAGCAATTATATGCCCCATTCGTTTTATGAGGTGGAACATACAACTGATATTCAAAATTCACTTTTAAAATTTAATGACCTACAAGACTTTTATGCGAGAATGGTGATTGTAGCTGATGAAAAACGACGTTCGGAGTTTATCGGCAAATTGGAATATGCTGCATTTAATACATTGCGTGAAAATAAACGCGTTGCTTTCTTAAGTTATGAATCCCTTGATAAACAATATGAGCAAGAATTATTGAAACAGCAGATGGATTTTCTGCTATGACAAAAAAATAGTATATTTGCAAAAAAGAAAATAATAAAACAGTGATGTAAATAATAGACATATAATAAAATAAAAAAAAACAGCGTTTGCTATTTGTTCTATTCGCATTGAAACCTAGGAAATTTCAAGAATGGTATAGGAGAACAAAATCAGGAAACGACCGTAGTATGCGGGCGTGATTTGTCGAATACCAGGCTTTCCTAGGGCCTCAATGCGAGCAATGATTGCCCGCATTTTTTTGGCTCTAGGGAAGAAGCATAGTAACGGTAGCAGACATTAAACAACTGCTATCATGCAAAAAGATTGTATTCGTGGTAAAGGTGAAACGTATTCATCTTTTTTTAATTTGGAGTATACCATACTCCCTAAAAATTTCAAAATCATTCAGGGCGACTGTATGAATCTTATCGGGAATTTCCCCGATAAGTCTTTTAATGCTATCTTTGCAGACCCTCCGTATTTCCTGAGTAATGGAGGTATAAGTGTTCATAGTGGTAAAGCCGTTTGTGTCGATAAAGGGGAATGGGATAAAGGTGGAACGCCAGAACATATATATCAGTTCAATAGACAATGGCTTTCATTGTGTCGAGAAAAACTGACGGACAATGGCAGCATCTGGATTAGCGGTACCTATCATAACATCTTTGCTGTAGCCAATTGTTTGACAGAACTGGGCTATAAAATACTGAATGTAATTACGTGGCAAAAAAGTGACCCGCCGCCAAATCTAAGCTGTCGTTACTTCAATTTCTCGACTGAATACATCATTTGGGCACGAAAATCAGCAAAAGTACCCCATGTGTTCAATTATGAGGTAATGAAGCAGATGAATGGCGAGAAACAGATGACAGATGTTTGGAAGATTCCTGCCGTGGGAAGTTGGGAAAAACATTGTGGGAAACACCCAACGCAAAAGCCTCTGCGCCTGCTTTATCGAATAATCCTTGCATGTACAAACGAAGGTGATACAATTTTAGACCCATTTGCAGGAAGCTGTACAACAGGCATTGCTGCCAATCTTTTAGGGAGAAACTTCGTGGGGATAGAGCAAGAGAAAGAATTTGTGGAGTTAGGGAAACGACGCAAACAAGAAATAGAAGACTCTGTTTCAGCACAGAAAATCCTCAAGAAAATGCGTGAAAATCCAGAGGAAGTTATGGTGCTGGTCAATCACGCACGAAAAGAATTGCGTGAGAAGATGATTACAAATGGAATTTGCTATATGCGCGCTGGAGAATCTAAAGGTTCTTTGCAAGTTACACCTGGATTTGAAAGAATGAAATATTTGTTACTCCATACCAATGGAGACAATCCTCAACTATTTCGACTGAAAACACCGGGCAAGTTCAAGATATGGACAAAAGAGACGTTAGAAGAACATGGGTTCACTCCAGAACATGCCAAGTATTATATTATACTAGAATTTGATAATAACCCGCTAAAAATCAAACCATCGGTCCAACTTAAGCAACGTACAAATACGTTTAGAGCAAGAATAATACAACTTAGTGAACTGAAAGAAATATAGTAACAGGGCTATAGTATTGAAAAAAAAGTATAAGGAATGAGAAATATATGTAATTAAATGAAAAAAAATCCGTTATCAACCATGCTGCTCGGCGCGGTGCTGACGGCATGCAATCAGAAGACAACGAACGAAAAAGAAGAAATGAATATGAAGACAATGGAACTGACACAGGAGTGGGACAAGGTGTTCCCGCTGAGCGACAAGGTGAACCACCGCAAGGTGACGTTCGAGACACAGTACGGGCTGACGCTGGCCGCGGACCTCTATACGCCCAAGGGCGGGCAGGGCAAGCTGGCCGCCATTGCCGTGAGCGGTCCCTTCGGGGCCACCAAGGAGCAGAGCAGCGGCCTCTACGCCATGCGGATGGCGGAACGCGGCTTTGTGGCGCTGGCCTTCGACCCCTCGTACACCGGCGAGAGCAGCGGCGAGCCGCGCCGCACGGCGTCGCCCGACATCAACACCGAGGACTTTATGGCCGCCGTTGACTACCTGGCGAAGCAGGAGAATGTGGATGCGGAGCGCATAGGCATCATAGGCATCTGCGGCTGGGGCGGCATAGCCCTCAACGCCGCCGCGGCCGACCCGCGCATCAAGGCCACCGTGGCGAGCACGATGTACGACATGACGCGCGTGGGCGGCAACGGCTACTTCGACGCGGGCGACAACGAGGCCGACCGTCATGCGGCGCGCGAGGCCTTGGCCAAGCAGCGGTTGGCAGACCCGATGGCGATGGCCGGCGGTGTGGTGGACCCCGTGCCCGACGATGCGCCGCAGTTCGTCAAGGACTACCACGCCTACTACAAGACCCCGCGTGGCTACCACGCCCGCAGCGGCAACAGCAACGACGGCTGGCGCGCCATCGGCACCCAGGCCTACAGCAACAGCCGCTTCCTGTACTACATCAACGAGATACGTTCGGCTGTGCTCGTGATGCACGGCGAGAAGGCCCACAGCCGTTACTTCGGCGAGGCCGCCTACCACTATATGGTGGAGGGTAGGGCAGAGGGCTACAACTTTGTGGGCAAGCCAAATCCCAATCCCGGGAACAAGCAGCTGCTCATCATACCCGGCGCCACCCACTGCGACCTCTACGACGGCGGCACGGGCAACTACATTCCCTGGGACACGCTGGCCGATTTCTTCACCAAAAACATGAAATAATATGAAGAAAGTAATCGTAATCTCGACCAGTCTGCGTGCGGGCTCGAACAGCCACGCGCTGGCGGAGCAGTTCGCCGAAGGTGCGAAGGCAGCGGGGCACCAGGTGGAGCTCGTCACGCTGCGCGGCAAGGATATCCGTTTCTGCGTGGGTTGCCTCTCGTGCCAAAAGACGGGTGCCTGCATCTTCAAGGACGATGTGCCGGCCATCATGGAGAGAGTGCTGGAGGCCGACGTGGTCTGCTGGGCCACACCCATCTACTACTACGAGATGAGCGGCCAGATGAAGACCCTCATAGACCGCATGAACGCCATGTACCCCAAGGACTACCGCTTCCGCGACGTCTACCTCCTCACCACTGCCGCCGAGGACGACGCCAAGGTCCCCGAGCGCGCCGAGAGCGGCCTGCTGGGTTGGGTAGACTGCTTCGGCAAGTCGGCGCTCCGGGGGCACCTCTTCTGCGGCGGTGTGGGAGGGCCGAACGAGATAGTCGGAAATGCCAAATTGCGAGAAGCTTACGAGATGGGGAGAATGGTGTGAACCACCGCTGAAGGCGACCGGAGATGGTCGCTTTCGGCGTTCATAGGATAGGCGTGACGAGGGGGTGACTCCCACATGACTCCCACCTAACTCCCATCTAACTCTCACATGACTCCCACATAACTCCCACGAGACCCCAGAGAGGCCCCAGAGAAGGGGTAGATGGACCCCAGAGAAGGGGTAGAGGGACCCCAGAGAGGGGGTAGAGGGACCCCAGAGAGGCCCCAGAGAGGCCCCAGAGGGGCTCCGGGGTGATACTGTGACATAACTCGTTCATGTGGAGCAAGGGTATCCGAAAGGGGTGTGCGGCCTCGAGGGTGTGCGGGATGAGCCCCGTCGATGGCCGCTTAGCTATTGAGGTTCACGTGGAACGATAATTTTTTTGTCATATAAAATAATTGTCGTATCTTTGCCGCAAATTTCGTAGTAAAGATATGCTGACGCTTGTAAAGAATATCAAGGAGCTGGTGCAGGTTGAGACTGGCCGGCAGAGATTGCGCGTTCAAGGCGGCGAGATGGCGCAGATGGAGACCGTGAAGGATGCCTACCTGCTTATAGAAGACGGGAAAATCAAGGCCTTTGGCCCCATGAGCCACTGCCCCGAAAACGCCGACCGTGAGGTTGATGCCACTGGTCGCTTGGTGCTGCCCACCTTCTGCGACTCGCACACGCACCTCGTATATGCCAACTCGCGCGAACACGAGTTCGTGGACAAGATCCGCGGCCTTTCGTACGAGGAAATCGCGAAGAGGGGAGGGGGCATCCTTAACTCCGCCAAGGCTACGGCGGCGGCCTCTGAGCAGGAACTCTACGATATGGCCTGTCTGCGCCTCGAAGAGGCTATGCGCCTCGGCACCGGTGCCATAGAAATCAAGAGCGGCTACGGCCTCTCGACGGAGAGCGAGTTGAAGCTGCTCCGCGTAATACGGCGTCTAAAGGAGAATTCGCCGCTGACCATCAAGTCCAACTTCCTTGGCGCCCATGGCATCCCGATGGAGTATCGCGGTCATCAGGAGGACTATGTCGACCTTGTTATCAACGAGATGATACCGCGTGTGGCTGACGAAGGACTGGCTGATTTCATCGATGTGTTCTGCGACAAGGGCTTCTTTACCGTCGACGACACGGCGCGCATCCTTGAGGCCGGCATCAAGCACGGCATGCGGCCAAAGATACACGCCAACGAGATGGCTGTCTCGGGCGGCGTGCAGGTGGGTGTGAAGTATGGCGCCATCTCCGTAGATCATCTGGAGCAGATGGGCGACGCCGAGATAGAGTGCTTGAAGGGCTCTGACACCATGCCAACCATTCTTCCCGGATGCGCCTTCTTCTTGGGTCTACCACTCTCGCCGGCACGCCGTATGATTGAGGCGGGGCTGCCGGTGGCTATGGCGTCGGACTACAACCCCGGGACGTCGCCCTCGTGCAATATGCAGCTCATCCTCTCGATGGCCTGCATCCGCTATCGCTTGACGCCCGAGGAGGCCGTCAACGCCACCACCCTCAACACGGCCTACGCCATGGGCGTGAGCGACCGCGTGGGTACCATCGCTGTCGGCAAGCAGGCCAATTTCTACATTACAAAGCCGATACCAAGCTACGAGTATATGCCATACGCATACGGCGAGAACAAGGTGGAGCGCGTCTTCCTGAACGGCAAGGAGGTTTGAGCGTCTGGCACCCGCTGGGTCTGCCCGCGCGACAATCCCGAGGATTATGATCAAAGCAGAGAAAATAAACAAGAGCTATGGTGCGCTGCATGTGCTGCGTGACATCTCGCTGACCATCGGACAGGGCGAGGTGGTGAGCATAGTGGGTGCCAGCGGAGCCGGAAAAACCACGCTGTTGCAGATACTTGGCACTCTGGACCGCCCCGATAGCGGCAGCGTCGTCTATGGTGATACCGACGTCACACGTTTGAAAGAGAAGGAGCTCGCCGCTTTCCGTAACCGGCAGATAGGCTTTGTCTTCCAGTCGCATCAGCTGCTGCCAGAATTCACGGCTGTCGAAAATGTGATGATACCGGCGCTGATAAAGGGCGACTCTCAAGACGTCGCCCGCAGCAGGGCTATGCAGCTGCTCGAACGGTTGCACCTGTCGGACCGCGCTGACCACAAGCCCGCTGCTATGAGCGGTGGCGAATGTCAGCGTGTGGCGGTGGCGAGAGCGTTGGTGAACAACCCGATGGTGGTCCTTGCCGATGAGCCGAGCGGCAATCTGGACAGCCAGCATGCACGCGAGTTGCACAGCCTCTTTTTCGATCTCCGGAAGGAACTGGGACAAACCTTTGTCATCGTAACCCACAATACGGAACTGGCCGATATGGCCGACAGAAAGATAACCATCGTGGATGGTGCGGCGGACCTGTCGAACATCCCCCAACAATAAAACATCGAAATCATGAACAAACAGCAGATAGTATATGGCCTAAGACCAGTAATAGAAGTCATTGGCAGCGGTCGCCAGGTGGAACGGGTATTCATACAGAACGGACTCAATAGTTCCCTCCTGAACGAGTTGCGGACCAAGTTGCATGAGCGGGATATTCCGTTCCAGTACGTGCCGGTCGAGAAACTCAATAAGATGACCAGCGGCAACCATCAAGGTGTGGTGGCCACAATAGCGGCTGTCGAATACCGTAGTTTCATGCAGCTGATGGACGACCTTCAAGGGCAGGACGCACAGGCGGCGCCACTGATAGTCATGTTGGACCATATCACCGATGTGCGTAACATGGGTGCCATAGGCCGTACGGCAGAGTGTACGGGGGTCGCGGCGCTTGTGGTGCCCGACCGTGGCTCGGCGGCTATGAACGAAGATGCTATAAAAACCAGCAGTGGTGCCCTTCTCCGTTTGCCGATTTGTCGGGAGCAAAACTTCAAAACCACAATCAACTTGGCTAGGCAATATGGCTTTCAGATTGTGGCGTCGACCGAGAAAGGAGCCATGCATTACCGCGAAGTCGACTTCCGTCAGCCTACGCTCCTAATCTTGGGCAACGAGGAGACGGGTATCAGTCCTGAACTATTGAGAATGAGCGATATCAAGGCAAAACTGCCAATTGTTGGCGAGGTGGCGTCTCTTAACGTCAGTGTGGCTGCAGGAGTTATGATGTACGAGGCTCTCGAGCAAAGGTTGGGTAAGGCTTAAGAGGACGCTGGTTATTAGTCCTTTGTGGATTATTTAGTTTTTTTTATATAAAAATGGACGTCAGGTCCATTTTTTTGTGTAAATTTGTATCGGCAAAAATATGCCCCTAAAGGGGGTATTGTGTCAATATGAATGATTGTAACATACTGAAAATAAAAGACTAATAAAAACGAAATATGAAGAAGAAGTTTTTATTCTTTGGAGCGATTTTTGTGTTTTTCGGCATTTGTGCCCGTGCTCAGGTGTACGACATGTATTATCAGGGCTTCGAAAGCAGTGATGCGGCGAACTATACCACATCGCCGACCGGGAACACAACAATAGCGACAGACCTGGTGAAGAGCGGAAGTGGGGCGATAAAGATGCAGCAGTCCACGACGAGCGATGTGGAGTTCGTGACAGATATGCTGGACTTTACGCAGTATCCGAGTGCCAACTACATCAAACTCGAGTTTGATCACATTAGCAACATCGCCAGATGGTCAGGTAATTACGATGTATGTCAAATCCAATATAAGCTTGAAAGCGATGCCACATGGACCAAGGTGACGGAGACTCAGTACAACCTCCTCAACGAGTATTCCCGTGACTTTATCACCACGAAGGGTTTCAGCCGCGCCAGCTACACTGAATGGAGCCGTGCTTCCTTGGATGCAGACTGCTGGAAAAGCGAACGTTTCGACTTCGAAACTCTCTTCCAAGGTACTGCCACACAAGATCGTAAGGTGCAGTTTAAGTTCGTTATACGCCGTCGCTCCGATGGCAACACTCCAGTCGCCACTCAAGCGTGGTGGATCGACAACATCCGCATCTCGGCCAGTCCGAACGAGATGGTGGATCCCATTATCTCAATGGTTTGCTATCCTGATGGTGGCAGTCATCCCAGCAGTCGTGGTGCGCGCGTGGAACTTGATGCTAGAACCAGTGTCGCGCAGGGTATCTGCAGCGATTCGGTCTACATTGTCTACACCGTTGGATGTGATAGCACTCCAATCCGTGCCACAATGACTCCGATGGGCACAGTGACCGACCATGCCAACAAAACATGGCGTCGTTTCGGCTTCCGCATCCCCTTCTATGGCTATGACACTACGATGCGCTTCTATTGCGTTGTGATGGATTCTACGACCAACTTCAACAAGATTACATATCCTCAGGCGGCCAACTCGTGGGTAGAATACCACTGTGTTCGCGGTGTGGAACAGCCGGGTATTCAGACAACTGGTTTTGTCGGAACAAGCAACTACGAGTGGGTTCCGTTCCCGAAATATGCTGACAACATGAGTGAGTGGGTCTTCGATTCTGCCCTCATGGCCCAAGCAGGCTACGGCCCGGGCGCCATCACCGACTTGAGGTTTACCGTTGGCACACGCTCTACCCAAGCCCAGACGCGCCCTGAGTTCCAGTTCCGCATGAGAAATATGCCGGCTAGCTATGTGGCGCAGTCTGTTGGTACTGATATTCCATGGACAAGTGGATACATGCATGTCGTCTACGATAGCACGTTGGTGCTCCCGCAAATGGAAGCAGGAACGGAGTTCACCATACACTTGGCGGATACATTCTACTACGCCGGCGGCGACCTCGTGATGCAGACTATCTACAACGGAGGGGCCACCGATCCCGTAGCCACCAGCATAAAGATGATTCCCGCCCCAACCGGCAAGCAAACGAAGGAGTACAACGGTAAGGCTGGTGCTATGAACGACAACCCATACACCAATTCCAGCAACGACTTTACCAATGCACATTCGTGGCTCCCTCGTCGCCCGGCCATCGTTATGACACAACACGCCAACAAGCCGCTGATATATGATATGGGTGTCAGTCATGTAATCTTCCCCAGTTATGAAACCCCTGTCATAGATCAGCCGTCGCATCTCGACATCATGCTAAACAACTATGGCGTGTCAACTATAAACGCAGTGAGGATTAGTTACAGCATTGACGACAGCATCAGTAGCCACTTTGATTGGAACGGCAGTCTGGCAAGTGGCGATTCGGTATCCGTGACTATCAACAGCAACTTGACCCTCCCTGCAGGCTTCCATTTTGTTAGGACTTGGGTCGAAGACAGTCTGACGGTCTTGGGGAGCCTCTATCGCGACCATGAACCGTACAACGACTCCAGTTACGAGGAGTTCATTGTCTGTGATGGAAGTCTTGCCGGTGTGCGCCAGATTGGAGGTGAGAATGCCGACTACAACACCATCGAGGAACTGCTCTTCTCCCTGAGCCGTTGCGGTGTCGGTGACTCTCTGGTGGTTAAACTCAGCCCCGGTTCCTACCCACCGTTCACATTGCCCGAGATAAATGGTCATTCGGCAGAGAACTACATTGTCTTCGAGTCGCTCGATCCGGAAAACGAAGCAGTACTATATGCCGACGCCACTACGAACGCTAGTTATATAGTGGACCTCTCCGGTGCTGGCAATATTCGTTTCCGTAACGTTACCTTTGTCCGCCGCGGTGGTCTGCTGACGGGTATGGTGAACATTGGTATTGCAAGCGACAGCTGTCGCTTTGAAGGATGTCTGTTTGTGGATAGTGTCATCAATCCATCCGCCTCTGAGCGTATCCCGTCGTTGCTCAATACCAACTTTGCCAATCACATTGTCGTTGAGGGATGTACGTTTGTGGGTGGCACCATCGGTCTGAGCATTCAGGGCGAGGCTGTGACGGTCCATAGTGAAGGAAATTCCGTGATAGCTAATACATTCCGCGATCAGTACAATACAGCCCTGTACGTTCAGAACCAGACTGATGTTGTCATCGAGGGCAACGAGATGTACGATGTGATGTCCAACCAGAGCAATATCCTACAAGTTCTCGAGTGTAGCGGAATAGTGCGCGTCGTGTCGAATAAGATATACACATCGCATGGTGCCGGTGCCATCGGTGCAAGCAACCTGCATGGCACGGAGGACAACCACGTCATTATAGCCAACAACATGATTGAGTGCCGCGACGACGGTAGCTCCAACCAGCTTATGTCGCCCTTCGGCGTGGTTAGCGCTGAGTGGGCTGATGTGGTTTACAACACGGTGAGTTTGACAGCTCCCACGCGCAGTAATGTGGCCGCAGCCACCATCGGCGGCGCTGGTGGCGCGGTGATAAGCAACAGCCGTTTTATGAACAATATCGTGGCCTGCTATGACGTGACCAACTACGCGCTGAGTTATGTGCCGGGAACGCAAACATCTAATGTTGTGAGCAACAACGTGTACTATACCGCTGGCAACTCACTAAACCGACGCCAGGGTGTGGCATACAACACTATAGAGTCCTGGCGTGAAGCCGTCGAGGAAGATTCCACTTCGGTGGTGGCCGATCCCGGATTCCTCCGTGGTTGGAAGATAGACCTTAGAACCTATAACCGGCAGATAAAAGGTGTTGGTGCACCGATAAGTGGTGTAGATGAGGATATCTATGGCACCGACCGTAACGACACGGCTACGTGTCCTGGCGCCTTCGAGTTCGAAGCCTTGTTCTACGATTTCGCAGTTGAGGCGCTAGTCAACCCTCTTTCCTCTGTGTGCGGCATGCCAGACACTGTCGAGATGGTGGTCTTGGTTCGCAACCGCGGTATACATTCGCTGCCCAACACAACAGACGTACCTCTCAAGTTGGTATATCGTATCGGCAATTCTGAACTCGACACGGTAACGGTTGCCACCACAATACCTGCCGAAGACACGGTGAGCGTCGCCACAGGTGTGAAACTCCATCTGCCGGCCAACGGTCTTCTTGACTCGGTATACAACTTTGACATCTGGAGTGTGTTCGCCTCCGACCCCAACCAAACCAACGATACCAATCACTTCGTGGTCTACAGCCGCTACGAGGCTGGAGCTCCGGATAGTGTGATTTACCCTATCAGCTATATGGATTCGGCTACCGTAACGGTCACAGAAGGTGTCGACCAGTGGAGCGTGTATGGCAATGATGCGGCTCCGAAAGCGCCGTCCAATGTCTATTGGTACTACAACAGCGATGATTCGGAACCGTTCCATGTGGGACCTACTCTCACCACGACTACACTCCGTAACGACACGGTCTTCTATGTCAAGCAACACCGCGAACTCCCAATTGTGCGTATAACTCAGGTGATGATAAAAGGGTCCAATGCCACGGGTGTGACACCTTCTCCGGATTGGATGGGCGGCAACACGCAGGTGGCTGTCCAGCTCACCAACATCGGTGACGATACCGCTTATATGCTGGGCGATACACTGCGTTCGGTCTCCACGGCTACCAGCGCCAATAACAAGATCGCCAAGTTTGGCGATATTCGGCTCGCTCCAGGACAGTCAATTGTGGTGCAGTTCAACTCTGGTACTTCCAATGAGCATACGGTCTACACTGGCAATAATACACGTATCACGCCGGCCATTACGTCCAATGTCGGCTTTGTATATCGTCACGACGGTGTCACAGTCGATGCTGTTCCATTCAATGACCTGGTCACAGCTAACAACTGGACAAACCAGTCTGTACCAGCCTATGTGTGGAGTGGTTCTGGAATCTCGGTGGCCTCTACGACGTGTGGAGGTGTTGTGCGTACGGCGTTCAACGGCGAAGCCGACGACTGGCTGCAAGTCTCTGACGACAACCCCTTGTTCATGAATACTATCAACCCCGCTTGGATACGCTACGAAGACAATGGATGTCCTGGTGAGGTTGGAGTTGTCATGGTTACCATTTCCAACGCTCCCACTGCCGACGTCGATGTGTCAATGTATGGCGAAATGCCTCAGGGATGCCGTCTTGGGCAGGAGCCTGTGACCGTGCGTGTTAGAAACTACGGCAGCGAGGCAATTTCCGGTTTGCAGCTTAACTATACGCTCGGTGGAGTTGATACGGTCCGCGAAACCCTATCTGTCGACATGCCTGCGTCCGGCGATAGCATCTACACCTTCCTGCAACCGGTCAATCTGTCCTTCGACCGTGACTCCACGGTTACGCTCTTGGTTTGGGCAACGCCAATAGCACAGGATCCATATTCCAGTAACGACACCGCATCGGTCAGCATACTCTCACTCTATACTTCGGTAGCACCAGCATATGCCGACAGCATAACGGCTGACTATGGCACCTCTACGACCTTGACTATGGCGCCTGTTCCCAACCATATACCTGTGTGGTACGACTATGACCTTAACCCGGTGGACACAGGTTCCACTTTTACCACTGATGTACTTTATTACGAAGCTTCACTCGGTGTCAGTTATATTGTCACCACGCCCAACAACGTATCTGTTGGAGACGAGAGCAAACTCAACCAAAAGACTAACTACCCTTCACCCTACCAACCCAATAACAAGAATGCTAAGCAGCAGTATATTTACACTGCTGCCGAGTTGCAGGCCCAGGGTATGGATGCAGGTTATATAAGTGCTGTCGGCTTCTATCTCGACAGTATATATTCGGCTGTAACATCTGTCTCCGGACACAGAGATACAACTCATAGGGACACCCTGCTCTTCAAACACTATGCAATATCCATCGGTTATTCTGACGCTCCCACATTTGCTAATAAGTACGCATGGAAAACCCCGGATGTATACTTCGAGCGCGACTCTATGCTTCTGCTTCGTAATCAGTCACACGGCTGGGTCATGCACCAACTTGATAACAGCTTCTACTGGGATGGTGTCTCCGACATTGTGGTGCAGGTGGCATACAGTCTGCACGCCAAGTACTCTAGTGGCCTCACCACTCGTTATTCGTCGGTATCTAACACGGCTCTCTACAAGGGTGACGACAATGATACCCTCATTTCCGAGTTTACGGGCCAGGGTACGTTGAGCAGTAACCGCCCCAACATCATGCTTGCTTGCGATATTCTCGGATGTAATGGTCCCGTCAAACTAATTAAGATTGGCTTGGTTGGTGTCCCGGCAGCCGATGCCAGTATTTCGTGGTCTGCCGGATATGACACTGTGAGTTATGTCTCCAATGTCAATGTCACCCCCAAAGTCTCTGTCCGTAACCTTGGTAGCAACGACATCGATACTGTGAGTTTGCATTATTTCATCGACGGAGATACGGTTGCTGAAACAACGGTTCATAGTGTCGACATAGCCTCTGCACAGGATACCATGCTCGCGCTTTTCAGCCGTCCGCTTGCACCCGGCCGCCACATCATTATTGCCGTTGTCGAAGTCAAGAATGACACTATCAGCAGCAACGACACCATAATGGGCGTTGTTACTGTTCGCTTCAGTGGCGGTGCATACACCATCTGTGCAGATTCCACAAATACCTTGGCCGACTTCCACTCATTCAAATCGGCAGTAGATACCCTTAACGCGGTCGGTATTGTCGGTCCTGTGGTCTTTAATGTGGACTCCGGAGTCTACAACGAAACCGTATGGCTCGACAATGTTTATGGTACGGGTACATATAGCATCAAGTTTATTGGCGCGTCCGATACAGTGGTCGCACGTCTTGTGGGCAATACCAGTTCAAGCGATAACTATGTCTTCCGTATGACCGGTCTTTCTGGTGTGACACTGAAGAATATCGGTATCGAAGCTCGACCTGTCCTGACCACGGTCAAGGACGCCAATGCCTTGGTTATCGACAGTTGCTCCGACATTACCGTCGACAAATGCGAAATTAGGGTAAAAGGTACTATATATAATGTAAACGCGTCATGCTTGGTTATCAACGGAGGTTGCTCCAACCTCACTTTGGCTAACAACGTCCTCGATAGCGGCTATTGTTCCATCAAGACTACGCTCTCCGACAACCGCTATGAGAACATACTGATCAATAACAATACATTAACCAACTTCCAAAGCACAGGTATCGACCTCAACGGTGTTTCTATATTGACCGTAAACGGCAACTATATGCGCACCGGTGCTAGCGATAACTCTCGCGGTATGTTGGGTATCTTCTTAACAAATGTTGATAGCACTATCTCCATCCAGAAGAACCGAGTCTACCTCCTCGACAACTTCACAGGTTCAAAACGTGGTATCCACTTTGACAATGTGACGGGCTCGAATTTGAACTGGGCTGTTGTGGCCAACAACATGGTCAGTACTAATGGCAATGGTGCCGCAGGTCTCACCACCAAGAACCCAGCCGGTATATATGTCGACGGTAACAGCCAATACCTGAATATCATATTTAATTCAGTACGTGTCAATGCAGGAACGACACAGAACGACACTCGTGCGTTCTATGCCGGTGCGGCTACTCGCAACCTGCAGGTCATTAACAACATTTTTGCGAATCTCAGCCAGTCTCATGCCTACTATGTGTCTAACGCATCCAGCGTCACCACTTCTGACTATAATGGTTATTACACCAATGGCAACACTTTGGCTTTCTGGGGCGCTGCACGTAGCAACCTCGCCAACCTCCAGTCTGCCAACCATAAGGATGAGAACTCCGTCCAGGACGAGCCTTACTTCACGGCTGTCGACGACCTGCACCTGCTCATGACCAACTTCTGTGCCCGTGCGCAGTACAGCAATGACATCATAGACGATATCGACGGTAAGATACGTCCTTATATTCCTACTCCAACGATCGGTGCTCACGAGATGGATCGTTCGACGCACAACATGACGGTCCTGCGCATTACGGAACCGATCATGCCGACCAATCCGAGCAACCCGCCCAACATCGAGGGTGACCCCGTTCGAGTCAAGGCTACCTTCTATAACAACGGTAGTGTCACCGAGGATAATGTTTCGTGGTATGCTTATATTGAGGGTCATGAGGTCGAAACACGTTCCGTAACCCGTAACATCGGACCCTTCACATCCAACCAGATGAAGACAGATACCGTGTCTATCCCCACTGTTCTTGGCCTTATCGACAGCCAGTTGGTTCGTGTGGTACTTGTGTGTGACGGCGACGAAGACAGCACCGACAACACCATGACCACCGATGTCTATTTGGCACCCGCCTTCGACCTTGAAGCGGTTAACGTCAGGTCCAGCAAGTCGGGCTGCAATGCAAAGGATGCTGTCATCTCCATCACGGTCAAGAACGTCGGCTTCAAGCGTATGCCACCAAACACGGTCATAAGCATCGGATATGATGCACAAGCTTACTATCCCAACTATAACGCCAGTCGTCCGGATTCCAATAAGCTTGATATACCGACTATGCCGCAAGGTGTCAGCGAAAGTTACACGCTCACTCAATGGCTCAACAAGCAGGCCAGTCTTACCATTGACTTCAACACCCCCGCTAACATCTACCCGACAGATACTTCGCTCAATATTAAGGTGCGCCTCACCGGATGGGTCAACTACGAATATGACATAACCAATACCAACGACCATACCGGCGCGTCTACCAATTCCTCGCCGCTAATTGATTCGTGGTATTCTCCCCGTCCTCCTCAGGGCAACGATGTCACATTCCCCTATGGTACATGGGGTGTAGTCACCGCTTCTCAAGTCAACGAGCGTCCTATCTCTTGGTTCCGCGACAGCACGCATACTGCATTCTACTCCACTTCCGGAGCCAACGCGTATGCCAAGTCGTGCAACTGGACAACCACTCCTATCTACTACCACGATTCTACCTACTACCTGCAGTGCAAGAGCGACAAGGGATGCGCCAGTTATTTCTCGCCTGTCACCGTCCATGTGGGCAACCGTGTCCAGCACGATGTTGCTTGCGAGGCTGTGCTGGCTCCCCTCGGTGGCCGTGTGTATATGGAGAACGACACCGTGCGTGTTCGTATTGCCAACTACGGCACACAGAGCAAGAGCAATATTCCTATTACCTTCCAGCTCCGCAAGGGTAACGGTACCAACCCGCTTCAGACTGTCACCGAGACCTGCACTGCCAACATAGGACCGGGTCAGACCTACGTTTATACCTTCAATACTCTTGTCCAGTTTGCTTCTGCTACAACTGGCGGCAACTACCAGTTGCGTGTATGGACTGACCTCTCCAACGACCAGGTTCGCCGCAACGACACCATCCGTACCAAGAACCAACTCCGTCCGGTGGCAGCTAACAATACCGATCTCGACTACGACTTCAGGGCCCTTGCTGAGTCCACCTATCCCTCGCGTACAAACAAGGCATCCGATACTGTCGACATCATACGCTTTGCATTCAATGAGATTGATATTGACCTTCCGCCGCTCGGCCGTTCGTATACCAACTTTGGAGCTTTTGCTAATCCTGAGGTGCCTGTACTGCATGTCACGCGTGGTATGAAAGACACGGCCTATATCACAATTACCCGTCCGTCTAACCCCAACGCCGTGGAACGTGGCAAAGTCGCTGTGTATATCGACTTTAATCGTAACGGCAACTTCAACGACTCTGGTGAGTGTGTTATACCGGCCACCAACCTATATAACAACACTGTCTTTGCACAGGAAATCACAATTTCCCCCAATGCCTCGCAGGGCTACATGCGCATGTGTGTCTCTGCCACACCAAACTTGGGTAATCCCACACCCACCATCGACGGACAAGCCGGACACATGCTGAACTTCCTTCTTTTCGTCGATGAGCAGGGTCCGACTAAAGACCTCTCGTTTACGCAGATTATCGAGCCTCGCAACTACCTGATTAAGGATAACCAAGCGCGTACCATTAAGTTCCGTATGGCCAACCGTGGCCGTCAGTCTATCACTGCCGCCGAAATCTTCTACGAGTTTGCGGCTGAGGACCCTGACTCCACGGTCAGCGGAAGTTTCCAGTGGACCGGCAACTTGGCTCCAGGCACAGCCGAGAATGTCAGCCTCCCCGAACATGCCTTCTGCCTCGGAACCACCCAGGTCCGCATTTGGCACTCGCTCGAGGGCGACGTCGTGGAAAGCAACAACAGCCTCACCTACGAGTACCATCGCTTCCATACCATCACCCTGACCATGGAAGACGATTTTGACTCGCTTAACTATTGGTATGCCCCGGCTGGCTACAATGCCTATACTCGCAATTACTGGTCATGTGGTGTGCCGAGCAAGACCAAACTCAACGCTGCCCACTCTTATCCCAACGCATGGGTTACGGATCTCAACGCCAATATTACCCCCGAGGCTCGAGGCAATGTCAGCTACCTCTATAGTCCTATCATCAACATCATGCAGATCCATCCGGATACCCTCTCCTTCTACATGGCGCGCAACCTGCTGAACAAGAGTTGTGTCTACCTCGAGTACTACGACTTTGCCAACCGCTGGGTCAAAGTTGAGACCGACTCCGCTACCGACTTGCCGTGGTATAACGACATCGATAAGAACGTCTTCACCAATAAGAACAACAACGACCCGCATACCTACACTAAATATTCATTCAGTACCAACTTCATATCGGGCAACTTCCAAGAGCGCTTCCAGTTCCGCATTGTCTACAGTGTACCAATGACATCGGGCAACTATGGCGAAGGTTGCGCTATCGACGACTTCTATATTGGACGTGCGCGCCGCGATGAGGACTTGGGTGTCATAGCCATCAACAAACCTGAAAATCCCAAGTACGGCGAGACCGTCTACCCGGAAGTCGTAGTGAAGAATTTCGGAAATCGTGCGGTACGTCAGGTTGTGATTGGCTATACATACAATGGTGTCAATCTGCCGCGCATTTCGTCATATAACTACGTTCTTATGCCTGACTCGACGGCTACCTTTACCCTCACCACTCCGATGGTCCTCACGAGCAGTCTGCCCGACTCCATCACTATCAATGCCTTCACCGTCAACTCTGCAGACATATATGATGATAACGACTCCACAAGCCGCGACTACGTCATCCTGCCTATCGACAGCGATGTGAGTGCCGAGGGCTTCATCTCGCCGCTCGACCGCGTAGTTACTGGCGACTCGGTTACCGTAACCATGCGTCTGCGCAACTTTGGCGTGGCGCCTGTCAGCGATGCCACCGTCACCTATACTGTCAATGGGCAGAACCAAGTCACAGAGACCATCGACTTTGAGTCCATACTCGGCGAGCCGCTCGCTAGCCGCGAATACTTCAACTACACCTTCAAGCGCAAGTTCCGTGCTACCATGGGTGTGATGAATGTCGTGGCCTATGTCAAGAGCAGTGCTAACGAGTATATCTACAACGACACCATCCACAAGCGTATCAACGGCATATCGGCCATCACCGACCTTGCGGCCGCTGCCATCATCCTCGACACCTCGTCGCTCTCGCAAGTGCGTGTCGAGCTCGCGATCGAAAACCGTGGCGCTCGTGGTGCCAACGATTTTGAGGTGGGCTTCTGGATCGATGACGACAGCAACAACGTACACCGTGAAATATACCACTCCTACCGCCCGTTGGCTGCCCTGCAGACTGGTTACCACCTCTTCCAGACCACCCTGCCGCCGCGTAGCGCCCCCTACGACCACATCACGGCCTTCGTCACCGTCCCCGACGATAACGATCCCGCCAACGACACCACTCGCGACTTCGCGCCGCAGTTCGTCGACCTCGCTGCCGTGGCTGTCCTCGTCGAGGAGAACTCGCGCCCAGACTGCGGTGTCTACATTACCATCCGCAACAACGGCAACATGGCCATAGCCGGCCGCGCCATAAACCTCAGGGCCAACATTAATGGCAACGAACTCGAATACACGGTCTATATCTCCATCAAACCCGGCGAGGAGGCTACCATCAAGTTCAACCGCAATGTCCCGAAGAGCCCGCAGCGTCGCTATTCCGGCTTCGGCTCAGTCAGTGTCTCTGGCGACTCCGACGACTCCAACAACCAGACCAACAGCGTCTCGGTGGTCAACTATGTCGAGGGCACACCGACCGTCAATGCCTCTGGCCTGGTTCTCGAGCAGAACTACCCCAACCCCTTCTCGGGCCAGACCACCATTCCCTTCTCGCTGCCTGAAGACGCACATGTCCGCTTCTTCGTCATGGATGCCACCGGACACATGGTCTACTCCACCGAGGGCTTCTACCACTCGGGCGACAACTCCATTGTGCTCGACATGGACGCCTTCTCGGCCGGCATCTACTACTACGGCATCGAGACCCCCGACGGCCGCCTGATGCGCAAGATGATACTGCGCTGATGTTGCAACACTTCACAGACTACCTCTCTCAGCAGCACCTTCTCCCCGACGGGGGGGAGGTGCTGCTTGCTGTCAGCGGCGGGCGCGACTCGGTGTGCATGGCTCACCTCTTCCACCGTGCCGCCATCCCTTTCGCTATTGCCCACTGCAATTTTTACCTCCGCCCCGGCGACTGCGACCGCGACCAGCAGTTTGTGCGCCAGCTGGCCGACACCCTTGGCGTGACGTTTTTCACCACCGACTTCGACACGCGCCGCTTCGCCGCCGACCGCGGCATGGGCATCGAAGAGGCTGCCCGCACCCTGCGCTACGACTACTTCGCCCAGCTCTGCCTGCAGCACGGCTTCGCGTGTGTGGCCACTGCCCACCACCGCGACGACTCTATCGAGACCTTCTTCCTCAACCTCTTCCGTGGCACCGGCATCGCCGGCCTCCACGGCATACGCCCCCTCTCGACCCTCGGCGACATGCTCCTCGTGAGGCCTATGCTCTGCTTCTCGCGGGCCGACATCGACGACTATGTCCGTCGTCACGGTCTCGACTATGTCGAGGATGTCACCAACGGCCAGCTCAACGCCCGGCGCAACCGCATCCGCCTCCAGCTGATGCCGCTGCTGCGCGAGCTCTACCCCTCGGTCGATGCCACTATGGTTGACAACATGGAGCGGCTGCAGCAGGTGGAAACCGTCTATAACCTTGCCATCAACGACCTGCGCCACAGCCTATTGCATACCTCCCATTCTCCTTTTGGCTTCAAATACACGTGGTTAGATATAGCCTCTCTACCCCCTCTCTACCCCCTCTCTACCCTCTCCTTGGGGTTGCTCCACCCCTTCGGGTTCACCCCCTCAACCGTCGCCGACATGGTCCGTGCCATGCGCTCCGGCCAGACTGGCGCCCGTTTCCTCGCGCCTGACTATGTCGCCGTCCTCGACCGTAACCGTCTCGTTGTGGCCGACCGGCGCAGCTTGCCGCCCGCGCCCACGGTCCAAACCGTGCCGCTTGCTCCTTCCGACGTGCCGCCCTTCGGCGAACGCCATGGGGTCGAGTATATCGACGCCGACCTCGTCCACGCTCCGCTCTCCGTCCGTCACTGGCGCCACGGCGACCGCTTCTGTCCGCTCGGCATGCACCATCAGCGCCGCCTGAGCGACTTCCTGAAAGATAGCAAGATAAATCTCATAGAGAAGGACTGCGTCCATGTCCTTGTCGACGCCGACGACCGCATCGTCTGGGTCATCGGCTTGCGCCTCGACCATCGTTTCCGCGTCACCTCCGCCACGCGCCGCGTGCTGCGCCTCAGCGTCAGCCCCGCCCCGCTCGCTTAGCCGTCACTCGCCGCTTGCCAGCCGTCTGACCGCCACGAGCCGGTCGCTCCGGTCGCTCGGTTCGCGGTGGTACACATACACGGTGTATCGGTTCGGCGTCTCGTGGTGGTTGCCTTCCAGGCGGCCCGTCTCGCCCTCGCTCGAGCGCATGGGCTTTGTCAGCAGCTGGTAGGCGTAGTATCCCTGCTTGAGCAGCAGCCGCTTCACGTAGGCGCGTTGCCTTGGGTTGTAGTCCATCCGTGTCGACTCGTCGAGCCGCCAGTCGGTCAGGGCGCCGCACACGTGCACCTCGCCCTCCAGCATCGGCTGCTCCATGGGCAGGCTTAGCATCACCCACACATAGTCGGCTTCGGTCTGCGGCCGGTTGCGGTCCCAGATGTTCACCTTCATGCCACCCGGCAGCACCGTCTCGGCAATATAGTGCCCGCGCGAACGGTCCTCGCATGGCCGCACAAAGGCCGTAATCTCGCCCCCAAGGTCCTCCACCTGCACTATGTTGTACATCGGCGTCCGCAGGTTGCTCATGTCGAAAAATCGGAAGGTGTTGCCCGCGTCGAATATGTTGCACCGGCGGAAGCGGTAGGCGAGCGAGCCGCCGTCATATCCGCTGAATTCCAGCCATCTTCTATTGTCCTGGCGCCCGTTCTGCTGCACGAGCACACGCTCGTATTCCGGCCTCAGCATCAGGTACATTCCGTCCCGCACGCTCAGCGCCACGTCCACCTCCTGCCGCTCGCGCAGGGCCACGCCGTCGTAGGGACGCCCCACCGTGGCGTCGATGCGCACGGCTTGTTCGCTCACGCAGAACCGCCGCGTGAGCAGCGTGTCGCCCGTCGCCTCGTCGGTCACCGCCAGGGCATAGTTGCCCGAGGCTGTGAACGACCCCATAGCGTCCGGCAGCGTAAGCCGATAGTGCACATAGTCCGTCAGCGTGGTGAACGAGAAGTCATAGCTGTCTATGGGCCCCTCATTCCAGCCGCTCATGAACTCCTGCGGCCCGAGGTCGTCGCGGCGCCAGTCGGCGTCGCAGTGCCCCACGTGCCAGCGCAGGCTCCGCGCCTCGGTCTCCAGCAGGTCGAATTCCAGCACCAGCAGCTCCCCCTCGCGCCCGAGGGTCAGCAGCGGTGCCTCCAGCGGCTCCCCTTCGCGGTAGAGCTGCGCGGTGCGCACCCTCCCGTCCCACGCCGAGTCGCTCACGTGTTGCGCCACTGCGTTGAAACACAGCGCGGTGAATAGTAATATAACTATCCTTTTCATAATGCAAATATACATGTTTTTTCTCATTCCTGATAAGTGGCGCCGACTTTCCACTCCTGCCCCTTCTTTCGCACCCAACGTTTGGTCATTTCAATTCTCAACTTTCAATTCTCAATTCCTTAAGTTCAAATAGAAAATGCAACACAAGAGATAAAGAAAGAAGCGCCAAAAAGCAAAAAGTTCTTGGCGCATTCGGTAAAAAGTAGTACTTTTGTGTTGTGA
>Ga0310697_10000508_pt1 | contig 52795 bp, 41 predicted proteins | sample 172DNAGHGlowgp2_FD_203883 | JGI IMG/M metagenome (GOLD analysis project Ga0310697, IMG submission 203883) | Sheep rumen microbial communities from Palmerston North, Manawatu-Wanganui, New Zealand - 1728 DNA GHGlow gp2 (v2) (version 2) | ecosystem: Host-associated > Mammals > Digestive system >...
TGTGGTGGGGGTGGGGGGGGGTGGGGTTGCCGTTGGGGCCAATGGAGGAGTAGGTGAAGCAGAGGTGGCGCTTGGCCCGCGAGATGGCGACATAGAAGCGGCGTGCATCCTCTTGGATATGGTAGGGGTCGTTTTTCTCTATGTTTTTGAAGTAGGGGTAGGCTCCCTCGGTGGTGTTGAACACGATGACGCTGTCGAATTCGAGGCCTTTGGCTTTGTGGGCGGTGGCAATGAAGAAGCGTTCGGGTGCAAGTTCTTTCATGCTGCTGCTGTCGCACAGGTCGGACTCGCGGGCGGTGTTGATTTCGGTGAGGTAGAGGTCCAGTTGTTGGCGGAAGGTGGGTGCAAGCTTCGGGTCGACGATGTCGCGGGCGATGAAGTTGAGGATGTGTTGCCATTTGTCGACCGGCTCGGCTATGCCAAGTGAGGTGAGGTGGGTGTAGAGGTGTTGCAGTTCGTTGACTATGGCGGGTGTGGGGTTGCTGTCGGCGGGCTGGTAGAGGCGTTGTGCGGTGTGGGTGTAGAGCGGGAGGTAGGCTTGCCGGAAACGGTGGGCGAGGTGGCGCAGGGAGGGTTCGGCCAGGAGGGTGCGCTGCAGTGGGAGGTAGTCGTTGGCACGGTGGCGGCAGTAGTTGAGCAGCGAGAGGGTGGCCATTACGTCGTCGATGGCGTTGTGGGAGTTGGTGCCCTGCAGGTGGAGTGTTTCGAGGAGTTTTTCGAGTTTGTAGACACGCAGGCGGGGTTCGACGAGGCGGGTGAGTTTGAGGGTGTCGAAGCGCTGGCGGTGGCCCAATGGGTGCCCAAGGGTGCGGCGGATGTTGTGGTCGAGTATGTTGTAGTCGAATTCGACGTTGTGGCCTATGAGTGTGTGTCCTTCGCAGTAGCGCAGGAATTGTTGCAGCCCTTCGGCCCGGCTTACGCGCTCGCTGTTGAGGTAGACGGAGAGCATGGGGTTGTCGTGGCCGCCGACTGTGGGGGGTATTTCTTTTGAGGTTTCGATTATGATGTTGAAGTCGGACTGTTCCACGTAGTGGCCGCGGCGCACTTTGACGGCGGCGATTTGTATGATGTCGTCGCTGAAGATGTCGAGTCCGGTGGTTTCGGTGTCGAAAAGGACGATTTCTTCGGTGTCGAGCACGTGGACAAAGTGTTGCAGATAGGTGTTGCCGGGATAGAGGAGGAGGTCGGTGGGCGATATGGCGGCGGCACGGAGGCGGCGCATAAGGTTGCGCGCAGCAGCATACTCGGGTATTATGTGCAGGTGGTGGAGCAGGCGTGCCCAGGCGATGAAGCATGTTTCGTTGGCCACTATGTTGAGGTGCGACAGCAACAGCTGGACAGTGGGAGTGCTGAAGAGGTCGCGGCCCGATATTTTGAAGTGGGGTGTTCCGGCGAAGGCAGCGCTGAGGCGGTCGGCGTTGGCGTTGGTGGGGACGATGATGGCTACCCGGCTGTCGGGTTCAAGTTCGGCATAGCGCTTTGCCAGGCTGACGGCCAGCCGGTATTCGTCGGCTACGGGAAGGTGGCACTGGGTGCAAGGGGAGCCGTTGTAGGGGCAGCGCAGGGTTTCTTTGTGGTAGAGGCGTCCGAGGTCTTGGTGGCAGGCGCGGAAGAGGCAGCAGTCCTGGGGTTGGGCTGTGGCGGTGTCGGTGGTGGTGGGGAGGAGGCTGGTGTTTATGCCCAACTGTTGGGCGGCATAGGTGTTGAAGAGGTTGAGCAGGTAGCGTGGCGAGCGGTGGTTTTGTCCCAGGTGGTGCAGATGGTCGGCGCATTGGGATTTGAGGCTTTCGAGGGAGTCGAGTTTGGCACCGACGAACGAGAAGATGGCTTGCTGTTCGTCGCCGAGGTAGACGATGGTGGCGTCGGGGGTGGCAAAGAGTTCGAGGATGGCCAGTTGCAGGAAGTTGAGGTCTTGCACTTCGTCGACCTGGATCCAGCGGTAGCGGTGGCGCTCGGGGTCGTGCAGTGCGTGGAGGTAGGCTTTTTCGAGCAGGTCCTCGAAGTCGAGGAGGTTGTCGGTTTCCTTGTATTCGGCATAGAGTTTGGCCACTTCGGCTTTGCGTTGCCAGCGGGGTTCGGCCAGGTTGTTGAGCAGGTCGGCATGGACGATGAGCCGGGGCGGTAGGCCGGCGGCTTGCTGGCTTAGGGCGTGCTGAAGGTTGACGATGTCGGCTGCGTAGTGGGCATTGTTGTCGCGTGGGTCGAGGTGGGCCAGGTGGGTGATGATGCTTTCGGTGTCGAGGTCGTCGATTACGGCGCTGTTTTGTGGTATTTTCTTTTGGTCGAAGAGGTAGTTGGAGCAGAAACGGTGTACGTTGCCCACAAAGAGGTCGGGAGGCACAGGGTTGTTGGTGTGGCGCGCTATGCGCTCGCGCATGGCGCGGCTGGCACGGTTGGTGAAGGTGAGGCAGAGCATGTCGGAGTAGTCTACACCATGGGCATGGGCGTGGATGACGCGTTCGGCCAGGATGAATGTCTTGCCGCAGCCGGGGGGAGCCAGTACTAAGTGCCGACCCCGGTCGAGGTTGATGATTTCCTGCTGATCGGGGTCGGGCAACATGGTCTATAATGGGTTTAGAGTTAAGTTTAGAGACGGTGGCGGGCCATTCTGGAATTAGGGATGTGGGCGCCTATTCGACGGTTACGCTCTTGGCCAGGTTGCGGGGCTGGTCGACGTTGCGGCCTTTGGCGATGGCCACATAGTAGGAGAGAAGCTGCAGGGGGATGACGGCCAGGAGTGGCACAAAGCAGTCGCGTGTGTCGGGGATGACAAAGCTGTGGTCGCTCATGTTGCGGACTACGGTGTCGTCCTCGGTGATGACAGATATGATTTTGCCTTTGCGCGATTTGATTTCCTGTATGTTGCTGACCACTTTCTCGTACATGCCGTGTTTTGGGGCGATGACCACTACGGGCATTTCTTCGTCGATAAGTGCTATGGGGCCGTGTTTCATCTCGGCGGCGGGGTAGCCTTCGGCGTGGATGTAGGATATTTCTTTTAGTTTGAGTGCTCCTTCCAGGGCTACGGGGTAGTTGTAGCCACGGCCCAGGTAGATGAAGTTTTTGCAGTAGGTGAACATTTGAGCAAACTGGTCGATGTCTTTGTTGTGCTCTAAGGTCCACTGCATCTTGTCGGGTATTTGTTGCAGCTCTTCCACCAGCAGGTGGAACATGTCGTCGCTGAGGGTCTTTTTCTCTTTTGCGATGGCGAGGCCGAGGAGGCAGAGGGTGATGACTTGGCCGGTGAATGCTTTGGTGGATGCCACACCAATTTCGGGGCCTACGTGGAGGTATGTGCCGGAGTCGGTGGCGCGGGCAATGGAGGAGCCTATTACGTTGCAGATGCCGTAGAGGAAGGCTCCTTTTTCTTTTGCCAGCTGTATGGCAGCAAGGGTGTCGGCCGTCTCGCCAGATTGGGACACGGCAATGACGATGTCGTCGGAATGGATGACGGGGTTGCGGTAGCGGAATTCGGAGGCGTATTCCACTTCTACGGGTATCTGGCAGGCTTCCTCGATGAAGTATTTGCCTATGAGGGCAGAATGCCAGGAGGTGCCACAAGCACAGATGATGATGCGCTTGCAGTTGATGAATTTCTCTTTGTGGTCGATGATGCCACTGAGGAGCACGTCTTTGTCGGCCATGTTGAGGCGTCCGCGGATGCAGGTGCGCAGGGCGTTGGGCTGCTCCCATATCTCTTTGAGCATGAAGTGGGGGTAGCCACCTTTTTCCAGCTGGTCGAGGTTCATTTGGAGGGTGACCATCTGGGGGGTCTGTTTCACGTTGCTGAGGTTGGTGATGTCGAGGCGGCCGGTACGGTCCATGATGGCAATTTCCTCATCGTTGAGGTAGATGACCTGGTTGGTGTATTCGATGATGGGGGTTGCGTCGGAACCGATGAAGAATTCCGGACGGCCGGTGGTTTTGTTTTTCCCCACGCCGATGATGAGGGGGCTGCCTTTACGGGCGCATACTATCTGGTCGGGGTGGCTTTTTTCGAGGATGGCGATGGCATAGGCTCCGATTACGTTTTTCAGCGCCAGCTGGACGGCGGTGTAGAGGTCGCACCGGTGGGTGTTCATGGTGTATTCTACCAGTTGCACCAACACCTCGGTGTCGGTTTCGCTGCAGAAGGTCATGCCGTTATTTTCCAGTTCGGCGCGGAGGGATTTGTAGTTCTCGATGATGCCGTTGTGGACAAGAGAGAGGTTTTTGGACTGAGAGTAGTGGGGGTGTGCATTGGTGGCGTTGGGTTCGCCGTGGGTGGCCCAACGGGTGTGGGCTATGCCGATGGTGCCTTGTATGTCTTTGTCCTCGACACTCTTTTCCAATGCTACGACTTTGCCTTTGGCTTTGTATACGTTTAGTTCGCCCTTGCGGTTGATGAGCGAGATTCCCGCACTGTCATATCCTCGGTATTCAAGTCTGTGAAGCCCTTTAATTAAGATGGGGTAGGCTTCCTGGTCCCCGATGTATCCTACTATTCCACACATATTCGATTGTTTGATAGTTGGTTAAACGTGATATTATGTTTGTTTTTATAATACAAAGATACATTTTTTTCTCAAGGTGGCACTTTTTTTTGATTATTTGTCTGTGACACTGCGGTGGAACGGGGTGTCGTTGGGGTGGTTTGTGAAGTGCACCCACCAGCGGTCGGTATTGATGAGGAATGTGGTGGTTTCGTTATGATGACCACGGAGGCTGAGTGCTGCCGCCTCGACAGCACGATGGGAGACCCGTCGCATCATGTTGGTGTAGATGATCAAGACGGTGTAGCGAGTGGGGGATAGCAGCGTGGGATATATCTGTTTGTAATGAGAAAGGGTCAGGTGGTTGTAGGGTACAGATACAGATGATTGGGGAGGAAAGGTGTTGAAACGTCCGTCGTGGTTCCAGTCCACTTTCAGGCTGCCCGGTTTGGTGGCATAGCACTGTACCAGCCATGAAACGAGTGAGTCGCCATCAAAACACAGCACATGCACGGGCTGATAGAGGTCGTGGAAGACGGCTTGGGAGGTGTCGAGGCTCAGCACGGAGTTGGTTTGCTCAGTGGTGCTTAAGATTTGTGAGCAAGGTAGTATGGCCTGGCTTTCGGTGAGGAATGTGTTGCAGTCATTCTCGTTAAAGACACGGAGTTCCTTGTAGCCTACAAGCATTCCCACCAGTGAGTTGCAGCCAGCAAAGAGCAAGCATGCCACAAACGTCAGGCTAAGACCGATTGCCGTATGGTTTGGTTTTGGAAGCATGGGGTGTCTACCAGTTGAAGTTCTCTTTGCCTGCTCCCAGTTCGAAATGCAGTTTGGCGATGCCGAGGTCAAGTCCTGCAAAGGCCTTGGGTTTGGCAGTGGCTTTGACTGTGCCGTCGGCTTTCAGCTCGAAATGGAAGTTCTGCATGTTCATGGCCGAAGGGCCCAGCATGGCGCACTCTACTCCGCGGCGGAACCAATCGGGTTTACCCTCCACATCGGCAAAGGATTCAATGGGCTTGCTTTTGTGTTGGCGGCCTTGGGTGGCACCATGGCCGATGGCTATTACGCCCACGTACATTTCGTTGGGATTGACTTGCACGTTCCTGTTGCGGCTGAAGGTACCGCCTACCCAGCATGTGTTGAGGCCAAGGGTTTGGGCCAGCAGGACGAGCTTTTCACCTTCGTAGCCAAGATGCTCGTGCAGGTGTGGCGACTGGAGGCCTACCAAGGCAATGTAGTTCATGGCTCCGCTGAAGCGCAGGAACTTGGAGAGGATACCGGAGAAGGCTTTCGGCTCGTTGGTCACGAGTTGCATGTGCAGCCCTTTTGCTGTGTTGCTGAGGGCAATCTGCTGGTTGAGGGCCTCCACTTGCGGGGTGGACAGGGGTTGGTTGGTGAACTGCCGCACGCTGTGGCGTGCAAGGATGGCTTCTTGAGTTGTCATCGTGTCTCGGTTTTTGTGAAATAAAATGCAAAGGTACGTTTTTTTGCCGAAATAGTGTAAAAAATGTATCTTTGCAGACACAGAATTGTTGCAGATAAAAGTACTATGTTTATGTATATTAGAGGTATAGTGATGTTTTCGGTTGTAATGCTGATGGCCTTGGTGGCTGTGGGGCAGCCCGCTGGAACAGGTAAAGCCGAGGTTGTGCTGCCATGGCTCCCCGTGCGCGACACGCATCATATCCATCTGCTGCACGCTCGCATTGAGAATACCACAACAGGTGAACTCACCATGAAGACTGAAGAGTATGACCGTGGTGGGTATCTCGTCGATTCATTGACCCGCAATGTATACGACGGGCAGGGGCGACTGCGGCAGCAGGTGAGGATAGGTTGGGACGAGGTTCGGAAGCGTCAGGACACTTCATTGTTGTGGCATGTGGATTATGATGCCGAAGGCACGGTAAGGCGAATCCGCAATGTGTATGATGGTGGCAGGGGTGAATTTGTTTATGATTTGATTGCACACAGGGTTCATCCCCGGTTCGGCCTGGTGGAGTATGCATTCCGTCGCGAGAACCAATATGGCGATATGCGGTATGTGGACACAATCTACCTCCGCCGCAGCTACGACAGCACGGGCCACCTGCTTCATGAAGAATGCAGGGGAGGTGTGTATTACATGGACGTTTTCGACATCCGATACAGTTATGACACCGCCGGAAGGATGGTCAGTCGTGTGGGCCTGTATTACGAATCGAGTGATAGCCTACATTATCACTATGACGCGCAAGGCGTGTTGACTGGCATGACGGGCAAGGATTATGACTTAGGGATGGAGGCTGATGTTACGATTACCTGTTGGCCTGATGGCATCCCCCGGGAACGCATCGCGCGATGGAACACCTACGAGGAGGGGGATGATGACGAGAGTGTAGACTATACCCGTTATGACCGCCGAGGAGTGGTGGTCTACTTCAGGTCGGGCAACTACATCTTCACGTATGATATAGATTATTGGGATTGAGATGGCGGGCCTCTCCCGTTAGGGAAATAAAAATCCCTCTCCTGCCATGGCGGGAGAGGGATTTGGGTATCAATGCGGATTAGAGAACCTGAACGGGTTCGATCAGTCCCTTACCGATCTCGATAGCTTCCTCGTTCTGGGGAATGAGGTTCCAGTGGCGCTGGGGCAGGGAGTGCTCAAGGCCTTCGTGGATATACTGCTTGTCCACGATGGGTTTCAGTTTCAGGAAACCGCCAAGCACAACCATGTTGAACACCTTGCTGATGCCGAGCTCCTGAGCCTTGGCCGTGGCGGCAATCTTGTAGATGTTGATGTCTTTGCGGGTGGGCTCGTGGGTGATGCCATTGGGGTCGTAGATGAGCAGGCCACCGGGCTTCACACTGTGCTCAAACTTGTCGAGCGACTGCTGGTTGAGGATAATGGCAGTGTCGAAAGTGTTGATGATGGGCGAGCTGATACGCTCGTCGCTGATGATGACGGAGACGTTGGCCGTGCCGCCACGCATCTCGGGGCCATAGCTGGGCATCCAGCTGACCTCTTTATCTTGCATAACTCCGGAATAGGCAAGAATCTTACCCATCGAAAGGACGCCTTGTCCACCAAATCCGGCGATGATTATTTCTTCTGTCATTGTTGTTTCGTTTTAAATGTTAATTATTGCATCACGGTTAAGGGGTGGTCAACAGCCAGGCGTGCCACATCAACGTTGTCGACGAGCTTGCCGTCCACTTTGATATCGCCGATGGGGTAGTTGGGCATCATGTTGTCTTCCATCCACTTGTTGGCCTGTACGGGAGTCATCTTCCAGCCGCTGTTGCAGTTGGACAGAATCTCGACGAAGCTGAGACCTTTCTTCAGTTTCTGGTTCTCGAAAGCCTTGCGGATAGCGGCTTTGGCTTTGCGCACGGCAGCGGGGGTCTGCACGCTCTGGCGGGTCACGTAGTAGGTGCCGGGCAGGGTGGAGATAAGCTCGGTGATGCGCAGGGGATAACCGTTGAGGTCCACGCGGCGGCCATAGGGTGTGGTGGCGCTCTTCATGCCGATGAGGGTGGTGGGAGCCATCTGGCCACCGGTCATGCCGTAGATACCGTTATTGACAAAAATCATGGTGATGTTCTCACCGCGGTTGCAGGCGTGGATGGTCTCGGCGGTTCCGATAGCGGCCAGGTCGCCGTCGCCCTGATAGGTGAACACGAATGTGTCGGGGTTCAGGCGTTTGATGGCGGTGGCCAGTGCGGGAGCGCGGCCGTGGGCGGCTTCCTGGAAGTCAACGTCAAAATAGTTGTAAGCCAAAACGGAACATCCCACAGGCGAAACGCCGACGGTCTTGTCCTGGATGCCCATCTCGTCGATTACCTCGGCAACGAGACGGTGGGTGGTGCCGTGACCGCAACCCGGGCAGTAGTGCATCACTGCATCGGTGAGTACTTTGGTCTTGGTATAAACCTCGGTGTAACCTTGGTTCAGCAGCTCTTGTTTGCGAGCCTCTATATCTGTATTTGCCATAATGATTTCTTATTTAATAATTTTGTTTTCAAGTGCTTCAAGAACCTCTGTCGGGGTGGGGATGATACCGCCGAAACGGCCGAAATGTTCGGTCTTGACACCGCACTGGGTGGCCAGTTTCACATCCTCGATCATCTGGCCGGCGCTCATCTCAACGCAGAGGATACCCTTTACGTGCTGAGCCACTTCGGCCAACTGTTTGGTCGGGAAGGGGAAGAGGGTGATAAGACGGAAAAGACCCACCTTGATGCCTTTCTCGCGGGCCATCTGCATGGCCTTCATGGCGATGCGGCTGCTTGAACCGTAAGCCACGATAATATAGTCGGCATCCTCGCAGTTGAGCATCTCGTAGCGCACCTCTTTCTCTTTCATCTCGGCATACTTGGCCTGCAGCTTGTGGTTGAACACTTCCTGGCGGGCGGAGTCGAGCTCGAGCGACGTGATGATATTGTGAGGACGGTTGGCGGGTTTGCCCCAGGTGCCCCACGGAGCGTTCTTGCGGCGTTCCTCCTCAGTCCAGCGGGGGACGTAGTCGCGGGTGTAGAGTTTCTCCATGCACTGGCCAATGGCACCGTCGGAGAGAATCAGGACGGGGTTGCGATATTTGAAGGCAATATCCCAAGCGTCGAAAACAAAGTCGTACATCTCCTGCACGCTGGCGGGGGCCAGGGTGTAGAGCTGGTAGTCGCCGTGGCCGCCACCCTTCACACTCTGGAAATAGTCGCTCTGCGAGGGCTGGATGGTGCCCAGTCCGGGACCGCCGCGCATCACGTTCACCACGAGGCAGGGAATCTCGGCGCCGGCCAGATAGGTGAGGCCTTCCTGCATCAGCGAGATTCCGGGCGAGGAAGAGGAGGTGGCCACCTTCTTGCCGGTGGCGGCACCGCCGTAAACCATATTGATAGAGGCCATCTCCGATTCTGCCTGCAGCACAACCATTCCGGTCTCCTCCCAGGGCTTCTCGGCCATCAAAGTTTCCATAACCTCTGACTGCGGGGTGATAGGATAGCCAAAGTAGCCGTCCGTACCACTGGCAATCATAGCGCGGGCAATAGCCTCATTGCCCTTCATCAGTTTCAGTTCTTTTGCCATGTTATTTCTCTTTTACTTGTTTAACACTTGATTTTGTAGACGGAGATAACGCCGTCGGGGCATACCATTGCGCAGCTGGCGCAGCCGATGCACTTGTCATTTACGGTATGGGTATAGTTATAACCTTTGCCGTTTACATTCTTCGACAACTCGAGGCACTGCATTGGGCAGGCAGCGAGGCATACGCCGCATCCTTTGCAATGTTCGGTATCGATTACGATTTGTCCTTTAAATGCCATAGTATTAGATTTATAAGATTAATAATTACTGATATTCTTGCACAATTATCGATTTTGCAAAGATACAACTTTATTTCGATATATTAAAAATAATAAATCATAACCTAACCATTTTGTGGTTGCCGGGTACGGTTGTCCCTGCGTAACGTATGTGTCAACAAGTGTTTATATGCATTTGCACCGTGTGCTGAAACATGGCGAGACCCCGCCGACAGGACGGGAGCCTCGCCATTTATGGAGCAGGTGCGGCACGGACTGCCGCATCAACCTATTAATATTTACAGGTTGCGGGCCAGGCGTACGGAAATCCAGAAATAGTACCCCTCGTCCGAAATCCACTCGTTGTTGAACGGAGGAATTTATGACCGGCACGGTGCCTCCCCGCCTCCGCCCATTGGGGCTGGGCTGCAGGACGGCACAAAACAATTGCTTGGGGAATGGCACAACAGTCCCCGCCGGTTCAATGGCCGGCCGTTGCTGCCGTGCGTGCCGGGCAATGTATCGACGCGAAGTATCGGCCCGTGAACAATATGGACATTACCCAGTATAGTGTATGGAGTGGGTAATGTGCTGTATATTAATGCAATAGTCCATATTTTCACTTTTCTTTCTTATGCAAAGATGCATAATTTTTTATAAATTGCAAGAAAATGTACGCTTATTCCCCCCCTTTTCCGCCCACCTTCCACCGCATTTTGCTGGCCACTCTTTCTTCAGTTCTTCGATATTTGTTCTATCCAGGACGAAGAAATGAGGAAGAAGTATGGATAATCTGCCGAGGGAGGTGCGGTGGCAGGGCGGCGCAAACTGGGGCATGGGGCGACAAATATCCGTTGCCGCACTCGCTGAGCCGTTTTTGAACCCGGGGACGACAAAAAAGCGGATATGTCGTTTTTTTTTCGTACTTTTGCAACCCGAAATAATCCACCACTATGGCGAACGAAGAAGACATCAGCCTGCCCATGGGCAATACAGGCGATTACAACGACGACAGCATCGTACATCTCGAAGACATGGAGCACATACGCCTGCGCCCCGGCATGTATATCGGCAAGCTGGGCGACGGCTCGTCGCACGACGACGGTATTTACGTCCTGATTAAGGAGGTGATAGACAATGCGATTGACGAGTTTACATCGGGTTTTGGCAGGCGCATCGACATGACCATCAATTTTGCCGAGCGCAAGGTGAGCATCCGCGACTATGGCCGCGGCATACCGCTGCTCAAGATGGTGGAGGCCGTGAGCAAGCTGAACACGGGCGCCAAGTACGACAGCAAGGTGTTCCAGAAGTCGGTGGGTTTGAACGGCGTGGGTACCAAGGCGGTGAACGCCCTCTCCTCGTGGTTCAAGGTGCAGTCGTTTCGCGAGGGCAAGACCCACAGCGCCGAGTTTTGCGAGGGTCGGCTGGTGAGCGACAGTGGTGTGGTGGACTACAGTCCGGCCACCGAGCTTGAGGCCACGGGCACTTTGGTGGAGTTTGTGCCGGACAGCAAGCTGTTTGGCAATTTCCACTTTATCAGCGAGTATGTGGAGCGCAGGGTGTGGAACTACTGCTACCTGAACCGGGGGCTGACGTTCTATTATAACGGCACGCGCTATTATTCCAAGAACGGCCTGCTGGACCTCTTGGAGCATAACATGGAGAGCGCCCCGCTTTACCCTATTATCTATATAAAGGACGAGGACTTTGAGGCGGCGTTTACCCACGTCAACGGCCAGAACAGCGACTATTACTACAGTTTCGTCAACGGCCAGCACACCACCGAGGGCGGCACGCACCAAAGTGCCTTCCGTGAGGGGTATGCACGGGTGGTGAAAGAGTTCTATAACAAGAAGGAGTTCGCCCCCGAGGACATTCGCCAGGGGCTGGTGTGCGCCCTGTGTGTGCGCATACAGGAGCCTGTGTTCGAGGCGCAGACCAAGACCAAGCTCGGCTCCACCCACCTGGCGCCCAACAACCAGGACGGCACCAACGACAGCCCGTTCCTGAAGACCTATGTGCTGGACATCCTCAAACGGCATTTGGACAATTACCTGCACATGCACAGCGAGACGGCCGACATACTGCTTGAGAAAATCCAACGCAACGAGAAGGAACGCAAGGATATCGCCGGCATCAAGAAGCTGGCCAAGGAGAGCAGCCGCAAGGCAAGCCTCAACAACAGCAAGCTGCGCGATTGCCATGTGCATTACAACAGCAACCACGAGCGGCGGCTGGAGAGCACCATTTTCATTACGGAGGGTCTCTCGGCCAGCGGCAGCATCACCAAGAGCCGCGACGTGGACACCCAGGCGGTGTTCAGTCTGCGGGGCAAGCCCCTCAACACGGTCTCGGTGGGCAAGGCCGAGATATACAAGAACGAGGAGCTGAACCTGCTGCACAACGCCCTCGACATCGACGACGGCATGGAGAACCTGCGCTACAACAATGTGGTGATTGCCACTGATGCCGATGTCGACGGCATGCATATCCGGCTGCTGCTGCTCACTTTTTTCCTGAAGTTTTATCCCGAGCTGGTGCGCACGGGTCACGTTTATATACTGCAAACGCCCCTTTTCCGCGTCCGCAACAAGCAGAAGACACGGTATTGCTATAGCGACGAGGAGCGCATTGAGGCCATTAACAGCATCAGCAACCCGGAGATTACCCGGTTTAAAGGTTTGGGCGAGATTTCGCCGGACGAGTTCAAGGGCTTTATCAATCAGGATATGCGCCTCGACCCCGTCATCCTGCATAAGGATTTCGACACGCAGGGGGTGTTGCGTTTCTATATGGGGCAGAACAGTTCGGAGCGCCGGGAGTTTATTATGCAGAATCTCCGCGTCGAGGACGACGAGAGCATTGTGGTGGCTTAGTGGCTGCCGAAGGCTATTGCAGCGGGGTGATGCGGATTTGGTCGAGCATGGCCCGGTTTACGCCTTGGGCGTTCATGTTCTCGTTAGCCAGTTCGTAGATGAGCACGATGGTTTGGGTGCCTTTTTCCAAGTGCAGCCGTAGGGGTGTGCTGTAGCCCCAGTCGTTCCATATGTCTTTGCCCCGTTGGGGGAAGATGACGCAGCCCACGCGTTTGTTGTTGTACCAGAGCATGCGGGTGGCGCACATGTCGCCCCCCACGGGGCTGCCGCTTCCGTTGGCGTAGCGGAAGTCGACCAGGTAGTCGCCCTCGGCGGGTATGTCGAGTGTGATGTCGATGCGGGTGTTGTCGGTGGTGGTTATCTCCACTGCGCCGTTGCCGCTGTAGCCTTTGCAGGGTGCGTAGTGGCTGGCCGGTGCAAAGAGGGTCATGTCGTATTGTCTCAGGTTTTGGAGGTTAAAGTGGGCAAGGGGTTCGCTGGCAAAGCTCTCTGTGCCGTCGTCGGCCACGGCAATGACTTGGTATTCGGCATAGCCATCGTCGTCGGGTATGTCGAGGTGGTTGCCGTTGACGAATCCTTCAGGCTGCAGTGCTATGGTGCTGCCGTTGCGAAGAATGCGGTATTCCTTGCAGCCGGGCACTTGCTGCCATGCGATGCGGCTGGCACCGTCGAGAAAGACCTGTGGGGTTTCGGGCGAGAAGACCACGGGCTGTGGCTTTGAGATGTCGTTGTTGGAGTATTCGCCGTTCATCACCAGGCGTACGCTGTGGCGTCCGGTCAGGGTGGCGGGTGCAAAGGCTTTGTTCTGCTTTTTCCCGTCAATGTAGCAGGCCTTTACCTGGTCGCCGAACCCCTGGATGCTGATATCCAGTGTGGCCTTGCGGTAGCGGTAGTTGTTCAGCTGGTTTTTGCCTGCCCACCCACGGGGAATTACGGGGTTGAAGGCGATGCCGTCTTCCTCTAAGGTGATGCCGGCCAGTGCGCGTTGGGCCACGCTCAGGGTGGCGGCCACGCTGAGCAGTGGGTTGCGCTGTGCATCCTCGGTGAGGGGGGCTCCGGTTGTGGCAGGGAAGTAGTCGGTGTGCGTGGCATACAGGGCTACGGGCCGGTAGATGGCGGCAATGCTGTGGGTTACGGCCTGTGGGTTGCGGGCTATTGTGGCAGCCCAGAGCCAGTAGGCCTGTATGTAGGGCCACACGGCATTGTTATGGTAGCTGTAGATGTTGGGGATTTGCGGGCTGAGGCAGGCCACGCCGTAGGGCGAGGCGTAGGCCGATGTCATGATGCGGCGTGCCCGCATGGGGTCGGCAATGCCGTAGATGACGCACAGGGCCTGCCCCAAGGCATCGCTGCGGGGTGACGCCACAAGGCTTGTCCTCCCGTAGAGGTATTGGCTGTAGCAGCCCCGCTGTTCGTCCCAGAGGTGGGCGTTGATGGCGTCCTTTATGCGGTTGGCGCGCTGTTGGTATTGTGTGGCTCCGGTGGCGTCGCCGCATAGCTTGGCCATCTGCGAGGCTATTTCGTAGGCTCGGAAGAAGAGGGCGTTGGTGCTCAGGCATTCCGACTGTGATATGTCGGCCGGTTGCATCCATCGGGGATACACCTCCCGGCGGCAGTCGGCCAGGGAGGTCTCGCCGCGCATCAGTCCGGTGGCGGGGTCAAGCACTATCTCCTCGTCCTGCATCAGGTTGTGGCGCACTATCTCGTAGCAGCGTTTCATCCATTGTTTGTCGCCAGTGGCGAGGTATACTTCCCACGCACCGAGGGTCCACACGGCACGGTCGGTGGTCACCGGCCATGCGCCGCCGGTTCCGGCGTCCTGCAGGGCCTGTCCCTTCGATACCCGTTTTATCAGGCTCCGCTGGGCGGCCTGCGGATCGGTGCTGGCCAGGCTAAGCAGCGAGGCATAGCCTGCATCGCGGGTGCCGACGTTCCATGCGCTGTCGCGTTCGGTAAGGTTGGCCAGTGCCTCGATGGCCATGTTGTGAATGGTGGTGCTTACGCCCACCTCGCTGGCAAGGGTGGGGTAGTTGCTTTGCGCGGTGCGCTGTATCCATTTGCGCTGGCCGATGGTGCTGGTCAGGGCATTGTCGGCCACTATGTCGGCGTGGTTTTTTCCTTCCACCACCTTGCGCGGGTAGAGGGAAAAGGTTTCAGACTCGTATAGGGGTGCATCCTGTGCCGCAGCATAGGTGAAAGCCATGGCAAAGAACAATATGACAGATAGTTTACGATACATGCATTTCATTGTTTTGGCATGCAAAGATACAGAAAAAAAACGGTATTTTGATAATAATGGCAGAGAAATGCAAAAAAAGTCGTATCTTTGCAGGCGGAATAATAACTACCAATACCTGCTATTATGGACAATAACGATTTGGAAGACATCATTGCTCGGGAGCTCTGCGATGTGCTTGACGAGCCGGAGGCATACCTTGATTGTGTGCTGGCCATCAACAAGAAAACCCGCGAGGTGACGCTTGCCTCACCGGCATCGCTCACCAAGGATTTTGACACCTATCCCATCGACACGTTCATCACCAACAATGACGAGGGCGATGTCGACCTTGACCTTTCGGAAATCAGCTACGTGGCCAGCCGTTACGATTATTGATGCCTAACGCTGCCACCTGCACCGTGCCCTCGGTTGAGCGGCATCCGTTGCAGCCATTCCTGCCAGCTAACGCACGCCTGCTGATGCTGGGCAGTTTCCCGCCGCCGCGCAAGCGCTGGTGTATGGACTTTTTCTATCCTAACCGAACCAACATGATGTGGGAAATCTTTGGCGAGGTCTTCTTCCATGATGCCACCCGGCTGGTGGATGCCGAACACAAGAGTTTCCATAAGGACGCCATTGTCCGTCTTCTCAACGAGCGGGGGATTGCCATTTTCGACGCTGCCACGGCGGTGCGCCGTCTTCAGGGCAACGCCTCCGACAAGTACCTTGAGATTGTGGAGAAGACTGATATTCCCGCATTGCTTGACCGCATTCCCATGTGCCATGACATAGTATGCACCGGCCAAAAATCGGCCGAGACACTGTGCGAGGACTATGGCGCCAAGGTGCCACCCCTGGGTGGGAGCAGCGCCTTCCTCATTGCAGGCCGCGAGATGCGCCTCTGGCGCATGCCGTCAAGCTCACGCGCCTACCCCATGAAAATTGACCAGAAGGCCGCCTGCTACCGTGCCATGATGCAGCAGGTGGGCATCCTGTAACTTACAGGGCGCGTCGTAGCACCAGGCGTGTTATCTCCGGCATGGCCCCGATGCGTGCCGGAAAGATGGTCTCGCCAAGGCCAATATTGATATACAGATACTGCTCCCCCTTTTGGTAAAGACCTTGCGACTGCTTGTAGAAATGGCCTATCGGACTCCAACCCAATAGCGAGAACTGCATGGCATGGGTATGTCCCGAAAGGGTGAGGGGAACGTCCTTGCCCACCACCTCCATGTCCCAGTGGGTGGGGTCATGGCTCAGCAACAGCCTCCACATGCCCTCTGTCCCGCTCATGGCCTTTGCCAAATCGCCCCGCGAGGGGAAATGGGGCGATGTGCTGGTGTTCTCCACCCCCACAATGGCAATCGAGTCGCCGTTGTGATGCAGCACCAGGTGCCCGTTTCGCAGTAGCCGCCACCCCAAAGCCTGCTCCCGTCTGGCCAGTTCGGCCAGTCCCTCGTTGGGTGTGAGACCGCTTTGGCCCTGTTTTATGTAGGTGCAGTAGTCGTGGTTGCCCAATACCGACACCACCCCGTCTTTGGCATGCAGCCCTTGCAGGACGGATGCGGTGGCATCCAGCTCGTCGGGTTCGATAGTGATTAGGTCGCCCGTAAAAACGATGAGGTCAGCACCCAGGGCATTCACCTTGTCCACCGCCCGCTGCAGCGAACCCGTCCGGTGGCGGAACGACCGCGAGTGAATGTCGCTCAGCTGCACCAGCGTGTAGCCGTCAAAGCCCTTGGGCAAATCCTTGAGGGAAACCTCCACCGTGTTGACACGGTAACAGTTGCGATCAACCACCACACCGTATGCCAGCAACAGGGGCGGCACCGCCAACGAAAGCAGGCCCCACAGGAAACAGCGCTTAAACGACAGGCCGAATACCAATGCCACAACTCCGGCCACGGCCAAATCCAACACTGTCAGGACTATCCAGCAAACCAAAAGTACAATACCTACTGAGAAAACTTCTGTATACATATCTTTTCAATCTCAAATCAAAGGGTCACATCATCAGCGCCAGCACCATAAAACCCGCTATAAGCGAGTAGGTGGCCAGCTTCTGGTAGCCGTGGGCATGAGTTTCGGGAATCATCTCGTCGCTCACCACATACAGCATGGCTCCACCGGCAAAAGCCAGCATCACCGGCAGCAGCATCTCCGAGATGGCACCCATGCCATAGCCAATCCACACCCCCACAACCTCCAACAGCGCTATGGCAAGCGAAATCACAAAGGCTCTCCACTTCTTCACTCCGGCCAGCAACAGCGGGGCTATCACCACCATACCCTCCGGAATGTTCTGCAGCGCAATGCCCATCGTTACGGCCCAGGCGCTGCCAGTCTCCTCGGCATTGAAACCCACACCCGCTGCCATGCCCTCGGGCAGCTTGTGCAATGCAATGGCCATGACAAAGAGCAGTATGCGGTCAATCGAGGCGTTGTTGCGGTGCTCCTCCTGGTCCAGCCCCGTAATCTTGTGCATATGGGGTGTCACCCAGTCCAGCACGTTCAGGAACAGGGCTCCCACCGCCACACCGAGGGCAGGCAGCCACCATCCCCCTCCGGCCTGTTCCACTGCAGGCACAATCAAACCCAGTGTAGCGGCGGCCAGCATAATGCCGGCGCAGAAACCAAGCACCGCATCATTCCATTTGTGCGGCAGCTCCTTGATACCGAAACCAATCAATGCGCCTATCACGGTGGCCATGCTCAGCCCGGCGGCGCTCAACCATACCTGTGTCATCATATTGCGATAACGCGCATGCCCCTTTTTTATTGGACGATGAAAAAAAATATGCACCATGTGTAACAAAAGTTGTAACTTTGCATCTAATATAGGCGAATGATGCAGATAATCCACAACACACAGGACGCGTTTACGGCCATGGTGCGGCGCAACGAGGCACTCATCTACAAGGTGTGCCTGGCTTTCACCCGCCACCGGCGCGACGAAGTGCAGGACCTCAAACAGGAGATACTGTGCAACCTGTGGCGAGGCTATGCCTCATTCCGGAACCAAAGCCGTGAGAGTACATGGATTTACAAGGTTGCCCTCAACACCGCCCTCCAATACTACCGCAAACTGCAGCAGTCACCCCACATCGAGGTGCTGGACACACAAATGGCCGAAAACTACATGGACGAGGACGACCAGCAACTCATCTCCCGCATGTACGAACTCATACACCGCCTCGACGACGAGGAACAAAAGCTGATATACCTCTACCTCGACGATGTGAGCGGCAAGGAGATGGCCGAAATTCTGGACACCACCCCCGGCAACATCCGCATCAGGCTCTTCCGAACGAAAGAAAAACTCAAAAAAATGGCGCAATATGAAAAAGACTGAAACCCATGCCGAGAACCCCCATTTGGACTTGAGCCAAATGAAAGCCCTCTGGCAAAAACAAGGCTATGCACTGCAAGGCCACACCCTCATCACCGACGAGGACATCCACCGCGCCATGGACGGCAACATCCATCCCGCCGCCCATCCCGTCCACTGGTGGCGCAGGGTAGCCGCCGTGGCCATTGTGCTGATAGGGTCTGCGGCTGCCGTGTGGCTGTGGTCCGCACACCCCGCCGCACCAAGCAACCCCAGCCTTTCAGGCACTGTGGCCGAGGCAAAACCCCAGCCCCAACCTGTCCCCGTCGCTGCCCCGGCCGTCGCCCCGAGCCCGGCCGCCCCCAGCCGCCCTGCTCCAGCCGCCACAACGAAAACAGCCTCCCCCAGTCCCCTCCCGTCCCTGCAGGCCCCCGCTCCCCCGGCCTCCCCACTCATGCCACCACAACCCCCAGCCCCAACCGGCACACCTGCCCACCACCAGCCGCCCATCTCACCAGCCGCCCAATGGCAAGAAACCTTCGTGGCACAGGCCGCCCCGCCGCGCCACACGCCACTGCCCAACCGGCAGCGGGTGGCCGACACCATCACCGTCCACACCACGCGCTTAGTTCAATACGACACCCCCAAACGCAAATCACTCACCGAAACCATCTTCGAGCCAGTACTGGCCAGCCTTTAACAAACAAAGAAACATGAAAACAACACACACAAAACACACTGCAATGAAAAAAACAGCCCTATTCCTGGTGCTGATTGCCCTTCTGCAAGGCGCCAAAGCGCAGTACCAGCCCACGCAAATGGTCCAGTCCCTCGATGTGGCGCACTACAGAAGCCTTATGGTCGCCGTCTTCGGCAACGGGCGTGTCAACGTAGTGCAAGACACGGCCGACTACGTAGTCTTCAATCTCGCCTCCCCGGCCGACACCGCCACCCTGCCCGACGGGATAATGAAGGTGTGGGACGCCTACTACGGCGATGGCAACATAGGCATATTGAGCTACCCAACACTCCTCTATGTCGACCTGCACCTGACCACCCGCGACCTCTACATCACGGCAGAAGACTACAGCACAGTAAGTCTCAACTCACCAAACAGCCGAGACTCCCTTGTCTACAACCACCTCACACTCCAGGCCGGAGGCCACTCCAATATCTTTACCGAAAGGCACATCAACACCGGGATGATACGCCTCACGGTATCCCAGTACGGTATAGTTCACTGCTACAGCTACCTCAGCCCCAAGCATGAGGAGAACCACATGGGAGGCGGAATAATCAGCGTCGGGGTCCGCAATGGCCAATACGACCACTCCCGCGCCAACGAGTGGACCACCGTGGGCAACACCCGCCTGGCCGTAGCCCACTACAAACCCATCAAACGGGTGCACCTTAGCCTGCTTGCGGGCTTCCACAACTGGGGCACCAGCCAGCTGGACGGCCTTTCCGGCACCGAGTATGTCTTCGACTATCGCGATGTGGCCTACTGGGAACGCAATGCTTGGGAAGACGCCGCCTCGGCACGCACCACCCTCGGCAACCTGCAGCTCGAGCTGTCGTACGACATCGTCGCCCGCGAACACTACACCGTAGGCTTAGGCTTGAACTACGAACACAACGACTACCGCCTGCGACACCCCTTCGTCTCGTGGGTGGAGGAAACTGACATCCCCGTGCAGACCAGCATGATCAACACCACCCTCCACAACTACACCGGCTTCTCCATCCTGCCCGAGATAGGCGTGCTGCGCCGGGGGCGCGACCAGGTGCCCGGCTCGTGGAGCACCCATTTCACCACCAACTACCTCTCACTCCCCATCCACTTCACCTACTATGCCGACCGTCGCCACGAAAAGGGCTTCCACGCCGGCGTAACACTGGTGCCCGGCCTTGCACTGTCCAACGGAACGCTGACGCGCCACTTCAGCGGCTACGGCGGCAAACACTGGGACAGCTACAACCCCGTCACCAACGACACCACCTACGGCTTTATACGCTACGACGTCCACGACGAGCAGAAGGTAAAACTCAACCCCAAAGTCGACCTACGCTTCACTCTGGGCTGGGCCAACTGGAGCGTATTCCTACAGCTCTCCACGCTCCCTGTCATTGCCGACGACCGCACCCTGGGACTCTACCCCATGAAACTGGGCGCCATGATACAACTCTAACCAACCCACACCCCATCACCAACAAAACCACATAACAAAAAATGCAACCTACTATGAAAAGAATAGCATGCATCGCGGCCCTCCTGCTCATGGCAGTGGCCGCCCCCGCGCAGAAGAACAAAGGCTTCGGCTGGAACAAGATAACCGTGGGCGCCGAATTTGTCCACAACATCACCAAGGGCTACCAGTATGACAACAACTCACTGCTGCTCGACCACCCCAACAACAGCGTTGACCTCCGCATCACCTATGACCTTGGCCGCTACTGGACGGTGGGCATTTACGGAGGCCTGCGCGTGTGCAGGGTGACGTCGCAAGGCAGCGAGCCGGTGCATACCGACAACTACTCGGGCCAGCTCAACACCACCCTCTACATCAATGAACCACAGGCCATGTATGGCATCGAGGCCAACCTGCACCTGCTCCCCCTCATCGGAGCCGACAGCCCCTGGTACGACATCTACGCCATTGGCCGCATAGGCTCCACCACCCAGGACCTCGACATCACCCTCGGCCTCGGTTTCGCCTACTGGCCGTGGAAATGGGGCAGCATCTACGCCAATGTGGGTGCGGGGTCGGCTGGTTTCCCCTACGGCTTTCTCGACACCTACGCTGTACGGCTCCAAGTCCGCGCGGGCCTCAGCTTCCGCCTGTAGCACGCAGATTTCCCTTTTCGTGAATAATATTTTACAACACCCAACAATAAAAAAACACAAACAGTGTTATATATCGTATAAAAATGGCGCCACGTATGTGCAGGAGCAGGGCCGCGTGCAAACCGAGCCTGCGCCGCGCAGCCTGTGGCATATTAATTAAAACGGCCGCCACCGCCCACAGTGTCTCGCCGTTGCATACAAAAACCCAATTATCAACAAATCTAAACATCAATACCCATGAAAAAGATTTTAGCAATCTTCCTCGTTGCAGCGTCGCTGCTCACAGTGTCCTGCAAAAAAGTTGAAAAAATATCGCTCAGCGGAACCAAATGGCAGGCCAGCATGCAGGTTATGGAATTCACCGGCACCTATACCATGACCTTCGCCACCGACTCGACTGGCCTCATGAATGCCGTGCTTGTAGGCGGTGGCGAGGACGAAGAGTTTACAGAGGCTTTCACCTACACCTTCGACGGTGTGTCTGCCGGCACCCTGACCATTGCTGACGAGGAAACCCAAACCTTCACCTACAGCAGCTCCGACAAGACAATCACCATCCTGTTCAAGCCCGAAGAGGCGGAAGAGATGGGCATAGACCGCCTGGTGTTCCACAAAATGTAGCTGTCACCCCTCAAGCCGTATGATGCACATCGTGGGAACATGACCGGAGACACGGTCGGTTGGCCATACGGCACAGCAGTTAATAGAGGCTTCGGTGCACCGGTGTGGGGTAAAAACTCCCCCGCCCGTGCACCGAAGCTCTTTTTCACTACCCTCCCCAACGCATGCCGCTACTTTGTCGGGCCAATGCCGTTCCGCTCTTGCGCCGTTCCTTGTTCCGCTGTTTTGCAATACTTGCTCGGCAGTTCTTCGGTCAGCGATCGAAGAACTGCCGAGCAACTGTAGGCGAAGTGTCGGCTAACGATGGGCGCAGGGGCGGGGGAGCGGCGGCCGCACCGGGGTCAGCGTTGCATTACGCGCTGGAGCACTTGGCACAGGCGGGTGTTGGTTTCGCCAATCTCGCCGCTGCCGTCGACGGTCACCAGTCGGCCCGACACCTTGTAGTAGTCGAGTACGGGCCGGGTTTTGGCCTCGTATTCTTCGAGGCGGTGGCGGATCACCTCTTCGGTATCGTCGCTGCGGTTGGAGACAAGGGCGCGCTCGTGGATGCGGTGAACCAGTTCCTCCTGGGGTACGTCAATGCTGATGACGCAGTCCAGCCTGCGCTGTTTTTTCTGGAAGAGGAATTCGAGCATCTGGCACTGCTGCACGGTGCGCGGGAAACCGTCGTAGATGATGGAGGGCTGGGGTTTTTCGGGCAGCGGGTCGTCGGGGCCGATGCCGCAGGCGCGCCGCAGGCGCAGTTCGTCCCATTCGTCGAGCAGTTCGTTGCGACCGTGGTCGAGGGCCTTGGCGATGAGGCCTACCACTATGTCGTCGCCCACCAGGTCACCACGGTTCATGATGTCTTTTACACGCTGTCCCAGTGGGGTTTCCTGTGCCACTTCGCGGCGCAGCATTTCGCCGGTGGAGAGGTGTATGAGGTCGAATTTTTCGGCCAGGAGCGATGCCTGGGTGCCTTTGCCGGCGCCGGGGGCTCCGTAGAGGACAATGTTTTTCATGGCTGTTATTCGATTTTGAGTTTCTTTTTCATTTCGGGCGAGAGGGCGTCTTTGTGTATGAGGATGGTGACGGTTTTGTAGCGGAAGTAGGCTTTGCTGGCAAAGAACATGCCCTTGTACTCGCCGTTGTAGGCGCCCCAGCTGTTTTTGACCATGTAGTATTGGTTGCCGATCTGGTCGGTGGCGGTGCCGTAGATGAGCATGAGGTGGTCGTCGTTGGTTTCGTGGTTGTCCCAGGCCAGTTGGCGTTCCTGTGCGGTGACCCACCGTTGGGGTGTGGGACGGTTGGCCGACTCGTCCTGCAGCTCTTTGGCGGTCATGCCGGTCCAGTGGGCAAGGTCGCTGCCTTTGAGGTCGGGGGTGTTGACGGTGGTGGCGGGCAGCACGCAGAAGCCGTTGCGCGAGTTTTGGCGGAAGCCGGGTTCGCTCACGTCGCTGTCCCATCCCACGGGGTAGCCGTGGGCGAGGGCGTAGTCGGTGATGGCGAGCAGCTCGTCGAGGCTTACGTTGTAGGCGGGGTCATGGCGCCAGTTGTCGGGGCTTTCGACGGCGAATTGGCTGTAGAGGGGCTGGTGGAGGAAGGCGGTGACTTGTATGTAGTCGTCGGCTTTGAGCCCGGTGGAGGCATAGAAGGAGAGGGGTGTGTGTTTTTTGCCTTGGTAGGTGAATTGCTCGGGGGGTACGCCGAGGTATACATCGTGGACGGCTCTGATAGCTTTGACGCATAGCAGGTTGTAGTCTTCGTCGCTTTGCAGGCTGCCATTAGAGGCGGCGGCTTTGACCATGGGGTTCACCATGGAGCTGAGTTCGCTGTGGTTGGATATGGTGTCGCGGTACATGGCACCTGGGCGCATCAGTTCTTCGGGCACCAGTCCGTAGCGCTCCATGCAGTGGAGCAGGTCGCCGAAGCAGCCCCCTTGGCTGAATCCGATGTCGCCGTGGGTGCGGATGGAGGCCATGGCGCGGTCCATGTAGTCCCAGTAGGCTATGTACATCTCGCTGAAGTCGTAGGTTCCTTTGCCCATGCGGAGCAGCTCGGCTTCGATGAAGGCTACTCCGCTGTAGTCCCAGCAGGTGCCGGCTTTGCCCTGGTTTTTGACTGGAGTGACGGGCAGCTCTTTTGTGATGGTGAATTTGTAGCCTTCGCTGTTGTCTTTCTTTTGTGGCGAAGAGGTTTGGGCTGTGGCGCAGGTGCATAGCAGCACGGCTGCAGCGGTGGCAATGATTCTTCTCATGTTGTTGGTGTTTTGATTCAGACTGCAAAGATACGAATTATTTTCCGTTTTCTGTTTTCCTGCCGCTTTTTTTTGTTGCCGTGGGGGATGACGAAGGGTTGAAGGGCGGCCGAGGCATGGCGCCGTGCGGTGAAGCAGCGCTATCCGCAACAGGAGTGGGCGCGTTTTGGAGTTGGCGACAAGCGCTGAAATTGGTGTAGCTTTTCTGCCGGGAATGCAATCCCCTGCCGGGGTGCTTTGTTTTTTTTGCTTGCGATTGGCGGATTTGTTGTATCTTTGCAAAGGAAAAAATAATATGCCTTATGTTAGCAATTGGAACACAAGCACCTTATTTTGAGGGCTTTGACGAGAACGGCAGTGTGGTTAGGCTGTCTGATTTCGCCGGCAGGAAGCTGGTTCTTTATTTCTATCCCAAGGATGGTACTCCGGGCTGCACTTCGGAGGCCTGCGATTTGCGCGATAACTATGAGCGGTTTTTGTCCCAGGGCTACAGTGTGTTGGGTGTGAGCCGCGACAGCGCGGAGTCGCACCGGCGGTTTATTGCCAAGTATGGGCTGCCGTTCCACCTTGTGGCTGATACCGAGTTGACAATGCACAAGGCCTATGAGGCCTGGGGTGAGAAGAAGATGTTTGGCAAGGTGGCTGAGGGCACGCTGCGTACCACTTATGTGATAGATGAGCAGGGTGTGATTGTTGATGCCATCGGCAAGGTGGAGACCAAGCGCCACACGGCCCAGATTTTGGACAAGTAGCGGCTGGCAAGGGTGGCATTGCCCTACCCGAATGCTTGCATGTGCATTATGGCTACAAGGCTTGTGATTTTTGATTTTGACGGCACGCTGGGCGACACCCGGCAGAATATCGTCATGACGATGCAGCAGGTGATGCGCCGACTGGGGCTGGCAGTGGCCGATGAGCGTACTTGCGCAGCCACCATAGGGCTGCCGTTGGCTGATTGTTTCCGGCGCATTTATGACGGCATGGATGCCCGCGAGGCAGAACGTTGCGCCGAGGCTTACAGGCAGTTTTTCTTTGCCAATGCCAAGCGGCTGGTGCCTCAGCCTTTTCCGCATGTGTTGGAGACGATGGAGGCTTTGGCCCGGAAGGGTGTGGCGATGGCTATTGCTTCGTCGCGCACGTCGCGGTCGTTGGAGGGTTTTGTGACGGATATGGGTTTCAGGCGCTACATAGGGTATGTGGTGGGATGTGAGGATGTGGCGCATCCCAAGCCCCATCCTGAGCCGGTGATCAGGGTGCTGGAAGCCCTGCATTTTGCCCCTGAAGAGGCTATGGTGGTGGGCGACATGCCGGTGGACATTATGATGGGTGCGGCGGCCGGTGTGTGCACGTGTGCGGTTACCTATGGCAACGGCACGCGTGAGGAGCTGTCGGCTGCGCAGCCGGATTTTATGATTGATTCCCTGGCTGAGTTGTTAGGGCTTTTGCAGTAGCGGCGTATTGGCGTTGCATGTCCGTGGTTAGCGTCGTTGGGCTGCTTCTTAGTTGAGTTCAATGTCCCAGATGCCGGCTGCACGCTCCAGTTCGACCCATGCTACCATGCAGTCGTGTATGCATTCGGCATAGGATTGCTGTATTTCGTTGTAGGTGTGCTGGGCGTTGATTACTTCGAGCAGGGAGGTTTCGCCCCGCATGTAGGCATAGGTCTTGCCTTCGAGTACCTGTTGCGCGTTGTTGAGAATGACGGTGTTGTAGTCGGACATGCGGTCGAGCGAGGAGCGGTAGTTGTTGTAGGCTTGGATGATTTCGGCCTGGGCTTGGGAGCGCACAATGTCGGTTTGGATTTGGGCTTGCTGCATTTTGTATTGCGAGGAGCGTACTTCGCCCCGGTTGAGGCTGGAGAAGGGCAGTGGGATGCCTATGCCCACGGTGTAGCCGATGAATTCGGGTGCAGGGGCTTCTTCGTTGTGTACGCGTGTGTTGTAGTTTACGCCAAGGGCGATGTCGATGTCGGGCATGCGCTCACGGCGCACCAGGGTGAGTTCGCTTTGTGCAGCCGCTGCCAGGTGCTGCTGTTCGGCGATGTCCATGCGGAGGGAGTCGGCGCCCTTTAGCAGGTTGCTGAGGTCGAAGAGCCGGTCGGGGACAGCCATTTGGCCGGTAATGTCGGTGGTGCCTTGTGTGGTGTTGCCCATGAGCTGGTCGAGCAGCACCAGGTTGTTGCGGTATTCGGTGAGGCGGGCGTAGTATTCCTGAATGGCGATGTTGGCTTCGAGCCGGGTTTGCATCACGTCGAGCTCAGAAATGTCGCCGCGTGCATGGCGGAGGCTGTCGCTGAGATAGATGGATTGCATGTTCCGCGCGGTTCGGAGGTTGATGGCGGTCAGTTCGCGTGCCAGCAGTGCATCGATGTAGCGTGTGGTGGCCTGGGCGCGCAGGTTTTGCACAAAACTTTGTAGCCCGGCTTCGGAGGCATTGAGGTTGTGGCGTGCGGTGCTGATGCGTGCGGCCCGCTTGCCAAAGGAGACGCTTTTGGCCAGTTCGAAGCTGAGAGATTGTCCCATGGCGATGTCCCAGTCGCTGTTGTTTCCGTATTCGGCAGAGAGGGTGGGGTCGGTGAACCGCTTGGCAGCCGAGAGGTCGGCTTGCGCCACCGAGCGGTTGAGTTGAGCGGCGGCATATTCGAGATTGCCGTTCATTACGCGGTTGATGAATTGGCTGTAGGTCAGCTGTTGGGCGGCCACAGGGAGGCTGCCGATGATGAGGAGTGTAAGGAGGAGCCTTTTCATGGGTGGTGGGTTATTGGGGGTTGTCTTGGTTTGATTCGGTTGGGAGAGGGGTGGCGGGTTGCCGTTGTTCGGCCCGGCGTTCTACGAGGTAGTAGAGCGTGGGGAGTATGAAGAGGGTGACGATGGTGGAGAAGAGGAGTCCGTAGACTATGACTGTGGCCAAGGGCCTTTGGACATCGCTGCCGATGCCGGTGGAAATGGAGGCAGGGAAGAGGCCAAGCACGGCTACAGAGGCAGTGAGCAGTACGGGACGCATGCGGTGAGAGGCGCCTTCGGTAACGGCATGCCGCAGGTCGTAGCCCCGTTGTCGCAGGTGGTTGATATGCGATATCATGATGATTCCGTTCTGAATGGCTACACCGATAAGGGCTATGAATCCTACTGCTGAGGAGACGTTGAGCGTCATGCCGCGCACATTAAGGGCCAGCATGCCACCAAACAGTGCCAAAGGCACGACAAACATGAGCAGGCCTGCCTGCCGCACTTTGCCGAAGGCGAAGATGAGCAGGATGAACATGACCATGAGGACTATGGGTACGACCAATCCCAGGCGGTTGAATGCGCGGTTGCGGTTTTCGAATTGACCGGCCCAATGGAGTGAGGTTTTTTCGTGGTCGTATTGTATTTGCTCGGCGATGACCTTGTCGGCTTGCGCCACAAACGAGGTGAGGTCGGCACCACGCAGGTTGATGCGTACCAGGGTGTAGCGGCGGCTCATCTCGCGCATGATGGTGCTGGAACCAAGTGCCATCTTGATGTCGGCCACGGCAGAGAGGGGCACTTTGATGCCGTCGGCGGTGGTGAGCATAAGGTTGCCTATTTCCTCGGGGGTGTTGCGATAGCGCTCGGCATAGCGGCATGTGATGTCGTAGACTTTGCTGCCCACGTAGATTTGCGATATGGCGCGGCCGCCGATAGCCAGTTCTATAAGTTCGGCTACGTCTGACACGTTAAGACCGTATTGGGCTATGCTGGTGCGGTCGACAGATATTTGCAGTTGCGGTGTGGGTGGCTCTTGGTCAACGGCTACGTCTGAGGCCCCTTCGATTTGCGACACTACGCTGGCCACCTGTTCAGCAACCCGACGGCTTTCGGCGATGTCGTCGGAGTAGATTTTAAGGGCCAAGTCGCTGTGGGTGCCTGCAATCTGGTCCATGACCATGTCGATGATAGGCTGTGAAAAGCCTGCTGAGTAGCCGGGCATTTTTTCTATTGCCTCAGACATGGCCTCGACCAGTTCGGCCTTGGTGCGTCCGCTTTTCCATGTATTGTATGGTTTAAGCCCGACGCCCACCTCGACGTGTGAGAGCGAGAAGCATTCTGCCCCTTCGTCGTCGCGTCCCAGTTGGGTCATGACGTATGAGGTTTCGTCAAATTCTTTCAGCACATGGCGCAGGTCATCGGCCATTTTTTTAGATTTCTCAATAGATAGCCCGGAGGGCAACTGCACCTGAACCCAGATTGAACCTTCGTCGAGGGGCGGCAGAAAGTCTTTGCCAACGGTGAAGGAGAGTACCACTGAGCCTCCCAGGATTAGCAGTAGTACGGCGATGACAGCGCGTGACTTGTCAAGGAGTTTGCTGATGTTGCGGGAGTAGGACTGGTTTAGTTTTTCTAACCATTTGTTGTGGTACAGTTTGCGAGGCTTGTGGTAGGCCAAGTAGGAGAGGCCTGGTGTGAGTAGCAGGGAGGTGAGCAGGGCCCCGATAAGGGCATAGCCTACTGTATAGGCCATGGGGGTAAAGAGTTTGCGCTCCACATGTTCGAAGGCAAAGAGGGGCAGGTAGGCTGTAATGATGATGATGGTGGAGAAGAAGATGGAGCGAGCCACCTCGCTTGCGCGTTGCTTTACGTCACAGGCAGTCAGTTCCAGCTCGGGATGCCGTTCCCTTTTTTTAAGGATGTTTTCCATCATGACGATGGCACCATCTACCAGTATGCCGAAATCGATGGCACCCAGCGAGAGCAGGTTGGCCGGTATGCCGGTGAGTTTCATGAGTACGAAAGCCACCAGCAGGGCAATGGGTATGGTGATGGCCACTACCAGTGAGCCTCGGAAGTTGCCAAGGAAAATCATCAGCACTACAATGACCAGTAGCATGCCGATGAGCAGGGTGTGGGAGACAGTCTTGAGGGTTTCGCCTACCAGGCTGGTCCGGTCGAGGAATGGATGGATTTCTACTCCTTTGGGCAGTATCTCGTTGTTCAATTCGTCGATGGAGGAGTGTATGCGGTCCAGCACATCTGATGGGTTCTCGCCACGCAGCATCTGCACAATGCCCTCCACCGCATCGTCGTAGTTGCGCTCGTCGTCGCTGTAGCCCAGGACGCCTTTGCGCTCCAGGGTGCCGTATTTCAGTTCTCCCAATTCTTTAAGGTAAACGGGCGTGCCGTTGACGGTTTTCACAACAATGTCGCCCAAGCCGTCGAGGTCGCTGATTAGGCCGATGCCGCGCACCACGTAGCTGAGGCTACCTTCCGACAGGATACTGCCTCCGGCATTGATGTTGTTCTGCTCAATTTTTTCCGTGATGTCGCTAAGCGAGATGCCGTATTCGGTCAGCCTGTCGGGCGAGAGTTCTATTTGGTATTGGGTGGTAATGCCACCGTAGTTGCTCACGTCGGCCACACCTGAAATCTGGCGCAGATAGGGGATGATGGTCCATTTGTGGATGTCGGTCAGGCTGCGTAGGTCATGGCTGCCGTCGGGACTCTCCACTATGTAGCGGAATATCTCTCCCGTGGGGGCGGTGAGGGGGTTGAGTTCCGGCACTGCGCCATAAGGCAGGTCTATCCCCACCAGGCGTTCAGTTACACGCTGGCGCGCCCAGTAGTCGTCCACACCATCGTCGAAGACCAGAATGACGGTCGAAATACCGAAACTGTTCTTGCTGCGCATGGTAATAAGATTGGGGATGCCGCTCACGGCACGCTCCACGGGGATGGAGATTTGCTGCTCAATCTCCTCGGTGGCCAGGCCGGGTACCTGGGTTACCACCTGCACTGTGGTGTCGGAAATATCGGGGTAGGCATCAATCGACAGGGCGTTCCACGAGATGACACCGGCAACACATAACAATGCGAAGATGGCGCCTGCAATAGTTTTGTGGTCAATGGCCCAGCCAACAAGTTTCTCTATCATAATGGCAAGTTGAAGCGGTTTATAAGTTAAGGGTTTAGGTTAAGGTATGTGATGGTTTTAGTGTTTGTCTATCAGGTAGAATGCCCCTTTGGTGACGATAACGTCGCCTACCGAGAGCCCTTTCAACACGCGCAGGTAATGCTCGTCTACCGACTGCACCTCCACCGGGGTGCGGAGATAGGTGTTCTCAGCGGTTTGGAGCAGGACATAGCGTTGCTTTTCGCCCTGCAGAACGGCGTCCTTTGGCAACACGATGCTGTTGAGGTTCTGTATGTGCATATTAACTCGTGCATACATGTTGGGCAGCATGCGATGGCGTGGATTGTCGCACTCAATGATGGTTTGCACGGTGCGCGTCTCTGGGTCGAGAATGCCGCCTACCGAGCTCACCCGTCCGCGGAAAAGGCTGTCAGGTCGGGCCACCAGTCCCACCTCAACGCTTTCTATCCCTTCCACAAAGGGGGCATCCATCTCGCTTACATTGGCCTTTACCCAAACCTTGTCCAGGTCAGCCACCACCACCTTGGCTTCGGCGTCCTCTTTCAGATACTCGCCAATCACCAGGTCGTTGCTCAGCACACGTCCCGAAATGGGGGAGCGAACCACCATGGGTTGTCCAACCTCAGCCTTGTTCAAGTCAATCTGATACTCCTTTGCAACGGCCACGGCATGGCGATACTCTTCAACGGCCAGCGAATAGGCTGTCTTGGCCTCGTCAAGTTCCTTGGTTGATGCTACTTTATTGTCGTGCAGGTCTTGCGTGCGGTCAAGTGCACGCTTGGCCATATCCATCTCCGACTTGGTTTGGATATACCGTTTCACTACCTCGCCATAGTCCGAGGCCGATATCTCAAACAACGGTGTCCCTTCTCTCACCACTTGGCCTATGCGCACCAACGACCGGACGATGCGTCCCGAAAACGGTGCAGCCACTTCGGCATAGTTCGACGGTATGGCCGTCACCACACCGGTGGTGGTGAGATTGAACGAATAGGTAGACAATTCCACCGTGTCGCAAACCAAGTGCGCTGCTATATTGCAGGTTGGTGCCACCACGATGGTGTCGCCATGCACTCTGACATCGTTGTTTGTTCCGTCGGTTGGGTTGTTGGAAGAACCCGAGCAGGCAGCGTAAAACCCTGCGCACAGCACAAGAAAGAGATATTTCTTCATGTAGCAGATTATATAGTTATTCTTTTTTATAATTAATTCTCAACGTGTTCTATTGGCTACAGCGCAATTGTCTGTCCCAAACTTGGCTGCAAAGATACACTTTTTTCTTGAATAATTGGAATTATTTATTGAAAAACGATAAATATTTTTGGTAAAGAGGTAAAAGTCATCTCCTGAACTTGGGAGACGGATATGCAAATAACAAGTGCTGTCAGTGTGGATAAAACAAATGCGACAGGATGTTTTTGCATCCTGTCGCTTAACTTGGTAGCGGGGGCTGGATTCGAACCAACGACCTCCGGGTTATGAGCCCGACGAGCTACCTCTGCTCTACCCCGCACTCTCTTATTCCCTTTCGGAAATCGTTTGCAAAAGTACGACTTTTTTTCAAATTAGCAAACTTATCGCCTCTGCTCTAATGAAAATTAACAAATCGTACAATATGTATCAAATAATTACAAAGGGTATTTAACATAGGTTAAAACCTATTCCTTATGCCGAAAAAGACACTTCTGGATTATGGAAACACAAAAATTGCACCATTTCGCACTGATTTTGCGGTTTTTTGATAAAAATTGATGCGATTGTTTGTCATTCAATGCTATATGGTATTTAAAACTATCAGTGGGCATCAGTTGTCCATGTAGGGAATGGTGTCAATCGGCAGAGTGTCGGTGTCGGGCTCGTTGTTCCTTTTAAACAGGTTCTCAAAGCGCCCTTTCACTCGCCCTTTGACAATCGCCCATCGGCGGCGGTTCTTCAACGAACTCATCTTCTTATGGTATCGTCCGCACAACTGGTTGAACCTTTCCAACTGCTCCTCCGACATGCGGTTGTCATAATACCACCTGTACCGCCTCATAAAGCAGCGCTGCTGTCGTTTAACCTTTGTCAGTGTGTCGCCGTGAAAGTCAGCGTAGGGGGTGGTCACAACCTCGGTGACAAAGGCTTCATAGCTGTTGATAAACTTCTCCACCTTGTTCCCTTTCTGTGCCCAAACTGTGGGGCACAGAAGAAGGATTATCACCGACAGGGTTAGTGTGTGCTTCATCTTGAAGACAAAAGAATGTGGATGCCCGACGGTATGGGGTCCCTACACCGGGCATCCACACGTTACGATTACTTCTTGTAATTACTGAGACCCTCGTTCAGGTAGGCGATGAACTTTTGCACATCGCGGTCGTACTTGTAGTTCTCCTGGGTGAGCACCTTGCCCTCGGCATCGATAATCACATAATATGGCTGTGCATTCATGTTGTACATGCTCTTCTCATAGTACAGATTGCGGCGGCCAAGCGTTTTCAACACCCGTCCGTTGTTGTCCGTAACCCATTCCGATTCCGGCAGGTCTATGGTGTTTTCGTCCACATACAGCCCACACATCACGTACTTGGTTGTCAGAATTTCCTTCACCTCCTTGTCGGCCCACACGTAATGCTCCATCTCGCGGCAGTTGGCGCATGTCTTGCCCGTAAAGTCGATGAAGATGGGTTTGCCCACTTTCTTGGCATAGGCCTTGGCCTCCTCAAGGTCGAAGAAACCGTTGAATCCGGTGGGCATGTGCAGCTTGTCGGCATACTTGCGGGCACCCAACTCATCTACCGCACCCGGCTGATAGGCGATGGTGCTGCCGCCATGCTCCTCTATGCTGCGCTCGATATTGTAATCCTGCGTCTCCATGGGGGGCAGGAATCCGGATATGGCCTTGAGTGGGGCGCCCCACAATCCGGGTATCATATACACCACAAAGGCCAAATCAAGTATGGCCAAAAACAGGCGTACCACACCGATGTGTTGCAAATCCTCGTCTCCTTTGAACTTGAGTTTGCCCAACAGGTAAACACCCAGCAGGCCAAAGATAACAATCCACAGTGCCAGATAGGTCTCGCGGTCCAGCAGACCCCAGTTGCAATAGAGGTCGGCCATAGAGAGGAACTTCAGTCCAAAGGCCAGCTCCAAGAAGGCAAACACCACCTTAACGGTGTTCAGCCAGCCTCCCGACTTCATGTTTTTCAACACCGAGGGGAACATGGCCAGCAGCGTGAAGGGGGCGGCAAAGCCTATGCCAAATCCCAACATGGTGATAAGCGACACCCAACGGTCGGTGGTGCTGGTGGAAAGGCTCACCAAGGCGGCGCCGAGTATGGGACCCGTGCAACTGAACGACACCAGCACTGTGGTGAGGGCAATGAAAAATGGAGCCAACAGGCCTCCCTTGTCGGCCTGCTCGTCCGATTTGTTGATCCACTTTTCGGGCATCTTAATCTCAAACAGCCCGAAGAAACTCAGCGAGAAGATAAGGAAGATTACGAAGAACAGCAGGTTGGGAATCCAGTGTGTGCCGATAAAATACAGCGCTTCCGGACCAAAGATAAGGGTGAGTATGGCTCCCAGCACAGCAAACAGAAACACAATCGAGAACCCAAAAAACCAAGCCTGTCGGCGCGAAGCCCGCTTGTTGTCGGTCGAATTCATGAAGAAGTTCACTGTCATCGGAATCATGGGGAAAACGCAGGGGGTGAACATCGTCAGTATTCCGCCCAGCAGCGCAAACAGAAACACCACAATCAATGATTGTTCTTTCCCTTCAGGCTTCGCGTTGCTTTCGGCCACGGCAGGGGTTATGGTGTCAACAGCTGCTTCGTTTTCCTGCAGTGTCTCGGTCGCGGTGTCGGCCTCGGGCGTTTCTGCGACAGTCTGTTCGTTGTCGATAGGCAGTGGCGCACCTTTCACGCTAAAGGTGAAATCCCGGTCGTCGGGGGCAATGCACGAGCCGTTGTTGCAAAGCTGGTAGCTGTATGTCCCCTTAACCTTAAAGTCTTTTTGCGACAGCCGCTCAATCTTTTGGCGGAACACTACCCGACCGCTGAAGGAGCGTACCATGCAGTTGAAATCATTGTCGAACTCTTCATGGGGTTTGGGCTCACTCACGTTGCCCTTCAAGGTGTAGTCTTTGGAAGGGGTGAACTCGAACGAGATGCCTATAGGCCCCTGAGGGTCGGTGTGTTGGGAGTAAAGGTGCCAACCCTGGTCGAGATGGGCGGTGAAAATCAGTTCCGACTCGCGCTCGTTGAGGTCTTTCACCTGGAATGACCATTTTACGGGATCCATCACCTGAGCCATGCCGACCCAGACCAGTCCCCAAAACAGGAAAAAGGATACTATTTTTTTCATGACAGAATTATTTATGCAGTGTTAGCTGTTGTTATTTCAGTGTAAATTTGGCCGTGCGTGTGCCTTTTTTGGTCTTTACCTTGACGGTATACGACCCTTTCTTCATCTTGGCAATGTTGATGTGGGCACCGTTGCGGTATTTTGGTACGGTGCGCACCTTGTCGCCTTTTGCATTGAGGAATACCACTTCGGCTTCGGCGGCATTCATGGTGATGGTGATATAGCCTTCTTCCAGGTAGGGTGTGAGCTTGATACGCTCGTCCGGGTCCTCGGCCGCTTGCCGTTTGCCGGGTTTGTCGTCGGCTGCCGCCACATTGTTCTCTTCCCCTTCGTCGGGCGTCGGCTCGTTGTTTTCTGCCACTACGGGCTCCGCCATCTTGTAGTCGCTAAGGCAGTAAAGCCCTTTCTCGTCGGTGCCGAACCATATGTTCCCCTGCCGGTCGATGGCCACATTCTGGTACATGCACCGGGGCAGCTTGTCGCCCGCGCGGAATGTCTCCCACCGCTCGCCGCAGTCGTATACCGCCACGCCCCCGTCGGTGGCCATCCACAGGTGTCCCTCCTTGTCAAACACCAAGTCGTTCACCTGGTTGCCGGGCATGGGGCAGTTGTCGGTATTGTATATTTTCCACGTCTCTCCGTCGAAGCGGCAAAGCCCTTCGAGCGTCCCTATCCACTTCACATTCTCCTTGTCGATGGCAATGGAAAGGACGATATTGTGGGCAATCTTCGAGGTCTTGGTGGTGTACGAAAGCCAGCGGCCGCCGTCGTACACGCACAATCCATCGTTGGTGCCAATCCATTTGCGGTCGCGGTTGTCAACCACCACGCACAGGATAAAGTCGCTCAGCAACCCGCTCTCGGCAGCGGTGTACTTGCTCCAGTTCACTCCGTCGTACTCCACAAAGCCGCTCAGCGTCACACCAATCCATTTCTCACCGGCATGGTCCACGGCTATGTCGCGTATATACTTCATGTTCAACCGTCGTGTCTCCTCGCTGTGTTCAAACCAGCGGTTACCGTTAAACTCTATAACGCCGTAGTCGTCGGTGCCAATCCAAAGGGTGTTGCCCTCGGGCACGAGGCAGTTGACAAACTGGTTCTTCAGTTTCTCGTTAAAGTCGGAATAGTCAGTCCACTTGCCGTCGCGGAAACTGTTCAGCCCCTGGGTTGTACCCACCCATAGCGTGCCGCGGTTGTCGGCGGCTACGGCCAGGATGTTGTTACCCGTCAGCTCCGAGTTCTTGGTGGTGTAGTTGGTCCATTTCTGTGCCTGTGCCTGTGCGGTAATCAGCAGGACGAATAATATGGTAACGATGTGTTTCATTTCAAGTTGGGATGTGATAACCAGTCGCGGTAATGTTTGTCGTTATGTTCAAGTCTTGTGTTTCTCCTTTTTGGCAGCGGGGAAGAGGATGTTGTTTAGGATCAGCCTGTACCCTGGCGAGTTGGGGAAGAGTGAAAGGTCGGTTGGCGGGTCGCCCACAAAGTGGCGGTAGTCCTCCGGGTCGTGTCCGCCGAGAAAGGTCCAAGTCCCCTTTCCATATTCTCCGTGCAGGTAGCGCACCTCGTTCAGCCCCTTGTTCTCGGCCAGGATGACGGCGGACGACTTGATGCATTCGCGACGGAAGGCAGTGGTCTGCCCCATAAAGCCATGTATGATGCGTGTATGGCATTGGGTAAGCATTGTGGGCACCCAGTCCCATTTGGCCGAGAAATCGAAAAGTGTGAAGAAATCATTCTTCTCGTTGACTACCCGCTGGCGGGTACGGTCGTCCACGTCGATGGTGGAAATCTCATATTCGCGCGGGTTGGTGCTTATCCTGAAGTTCTTGAATGCAAAGGTCTTGTTGTAGTCAAGTTGCTCTTGTGCATCGGGTTGCATGGGGTCGCCGTCGAACATCACGTCGCAAATGTCAACGTTCTCGGCCGCCAGTGCCACGTCGTAGCTGTCGGGTGCCGAACACATGGCAAACAGGAACCCTCCGCCCACGACAAAGTCGCGAATCTTGTGCGCCACAGCCAGTTTCAACTGGCTCACCTTGGCAAACCCCAGCTTGGTAGCCGTCGCTTCCTGGGCCCTTACGTCCTCGATATACCATTGCTGGTTGCGGTAATTGCCCCAGAACTTGCCATACTGGCCCGTGAAATCCTCGTGGTGCAGATGCAGCCAGTCGTACATGGGCAGCACTCCGGCTATCACTTCCTCATCGTATACCACGTCGTAGGGAATCTCGGCATAGGTGAGCACCAGCGTCACCGCATCGTCCCAGGGCAGCTTGTTCTTCGGCGAGTAAACAGCAATCTTGGGGGCCTTGTGCAGTTTCACGGCATCCATGTTTACGCCCGGGTCCGCTATCTCGGAGAGGATGGCGCTCGACTGCCCGTCGGCAATGGCTTCGGCGGTCACTCCGCGCAGGCGGCACTCCTTGTCGAGCAGGTCGGCAAACTTCATCATGAAACTGCCGCCGCGATAGTTGAGCAGCCACGTCACCTCCACGTCGTGTTGCAGCGCAAAGTAGGCCACCCCGTAGGCTTTGAGGTGGTTCTTCTGCGTCTCGTCCATGGGGATGAGCAGATAGGCCGCACGCACTGGCAGCACGGCGAGCAACAGTGTCAGCATTATGGCTATACGCTTTTTCATGCAATTGTCCATAACGCATCTTTTGCTTTTTTATTGTATTAGGGAGGTGCAATAGGGGCTCTCTTTTTTTCGACGGGCCAGTGCAGGCCGGTTTCTGTGCTGACAACCGTGGGCGGCACATTCCCGTACCGAATCACTGTTTGGGGGTCGCCAACCGCAATGGTCCAGCCCCTTTTATGCAGGAACCGAGCATTTTGCAACATGAGCGAAAGGCGTTGTGGATAATGAATACCGTGGTGCCAAACATGCTGCACCGCCCTTGAACCGTTTGTTCTTTTTCAGTTATACCGCAGATGCTTTGCACTTTTTCGATGTGTGTCGAAGAACTGTCGAATAACTGCAAAGGAAGTGTGCAATAAAATGCGGCCAAACAGCGGCGCAGTGGCTATGGAGGTTCGGTGTGTCGTCGATTTTGCAGAGGGGCTGCTCCGGTCCGGCGACCTGCCGGGCTCTTTCAGCGTTGGTTGTTGGGGTGGATTGGTATGGAGCCGGGCATTGTTCAGGTTTGTTTTGGTTTCGGCTTTGGAATGGTGGTACGGTTATGCAAAACGGAAGTGTTGTCCCAACGGTTTTGCGTTCGGGCATGGGTTGGCGATAAGACGGTGGGGGAAATGGGGAGGCGTGCGGCATGATGAAATGTGTTTCATCGCCCGATTGGGGCTTTTGTGGGGCCTCCCAGGGTTGTTTGTGCGGATAAACGGACTCGAACCGTTACGGCTTTCGCCACCAGATCCTAAGTCTGGCGCGGCTACCAATTACGCCATATCCGCATGTGTTTCAGCGTTGACGGTGTGTTCCGCCTGCTGTTGTTTCGTTTGCAAAGATACGATTTTTTTCTGATATACGGTTTTTTTTGTTTGCCGGTGGGTGGTTTATTCTTTTTGGTGCGGCGTGCCGGTGTCGGTAAGCATGCGTGTCAGGAGGTCGATGATGTCTTGGTCGGCCGGGAGCCATTGCACGGTGTGGAGCGAGTGGGCGTCGAGCCAGCGGGCAGCGTGGTGCTCTTTGAGGGTGATGCCGCCACGGCCGAGGCGGCAGAGAAAGCAGTGCATAGTGAGGTGGAAGTCGGGGTAGTCGTAGTCGATGGTGGTGAGTGGTTTTTCGATGACTATTTCGGTGTCGAGTTCCTCGCGCAGTTCGCGGACGAGGGCTTGTTGGCGGCTTTCGCCGGGTTCGATTTTGCCACCGGGGAATTCCCACCAGCCTTCCCATTTGCCATAGCCGCGCTGGGTGGCGAGTATCTGTTTGTCGCGGCGGATTATGGCGGCTACTACTTCGATGGTTTTTCGGGTCGGCTGTGGGTTGCTGTTGTCGTGCCGAGGGGTTGACTGTAGTGTGTCGGTTGCCGGTGGTATGGGTTGGGGCTGTTCCATGTGGTGCTGGGTTGGGGTAAAAAAGAACTCCGCCACCGAGGTGGCGGAGACTACCAAATTATGAAAACAAAAATTACTGTATGTCGTTCTTGTCGAGGGGTTGGGCGAGTAGCCCGGTGAAGTTGCCGCCGGCATCAAATTCCATGCGGGTATATTTGAGCTGGTTGCCCAGTCCACGCACTTTCTGGCTTACGACTACGTAGGTGTAGGGCTTGGGTTTTTTGCCGTCGATGCGCCATTTGCTGTCGTAGGTGTAGACTATCATGCGCTCAATTTTGTATTGTTCGCCTTTGAATTTCTGGGCCAGGTATTTGACGATGGCTGCGGTGTAGTGGTTTTTGTCCAGCACTTTGCCGCTCATCATGTGTGCGTCGGAGGCTACGTCGTAGACTTCTTCCATTTCCACGCCCTGCCGGTTTATGTAGTAGGCCACGACCAGGCCGGGTACACGGTTTACCCATTCAGGTCCTTCGACCACTTTTGAGGGCGGGCAGAGTTTTTGGAAGTGGGCGGTGATGGTGGAGTTGGTGTCAACATTGATTACTTCGGGCACGTCCTCGACCGGGGCCGGGCGTTTGCCGCCTTTGTTGCTCTTGAGGTTGCGCAGGTGTTCGTCGGCCACATCGTCGTCGGGGTTGTTGAGGGTGTAGTATTCACGTTTGACGGCGTCGGGGTCAGGTGCGTTGCTTTTCTGCAGGCGGCCGCGGGGGTCGAAGATGAGCTCGTTGTCGCTGTAGCCTACACCGGTTTTCACTATCATCATGCGGTAGTATATGTCGCCGTCCATTTGTTCCACATAGTCGATGGAGCGGATGCGGTAGCCGGGGTAGTTGTCGACAAAGTATTGGTTCATTGCAGTGGGGCAGTCTTCCTGACGTGTGGGAAAGGAGCTGTATTGCCAGTCGCCGTTGTGCGTGAAGTATGCACGGCCGTTTTGGCCGTCGTATACGAACTCTGCCACGTATTGGCCTGGTGAGCGGTACCAGGTTTTTACTTTGTAGGAGTCGTACTTTTTGTCCAGGGCAATCAGGACTGATTTGGGTACCTGGGTCTCTTTAATCTTGGTCTGCGCCAGGGTTGCCAGCGGCAGGGCAAGGATGAATAAAAGGACAAACTTTTTCATCTGTACTGTATGTTTATGCCTCTTGAAACGTGTTATTGTTTTTTTTATTGCTTGGAACGTTAAAAAAATGCGGTTGTTTAAGTTTTTTTATTAGTTGCCAGCGAATAAGGTTTGAGGGGCTAAGCTTTGAAGAGTACGTCTTTGCGGTCGGGGCTGATGGAGACGGCCAGTACGGGTACGCCGGTGGCCTGCTCCAGGGCTTGGAGGTAGTTGAGCAGATTGGTGGGGAGGGCCTTGTATTCGGTGATGCCTTCGAGGCTTTGTTTCCAGCCCGGGTATGACTGGAGCTGGGGTTTGATTTCCACTTCGTTGTATTCGAATGGGATTTCGTCGGTGCTTTTGCCGTCGATGGTGTAGTGCATGCACATTTTCACATCGTCGAAGTCGTTCATGACGTCGGGTTTAGTGACGAAGAGGTGTGTTACTCCGTTGAGCATGCAGGCGTAGCGCAGGGCGGGGATGTCTATCCATCCGCAGCGGCGTGGACGGCCGGTGGTGGCTCCGTATTCGTGTCCAATGTCGCACAGCTTGGCTCCGGTTTCGTCAAAGAGTTCGGTGGGGAAGGGGCCGGCGCCTACGCGTGTGCAGTAGGCTTTGCTTATGCCCATTACGCGGCCGATGCGCGACGGGGCGACACCGAGGCCGGTGCATACGCCGGCGGTTATGGTGCTGGAGGAGGTGACAAAGGGGTAGGAGCCGAAGTCGATGTCGAGCATGGAGCCTTGGGCCCCTTCGGCCAGCACTTTCTTGCCTTGGTCGAGGCAGTGGTTGATGAAGTATTCGCTGTTGATGAGACGGAATTGCTTGAGTGTTTCAAGCGATTCGAGCCATTGCTTTTCGTATTCGTCGATGTTCATGCCGTCGATGGTGAAGGCGGCGATGTCGAATTTTAGTGTGTGTGCGGTTTGGAGGTGCTGGACTTTGAGGAGTTCGTATTTGGACTGGAAGTCGTACTCCATGATGTCGCCTACCCGCAGGCCGGTGCGTGCGATTTTGTCGGTGTAGGCCGGTCCTATACCTTTGAGTGTGGAGCCGATTTTGGCATTGCCTTTGGCTTGCTCGTTGGCGGCATCGAGCAGGCGGTGTGTGGGCAGTATGAGGTGGGCTTTTTTGGAGATGTACAGGTTTTTGGTGGCATCGACTCCACGTTTTTGCAGGGCTTCGACTTCCTGTTTGAAGATGCGCGGCTCGATGAGCACACCGTTGCCTATGAGGTTTATCTTGCTTTCGTGGAATATGCCTGAGGGGATGATGTGCAGGACGTGTTTTATGCCGTTGAACTCTAAGGTGTGGCCGGCGTTGGGGCCGCCTTGGAAGCGGGCTATTACGTCGTATTCGGGAGTGAGGACATCCACTATTTTGCCCTTGCCCTCGTCACCCCACTGGAGACCCAGCAGTACATCTACTTTGCTCATTGTAATATGTCTTATGTGTTTGTAGTTATCTTTTAATTGTATGCAAAGATACGATTATTTTTTTAATTGCAGGAAAAATATTTGCTTGGTGGGGGCTATCGGGGTGAGGGTGATGGGGTTGGCTATTCTTTGTTGCGGCTGTTTTTGAACCATTTGACGAATTCGGGCAGGTCGTCAAGGGGACGGAATCCCTCTTTGAAGGGTTCTTTGGGAAGGGGACAGAGTTCTATGTAGCCAATGAGAGTGGTGCAGTCGAATTCGCCTATGAGGGCTTCGATGGTGACGTAGGTGCCTACGAGGAGGTCGTCATCGTCGTCGGTGTCGGGGTTGGGTCGGTAGGAGGCGGGCAGGTTGGGCAGTGCGACACGGAGGCCTATGATGTCCGGTTCTTCTTCGCTTTCGAGTTGCAGGAATGCCATTTTGGCTGTGTCGAAGCGGTATTTGTCGAAGGTTACTTTCAGGCCTTTGCCTTTGGGCTGTTTGAAGGGGATGAATTCCCACCAGTCGACGTCGGGCGCGTTGTCGGTGAGTTGCACTACGTAGCGGAACAGGTCGAAGTCGCCTTCGGCACTGATGGTGAGGGTGCGCCCCTGTGCGGTGGGTTCGCCGATTTCGAAAGTGAGGCCTTGGCAGTAGGCATCGAGTTGGCGTTGCATTTCGTTGAGCAGGTTGTGGCGGAGGGTCTCGTCGATGTCGTTGAGCATGGTGAGTTGCTCGCTGTTGGCCACGAACCAGTTCCAGAATGTTTCGGGTTGGTTGTTCATAATGATGTGAGGGGTTTAAATGATGATTGCTTCTTTTTCGAGGGTGACGCCGAATTGGTGGTGGACGTCGGCGGTGATGGCGTCGGCCAGGTTTGTCACTTCCTGTCCGGTGCAGCCTCCCAGGTTTACCAGTACCAGGGCTTGTTTGCCGTATACCCCGCATCGGCCCAGGGAGCGGCCTTTCCATCCGGCTTGTTCTATGAGCCATCCGGCGGCGAGCTTGTATCCTTCGTTGGTGGGGTAGGCGACGAGGTCGGGGTAGCGGGATTTAAGCTGTTGGTATTGGATGGTGTCCACCACGGGGTTTTTGAAAAAGCTGCCTGCGCTGCCGGTTTCTTCGGGTCGGGGAAGTTTGGCCCAGCGTATGTCGGCCACGGTGTCAGCCAGTTGTTGTGGTGTGGGGTTTTTCACTCCGTTGCGTTCCAGCACGTCGGTGATGGCTTTGTAGTTTAGGTTGGGTATGAATGTTTTGCTGAGGCTGAATATGACTGACCACACGATGTATTGCCCTTTGAGCTCGTTTTTGAATATGCTGTTGCGGTAGCCGAATTGGCACTCGTCGCGGGTGAATAGGCGTTCGCGTCCAGTGACTATTTCGATGGTGCGTACGGTGTGGATGATGTCTTTAGCCTCGCAGCCGTAGGCTCCCACGTTCTGCACGGGCGAGGCCCCCACGGTGCCGGGTATGGCGGCGAGGTTTTCGGCTCCGTGCCAGCCATGGGATATGCAGTATTGGACGAAGGTGTCCCAGTTTTCGCCTGCGGCGGCTTCGACCATCACATGGCCTTGTGCTGTTTCGTGCAGGAGACTGATGCCTTTGTTTTCGAGGTGGAGGATGGTGCCCGGGTAGTGTTGGGTGAATATGACGTTGCTGCCACCTCCGAGGATGAAGAGTGGGTTATCGTGTACCGGCTGGAGCGACAGGATGTGGAGCAGTTCGTCGCGGGTGGTTGCGGTGTAGTAGCGGTCGGCGGTGGCTTTGATGCCGAAGGTGGTGTATATCATGGGTGTTGGTGTTCGGTTAAAAGATATGTCCGATGTTGAGATATAGGCTTGGACGACGGGTGAAGTTGTTCCAGTTGAGGTCGAGAGAGATGGGGCCTAAGGGCGTGTCGTAGGCAGCACGCAGTGCCGCACCGAGGTTGGTGTGGAGGCTGTTATCTACGGCGTAGTTCCAGTTGGAGGAGAGGAGTGCGTTGGCCATAAGGTAGAGGTACAGGCGGTTGGTGAGGCGGTAGCGCAGGTCGAGCCGCAGGATGCCTACCATGTCTTCTACATGTACGGTGGTGGTGAGGCCGATGAAGGGCAGTTGGTGGTCGAGGTAGCGTCCAGGGATGGTTCCGCCGACGATGTTGTCGTACCATGACGATTTTTTTCCTACCAGCACGCGGGCAAAGACATGCGGAATGATGGAAATCTTGGGGGTGGCGGAGATGAAGGTTTGGGCTTTCAGGCTGAAGCTGAAGAAGCTTTGTTCGATGTTGTTGAAGAGATACTTGTTGTCGACACGCCAGTTGATGTCGGCGTTGGCACAGAAGCCTTTGGTGGCGAAATAGGCATCGTCGAGGTTGTCGTATCCGGTGTGGATGAAGGCCCCAAAGAAACCGCGGGCTTGGTCGAAGTGGAAGATGCCGCTGTATAATAGGTCGTCGAGTGAGAAACTGTTTTGGTTGGAGTAGAGGTCTTCGTCGATGCCACAGGCAAAGGTGAAGTTTCTTAGATGGAATTCGGACAAGTAGAGGCTAAAGTTGTGGTGGTTTACGCGCCAGTTTGCCATGGATGTGGAGTCGTGGGAGCGTATGCTGAGGGTGCTGTTGTGGTAGTGGTATGCAAGGTTTATGTCGCCCAGACCGATGTTGCACCATGAGAGCTTGGTGGTGATGCGCATGTTGTAGTTGAGGTTGAAGTCGACCCCTGCCTTAAATCCTGACAGGCGCTGTTCGTTGAGGCCAAAATGGAAGAGCAGGGCGGATTTCTCCTGCGAGTCGTAGCGGAAGCCGATGGCGAGGAGGTGTGGCTCGGCGGGGTCGAGTGTGATGATGAGTTGGTAGGCTTTCATCGGGTGACCGTTTACTACCACTGAGTCTTCCGGTAGTATATTGTATGTAATGCTTGAATAGGCTTCGGTACCCATCATGATGCCGATGGCACGCTCTATGGCGTTCATGTTGGTGACTTTGCCGCTTTCAAGGCCTCCTTTTTTGACGAGCCAGTGGGCATCAATGGGTATTACTCCTTTGTAGATTACATTGCTAAGGAAAATGGAGTCGGTCGGGGCGATGATGTTTACCCGTGGGGTCTGCAGTGTTTTTTTGCAGGGGCCAAACATTTCAAGGCGCCTTTTGAGTTGCATCAGTTCTTCATGGTGCTCTTTGGCACATTCGTAGCCGCGGCGAACCATGGTGTCGATGGCGCTTTTGCTGAAACTGAGCATATTGTAGCCCGTGATGTCCGGGTGCATATATATGTCGCAAAGGGACTTGTTTTGGCTGCGGTTGTTGTTGACAGCAATGCTTAGATATTGTGACAGCTGCTGTGGGAGAGACCTCATATCGCCAAGGTCGCTGGTGAGTTCTTCGGCCAGCTCAATGCCGATGATATAGTCGGCTCCCATTCTGAGGCACAGGTCGGTGGGGAAGTTGTTCACCAGTCCGCCGTCAGCCAGTAGCCGGCCTTCCCATTCTACAGGTGAGAATACACCTGGAATGGCCATACTGGAGCGGATGGCTTTGGCAAAGTTTCCGCGGCTCAGGATGACGGAATCACCGGAGAGTATGTCGGTGGCCACGCAGCAGAAAGGAATGGGCAGTTGGCGGAAATCCATCGAGTCGTTATAGCCCACACTCAGTTGGTTGAACAGGTTGGTGAGGCTGGCTCCATTGATGACACCGCTGGGAAGGGTGGATAGGATGTTGAAGGATTTTTCCTGGAAGTTGCCCGACCCAAAGGGTACGGAGAAGAGGTAGGTGCTTTTCTTTTCGCGGGTGGAAGACGACTGGTAGTTGCGGTCGACGTTGTTGCTCATGTAGATGGACCAGTTGATGTTGGATATCAGGTCGGCCATCTCGTTAGGGGTATACCCTAAGGCGTAGAGTCCTCCTATGATGGAACCCATGCTAGTGCCGGCCACACAGTCTATCGGTATGCCGATTTCTTCCATGTACTTGAGCACACCGATATGGGCTGCCCCTTTGGCCCCGCCTCCGCTCAGCGCCAGTCCCACTTTGGGACGGTGTGGTGGGGGAACCACTGCACTGTGTGGTTTTTGCGAGTGGGCCTGTGACATGAGCATAATTAGGCACAGGATTACCAGTATGGACTTTCTCATGGGGAAGCGTATTTAGTGTATTACCAAGGGTAGGGTTTGGGTCTCGTTTGCTGTGTTGAAGATGAGGGTATATACCCCAGCCCGGAGTCCGGTCAGTTGCAGGGTGGCCGTGTTTCCATCTATGCGGCGGCGCTGTACCCGACGTCCCTGCGAGTCGTAGATGGTCAGGATAGAGTTGGTTATGCCGTCAGGGCTTTTGACTGTGATGTATGTGGTTGCTGGATTGGGATAGATTTGTACCGATGGTTGGGAAAAGGTGTCAGATGGTAGGGTAATGCCTACCGTGGTGGTGTCTATGTGTGTGGTGTCGGTATGAGCGGTGTCAGTGTGCGTGGTGTCGTTTGGGATGGTATCTGTTGGCTGGCGCAGCCAATAGGTAAGTGTATCGTACACCACGCTTTGCACGGCCTCGCGTATGGCTTGGGCATGTGGCTCTTCGATCTCTGGGCTGTAGTTGATGCGCAGTGGCGATTGGTGGAAAATCATGGTGTAGAAAGCGCATGCGGCGGCATAGGTGCCGGCCAGCGATGGGTGGCTTTCATCGGCATCATAGAGCTCTATTTCGCGGTAGTGGGTTCGCAGGTATCGCCATACCCTCCCTACAGGACACACCGAGGCATCGTAGGTGCGGGCCATATACATATATCTCTCATAGAGCATGCTGTCCATCCCCTCATAGGTGCCGAGGACGGGGAAGTATTGTGCATTTCTCTGGTCTCCGTTCTTGCGTCCCCAGGTCATGTAGAGCATGGCCTCGCCGTTGGGGCTGTGGGCATAGACCGAGTCGATAAGCCGTTGGGCATAGGGGAAACATTCCTGCTCCACTTGGCTTTGTGGAAAAGAGGGTAGCTGGCTCTGCTCCTGAAGTACCACCACATCCCAGTTGCCCTGCTGTATAAGGGCCATGGATTGGTTGCTGCAGTGCTGCGCAAACGTACAGCCTCCAGGAGTGTTGCTTTGGTATTCCATCCGTGCGCCGCAGCTTTCAGCAATACGCTGTACCATTGCGGGCAGGCTGTTCACTTCAGTATAGCTGTTGCCAATAAACAGTACGCGTCGTGACTCCTGTGCCCAGAGCATGTGGGCCATCAAGAGCAATGCCGTAAGTAGTAATGTTTTTTTCATAATTGTTGCACTTGGTTTGGTAAATTGTCGTTTCAATTGTCCCCCTTGTCCTTGGGTCCGCGCTCTTTGCGTGGCTTGCGTATGGGTGGTACATATCCGGGCTTGAATACTTTACGTTGTGTGTAGAGGAGTATGCCCGACAGGGTGGCACCCAGCACGTCGCTGATGGTATGGCTGCACCACACTCCCGAAAGTCCGTCTGCCCCAAGGTCTACATACAGCATGGGGATCAAGAACATGAGCGGAATGAGAAATATCACCTGCCGCGAGAGGCTGGTTACTATGGCAATCCAAGGCTTGTCAATCGACTGGAAGAATTGCGAGTTGGTCACGGTGAATCCAATCAGCGGTGCCATCACCAGCATGTAGCGCATGGCCGGGATACTGATGGTGATAAGTTGCTCGTCGTTGCTCATCATCATAACAAGCATCCGTGGCACTGTCAAGGCCAGCACCGCACCGATAAAGCCGATGCCCACATTCCATTTCAGCGACAGCTGGTAGATGCTCTTTAGCCGGTGGTTATGTCCGGCGCCATAGTTGTATCCTGCTATGGGTTGCATGCCTTGGCAGATGCCCATGAGTACCATGAACACCAGCATCGAGACACGGTTTACCACTCCGTAGGCGCTCACAGCCAGGTCGCCCCCGTAGAATAGTAACTGGGAGTTCAGCAGTGCCACCACGGCGCAGGCTGCCACGTTCATCGAGAACGGGCTTATGCCAATGGCCAGTATGTTGCGGACTATATACATCTTCGGCTCCCAGCAGTGGCGTTTAAAACGGATGAATGAATTGGGGTTGACAAAATGCATGATGGCCAGGCTGGCTGAGAATGCCATGGATATGGTCGTCGCCCAGGCTCCGCCTTTTATGCCCCAGCCCAGCACTTGGATAAAGAGGGCGTCAAGCGCAATGTTCAGCACTGCGCCGCTCACCTGTATCCACATGGACCGCGAGGCATAGCCCGAAGCCCTTATCAAGCCCGACAGGTTGAAGGTAAGGGTGGTAAGGAACATACCCGGCAGCACGATGTCCATATACTGCTGAGCCAGCATAATGGTGGTGCTTGATGCACCGAACAAGGCCAGTATGGGTTTCATGAACAGATATCCCGCCGACACAAACAGTGCCCCAAAGAAGAATGTGAGCAGCATACTGTTGCCCAGTATCTTCTCGGCCCATCGCACATCTTTCCTGCCCAGCACAATGCTCATGCGGGCCGACGAACCGGCACCCACCAGCGAGCCAAAGGCGTGGATTATGTTCATGATAGGCAGCACAATGGCCAGCGCGGCCAGGATAAGGGGACCATTCTCGGTGTGACCAAGGAATATGCTGTCCACCAAATTGTAAACAGTGGCTATTATCTGTGTCACCACGGCCGGTAGGGCATACTTCCACAGTAATGCCCCGATGTTCCGTGTACCCAGTTCCTTGGTTGTATCGATTATCTCACTGCTCATGTGTAGTGTTTTTCTTGATTTGCTGCTCTAAGGCCCGGTAGGCGTTGTATGCCACAAAGCCCCCTGCCAGTTCCATGGAACGCTCGTCCACCATCAAGTCTGGGCGGTGCAGGTTGCTGTATGGGGTGCCGGGCGTATGGATGCCCACACGGAAGTAGCACGAGGGTATCTTTTGGGCAAAAAAGGCAAAATCCTCTGCTGTCATGCGCAGGTCAAGCCATTCTACATTCTCTGCTCCCACGAATGCTACTCCGTTATCATGCACCTGCTGGGTGCAGGCATCGTCGTTGACCACCGGCGGGTAACCGTAGTCTATAAACAGGTCGCACTCGCCGCCCATGCTTTCGGCTATGCCGCAACTTATCTTGCGAATCTTCTCGTGGCAGTCTAACCGCCATTGTGCATCGAAGGTGCGGATAATGCCCTCCATCTTCACCTCGTCAGGTATGATGTTGGTGCGCCCTTCGCCCACAAACTTGCCAAAGCTGAGTACTGTGGGCATCATTGGCGCGGCGTTGCGGCTCACTATCTGTTGCAGGGCCACGACTATGTGCGAGGCAATCAGGATGGGGTCGACACTAAGGTGCGGAGTGGCCCCGTGGCCACCTTTCCCTTTCACGGTCCAGTACAGCTCGTCGGTCGAAGCCATGTAGCGCCCTTTCTTCATGCCAATACGTCCATAGTCCATCTCGGGCAGGCAGTGGAACGAGTACATCTCGTTCGGTGTCACCTCTTCAAACAGGCCGTCGTCCATCATCATGCGTGCCCCGCCGGGATACATCTCTTCCGATGGCTCAAACACCAGCATGATGCTGCCGTTGAGTTGGTCCTTGATGGCCGTTAGTATTTTGGCTGCGCAAAGCAGCGAACTGGTGTGCATGTCATGCCCGCAGGCGTGCATTACCCCGGGGTTTTCCGATGCAAAGTCAAGCCCCGTCACCTCGTTCAGGGGCAGTGCGTCGTAGTCGGCTCGCAACCCGATGCAATATCCGTCGGGGTTCTTGCCCCCGCGTATCATGGCCCGCACGCCCGTCTTGCCAATGCCGGTCTTGGGTTCCAGCCCCATCTCCCGCAGCCGCTCGGCCACGAAGGCCATTGTGCCAAACTCCTGCTGGCTCAACTCCGGATGCCGGTGCAGATGGCGCCGCCACCCAATCACCTCGTCGCGGTACTGGTGGGCGAGTGCCTTTATCGTATCAATAGTGTTTCTCATTGTGGTCACGCATTTACTTTGCGGATGGCAATATCAGTGTTTCGTCCCTCTATGATTTCGATGGTGGTGCCGTTCTCGACGGTGGGCAGCAATTGGAGACGGGTGCACAGGGTCTCGGTGCAGATGTAGTCCATGTGGCGTTTCACTGCCTCGTCCCATTCGCCGCTCTGAAGGTCGATGGTGATGCGGTCGGTGACGTCAAATCCCTCCTTGCGGATGTTCTGTATGCGGTTCACCAGCTCGCGGGCCATACCTTCGGCCCTCAGTTCGTCGTCCACCGTGATGTCTAAGGCAACGGTCAGGCTGCCGTCATTGGCCACCACCCAGCCGGGGATGTCCTGCGTGGCAATCTCCACGTCGCTGAGCAGCAGCTCCACTTTCTCATCACCGATGTTCAGTTCACACACCCCTTTTGCTTGAAGAGAATTAATATCCCACTGGTTAAACTTTGAAATCTTTTCTGCAATTTGCTTCATTATTTTTCCGTACCGAGGGCCTAATGTTTTATAATTGGGTTTAATACTCTTCACCAGCACTTCATTATTCGCAGGCAATAATTCAATACTCTTTACATTTAATTCTGCCTGGATAAGATTTGCTTTGCTTCTTATTTGTAACATGGAATAATCATCCTCGTATGGAACGATTATCTTACTCAATGGTTGACGGACACGTAGATTGCTCTTCTTGCGAAGCGACAATCCCATAGAGCATATCTGTTGGGCCAAACGCATTTCATGCTCCAAATCAAAATCAATCATCTCTTCATGCACTTCGGGGAATGCTATGTGGTGCACCGATTCGGCATCAATGCGGTGGGTGACATTGTTAAGGTCTTGGAACATGCGCTCGCTGAAGAAGGGGGCGATGGGCGACATCAGCCGGGCCAGAGTCTCCAGGCAGGTGTACAGGGTCTGGTAGGCCGAAATCTTGTCCTCCGTCATATCGCCTTTCCAGAAACGGCGGCGGCACAGGCGCACGTACCAGTTGCTCAGGTTGGCGTCCACAAACTCCTGGATGGCGCGTCCGGCCTTGGTGGGCTCATAGTCGGCAAAGGCCTCGTCCACGGTCTTTACCAAAGTGTTCAACTCGCTCAATATCCAGCGGTCAATCTCAGGGCGTTGGGCATAGGGCAGGTCAGGCTCTTTGTACCCAAAACCGTCGATATTGGCATAGAGGGCAAAGAAACTGTAGGTGTTGTACAGTGTGCCGAACAGCTTGCGGCGCACCTCGTCGACACCCTCTATGTCGAACTTTAGGTTGTCCCACGGCTGGCTGTTGGTAATCATATACCACCGCGTGGCGTCGGGACCCTCCTTCTTCAGGGTCTCAAAGGGATCCACGCCGTTGCCCAGACGCTTGGACATCTTGTTGCCGTTCTTGTCCAGCACAAGGCCGTTGCTAATCACATTCTTGAATGCCACGCTGTCGAAACACATGGTGGCAATGGCATGCAGCGTGTAGAACCATCCGCGTGTCTGGTCCACGCCCTCGGCAATGAAGTCGGCCGGGAACTGGCTCTCCTTCAACTCGCCGCCCATATAGTGAATCTGTGCATAGGGCATCGCACCGCTGTCAAACCACACGTCAATCAGGTCCGGCTCGCGCATCATCTTACGACCTGTGGGCGACACCAGCACCACATTGTCGATATATGGCCGGTGCAGGTCAAACTTCTCCTCGCGGTAGGGGTTGTTCTCCATAAAGCCGGCGGCCACTGCCTTGTCAATCTCCGCACGCAGCTCCTCGATGCTGCCGATGCACAACTCTTCCTTGCCGTCCTCCGTGCGCCATATGGGCAATGGGGTACCCCAGTAGCGGCTGCGGCTCAGGTTCCAGTCCACTATGTTCTCCAGCCAGTTGCCAAAGCGACCCGTTCCGGTGGCTTCGGGCTTCCAGTTGATGGTCTTGTTCAGCTCTATCATGCGGTCGCGCATGGCGGTGGTGCGGATAAACCAGCTGTCTAACGGGTAGTACAGCACCGGTTTGTCCGTGCGCCAGCAGTGGGGGTAGCTGTGGGTGTGCTTCTCGCTCTTGAACAGTTTGCCCTGCTCCTTCAGCATCACCACCAGCTCCACGTCCAAGCTCATGTCCTTCTCGCCCTTGGTGGGGTCGTAGGCATTCTTCACAAACTTGCCCGCATAGGTGCCATAGGTCTCCGTGTCCACGTTTTCTTTCACCCATTCGGGGTCCAGCTCTTCCAGTTTCCAGAATTTGCCCGTGCGGTCCACCATCGGGGCCTGCTTGCCGTCGCGGTCATACACCAGCAGGTCGGCTATGCCGGCCTTCTTGGCCACGCGGGCGTCGTCGGCGCCAAAGGTGGGGGCGATATGCACTATGCCTGTACCGTCCTCGGTGGTGACGTAGTCGCCCAGGATGATGCGGAAAGCCTCGCCCTCCACGGCCGTGCGGTGGCTCTGCTCGGCGGCGTTCACCACCGTGGGTTTTACCCAGGGTATCAGTTGCTCGTAGGCAATGCCCTCCAAGGCGGTACCCTTGCACTCGCCCACTACCGTGCAGTGCAGCAGTTTCGACTTCTCGTCAGGCTCCCCTTCGGTAAAGAAGTTGCCCATCAGTGCCTTGGCCATAATAATGCGGCAGGGGCTGCCGTTGTAGGGGTGTGTGGTCTCCACCAGCACATAGTCGATTGCAGGGCCTACGCACAGGGCCGTGTTCGACGGCAGGGTCCACGGTGTGGTGGTCCATGCAATGGCATAGGCGGGTGTCTGGGCAGCTGCTTGGCCGAAGGCTTTCTCAAGCTTCCCGTCGCCAGTGCTTAACCTGAACATGGCCACGCAGGTCGTGTCCTTCACATCGCGGTAGCATCCCGGCAGGTTCAGCTCGTGGCTCGACAGGCCGGTACCCGCCGCCGGACTGAATGGCTGTATGGTATAGCCCTTATACAGCAGACCCTTGTCGTATAGCATCTTTAGCAAATACCACAGCGTCTCGATATACTCGTTCTCAAAAGTGATATAGGGGTGCTTCAAATCCACCCAGTAGCCCATCTGCTTGGTCAGCTCGTCCCACAGGTCTTTGTACTGCAGCACCTCGGTGCGGCAGGCGTGGTTATAGTCGTCCACGCTTATCTTCTTGCCTATATCCTCCTTGGTGATGCCCAGCTTCTTCTCCACGCCCAGCTCTACGGGCAGGCCGTGGGTGTCCCAACCCGCCTTGCGGTCCACATAGTAGCCTTTCTGCGCCTTGTAGCGGCAGAATACGTCTTTGATGGTGCGCGCCATCACATGGTGGATGCCGGGCTTGCCGTTGGCCGACGGGGGGCCGTCGTAAAACACGTATGAGGGATGCCCCTCTGCAAGCCGCTGCCCTTTCTCAAAAGTCTCGTTCTCTTCCCAAAACTTGCGAATCTCTTCGCCAATCTGGGTCATGTTAAGCTGTTTATACTCCTTGTAACTCATATATGATATGATTCTGTTTCGTTGTTATATGCACACTAATAACACTTTGCACCCTTTGGGCACAAAGTAATCCAATCTGCAAAGATACGAAAAAATCTTGAATTTTGCCCAATAATCTTTCAAAACAACAAGTGCAAAACCAACCTATTCGTCTTGCAGGGCGGTGGAACCCCCTTGCCCTAATCCGCTGCAAAAGTACACATTTTTATTCTTGCCCGTCTCATGTGGCTACCTTAACACAGCCTTCCCTTCCGTGAAAATACCAATAAAGCCGAATAAAAGCCCTCATCCATCTCTCTGCTTCCCACTTCCAATGCTCCACCACGCATCGGGTGAAAAGGGCATCCTATGGCTGCTCTCCTATAGCAAAGCGCAGATGGCAACCCTTTGCGGATGACAGGCTTTGCCTTTTCCAAAACCCCTCATTCTTGGAGCGTGAGACGACTAAAAAGCCCTGACAGGGTATATATCCCAATGGCAACGCCTTGGGTCAATCAACGGGTTGCAAAATTCGCCCTCTATGGGCAAAACTCGTAACTCGAAATCAAGGAGCTTCTATAAATCACCTCGGAGAGGTGTGACCATCAATAACACCGTACAAGCCGTAAGGCGCAGTGCGGTGACAGTCAATGTGTAATGGGGACTTCAATTAATTGCCTCGAAGAGGTACACTCTCAATAACCCCGCATAAAATGGGGTCGCGACCGGATGGGAGCAACTCCATTTTATGTGTGGGGATAATAAGCAACATAGAAACAGCGTCCCGGAGGGACGCGCTCTCAAAAGAGAATTTTTAGAAGTTGC
>Ga0310697_10000509_pt1 | contig 52718 bp, 35 predicted proteins | sample 172DNAGHGlowgp2_FD_203883 | JGI IMG/M metagenome (GOLD analysis project Ga0310697, IMG submission 203883) | Sheep rumen microbial communities from Palmerston North, Manawatu-Wanganui, New Zealand - 1728 DNA GHGlow gp2 (v2) (version 2) | ecosystem: Host-associated > Mammals > Digestive system >...
AAAGATATATACGAATATACAAAAAAGAGATTTGACGAAACAAACGATAGCACTAAAGAAGCTATTGCACGTCATACAATATCTATTCTTGTTCGTCAAGAAAACGGAGAACCAGAAGAGAAGGAACTATACAATTTTGGAAAAACCATATCTGACCATACGTTTGGGGATGCAAAATATATTGAGAATCATTCAGGATTCAACTGGGGCTTTGCACAAGAGTTCTACATTAAATATACATGCAATAGAATAGCAAATACTGTAAACTTGCAGGCTTTCAAAGGTCTGAACAGCGCGTTTGCAAGCTGTAGTGATGCAGAATTAACCCACTGGATTGATTCTTTGATTGAATTCCTGCATAGTTATAAGGGTAAGAAGTATTGGAGAATTATAACAGACAAAGATTCTGGTATTGGAATATGGCTCAATCAGAACAATAATTTCTGTAAGTTCCAAGACGTTAGAAGGGACGACAATATTCCACCAGAGATTAAGGACATTGCCGCTTCTAATTGTCATGTTAATCATGACTTTAGAGAGTCTTTGTTCACACTCGACTCGCAATATGCTTTATACTTAGAGACAGAGCCTATTACTCTTGCTGAAATAGGTGAGTTTATTGATACTAAGATCAGAGAGTATGATGGAAATAAGCAAGATAACGATTTCCGTTCTCTTGTGTTTACCATTGGTAAACTCTGTAATAATGTCACTGGACTTGAAGATATTATGGAATACTTCAAGGAAACAAAGAACTCACTTATTGTGTGGTCTTTGGGAGAAGGTGACACAATGGATCTCGTTGGTGCAATCGTCCAACAGGGAGACGAGAAAATCAGGGTGGTTAAGGATTTCCTAGTTGAAACACCTGTTGAGGACCTGAAAAATCTAAATGCAATCTTAAAGAACTGTCCACCTGATAAACTTGATCAAGTAAAGGATATTATCAACAAATTTGCAAGCGAGCAAGCATCAGCAGGAGGTGAAGAGACACCTGTTGGAGGAGAAGATTCTACTGATATTGTCATCGTACCTAAGACACATGAAATTGAAGAAGTTGTGGACTTCGAAGGTCATACTCATATCGTAAGAGCAGATCAGGTTCAATATGCAGGTCTTTCTCTAGAAGAGATTGAACGCTATGTTGAAGAAGCCAAAGGTGCTGTGGTTATGTATTTTAGAGAATTGAATGAAAAATATGCTCTGGGGTTACAATTTGACAAAGAGAAAATTGCAAGACATTCATATAGCCAGCTCTATGGTATCTCCGACCGTCATGGTAATATGATTCCTATTGTTGTACACAGTTACAAAGGTCCTCAGTATCGATACTTTGACCTTAACTGGTATGACTGGCAACTGCTTTCTCAGAAGGGTTCTATGCTGTTTGTCCTCACAGTAACAGGTTTGCAATGTATTCCTTTGTATGCTCTTCCTGTTCGTAACTTCAATATTTCAATCAGCAATGACATGTCAAACGAGAACAGAGCAGCATTGCTCACATTGGCTGCAGTTAGTAAACAGTATTCAACTTTGAGCTTTGACTTTGGCAATAACATGCCACAGGGCTTCAAGGATCCTCTCCCATTTGACTATGTTCCTGAGCAACTGGGCAAATGCATTACGTCTATTAAAGAGGTGTGTGATCAAAACATTCCTCAAATTGCTAACATGTACAATTATGGAAGGAACATACCTCTTGTAAGAAGTACTGTTGGTTATTCTCTTGCAATGAAAGCTGTTAATGAAGGTAACGCACGCGATATATTCGATGCACCTGCAAATGATACACAGGCACCATCAGTTGGTACATCATTTATTGATTAACTGAATAATGAATATCGATAGAAAAAAGCATTGGCAATTCCTCGAAGATGAGCTTAAAGCCGAAACAGAGGAGTTCAAAAAGACATACTTAACCACAGCCATCTCCTTGCTTAAAACAAGCCAGGAGATGTATGTGGCTCAGTTCATTTCTTTTAAGGATGGAGAAATGATAATGAAATTCCCTATTTCGCGCGCATTACCGAGAAAGGGTGATTTCCTTGTATGTATGGTTCTTCCACCAGAATTACAAGATTACCGTAATTGGGGAGACAAGACATATCGTGATTTGTATAAAGCGCGATATAATTCTACCGAATGCATGTGTATTTGGCACTCTCCTGCCAATGATCCTCGATATTCTTTAGTAGGTTTCTCAAAGGTAAGTGTTGATTTTGCAAATTATATCAAAGAGACACCAAATCTCGTATTGACCTTTGCTCCGCAACGTCCTCCTATTGACTATGTTATGAACTTGCAAAAGGTTGTAGAGGATAAATATAGCAAAGGAGTTGCTTCTGTACTTGATGCTAACTACCAGACAAAAGATTGGGAGCCAATCCTTATAAAACAAGATAATGTTTCCGGCTTTGTGTATTCACAAATGACATTGACGGACACAATGATCTTGGAAGGTCCTCCTGGAACTGGCAAGACATATATGATTGCAGAACTCTGTGCAAGACTATGTGCAGAGGGGCATTCTGTATTAGTTACTTCCCTCACTAACCGTGCTCTCATGGAAATTGCAGAGAAGCCCGCAGTAGAATCATTATTAGAAGAGCATAAGCTCTTCAAGACAAACATTTCGATGGATGAGATCCGTGAGCTTGGTAAACTTGAAACAATTAAGTCTATTGCTCCAATGCCAGGATGCCTTGTAATGTCAACATATTATATAACAAGTGGATATGCAGCAGAACTCTCTATTGAACAACCATTTGATTACGTCATTATGGACGAGGCGAGTCAGGCAATACTTCCAATGTTTGCGGCAAGTAGTAAGATTGGCAAAAGGAATCTATGGGTTGGTGATATTCATCAGCTCTCTCCTATTGTTATTCTAAATGGTGATCGCATTAAAATATGTGGATATAAACATTTGGTTGAAGGACTAAAATTACTTGCAGATAACTGCACGTCACCAATCTATCAGTTGACCAAGACTTACAGATTCGGACAAAGAGCAGCTAACTACACTGGTGTTTTCTACAATGATTCACTTATAGCAAAAGAATCACCAGAATACAATGAACTACCATCAATGTGTAAGATTCTTAGTAAAGATGGTGGCCCTACATTGGTGCTCACAGATATGCCTTCTGGAGATAGTACACCTCAATTCGCTACATACATGGCATCTTTCATTGTTGCAAATATCATTAACGACAATAAAGATAAAGAGATCGCAGTTCTGACGTGCATGAAGAAAACTACTCGTGCATTACAGATGGCTACAACTCAGAAGGTAGGAACGAGAAAGAATTTGCTTATAGACACTGTAGCAAGAGTACAAGGATTGACAACAGATGTTACTATCTTCTTTGTCCCCGACTATTCTTATATAAGAACACTTGAACCTCACCTGTTCAATGTAGCAACAAGCCGTGCAAGAGAACATACAATTATCATAGCCGATAAACATGTGCTTGATTGTACTACTCTTGATATGAAAGTGAGAAAGTACTTGGAAAGATTGAAACAAGAAAAAAGTATATACGTTCCTGACCCAGATCATGGATTAGGGAAGCCAACTAATGCTCTAGATTATCAAAGGAGCATAGGTGAAACATTATTCTTAAAATAACGAAAGCGAATGACCGAACTCGAATTACAGCAATACCTGCTCCGCGAGTACCCACAGGAGAATGCGCGGTGTGAGTGGAAGGAATTTAAGAATCTGAAGAACTCGTTCTGTGGGGACGAGAAGGATGATGTGATTTCCTATGTGTCGGCTATTGCCAACATGGAGGGTGGCTATCTTGTGGTAGGTGTGCATGACAAGACACTGAAGATTGTCGGCACAGACACCTATAACTATGACCGCCAGAAGGCAATACTTCGATTGACGGAACGTTGCACGAACCTGTCAAGCGAGGGACTGGACATCGAGGAGTATGTCACAGACGACACCCAAAAGGTGGTGTGGGTGATTCATATTCCAAAACATCAGCCCAAACGTCCTGTTTATGCTCACGATAAGGCATGGCAACGGATAGAGGATTCTTTGGTGGTACTGACACAGGAACGATTGAATGCCATCTTGGATGAACCGTTGTTCACAGATACTGACTGGTCGGCCGTAATCGTGCCCAATGCTACGATTGATGATTTGGATGAGGTGGCCATTGCCAAGGCAAAGGTGATGTTCAAGAAGGTACACAGCCGTATTCCTGCAGCAGAGGTGAATGCTTGGTCGGTAGAAGAGTTCCTGAGTAATGCAGGAGTAATGATTGATGGTGGAATAACTCGTGCCGCTATCATTCTGTTGGGCAAGCCTGTTTCTGTCTTCAAACTCCGTCCTGCTGTAGTGAGGGTAACTTGGTCACTTCGTGATGAACACGAAGATGTAATTGACTATGAACACTTCACGGCACCATTCATCTTGACTGTTGACCAGATCCTTGCCAAAGTGCATAACCTGACCATGCGTGAGATGCCAGGCGGTACGATGTTCCCAGATGTAATGCAGCAATACGATGACTATTCCATGCGCGAAGTGCTTCATAACTGCATTGCCCATCAAGACTATACCCTGCAAGAGAGAATCAATCTGGTGGAGAATCCTGGATTCTTGTATTATGCTAATGGCGGCAGTTTTATTCCAGGCTCCCTGCAAAAGGCATTGGCCACACATGGGCCACAGCGTCACTACCGCAACGAGTGTCTATGTAATGCGATGGTGAACTTCAATATGATTGACATCGTTGGCCGTGGCATCCGCAAGATATTCAATGAGCAAAGGAAACGCTATTTCCCCATGCCGGACTATGAGATTGACGCAGCCAATAAGGAGGTTGCCGTCCGTCTGTATGGTAACGCCATCAATGAGAAGTATACCAAACTTCTGAAAGAGAAAAAAGACTTGTCGTTGGAAGACTGCATCTTGCTTGATGCTGTGCAGAAAGGACACCGATTGAGCGAAACGGATGCAAAGAACCTATTGGAGCGTGGTTTGGTAGAGGGTGAATATCCAGACCTAACCATATCCCTCAGCATTGCAAGGCAAACGAAACAACTGCCTGAATATACCAAGGTGAAAGGACTTGAACGCGATAAGATAAAACAGATGGCTTTGCAGTTCATCCAGAACGCAGGGGAGGATGGAACACGAAGAGAGTTTGTCATAGAATATCTCCAAGAAACCCTTCCTGCGAGAAACACAAAGGAACAAAACCAAAGATTGGTAGGTAATATCTTGGCGGAAATGAGTAATGAAGGTTTAGTAATACAAAAGGATAGAAATTGGTATGCGACGACTAGTAAAGGCTAAAACAACGACTAGTACACGACTAATAACGACTAGTAAATGACTAATCGGAGACTTCTATTCGTAAAAGTAGTCATTTTCCGATAGTTTAGTCGAACTATAGTCGTAATTAGCCGAACCAATCTGGCGCATCATAGCGTGAATCCCCCTATAAACAGAGATGGCTATAAGAATAAGTAAAATCAAATTGAAGTCGAACTCACAACTTCGTTTAGTCGAAGTATAAGACGAGAAAACAATATATTGATGGATAAGCAACAACTAAAAGAAAGAGAAGCAAGGGTTATAGAACTTGCCACAGCATTTTGCAAGGAGTACTTGGATGATGAGTGCGCAGAAATTTGTACAAAACTTGTGCAGAAACTAGGACGTAAGCGTTCTTGCCCATTACAATCTGGAAGAGTAGAGATATGGGCTGCCGCTTCTGTATATACCATCTGTAGCATCAACTTCATGTTCAGCAAAAGTTCTCGGCTAAACACATCATCCGCTGAAATCGCAGAACATTTTGGGGCAAGCGGCTCAACGATAGCACAGAAATCGAGAGTCATCAAAGAATTACTGAAGATAAGCAACGTCTTTGACCCTGATTTCTCTCTGAAAGAGATTGCCGATAACAATCCCTTCAATCATCTTGTGATGAGAAATGGATTCATTTTCTTTGATGAGTAAAAAGTGTAAAGATATGATATTTGGAAAGAAAATAAGAGAGCTCAGAGATGAGCAAGGAGTGCTGCAACGACAGTTGGCTGCACTATTAGAGATTGATACGCCGATGTTCAGCAAGATAGAGCGAGGTGACAGACGGGCAAAGCGCGAACATGTAATCAAACTTGCAGAATACCTACATCAGGACGAGAAAGAGATGCTGACGTTGTGGTTAGCGGATAAAGTTCTCGATGCAGTAGGCGATGATGAACTTAGTAAGGATGCCATCACAATTGCACAAGAACAGATTCAAAAGTGACAACTACAAAACGGCAATTCTATGTGTTAACAACTGCAAATTGCTGTTCCGTGGTAAAAAGTCTCTTTGTCGCCTCTTGGGAATCAATAGCTAAGGTTGTTATAGTTTGGGAACATTGTGGTATCAGCGCATCAAACATCTACCTGTAACATATTGATAATCAATAAAAGTAAAAAGTGATTCTGGTTCAATCGTGGATCCTGCTTATTAACATTGAGGTGTTCCACTACCTGTAATCCTATAAGTAAAGCCCACGAAACCATCGCGGGCGTTTACTGCTTTACGTAGGATTAATTGAACTTGTGGAACTCTCAATGTGACCTGTAAGCGTAAACGCTTTTTTATTATGTCTTAATTACTGCTTCTTTCTGTTTCTTATTGTGCTATATTATAATTGTTTCTTTATATATTATTACTGATTTGCCAATGCAAAAACACGCATTTTTTCTGACATAGAGCAAAAAAAGTGCTTGCCGCAATAAAGAAAACGCGTTGCGGCAGGGTTCATCCCGCTTTCATCCGCAGGGGTGCCCCCCCCTGCCGCGAGGGTGATGGACCGATGTTGGGCCGTTGTTGGGCCGTTGTTGGGCCGTTGTTGAGCCGTTGCTCGGCCGATGAATCCCGCATCACTATAACGGCCCGTGTACGACGGATCTGTGACGCTACTCCGGCTGATTAATTGGCTTGCTGCTGGGAGTAAAGGGTTTTGGAACGGATGGTGAAGGACGGGTTGTTGCGGCGTGTGCACTTGGATTTTGCGGGGTTAAAGGACTGCCAGGCGGCCGCCTTCGAGCTGCAGGCAGCGGCCTTCGGCTTCGGGGTGATGCTGCAGGTAGGCGTGTGCCAACAGACCCATGGTGTGGCGCAGGTTGAGTTCGCTGACGTACAGGCGTCCGTCGGTGTCGCGTATGCAGTCGACGCCCAGCGGCCCCTCGTAGTGGGGCGCGATGTGGCGGGCAAGCCACTCGTCGAGTACCGGCTTGAGCTGCGATGCGGCCCCCGTGCGGGCGGCTATATGGTCGTCGCTGAGCAGCATGTTGGCGCGGTAAACCCCTTTTTCGGAACGGAAAAGGGAGTAGCCCACAAAGTGCAGGCGGCCGTCGAGCACCCGGTATTCGAGTGCAAAGTCGTCGGCCACCGCGCGCCAGGGTTCGGCTATGGCGCATTGCTGCTCGCGCACCACTTTGAGCAGCCAGCCGGTGTCGTGTCCGCCCATGGCGCCGACGATGAATCGCAGGCCCCTGCCTGAGCCCGACCAGGGGGCTTTGAGCACCACGGCATGGTGGAGCGCAAGCATTTCGTCCACTTGGTCCGGGGTGGACACGGGGCGGCTGTCGGGCTGCAGCGGGAGGAGGGTGGAGCGGTGCTGCAGTTGCCGCCAGCGGGCAAGGCGGCTGTCGGAGGGCATGGCCTCGGCTGGGATGCCGCTTTTGAGCAACTGGTTTTTGAGGACGATGTTCCAGCCCCATGGCACCACTTGCGGCGGTCGGCCTTCGGCAGCAAGGCGGGCCCAGGCCGCGGCAGCATGGGCGGTGTCGACCGCATAGGCGGCGGGATATAGCACGCGCATGAGGTCCGCCCCCTCGCGGGCAAAGCGCAAGGCCGAGGCCGGCGGCATGTAGTGGGGGTTGCCGTTGGCCAGGCAGAGGTCGTGTTCGGGGTTGAAGAGGCAGAGCATGGCGGCCTGAGAAGCTGTTTATATTTTATGTTGATTAGCCCTGGCGGTTTCCAAAAAAGGGGAGGCAAAGGCCTCCCCTATGGTCAATTAGGTTTGACAGGGCTTATTTGTTCACCTGGAACTTGGTGCAGCCGGTGGCAAAGAAATTGCTGATTTGGTTGGCGGCAGCGATGCCGGCGTTGATGTTGGCCTCCTCGGTCTGGGCACCCATCTTTTTGGGTGTGGCGAAGTAGCGGCCTTCGAATGCCTTGAACTCGGCGTCGGCGTCGGGCATGATGTCGGTGATGTACTTGAGGTCGGTGCGCTCGGCCATCAGTTTGAGCAGTTCGGGCTCGTTGATGACTTCCTTGCGGGCAGAGTTGACGAGGATGCCGCCTTTGTGCATCTTGTTAACCAGGGCGTAGTTGATGCTCTGTTTGGTCTCGGCGGTTGCGGGGATGTGGAGGGATACCACGTCGCAGGTCTCGAAGAGGGCCTCTTGGTTGGCCACAGCCTTGGCCATGCCGGACTCGTTGATTTGGTCGGCGGTGAGGAATGCATCGTAGGCATAGACATCCATTCCAAAGCCCTTGGCGATGCGGGCCACATTGCGTCCCACGTTGCCGAAAGCGAGGATACCCAGTTTCTTGCCCATGAGTTCGGAGCCGCTCTTGCCGTTGAAGAAGTTGCGGACGGTGTAGACAAGCATACCCATGACGAGCTCGGCCACGGCGTTGCTGTTTTGGCCGGGGGTGTTCATGGCAACGATGCCGCGGGCGGTGCAGGCCTCGAGGTCGAGGTTGTCGTAACCGGCGCCGGCACGAACAACGATTTTCAGGTTTTTGGCGTGGTCGATTACCTCTTTGGTCACCTTGTCGGAGCGCACGATGAGGGCGTCGGCATCCTCAACGGCTTTGTAGAGGTCGTTCACGTCGGTATATTTTTCAAGGAGGGCCAGGGTGTGGCCGTTCTTCTCAACAACCTCGCGGATGCCGTCGACGGCTACTTTGGCGAAGGGTTTTTCAGTTGCAACTAATACTTTCATTTTGTTATTGTGTGTTTGGTGGATTGGGGTTGCGGCCGGTTGGGTGTGTTGCCTTTACCGCGCCCAATCCTTTTATATGTTTTCGGTTGTTAAACGAGTGAATAGCGAACCGGTGTCCGGTTCACTATTCACTGATGGTTTTCTGTTACTTGTTGGCTTTTTCGAAGTCCTGCATGCACTGGACGAGAGCCTCGACGGCCTCGATGGTGCAGGCATTGTAGAGGCTGGCACGGAAGCCGCCCACGCTGCGGTGACCCTTGATGCCGACCATGCCGCGCTCTTTGGCGAAGGCCATGAAGGCATCCTGCAGGTTTTCGCGGCCTTCGGCCATAACCCAGCAGTGGTTCATGATGGAGCGATCCTCTTTGCACTCGACGGTGCCGCGGAACATGGTGTTGCGGTCGATTTCCTCATAGAGGAGGGCGCTCTTCTTGAGGTTAATCTTGTTCATCTCGGCTACACCGCCAATGGTGTCCTTGAGCCATTTGAGGGTTTCGTGCATGACGAAGATGGGCAGCACGGGAGGAGTGTTGAACATGGAGATGTTCTTGGCCTCTTCGGCGGCGTGGGTGCGGTAGTCGACCATGGTGGGCAGGGGGTTCATGTACTGGCGGTCGGTGATTTTGCCAAGGATGTCTTTGCGGACAATGACGAAGGTGACGCCGGCGGGGCCTACGTTCTTCTGAGCACCGCCATAGATGAGGCCGTATTTGGTCACATCAACGGGACGGCTCATGATGTCAGAGCTCATGTCGGCAACCAGCATGGTGGGGCAGTTCTCGATGTCGTATTTGATTTCGGTGCCGTAGATGGTGTTGTTGGTGGTGATGTGGAAATAGTCAGCGTCGGCGGGAACTTTCTCGAGGAAGTTCTTGGGGATGTAGCTGTAGGTCTTGTCCTCGCTGCTGGCTACAATCACGGTTTCGCCGAAGAGTTTTGCCTCTTTGGCGGCTTTCTTGGCCCATACGCCGGTCTGCAGGTAGGCAGCCTTTTTGTTGAGAAGATTTGCGGGGACGGTCATGAACTGGGTGCTGGCACCACCGCCAAGGAAGAGAATTTCGTACTCTTCGGGGATGTTCAGCAGGTCGCGCCAGAGCTGGCGGGTTTCAGCCATGGTACGCTCCCAGCCGGGGGTGCGGTGAGAGATTTCCATCAGACCGATGCCGGTGTTGTCGAAGTCGCGAATGGCATTGATGGTGGACTCAATTGCCTCTTTGGGCAGGACACAGGGACCTGCGTTGAAATTATAAGCTGTTTTCATTTGATTTGAATTTAAATGGGTTATATAAATAATTTATCATTATCGCTCGTTGTTTGAGATTGCAAAGTTACTCTTTTATTTTAATATAATGATACTTTTATAAATATTTTTTTCGCACGGCAGCAGGTGGTCCGGCCGCGTGGGGTACCTGCTCCGCGCTTTGTGATACCCTCGGAGTACCCTATTTGCGGCCGGGAGCCTTTGCCCCCTACTTGAGGGGTCAATTTTTCCAACAGAAAAGGGGGTGTTGAAAAGAGGAGGTTTTTAACCGTTGTGTGTGGATAAAAAAACATGGTTTTGAGGATTAGCAAGTTAATATTTTGGGTCCGACAAAAGGGGGTATGATTATCAACAATTTGTATACAACGCACTACATTACAACGTATTAATTACATTATAACCAATCACCAAACTATTGTTCAGTCAGTTGAAAATGTTATCAACATTTTTGCGAAAAGTGGATTATTTTTTGAATTGGACACACGACAAATGGAAAAAAAATCGTATATTTAAAGGCTGGCAAAAAGGGTAAAAAGGGTAAAAAAGTTATTTTTCAGTCATTTTTATTAATCCATGGTGCCGCAAAGAGGCCAGCCATGGGTTATGCTTTACTAAAAAAAAATCAAAGTAGCAAATTTATTTTTCACCTCTACGGGTAATAAAAATTTTGCATCTTTGCATTGTAGACAACGAAAAAGGAAATACGTATAAGTAGAACAAAAACAGAGCGACTACATACTGCAGCGCAACAACAATATGATCGACAACATGGAGAAAGACTATCAGAAAGTATGGGCAGAATGCCTTGGGTTTATCAAGGACAACCTTACCGGCAAGGAGAACGAGAAGGTGTTCAGCACATGGTTCGAACCCATAGTGCCGGTTAAACTTGACGGCAACACGCTCATCATCCAGGTGCCAAGCCCATTCTTCTACGAATGGCTGGAGCAGAACTATGCCGACCTGCTGAAAAAAGCCATCCAGCTTACCCTCGGCAACCAGGCATGCCTGCAATACAGTGTGGTGATGGACACAAGCATCTCTGAGCAGCCAATCACTACGCGCATACCGTCCACTGGGCGGCAACCCACCCTCAACCAGCCCAAAGAGGTGCCCATCAATCTGAACCACGACGACAATCGCGAGTTTCCCAATCCCTTTGTCATTCCGGGTTTGAAAAAGGTGCGCATCAACTCCCAGCTGAGCTCAACCTATACGCTGCACAACTTTGTGGAAGGGGAGTGCAACCGCCTGGCGCGTGCCGCCGGATATGCCGTGGCAGAAAAGCCCGGCAAGACGGCTTTCAACCCCCTCATGCTGCACGGCGGCGTGGGGCTGGGCAAGACCCACTTGGCAAACGCCATTGGACTCAAGACAAAAGAGATGCACCCCGAGCTGACAGTACTCTATGTCACATCGGAGCAATTCATGCAGCAATACATGGACGCAGGGCGCAGCGGTACCACCTCGGACTTTGTTCACTTTTATGAGATGGTGGACGTACTTATTGTGGACGACATCCAGTTTTGGAGCAACAAGGCAGGCCGTACACAGGAAGCATTCTTCCACATCTTTAACACCCTGCACCAAGCCAACAAGCAACTCATCATCACAAGCGACAAGGCCCCCAGCGAACTGCAGGGACTGGAGACACGCCTCACCTCGCGCCTGAAATGGGGCCTCGCGGCCGAGTTGCTGCCCCCTGATGTCGAGACCCGCATGAACATCCTGCGACAGAAGATAAACAGCGACGGAGTGGAGATGCCAGAGGAGGTTATTGAATACATTGCATATAATATAAACACCAACGTCCGCGAGCTGGAGGGGGCACTCATCTCGCTCATGGCCCAGTCGTCGCTCAACCACCGAGACATCACCATCGACCTCGCACGCCAGATGGTTGACAAGTTTGTCAAAAGCACAAACCGCGAAGTCACTATCGACTACATACAGAAGGTGGTGTGCGACTATTTCAACATCCCCATCGAGAGCATCCAGTCGCGCACACGCAAACGCGAGATTGTCCAGGCACGCCAGCTGACCATGTATTTTGCCAAGAAACTCACCAAGAACTCCCTCGCCATCATCGGCCTGCAGTGTGGCAACAAGGACCACGCCACCGTCCTCCATGCATGCAAGACGGTAGCCAACCTGGCCGAGACCGACAAGCAGTTCCGCGGATGGATTGACGAACTTGACAAGAAATTCAAAGAATAGGCCACCGGCATGAAAGTACCTTTCAAACCCGGCACACTCATCTATCCACTGCCCGCCGTGATGGTTTCGTGCGGCGACCAACCCGACAACTACAATATCGTCACCGTGGCCTGGACGGGTACTCTATGCACCGACCCACCCATGTGCTACATCTCCCTCCGCCCCGAACGCCACTCATACGGCATCATAGAACGCACCGGCGAATACGTCATAAACCTCACCACGGCCACACTGGCACGGGCCACCGACTGGTGCGGAGTGCGGAGCGGACGCGACCACAACAAATTCAGTGCCATGCACCTTACCCCTCAGCCTGCACAGATAGTCAAGGCTCCACTCATTGCAGAAAGCCCACTCAACATAGAGTGCCGCGTGGACGAGATACGACCCTTCGGCAGCCACCACATGTTCATCTCGCGCGTTGTGGCTGTCAATGCCGAGGAAACACTTATCGACAAGGCAACTGGGGCGTTCCAGCTTAATCACACACGCCCACTTGCATACTCCCACGGCAAATACTACGCCCTCGGCGAGAAGCTTGGAGGGTTTGGCTTCAGCGTCAAAAAGAAAAAATAAGAACCCCATGAATATAGTTTGTGTAGAGCCTCTCGGCATCAGCCGGGAGCATTTCGAAGAGCTTACCGCTCAATTCAAAGCCCTCGGGCACACGTTCATCTACCACCTCGACCGCAATGAAGACCCCGCAGTCCTTGCCTCGCGCATGGCGGACGCCCATATAGCAGTCATCTCAAACATACCCCTTTCCGGAGCAACCCTAAGCCAATGCAGGCAGCTGCAATACCTCTCCGTAGCCTTCACAGGCCTGGACCACATAGACTTGGACTATTGCCGCCAGCACAGCATAACGGTGCAGAACGCAGCCGGCTACTCCACTGTAGCGGTCAGCGAACTGGCCATAGGCCTGATGCTCGACCTGCTGCGCCGCGTCACCTCCCTCGACCAAGCCACGCGCCAAGGCCGCGGCCGCGAAAATTTCCTGGGGCATGAACTTCATGGCAAGACCGTAGGAGTGGTAGGCACTGGAGCCATCGGCACCGCCACCATCCGCCTGCTGCGTGCCTTTGGCTGCACAGTGCTGGCCTACAACCGCAGCCGCCACCAAGAGGTAACCGACCTCGGTGCCACCTACACCGACCTCGACACGCTTATGCGCTGCAGCGACATCGTAACCCTCCATGTGCCACTCAATGCCGACACCCACCACCTGATAAACCGCGAACTCATCGCCCTCATGAAACCCACCGCCCTGCTCATCAACACCGCACGCGGCAATGTGGTCGACATCGACGCCCTGGCACAGGCCTTGGCCGAACACCGCATAGCCGGCGCCGGCATCGACGTGTACGAGAAAGAGCCCCCCTTAGCTCAAAACCACCCCCTGCTTTCAGCACCCAACTGCATCTGTGTGCCACACATAGGCTACGCCACACGCGAAGCATTTGACATCCGCGCCGACATCGTCTTCGACCACGTGAAGCAATATCTCGACCACAAAGCACAGGAATAGCCTCCGCCGCCTCACCTCAGCAGGGCAACCGTGCCGCTAACAATGCGGGGCTCACCATCCAAGTCGGTGTAACGGCACACATACAGATATGCCGACACCGGGCTTTGGACACCAAGGTAAGTGCCGTTCCAGCCCTCGTTGATATCCGTGGTGTGGAAAATGCAGTCGCCCCAACGGGTATACACCCTCAGTTCATAGTCCTTCACATGGGTGCCGTAACCGCGAAACAGGTTGTTCGTGGGCTCGTCGGGCGTAAAGACGTTGGGAAACCAGAGGTTCTGTATCCTCGTCGGCACCACGGTCCATGCCGTGTCGGCGCAAAAGTCGTTGTTTGCAACCAGCATGATGCGCACACTGTCCCACACATCACCGGCACGGTAATGCAGAACCGAGTCGCTGTCGGCAAGCAGCACCGAATCGACAACCCACTGCCTTTCCGTGTTGTTAAGGCTGAGGTCAACAGCCGTCAGGTCGCGGACTGTCTCAGTCAGGTACGACGGCTCCACCGCCACACGTGCCTGCACCGGCTGGATGGGCACGAGCAAAAAAGTGTCGGTCACCGGACAGGAAAGCGTGTCGCAATAATCGGCGGTGAACCAATATTCCGTAGTGGTTGCCGGTTGCAGCACCAGGGTGTCGAACTCTGTGCCGCCCTGCGGCGTGGCCGGAGGAAGCAGACTGTCGTGCGGCGCGGACGCGACGGTGTAGCACAGCGTGTCGCACAAAGGCAGCAGATAGCCCTGTCTCTCCGTGCAGATTGGCACCGGCACAACCTGCAGTACAGGCTGACGCCTCACCGACAGGTGGAGAATGACAATGCTGTCGGTTCCTGCCTGCGACATAACATGCAGCGTGTCGCTTCCCGCGGCGGCAAAAGTGCGACCCTCCCACGTGAAAGGCAATGCGGTTTCGCAGACGGTGCGGGAACGCTCCTCGCGGCTGCACAGATGAAGGGTCACCACACTGTCGCACCCGTGCACAGACGTGTGCCGCACATTGTACAGCACCGGTCCCGAGAAGGTCTTGCCGTTGAACGTGTAGGTCTCACCCATCGTGATCGTGTCGTATATGTTAATGTCGTACTTGGGCCAGTGGTGCAGGTAGAGGACATGTCGCGAACAGCTGTCGAGACAGGTCCACCGCCCCGGATGCCTTATCCTTTCGCCGTGGAAGAAATAGGTCTGCCCAGCACAGACGGTGTCAAATATTGTGTCGCGCGGCAGATTGAGATAAAACGTGTCGCTGACCGAATCAACGCAAGCGCCGTCGGCCAGCATGGCGTAGAGCGTCACTATGTGGAGGGTGTCGGCAGTGAACTGGTGCACGGGGCTAGGTTCCGTGGAGGTCGTCCCGTCGCCGAAGTCCCACAGATACTGTTCGCAGGGGTAGGATGTGAGGTCCGTATGGCTGCTGTCGCGGGCAATAACGCTGTGGTTGAGGAAACGTACCAGAGTGCCGCACGAGTCTGTCGATTCGTGCGAGAAAGCAGCGGCAGGGTAGCGCGAGCCCGCATAGGTGGACATCGTAAAGTTGCACGCATAGCCCGAAAGCTGGTGACTGACACGGCAGTAGTACAGTCCCGTATCGGACACATGCAGCGAGTCGGCGGTGGAGAGCGTGACCGAGGTATCGGCAGCGCAGTACCAGCGGTAGGAAAAACCCTCCGGGGCATGGAACGTGTTCTCCGTCATCTCACCGCACGAGGTGGAACGGAAATGCTTGTGAGCACTTTCGAGCGTGAAATAACCATAACCAAAATGCCCCAGTTGGGTGCAGTCTCGGTTGGAGAGGGTGACGCGGATAGTCTGCCCGTGCAGCGGCGTGAGGTCCACACCCACAGCCTCCCAGTCGCGCCAATCCACAACGTCCAGCCCATGGTTCCAGCCCGAATAGTAGTCCGACAACATAAAAAAAAGGCCGTGGTAACAGTCGCTTATGCGGTTGCCCTGCACATCGGTGATGTCGAACTCAAACTGTGGGTTGTTCTGCACCGGGTGAACGTTATACTCCTGCACCAGCGCATAGCGCAGCACCAGCAGGTCGTAGTCGTTGGTATCGACATGGAGTGTGTAGGTGATGGACTCCTGCTCGCTCCAGATTCTCCAGTTGCCCAACCGCACCGAGAGGCAGTGCCCTGCAGGAATGGTGTAGAGCTGGTTGTACGTATAGGGGTCGCGCTCCAACGGATTGGTATGCACCGTGTGGCGGGAGTAGGGCGACAGAGAACCCGAATCGACAATACCCACGGTTGAAGAGGGTGCGCTCGTTGTGCCGGTATAACAGGCAACACCGCTCGCGGTAAGGTCATAAAACGGTATCCTGTTCTCTGCCGACGGGACACAGGGGGACTGAAACTGCACCAAAGCAGCGGGAGAAAGCAGACTGCCTGGACAGTCAGCGCGGACATACGCATCATAATTCTGCCCCTCACAAAGACCCGTCAGCGTCACCGACGTGTCGGTCGTGGATACCACCGTACCAGTGCCAGGAGAGAAACCCTCGTAGCCGTACTCCACCGTATAGGAGCTGTGCCAGTCGCACCTGTTCCACACCAACTGCACTGTGCCGGGGCTCTGCCACGAGCCACGCACCCCCACCACAGCAGTCGGCGGGCACACTGTGTCAACCGGCACAAACCGGTAGTAGACGTTGTTGCCCGGCCAACCTGAATAGACAATACTGTCTTGAATCGTGGTCCACACCATGTCATATATGGGCGTATATGCCGGTGACACCGCCATGAATCGGTTGTGCCCCATCTGCATTCCCACAGTCCCCGTATAACGTATGGGAAAAGCATCCGAAGTCTTTTTGTAGGCCAGCACGACGGTGTTGTCGCCCTCGTGCAGCTGCAGCTGCCAAATGAGGCTGTCACAATTACTGGAAACAGTGCCGGGAGGAAGGTTTTGCATGGTAATCTGCAGAACGAATGTCCTGTTCCCCAAGGAGTCGGGAGTCGAGCACCACCTACGAATATCCTGCAGCTGCCTGGATCCCCCCAAACCCCATATCCCATACACATTCCTGTCGAAAGGAAACGACAGAAAATTGTCGGACAACAGATAATACTGATCCCCGAACAACACTGCTCCGTTAAGATAAACAGAAAAGTCCGAAAAAGTACGGTTATACAAGGTGAAATCAAACGGCAGCTGCACCGTCCGGGAGAAGTTGTAACCGTTCTCAACCGTGCCGACAGCGTCAATGTCAATCCACCGCGTGGAGTCCGTCCCGTAAGTGAACTCATAGCCGTGCGCCACGATGGGCTGCGCGTAGGAAGGTAAAATGTAAAAACCAAAAACTAAAAGGGCAATGCCGGTTTTTAGTTTCAAAATATTGGTTTTTATTTTCACAATAGCTGCCATTTTTAGTTTTTAGTTTTTACCTTTTAGTTTTAAAAAATAAATCATCTCACCAATGCCACAGTGCCACTCACCGTGCGGGGCTCGCCCTCCAGCGTGGTGTAGCGGCATACATAGGGGTAGGCCGACACCGGGCTTTGGACACCAAGGTAAGTGCCGTCCCATCCCTCATTGATATCCTTGGTCCTGAAAATGCAATCGCCCCAGCGGGTATACACCCTCAGTTCATAGTCCCTGACTTTCAACCCGTAGCCCCGAAACACATTATTCGTAGCCTCGCCGGGGGTAAAGACATTGGGGAACCACAGCGTCTGCATCCTTACTGGCACCGATGCACAAACCGTGTCGGCACATGTCAGTGTAGTGGCAACCAGCACCACACGTACACTGTCGTCCGACACTGTGGTATGGTAGTAAACCACTTGCGACGTATCCGACAGCTGAAACCCATTGACAAACCAATCCCTGGCATGGGACTGCAACGTCATGTCCATGGCCGTGGCGGTGGGGCTGTCGGCCGTCACCACGGCGGGCGACACCTGCAAGGCCGCCTCAACAGGATAGACCGGGCCGAGCCACAAAGTATCCGACGCAGGGCAAGACACCCCGTCGCAATAATCAGCCGTAAGGCAATACAGCGTGCTGTCGTGAGGATGCAGCATGATGCCGCCGCCCAAATCCCCGCCATTCAACGTGCCCGATGGCAACAAGGTGTCAACCGGCACCGACGACCAACGGTAGCAAAGCGAGCCGTCCATCGGCAACCAGTATCCCCCCGGCAGGCCACAGCGGATTTCGGGTTCGACACCCAAATGCGGGGGCTGCAACACATGCAGGCGCAACACCACAATACTGTCGGTTCCGGCAACGGAAGAATAGAAAAGCGTGTCGCTACCCTCACCGGCAAACTCAACCCCATCCCACACCACAGGCAGCAGGCTGGAACACACCACACTGTCGCGCACATCGACACAACCAATACGCAGCACAAAAGAACTGTCGCACCCGGCCACCGAGGTGAGATGAACATCATAAACACCCGGCCTGCTATACACCCGGCCTGCAAACCTAAACGACTCCCCCATCCGGAGCAAGACATACACCGTGCTGTCATAGACAGGCATTACCTCAAGGAACAGGACACTGACCTCGCATCCTACCGTGTATGTGTAAACGCCCGAACTGGACAAAAGCTCGCCGTGAAAATCATAAAAGTCCGTAGCGCAGATGGTATCGTATACCGTATCATAATCAAGGTGAACTGTAATGGTATAGCTGACCGAATCCACACAGGCTCCCCCTGCCAACATGGCGTAAAGCTTCACCGTGTGCGTCCCCTCGCCGAAACGGTGTGTAGTGTTCGTCTCTGCAGAGGTGGTGCTGTCGTCAAACACCCACAGATACTCATCGCAGGGAAACTCTGTGAGCTGGGTACATGCCTCGTCGCGGGCAATAACGCTTTGGTTAACAAACCGGCAAAACGACCCGCACGAATCCAGCCGTTCCACTGCAAACGCTGCGTGGGGGAAACGCCCTCCGGCATATGTGGACATCGTGAAACCGCACACCTGGCCCGACAGCCGGTACGAGACATAGCAATTGTACTCGCCTGCCGCCGCCACATATAGGCTCCTGTCCGTCGACAGCGTGGTGGACGAGTCGGCAGCCGAATACCACCGGTAGGAAAAGCCGGCGGGCGCCACAAACGTGTTTTCAGCCTCGTTGCCACAACTCTCAGCCGCTATGTGTTTCAACGCCGACTGGAGCGTGAAATAAGCATAGCCGAAATGCATACCTAGGGCACAATCATAATTGGACAGCACCACACGGATAGTCTGCCCGTGCAGCGGAGCCAAATCAACACCCACAGCCTCCCAGTCGCGCCAAAGAACACCCTGAAAGTTTGACGACTGGTTCCAGCCCGAATGGTCGCCCGAAACAAAATTGCCATAATAGCAATTGCTGATGCGGCTGCCATCCAAATCCACAATCTCGAACTCGAAACGGGGATTTAACGTTTCGCCGTGGTTGGGATTTTCCTCCACCAAGGCATAGCGCAAAATCAAAAGGTCAAACATCCCAGTGTCAACAGTCAGCGTGTAAACAATTGACTCCTGACCGGCACCCGCCACCCAATTGCCCAGACGAACCGATGCACAGAAACCCTCAGGCACCGTACGCAGCATATAGCCCGTGCGAGGGTCACGTTCCGAGGTATCGGTATGCACCGTATGCCGCGACAAATACGACTCACTGCCATAGTCCTGGATATTAGAAGGCGAACCGGGACCCGAAGGCCAGCTGAAAGTACCCGTTGTGCACAACACATCAGGGGAATGCAAATCGGCATAATTCACCGCGTTGCCGTCCCAGAGATAGCACGATGTGTGGAAATGCACAGAGGCATAGCCGCTGCCTGCATCCGTACAAATCGGCGACACACGCACCTCGTAATCCTCATCAGTCACCAAATCGGTCAACACCAAAGTCGTGTCTGAAACAACCAACCGCGTGCCGCTCCCCGACGCAAAACCCTCAAGCCCATACTCCACAACATAAGAATTGACAAGAGAGCAACGCCGCCAGTATAAGCGCATATTGCCGCCCACCAAATCGCCAGCGGCAAACAGACCAATGGGGGGCGGACAATACGTACCGCTTGGGACAAAGTGGTAATACCTGTATTGTCCCGGCCAACTGGTATTATTGAGAACGTTCCGTGACGAGGTGGCCGTATGGTTTCTCTGGTTGACATGCAGCATGTGCCCGTCTCCCATCAGCATCCCTATGCCGGCAGCCATCTGCATGCTGTCGGTCACCTGCCCATAGACAAACGTAATCGAATAGTCCTCCTCGTGTAGGTGCACCTGCCATATGCGCGTATAGCCCGTTTCCGACCTCACCCCTGCCCTGAGCTGAAACACCATCACCCGCTTCCCCACCGAGTCGGGATTGACCACCGTGGTCTGCACATAGCCTGCCTGCAGCGCATTACGATAAGCAAAAAGATACTTATTCGTGTGGTCCATCATCTGTGTGTCCAGCGGAAAATACCGTGAAGGCGAAGACAGCGAGTCGGGGTTCGAAACAAACGTCATCGTCCCGTCAGGGCTGACATACACCCCATTGTAGTCCACATCCACCATGGCGAACGGGAACGGGAGCGGAAAATAGGTTTTGCCAACTATGTTTTGCGGATTGGACGGCACCCCCATGCTGTACCACAGCGAGGAATCGACCCCCGTCGAAAACTCATAGCCATGCAAAACCGCCTGCGCACCAGCCTTATGTGGAGCGACCAATGCCATCGCCAAACAGGCCACGGCAACAATGCAACGAACCATTAACCGCATAGCATTCGACCCGATTTGCAATAATTAACGGAACAAACTCTAAATTATTGTATACGTCCGCCACATTTTGGCTCACAGGCTGCGGAGCCAGCGAATCTCGTCGGCCCAGCGAGTGGGGTCGGGAGTCTCAAGAATAACCGGCATGTCGTCAAAGCGGGCATCATGCATAAAGCGGGCAAAGAAACCGAGCCCCAGCGTGCCGTTGCCCAGCGTCTCGTGGCGGTCCACATGGCTGCCCGCACCCTTCTTGCTGTCGTTCAGATGCACTGCCCTCAGGTAGCCGAACCCAACCGTGCGCTCAAACTCGTCCATCGTAAACTGGTAGCCCATCTCCGTGCTGAGGTCGTAGCCCGCCGCCAAGGTGTGGCAAGTGTCGATACACACACCCACACGGCTCTTGTCGTCCACCCCCGCAATAATGCGTGCCAAATGCTCAAACCGCCAGCCCAGGTTGGTGCCCTGCCCGGCAGTATTCTCAATAACGGCCGTAACGCCCTCGGTCTGTGCCAGGGCCATGTTAATCTCTTTGGCAATCTGGTCCAGGCACTCCTCCTCGCCCATGCGGTTCAGGTGGCTGCCGGGATGGAAGTTGAGCATTGTCAGCCCCAGCTGCTGGGCACGGCGCATCTCGTCGAGGAAAGCAGCGCGGCTTTTGCCAAGGGTTTCCTCGTCGGGCGAGCCGAGGTTAATCAGATAACTGTCGTGCGGCAACACATAGCGCGGACTGAAGCCGCGATCGACAAGCAGCGACCTGAAACCGTCAATCTCCGCCTGCTGCAGGGGTTTGCTCGCCCAGCTGCGCTGGTTGCGGGTAAAAAGGGCAAAGGCATTGGCCCCGATGGCCTCGGCATTGAGTATGGCGTTGCCCACACCGCCCGATGCACTCACATGCGCTCCGATATATTTTTCCATATTTTGAACTATATTAATGTCAAACCATAAAAAGATTTTCCCCAACCGGCACAACTATAGCCCGCAGGGGTATAGCCACAACAGCCCGCGGACAAGCGGAGTGCAGCCCGTGGGTTGACAGGCCGATTGCTGGTCGCCCTATCCGGCAAAAAAAAGCCATCCGCAACAGCCGTCCCGCTCCTCGGCTGTTGCCGGGCCGAACAATCGTCTACACATATTCCGTACTTGTTCGGCAGTTCTTCGACCTTGGATAGAACAACTGTCGAAGAACTGCAAAAGAACAGCTCACCGACGAGCGGTGCAAGGTTGGGTATGGAGCGGTTATCTGTCATTTTCGTATCTTGGCAACGGGGCGGAAAGGGCGGCCGAGGGGCCGCGAGTCCACACCCCTTGGATTCAGAAGCTGATGGCAAAGGGTATCACCACCGCGTCGGGAGGCGGGGCAAAGGGTGCCTGCCGGCTTACAAGGGTGCGGTGCAGCCAGTGGGCAAGCAGTGCCGAGCCGGTGCCGATAAGCGCACCAGCAAGCACGTCGGAGGGGTAGTGCGCCCCCACATACATGCGGCTGAAGCCCACGGCCCCCGCCCAAAGCATCGACGGTACCACGACATACCAGCGGGGATAGAGCAGCGAGAGGGCCGTGGCCGACACAAAGGCGAACGAGGTGTGGCCGGAGGGGAACGAGGGGGAGCCCACTTTCTGAAGGCAGACCAGGTCGCCCTCGTAGGCCACCCATGGGCGCGGCCGCCCCACCAGGGTCTTCAGCCCCATGGTGAGGCCCGCGTTGAGCAGCCAGCCGGCGCCGGCTTCGGAGGCGTCGGCAAAGAGCGACTCCTTTTGCAGCGAGTCGGTCGCCGCCAGCGCCCCTACCCCTATGCCTACCGGGGCCAGGGGCGAAAGGACAAAGCTGTTGCTCACCGCCACCCAGAAACGGTTGCCCGCCGGGGTGCGGCTGTTTTGCAGCGATTTGAGGATGCGGTAGTCCAGACTCTGTGTGTCGGCTTGCGGCCGGGGGCTCTCCTGCGCAGGCAGCGCGGGGCAGCACAGCGCAAGGAGCAGCAAAAACGATATGCGGCGCAGGTGTGTCATGGCAGTTTGTGTATATTGACCTGGTTGGCGATGTAGTTGTTGTTCATGTCGAAAATCTGGTCGATGGGTTTGGAGAGTATGTCGACCAGTATGTGAGTGTTGTCCTGGTGTTCCATGTGTTCGAGTTCGTCGGCCACCTGGGTCCAGTCGTGCGAGGAGCAGATGAGGGGTACGAGGTTGTAGAGGTCGAAGTTGCGGACAATCATGTTGTCGATACCCTCGGTTTCGATGCGGCTGTGGGCGCGTGCCAGGCGTATCTCGCCCACTTCGGCCAGCACCTGCTGGTATTTTTCGTAGAGAACGTACTCGTTGAGGAGGAATGCCACGACGCGGTCGCTGAGGCGGTTCCACACGGAGGTTGGGATGGGTCGCGACACGAAGCGCCCCAGCATAAAGGAGCCTGCCTTGAGGCCGGAAAGCCCCTGTGCCAGGCAGATGTCGGCCACGGTGCGGAAGAAATGCACTTTGCGGCTGGTGTTGAGCAGCACAAAGACGCGCGACTGGTCGAGGTGTGAGCCCATTTTGCTTTGCAGCACCTCGCGCACATATTGGTCGGAATGGGCGGCATACCAGTTGTTGACGATGCCCTTGGCTATGTCGGGGCGGTCCTGCAGCTCGAGCCTGATGAGGCGTGCCAGCTTGTCGAGGTCGTCGATGACGGAGGCCTGCTCGCTGGTGACAATTTCCTGGTAGTCCTCGTAGGCGCTTTTCATCTCGGCGAAGAATTGCACCTCGTCGGGCGAGAGGGCCACGGGTTCGCCGCGCAGGTACTTGGTGAAACGGGCAGGCTTGAAGTCGGCGGAGCCTTTGTAGAGGGTTTGGTGTTTGCTGGATACGGTGACGGTGTCGAGCTCGTGGAGTTCGAGGCCGTTGCTGTTCACCACCACATACTGGCCGTCGCGCTGTTCGAAGCGGACGCCGTAGTTGTGGAGGTCGAGCAGTGCCGGTATGCCATAGCCGCGGCAGGCGGTAACCACATGGATGGCGGCGGGGGTCATGCTGAGGATGGCGTGCACCTCGTTGAGGGTTATTGTGTCTTCGGGCACAAAGCGTTCCTGGCACAGGCATACCTGGCGGCCCTTGGCGGCCATTTCGCGAGCCTTGGCGGCGCTGAAGCAGAGGACGGCCGTTATGGCGGTGCGGGGCAGCACGCTGATGCCTTTGGCAAAGAACTGGAGTTTCTGCATGGAGCGGTCGTCGATGGAGGCGGACACGATTTGGCGGAGGTGGTAGGGTTTGATGATGTCCATTACGCGGGAGCGCTCTATGCGGCCTTCGCGCAGGAGGTCGATGGCAGAGATGAGGGCGGCACGGCCGGTCATCTCGGACATGTTGAGCTGCAGGACGGAGAAGAGGCTGACGAGGTAGGGACGTGTTTCGACGGCAAACTCGATGGTGACGGGCGATTGGTAGCGTTCCTCCAGTTTCACAAGCAGAGGGTGGAAGTGGTAGACGGCCGGAAAGCCCTGCTTGATGCTGTCGCGGTTGGTGTAGGCGAGGTCTTCGGAGTGCACGTCGCCGGTCATGATTTCCTCGCCAAAGATGTTGCGGAAGCTCTCGATTTGGCTTCCCTTGCCGGTGCGGCTGTGGCGGCTGTAGAGCACACCGGGGTAGGACTCGTTGTTGCCAATGGTCCATACCATGCGTTGCAGTATGAGTGAGGGGGAGGCCTGTTTGCCCTGCATAAAGGTGAGTATCAGGTCGTGGTTGTTTGTGTAGAAGGAGCAGACGTATTGGGTCAGTTTGAGCGACTGGTAGAAGGCGTCGGTCAGCAGTTTCTCCCCCTCGTCGCATTTGTTGATTATCTCGTCTTCCATGGCGGCTATGCGCTGCAGCTGTGCCGTGTTGTCGAGGTGAATGTCGGAGGTTTCGTATTTGCGCTCTATGTTAAGCATTTCGCAGATGGTGTGGAGGGTGGAGAGGTAGACACGGTTGGCCATGTTCTGCCCGAAGTGGTGGACAAGGGCATGGTAGGCGGTGCGTGTGACGCCGATGTTGAGCAGGGTGGGCATGAGGCCGGGGATGTACTGTGGCATGGCGCAGCGGATGGCGAAGACGAGTGGGTGGTCGTCGTCGCCAAGGTGCAGGCGGGTCATAATCTCCAGGTTTTTGATGGCCATGGCCAGGCGTTCCTCGAGGCGTTCGGGGTGGCGGAACAGCTGGGCGGTGAGGATGACAAAGTCGGGCACAGGGTAGCAGTTCTGTGTCAATTCGACCAGCATACGCCCTTTGTGGCTGATTTCATCGTCGGTGAAGTGGCGGTTGGTCAGCGGGGTGATGACTTCGTCGTTTTCGGTGATGGGGTGGTCGTTGACATAGTCGATGATGGTTTTGCGGAAGCACGAGCGGTGAGTGGCAAGCTCTTTCAGCTGTTGCGGGGTGGCGGTGCCGTCGCGTTCGGCTATGAGCAGGCGCAGGTATTGTTCCTTTTTTTGGTCGCGGGTTTTGAGCAGGAGGTACATGTCGTACCACCGCGGCGGTATTTCGCGTGGGGTGTCTTCGCCGTCGGGGGTGTAGATGACGGTGCCGGGTTTGTTGCCCTCGAGCGTGTTGCTGGCGTCGTCGACGTCGCAGTTGAACACTTCGGGACCCTGGTGGGCATAGCGGGTCACCATGTAGTAGTTGGGGTAGCTGGCTCGGATTAATATTTTCATGTGTGGATGTTATTGGTTGTTGATGATAAGTGAACAGGCTGAATCGATGATGTTGTCGCGACCGAGGAGGGCGCCCTGGCGGTCGAATTTGAGCAGTATGTCGGGGGGTACTCCGTTTTCATAGTTGGAGCCGTCGAGGGCAAGGGTGCGGGTGACCGAAAGACGGTAGCGCCATCCGTTGGGCAGGGCTCCCATGCCGGGCAACCCGAGGCCGCCGCCGGTGGTGTCGCCCATGAGGTGCAGGTTGTCGAAGGCTTGGGTGGCAATGGCAAAGGTGCTGGTGGCGCTGAAGCATCCCCTGTCGGTAAGGACGTATACCGGTTTGTCAAACACCTCCCCGTTGTTGACGGGGGCAAAGGAGGGCTCGAGTGGGGAGAAGTCGTCGTGGGCAGGGCCGGCCTTTATCTGGCTGCGGTATATCTCCTGCCCGTGCGACGGCATGACGCTGAGCAGGTTGATAATGTTGGATATGGAGCCGCCACCGTTGCCGCGCAGGTCGAGTATCATGCCCTGGGCCTGGGGGTAGCTGGCTATGATGTGGCGCAGCTGCCGCTCGGAGATGGCGTTGCTGAAGGAGCCATAGCGCAGGTACATCACCTTGCCGTTGTGCAGGGCATTGTGGGCGATGCCGCCGGTGGTGTGGTAGTTGATGCCCATGTAGTTGAGTACCACCACACGGATGTCAATCCCTTCTTCGGTGTAGAAACGGCGGTGAACCGAGTCGGAGCGGGACACATCCCAGGAGCCATAGAGGTTTACATGGCCGTCGCAGAGGGTGTTGAGCATGGCGGCGCAGATTTGGAAGAGGCTGTCGGCATCCATACCGTCGCGGACTTGGGGCCGCAGCGAGTCGTAGACCTGTTGCCAGTCGACCCCTTTGACATCGAACATGGAGTAGCGTTCGTCCACATCCTGCCACAGGCAGTTGAAGACATGGGTGGCATTGGCGCTGGGGGTCGGGGGCATGAATGCTTTTTCGCACGACGGGGCAAGGGCCGCCAATATTGTTGCAAGGATTATAGGATATATTCTTTTCATGGCATTCTATATTGAGAAAAGGAGGTGGATGAGCAGCGCGTGGGACGCCTGGTCGAAGCGGTGGGGAGCGGTTAGTCGGTCGGGAGAGGTACGAGAGGTGATGTGGTGCCACCGGTAGGACAGGCCCACTTCGTTGCCACTCGGCAGGCGGTACTTTATACCCAACTGGGAACTTATGCCAGTGGCTGCGGTACAGTAGAGCCTGTATTGGTCGAACGCACAGGACACGGGGTTGGCTGCATCGCGGTCGAAATTGGAGATGTAGGCAAAACCGGGACGGTACATCAAGGCCACCGGGGTGAACCAGAGACGCCCCCAGGCTGTCCAGTTGCCCAAGCCCGCCTCGGCCATGGCCGATAGCTGCAGCCGGGCAAAGTTGGATATGCCCACGCTGGAGTTGCTGAACTGGGGATTATAGCGGAGGTCGAAGACATTGTCCACCCCCGCACCAAGCCAAAACAGCCAGCATCCCGTTGCATAGACACGGCGAAGCACCCCGGCAGCAGCCGTCGCCTGGCCACCGAAAGCATGGTAACCGGAGGGGGCAAGGGTCAGGCCATAGGCACCGCCATCTATCGACAGCGAAGCCTCGTAACGCCAACAGCCCCCCCGCACATCGAGCGACAGGGACGGATGGATTTCCAATCCATGATATGCCAGGGGAGAGAGGCCGGCATCACGATAAAGGCCTACACCTGCACCACCATTCAGTCCAATCAGGAGGTGGGTGGAGCTGTCGGGTGGAGCAGCTGAGGCAGCGGTGCCAGCAAGCACCGTAAAAATCATTAACAGCAACCGTTTCATATTTTTTTTGCCAAAAACATTCTGTATTCAAAAAAAAAGATTTATCTTTGCAATTTGATTACAAAAGTACAAAGAAATTTTCATATAGATAAAACTAAATACATAAATACAATGAAGACAATGAGAAAGGAATCCATTTTCAAGGTAGTCGCGCTTGCATTTTTGATGACCGGCTGCCTTGTTTCGTGCAACCAAAACGGGCAAAACGGACCTACCGTGAACGAAATGCAGACCCGACTGAACGACATCATGAAGGAATATCAGGAGATGCAGGCCACTTGCGACGACTATACACGCCAGTTGGCAGAGAAGGACAGCTCCATCCAAGCCCAGGCTGCCGAAATCCAGCGTCTGATCGACCAACTGAACAATGCAGGTACCAAGCCCGCAGGCACCAAGGCCACGAGAGTGAACTCCAAAGTCAGCTCTGCCAAGCTGAAAAGACTCAACGCCGAGCTGGCTGCCAAGAAGGCTGAGATAATCCGGCTCCAAGAGCGCTTGAACCAACAGACCTCCGAACTCAACGCCTTGAAGGCTGCCGACAACTACGGTGACCGCGAGGCATTGGCCCGCCTCCAGATGCTCGTAAGAGAGCAGGATGCCCGTATCGTAGCCCTCTCCAACGACAAGGTGGCCCTGACCTGCATCAACGACTCGCTTGCCGCCCATGTTGCCTATCTGCTCGGCCAACGTGCCACCGAGACAAGCAACAACGCTGACTACTCTGCCCAGGTCGCTATGCTCCAGAACCAGGTATCCTCTCAGCAGTCTGAAATCAACCGCCTGAACGACGAGCTTGCCAAGCAGGTTGCCCTGGTGGCCCAAGCCAACGAGGCTGCCAAGAGTGCCAAGGCCAACACCAACGAAACCCAGACCAACATTGCCAAGACAAAAGGCTCCATCAATAAGAAACTGGCTCAGCTGCAGGCCAAGTGCGACGAGTACTACGAGGAATTGGAACGCCTCCGCGCTGAGAACATTGTGCTGAAGAACGAGAACGACAGCCTCCGTAGCCAGGTTGTGACGATGAAACGCAACGTGGAGAATGTGGCCGTGGAGAACGCCAAGATGGCTGCCAAGGTTAGCCGCGCCTCCGTCCTGACCACTTCCGAGTTGACTGTCACCCCCCTCAAACGCCAGTCCAACACCATTGGCAAGCCCACCTCGCGCGCTTCTGCCACCGGTGCTTTCCGTATTGAAGGATATATTATGGACAACACTGTGGTGGAACCCGGCACAGTTACAATCTATGCCGTAATTACTTCACCCTCCAACGTTGTGCTGCACAATGGCACCCTGGAGCAGAAGTTTGATGCCAATGGTGTCCGCACCACCTATACCACGGTTCGCGCCTTTGAGTTTACCGGTGAGACCCGTCCCTTCGACATGAGCTGGAGCAAGGATGACGGCGTAGAACTGGAGTCGGGTGTCTACACCCTGAGACTCTATGCCAACGGCAACCTTATTGGGACAACCGAGTTTAAGTTGAAATAATAAACAACGGCAGGTGAACCGCCGGGGGTAGCCTTTTGTTATGTCCAATCAGGCAAGATACGAAACCTTCCGTCAGACTCACCCCGAGTTTGTATACGAGAATTACCAATACGATGTGCAGTCCGACGGGCTGCACATCGTTTTTCACTTCCGGATAGGCGATAGTATCCGATTTGCACCAACGGCTTTTGTGCCGTCGCGTCCTTTCCTTCACTTTGACCAGCCACGCACGGCCATGGATGCACTGGTATTCAACATCGGCATGATTGAACTTATCAGCTATTGGAAATGCTACTGTCCCCCAAAGGTGACTGTGCAGTGCGGCCACCTTTCAGACAGCCAGATACACTTTTGGAAGAAAGTGTATTACAATGGGCTGGGAGAGTTTTTTTACATAAACGGCATACAGGCCTCGCTTGAGGATTTCATGGATATTGATAGTCGCAAGGACATTACAACCCTAACCCCTTCCATCAGCACTGACCTCAGTTTTGCAGACCGATACATTGTTCCCATAGGCGGCGGCAAGGACTCTGTAGTGACTTTGGAGTTGCTCACCTCGCACTCCCTAACCGGCATCAAACCCATACCCCTTATCATGAACCCCCGGGGCGCAACCATCGGTTGCATACAGGCTTCCGGATATACCATGGATGAGGTGTTGGTCATCCACCGCACCATCCATCCCCTGCTCCTTGAACTCAACAGCCAAGGCTGTCTCAACGGTCACACCCCGTTCAGCGCCATGCTGGCTTTCTACACCCTCCTGTCGTCACAGCTCAGCGGTATAGCCAATGTGGCCCTTTCCAACGAGAGCAGTGCCAACGAGGCCACCGTTGCCGACACACAGGTGAACCACCAGTACTCCAAGAGCGTGGAATTCGAAAACGACTTTCGGGCATATGTAGCTGAAAATCTTTCGCCACAATTCAACTATTTCAGTTTTCTTCGCCCATTGTCAGAGCTACAGATTGCCATGCTCTTTAGCCGCTACGAAAAATACCATCCTGTATTCCGCAGCTGCAACGCCGGCAGCAAACAAGACATCTGGTGCGGAAAGTGTGCCAAATGCCTTTTTGCCTATATCATACTATCACCATTCATTGAGCCCGCGCGTCTCGACACCATATTTGGCAAAAACATGCTCGACGACCCCTCGATGCTCCACTACTTCAACGAGCTAACCGGTCATGCAGAGACAAAGCCTTTTGAGTGTGTAGGTACTATCGACGAGGTGAACACCGCCCTGGCTATGACCCTAAACCGCTGGTATCCCGGTCGTCGTCCCTGCCTGTTACAAGGCTATAATCCCACCACTTCCCCTTCAGTAGACCTCACCGCCCTCCAACCAAACCACAACCTGAGTCCAGAACTCTTCAAATTAATACGGCAACATGTACTGGCAGCAACAACTTGACGGCCTGCTGGCCAATCGCCGTATCCTTATAGCCGGATATGGTCGCGAGGGCAAGAGTACCCACACCCTCTTGCAGCAGTATGTGCCGTCTGCCCAAGTCACCGTGGCCGAGAACGACGAGGCGATATATGCCTGCCTGAAGCAGGCACAAGGAGCCCCATTCGACCTCATCATTAAGTCGCCCGGCATCCCCTCCATGAAACTGGAAGGCCATTGCGACCCTTCATCCATCACCTCCCAGACAGACATCTTCCTGCAGCTCTGCGCCGAACAAACTATTGGCGTAACCGGAACCAAAGGCAAAAGCACCACTTCCGCATTGATTGCCCACATACTTGGCAACGCCATGCAGGGCAAACACCCCGTGGTCATGGCCGGCAACATGGGCATACCTTTATTCGACATACTGCCCCAAATAGACAATAGCACCCTTGTGGTGGCAGAACTGTCATGCCACCAATTGGAAAACATACACCGTGCTCCACATATCGGGATAATACTCAACTTATACCAAGAACACCTTGACCATTACCATGACTACATGGGATACAAAATGGCCAAGATGCAGCTTATGCTGCGCCAGCAGCACGGTGACCATTGCATATACTGTACCGACAGCCAAGACCTCTCCGACCTGGTGGAACAACTGAAACCGGAAATACAATCCACAATCCACCCCTATAGCCTCCATCAGGCCAAACAGTCGCCCCTGTCCACTATCGAATCTCCCCTGCCCGGAGACCACAACCTCAGCAATACCCATGCCGCATTCCTTGCCACTTCACTTCTTGGAATCGATACCGCCACTTTTGCACAGGCCCTGACCACCTTCCATGGCCTGCCCCATCGCCTGGAACCCGTGGGTACATACAATGGCATCACCTTCTACAACGACTCAATCAGCACCATACCCGAAGCAACCATCGCCGCCCTCCGAGCTCTGCCCCACGTCGGCACCCTCATTCTTGGCGGTTACGACCGCGGAATTGACTACTCCCCCCTTGGCAACTACCTCGCCAACCACGACGGCATTGACAACATTGTCTTTGTAGGCAATGCCGGCCGACGCATGAAGGACGAATGGAACGCTTTGCCAGGAAATCCTTTGTCCAGTCGCAACACCATAGTCGAAAACGACTATTCCCGCGTCGTAGACTGGTGCTATGGGCACACGCTCCCCGGTTCGCTATGCCTCCTCTCCCCCGCTGCCGCCAGCTATGACAGTTTCAAAAACTTTGAGCAGCGAGGCGACACCTTCAAACAATTAGTCCAAAATCACTCATGACTCCCATCCAGATACGACAAGACCTACACCAGCACCCTGGCATCTCAGGCGATGAGCACTATGCGCACGACCTCCTCGTGCGAGAGCTCACTCCATGCCACCCCGACACTCTCCATACACACGTAGGAGGCTATGGTGTAGTGGCTATATGGGGTGCCGACCGCTCAATGCCCACCATAGCCCTGCGCGGCGACATCGATGCCCTGCCTACCGGTCACCGCTGTGGACACGACGGCCATACTGCAATCCTGCTGCAAACCGCACGCCTGCTCAGCCAGTCCAAACGCCAACCCGGCCACAATGTCATCCTCATATTCCAACCCGAAGAAGAAACCGGAACCGGGGCTCAGAAAATACTTGATTCCGGCATCCTTCAGCAATACAATATCAAATCCGTCTTCGGATTCCACAACCTTCCGGGATTCCCCCTTGGCACCGTTGTACTCAACCGCCATACCTTTGCGGCCGCCTCGACGGGTATAAAATACCAACTCACAGGACGTACCACCCATGCATCAACACCCGAAAAGGGTATTAACCCCGGCATGGCTGTAGCCGAAATCATACCAGCGTTCCAACGGTTTAACAACGCCAACGAGAACGACCTCGACCACTTCCGCCAAAGCACTCTCATCTGTATAAACCTTGGCCAAGAAGCATTCGGCACCTCTGCCGGCCAAGCCGAAATCATGTTCACCTTACGCGCTTTCACCAACACTGCCATGCAACAACTATTGGCCGAAGCCAACCAAACCGTAATACAGACTGCCAACCGTCATCATCTGGATGTTTCATACACATTGTGCGACCCCTTTCCTGCCACCGAGAACCTCACCGACGCAGTTGACTTTATCGAGCAGCACTGCCAAAGCCACTACCGCCATATCCTCACCCCCTTCCGTTGGTCGGAAGACTTTGCCCACTACCTGCAGGCTTTCCCCGGTGCCATGTTCGGCATAGGGTCGGGAGAGAAACAGCCCGAACTACACCATCCCTCCTACGACTTTCCAGACCAACTCATACAGCCTGCCGCCACAGTGCTGCTGAACCTCATAGAGGCCTTTGAAAGCCAATAGCAACAGCCAGCCAAACCGACATATCAACATAGGAAAAAACATAAAACATACACATACCATGAAAAAGCTACTATTATCGATTACCCTGATTGCCTTGTTCTTCACCAGCGTGGGACAAGAGCTGAGCCAACCCGAGTTCGACGGACAAAGCTGCACCAGCATCATGGTGGGAAAACGCGCCTCGCGCGACGGAAGCGTCATCACCTCGCACACCTGCGACGGGCGCTACCGCACATGGATGCACATGGAACCTGCCGCCGACCACGAGCCTGGCACCGTACACCCCGTGTACAAAGGCACACTGCACACTACCTTCCGGGGCGACACCACAGGCGTGCGCTTGGTGGGTGCCATTCCCGAAGCCGCACACACTTACGCCTATCTCAACACGGCCTACCCTTGTCTCAATGAGCACCAGTTGGCCATAGGCGAGAGTACCTTCGGCGGACCAGACACCCTGCGCAACCCCGCCGGTATGTTTCTCATCGAGGAGCTTGAACGTATTGCCCTGCAACGCTGCACCACTGCACGCGATGCCATTCGCCTCATAGGCAACCTTGTCAAAGTCTACGGATACGCCGACGCAGGCGAATGCATCACCATCGCCGATACGAAAGAAGTATGGCAGATGGAAATCTTAGGCGAAGGCAAAGACAACATAGGTGGCATGTGGGCTGCCCAGCGCATACCCGACGACCACGTGGGCGTTAGCTGTAACATACCCCGCATCGGTCGCCTGCAGCGTGGCAACACCGAGTACTTCATGTGCTCAGACAACATTGAGTCCGTTGCCCGTCGCTACGGCCTGTGGGACGGCAAAGGTGAATTCATCTTCTGGAAAGCCTTCAATGCATCCTACGCCAAAGGCAAAAACTTCCGCGAGCGCGAATTCTTTATCCTCAACGCCCTGGCACCCTCAATGGAACTCAGTATGGACATGGATGAACTGCCATTCTCCGTCCGCCCTGACCAGAATGTCGACGTGCGTAAAGTCATCGACCTGTTGCGTAGCACTTACGAAGGCACCGACCTCGACATGTGCCAAAACATCAAGATGCCTGTCAATCGCAAAGACAAAAATGGCAAACCCTACACCGACACCATCATCAGCCCCATAGCCAACCCCTGGCTCACCTCAGCCATGCAGCAAACCATCAACAACATAGCCCCAGGCACCATCACCTTCCGCCGCACAGTGAGTGTGGCTTGGTGTTCCTACTCATTTGTTGCACAGCTGCGTGACTGGTTGCCCGACTGCGTAGGCGGTGTATGCTGGATGTCGGTCGACAATCCAGGCCAGTCTCCGCGCGTACCCATCTTTTGCGGCAACAGCAAGCTGCCACAGCCCTACAGCATCTGTGGACAAAAGGAATACAATCCCGATGCCATCCTCTGGAAATACCGTCGTGCCAACAAACTTGCCACCGTGGCATGGCAACGCACAAAAGGCTCCATGAATGCTGAACTAAAAAAACTTGAAGACAACGCATTCAACCGCTTGGAAACCATCGAACGCGAGGCCGCTCGCTACGACCGCCTTGGCCGCACCGACGACATGCGCGCCACCCTCAACAACTTCACCCGCGACCAATACGAGAACACCTCCTATGCCTGGAGCCAGCTCGAAGCCAAATACTGGCACATGTTTGGTATGGGTTTCTAAACCCATAAGATAACAATAAAAAGCAACGCATCGACACTGTAAAGATGCGTTGTTTTTTTTTATCCCAACCGAAACCATACCCATCGAAAAACCAACAGGGGAAAAAACAACCATGCACGGCTGATTCCCTGCAGCAGAAAAGCCAACTCAAATTAGAAGTAAAGCACAAAAATAATATCAGTGATAAGCCTCGAGTACTTATCTTCTGTATCTTGTCCCCCTACTGTTGAAAATCAAAACAGAGAAGTGACAAACTTTATCACATATGGCAAAAAGACAATAATGCCCACCACTGCTGCACCGATAGCACATATAAGCACCGCACCCGCAGCAAGATCCTTAATGTCACGCTTACGGTCGTCGCGCTCCGCCTTGACAAAATCCGCCGTGCGCTCAATGGCAGAATTCATAGCCTCAGCCGAAAAAACCATTGCAATGACAATAACCACCGCCATCCACTGGCCAGGGGTGATGCCGAATAGGAAACCGGCAGTCACTGCGGCTGCAGCGGCCACAAGGTGAATGCGTGCATTGTGTTCCTCACGTAGGAGCACCCTTATGCCTGCAAAGGCATAGGAGAAACTCTTGATCCGCTTGCGGAGGGAGAAGGGTTCTTGTTTCATATCTTTACTTTTCTTAAAATTTATAACGGATAAGCCTGTATATTATTGTATGGATACTTAAATGTGGGAACTCTTGGATGCCTTAATGTTACACTCCGTCAATCAGACATTAAGACAATCAGACTATCATTACATGTTATTTTTCTAAACAATTAAAAATAATAAAAAAAAATGTATATTTGCAAAAAAATTCATACCATACATTTAACAATTCTCAACATTAACAACATGAAAACCAAGGCAATTCTATTCTTTTTAATGCTCCTGCCTGCTGAGGTTTCGTTATCTCAGAGCAGGATATGGCAATTGCCTTCCATCCCGGCGGACACCACCATAGTGCGTGAATGGAGGGACGGCAAATATCTTGTTTACAACCGCAACAGCTCAGGACAGACTGTTTCGCTACACGACAACAGCTCGCCGGTGGTACGGACAGCACAAATACCATCATCTGTGACAATAAACGACTTCCGAATTGCCAACGACACTGTGTTTGCCGGAGGCACTGTCCCCGGTGCCATAGGGATTGGCATACTGGCTTGCTTTGACATTAATGACCTGTCGGGTAGTTATGGGCAGTTTTACGTCCTGCCTTTTAATCTAATTGACCTACACAACAGTACATGTACTACATATACAAATCATCCCACCAGATGCAGTGCTACTGGAGTAAAACGCCTTGAGACCTTCCAGGACGGACCGTTGACCCGCGTGGCATACATAGCCGACGACACGATAATGGATGGCGGCGGAAGTGGCGGATGCCACCGCGTGGGATACGGCGAAGCCAGCTTTAACGGAGGGGCATGGACGACCAACAGCTTCCATTACAACAAGGACGCGGTGAACCAATTCTCCGACATTGCGGTGACGGACAACCACGTGGTGGTTGTGTCGAGCGACTGCCTATACCAAAGGCTGGAGCTGGTGGTACACACACGGATGGCCGATTTTGCCTTCCTGTCCCCCACGCCGGGCTGCGACATCTATTACTCTTCTGACCATAAGGTGCTTGGCCGCGTGATGGCCTGCGCCTTGACGGGCGACAGGTTCGCCGTGGCATACCATTACAAGACATCAGCTGGCATAGGGCTTGCCGTGAAGCTGTTCGACATCAGCGCAGGAGTACCCTCGCTGCTGCACAGCATAGAGATACCATTAGGCGCGGCTTTTGAGATGAGAGACATCAGCCATGTCCCTGCCAATAACGAGCTGTGGATGCTGCACGATGCCGCCAGCCCCCTGACGGGTACGGCCGGAAGCTATATCTATAGGATAGACCTGGCCAATGTTTATGCCGGCACCTATAAGGCAAGCTTTATCCCCGGTTACCCGCTGCATTCGTTGGACAACTTATTGGGTCATGGGCTGATTGCGTCCGGCAGGATGACGGGGACACTGTCCGTTTACTCCGAGCAGAACACGTCGGCCGTGAACAGCTGTGCCGCATCGGAATATGTGAAGGGGCAAAAGACTTTCCCGGTAGTGCGGATGTATGGAAGACACCACTGCACCTACATTCCTAATGCTAACACCATTCGGTATCCATTCACAGTATATGAAGAACCGGCAGAGAAGATATGCAGTTTTGAGAAAGGAGGGATTGAACAATGAAAAAGATTATCCTCTCAACCCTTTGGGTTGTGATTATGTGCCAGGCGGCGGCACAAAGCTATGTGCGCATCGATTCATCGATGAGCTATTTTGTCTACCTGGATTACCAGTCATGGCTGAATTCCGGAAAACCTTTGGGAGTAACTTTCAAACCCCTGTCTTTTTGCAATCCGTATTACCACCATCGTGAACGCCAGTTAGACGGCGATATAGCACAATATAACTACACTGAGACCGGTCTCGACATCTATGGCTTGGTCGTAAAACTCATTATAAATGAGGATCCATACAATTTACAACCAAGGACAAGAGGACTTTTTCCGGATGAATATTTGTATCTTTTCGAGGCCACACCCGACACCTTTCAGCAGGTGGGGAAACTGACAATAAACGTGTTTGATTCGGCAGTGTGTGGCAATATGACAGGTGCATGGTCGAACGGGGTGAACTTTGACTGCAACCAAACTTTCGGCCCCCAGGGGGATAGCAACTCGAGGTGTTACTATCGTTTTTATTTTGATAAACCCATACATGTGGAGGATTCTTTTTATGTCGGCATCTCCAACAACATGTACCTTTGGTCCGAGTTAACTGGCAGATGGGTATTAAACGGCAGGCCAGAGGGTGAGGAGCCACCCAGACCCCTTTTTCACCAAATCGGGGTCATGACCACACTTGCAAACTATCAAAACGACAGCGCAGGGGTGGGATGGGGCGAAGAGTGCTCCTTGCCCTACATGAAACAGAAGATACGGTGGGGGGTAGACAGCACATTCTGGTATTACAATTTTCAAGCCGAAGGCAACTTTCACTTCCCCCCGCACCAGTGGGTACCCACACAGGCGCGCGATTTCTGGATGGTGTTCCCGATAATAAAAGTGTACGACACCATCTGGACGGTGGACACTCCGGCCTGCCTGCCCGTCACCGGGTTCAGCCTTATGAGCCGCTTCGGCGACACCATCATGCTGCGCTGGAATGCCGACCTCGACCACAGCGAATACCAGGTGACGTTCTACCCCGAAGGGACTGACCCCGACAGCGGCACCTGGGTCAACTGCACCACCACCCGGATGCGACATGTCGATACCGTACTCAACGGCGCGGTGATGGAGGCCCGCGTGCGCACCGTCTGCCGCGAACTGGACACCCTGCGCTACAGCGAATGGAGCGACCCCGTGCAATGGCAGAGCCGCAATGCAGCCATACCGCCACTGATTGAACAGGGCACCCTTGCCGACGGCGTGTGCCTTATGCCCAACCCAGCCTCCGACAAGGTGGTAATCCTCTCAAACTACCTCGTAAACGCCGTGGAAGTGTTCAACGCCAACGGCACCCCATGTCTCTCGGCAACGCCTCAGGCCTTTGCAACAAGCCTCAACGTGGCCGACTGGCCCAAAGGCATCTACCTCGTCACAGTCCGCACAACGCTCGGCAACGTGACCAAGAAACTGCTCGTCGAATAAGCAACACAGCCAAAGCATCCAAACCAAGGGGGGGCTGCCCTGCTCTGTGAGCGGCAATCCCCCTATTCCGTTTAAAAAAGAGCAACCAACATCCAACAAAAAGCAATAATTGAAATAAAAAACGTATCTTTGCAATTGCTAAACACAAAAACACTGTCATCATGAAAAAGACATTAATCATTGTATCAGTTGCATGTAGCCTTGCACTCACCTCATGCACATTTTTGGACAATCTGGCCAACAACATCTCCAGCATTGCCAACCTGGCCAATTGCGAGTACTCACTGCAAAATGTGTCAAACGTCTCAGTAGCGGGAGTCAACGTGCGCAACATCACCAGTGGACAAATATCTGCAACCGATGTAGTGATGCTGGCCTCAGCCATCACCAGCAAGCGGGTTCCCCTGGCCCTCAACGTAAACATCGGAGTCAAAAACCCCACCGACCGCAGCGCCCTGCTCACCACCATGGACTGGGCCCTGGACATCGCCGCCAAGGAATTTGCCACCGGCTCCACCAACCAAAACTACACCATCACCGCCCAAAAAACCACCACCGTACCCTTAGGCGTCAGCACCGACCTCTACCAAATGTTCTCCTCCTCCGGCATCGAGGCGCTGAAAACCTTTGCCAGCAGCTTTACCAAAGACGGCACCTCCTCGCAAGTGGGTCTGCGCGTGCGTCCCTCTGTCTCCGTAGGCGGGCAAACCATCAAATCGCCCTCCTACATCCAAATCATGAAACCCGCCGCGCAAACCACCACCAATACCACCAACACCACCGGCAACAACAACGGCGGCAAAAAACCCAAGAGTGGCGGCTTCCAAATCGTACGGTAGCCACAAGCTGTAGCAACGCATCTATCACAACAACACATTCAAGCAACCGGTTCAACAAACAACAAAAAACAACAATATGAAAAAGTCAATCAAAGCCCTTATCCTTACAACCCTCATGGTCATGGCCGGCGGCCTCTCCGCCCAAACCCTCATCAACGGCGGCTTCGACGCCATGATGCTGAACATCGACGGCAAAAACAGCCAAGTGCTGCCCGGCTTCCATGCCGGCATCACCACCAACGTGGCCCTCTCGCGCCACATCGGCGTAGCCCCCGGCATCTACTACAGCCGTCACTCGGGCGACCTGTTCGAAAACCAGAAATACACCGAATCCACCGTCAACATCCCCGTCGTGCCCAACGTGCGCCTCTACATCTCCGAACTCTCATACGTCTACATCTTCGCCGGTCCCGAATTCAACATCGGCATCACCGCCAAAAGCAGCATACCCGGCGAAAGCGAGTCGTTCAACTACTACGACGACAAATCCGTCAGCGCAGCCCAAGAAATGCGCCGCTACAACATCAGCGTCATGTTCGGAGCAGGCATCAAGCTCGACTTCATCGACATCACCCTCGGTGCCACCGGCAACATCTTCAACCAGCACCATATCGACAACATAGACCAAAAAGCCTATCGCGTCTTCCTCGGCGCCGGATTTGTATTCTAACCCCAACCCCGGCACAATAATTACCCCGCCGCCGCGTTACATCCATCACAAACGCACACCGCCATGAAACGAACCATCGTCCTCGCACTGCTCCTCGCGCTGACCGCCACCCTCTGTGCCCAGCGGGGCAAAGTGCAAGTCAACCGCCACGGCGAAATCGTGGCAGGCAACCAAGTAATCGCCCACATCGAAAAAGTAGGCTGCAAACTCCTCAGCGCCGACTGCCAATTCTTCATCACCGACGAGAACGACAACCTCCTCATCGCGGTCAACACGCTAAGCTTCCGCGACAACAGCCTCGTCATCCCCAACCAGCCCAACAGCGGCACCGTAAACTACTACGTCTTCGCCTTCAAGGGATTCGAGAGCACCGCCGAAATCGAGATAACCGGCGTGCCAAAAGAAGAAACCATCGCCGAAATCATCACCCGCTGGCGACTCATCAAAGGCAAACGGCTCGACCCCGACGCCGTCAAACTCTTCGTCAGCGCCTACGGCACACGATTTAGCGACAAAGAAATACGGCAATCCCTCAAGGGATATGTCATCAAATAACAAAACTACAAGTAAAAACAACAAAACAATGAAAAGAACAATTCTTATTCTAACCGCCATTGCCGCACTCCTCATTGCCGGCAACTCCAACGCCCAGAACCTCGGAGTCAACCTCGGCTACGCACCGCAAACCACCACAACAACCGTCGGCAGCAACACTACCACCAGCGACATGAACGGCTTCTTCGTCGGCGTGAACTACAACAAGGTCCTCTCCGGCAACATCGGCCTCTCCATCGGAGCCCAGGGCCGCTACAACACAAAGAAAACCTCCAACACCATCCTCTCCGCAACCGAGACCACCACACGCACACAAATCCTCGTCGATGTGCCCCTGCTGCTCAACTTCGCCATCCCCTTTGGCAGCGACGCCCGTCTGGCCATCTTCGCCGGTCCCGTGCTGAGCTACGCGCTTAAAGGCAACACCAACATCTCCGAAAATGTATTTAACACCAGCCAAGATAACGACTGGTACGGCGAAAACTCCAACAACAGCCGCCTCGACCTCATGGGTGCCGCCGGCGTAGCCCTCGAGTTCCAGGCCTTCCGCCTCTATGGTGGCTACCGCCTCGGATTCCTCGACCTCAACAAGAGCGACAATGTCACAGCCAAAACCTCCGGCCTCTTTGTAGGCTTAGGCTACATACTCTAATCCCCGCAGCCCACGGCTGCCCATCCACAACAGGGACACCCCGCCGGTGTCCCTGTTTCTTTTGCCCGCCGCACACCGCCCCTCCGTCCGGCCGCCGCCCCACCTGCACGGCCCCTCGTCCCATCCTGGCCCGATAGTCCCTCGCCAGTTCTTCGACAGTTCCTCGACAATTACTCGACAGAATTGGAACAACTGCAGAACAATTGCAGAGCATGTGTGGGGCAAGGATAGGCCCAGCATCGGGCTGAGAACGGAACAGCAAGCGACGAGCGGCGGGGCAGCATCCGGCCTGCCGCGCCAAGGCGTATAGTCGCCTCTGAACGCACGGGTTGCCACCCTGCCAGCATCCTGTTGCAAACCGTTTTTGAGAAAAAAGTTTGAAAATAAAGATTATTTTTGTATTTTTGTAGATTGATGTTTCGCAATTTATCTATATAACAACTATATAATGAATATCTTATAAAGATGGAAGAAAACCTGTCCCTCAATTTTTTGGAAGAAATCATCGAACAGGGCCTCAACGACGGCACCTACAAATCTATCCTGACGCGCTTCCCGCCAGAACCCAACGGCTACCTGCACATAGGCCATGCCAAGTCGATATGCCTCAACTTTGGCCTGGCCAAGAAGTATGGCGGAAAGACCAACCTGCGTTTCGACGACACCAACCCGGTAAAGGAGGACACCGAGTATGTGGACTCCATCCAGCAGGACATCCGCTGGCTGGGCTTTGAGTGGGCAGGGGTGCACTATGCCAGCGACTATTTCGACCAGCTGTACGAATGGGCGGTGGAACTCATAAAGAAGGGCCTTGCCTACGTGGACGACCAGACACAGGAGGAAATACGCGCCGGCCGCGGCACCGTCACCGAACCCGGAAAGAACAGCCCCTACCGCGACCGCAGCGTGGAGGAGAACCTCGACCTCTTTGAGCGGATGCGCCGCGGCGAGTTTGCCGACGGCGAGAAGGTGCTGCGCGCCAAGATCGACATGGCACACCCCAACATGCAGCTGCGCGACCCCATCATGTACCGCATACTCCATGCCCACCACCACCGCACGGGCGACAAGTGGTGTATCTACCCCATGTACGACTACGCCCACGGGCAGAGCGACTCGATAGAGCATATCACCCACAGCATCTGCACACTGGAGTTCGACATCCACCGGCCACTCTACGACTGGTTCATCGAGCAGCTGGGCATCTTCCCCAGCCACCAGTACGAGTTTGCACGGCTCAACATCAACTACACGGTGATGAGCAAGCGCAAACTGCTGCAGCTGGTCAAGGAGCACTATGTGAGCGGCTGGGACGACCCCCGCATGCCCACCATCTGCGGTTTCCGCCGCCGGGGCTACACACCCGAGAGCATACGCAACTTTTGCGAGGACATCGGGGTGGCCAAGCGCGACAACATCATCGACTATGTGCGCTTGGAGAACAGCCTGCGCGACCACCTCAACAAGGTGGCTCCCCGCCGCATGGCAGTGCTGAACCCCGTAAAACTGGTTATTGACAACTATCCCGAGGGACAAACCGAGATGCTCACCGCCGTCAACAATCCCGAAAACGAGGCCGACGGCACCCGCCAGGTTCCGTTTAGCCGCGAGCTGTATATAGAGCGCGAGGACTTTATGGAGGAGGCACCCAAGAAGTACTTCCGCCTGAGCCTGGGACGCGAGGTGCGGCTGCGCTACGCCTACTTCGTCACGGCACAGAGCGTGGAGAAGGACGCCGAGGGCAACATCACCTGCATACACTGCACCTACGACCCCGCCACCCGCGGCGGAGACGCCCCCGACGGGCGCAAGGTGAAGGGTACCCTGCACTGGGTGAGCGCACAGCATGCCATCGATGCCGAGGTGCGCATGTTCGACCGCCTCTTTGCCACCGAGGCGCCTGACGAGGCACCGGAGGGCAAGACGTTTCTCGACAACCTCAACCCCAACAGCCTGCAGGTGCTGCAGGACTGCAAGCTGGAGCCTGCACTGGCCGACGCACACATGGTGGTGAACGAAAAAGGCATTGAGGAGCCTCAGCGTTTCCAGTTTGAGCGCATGGGCTATTTCTGCACCGACCGCGACAGCACGCCCGGCCATCCTGTGTTCAACCGCTCGTGCTCGCTGAAAGACAGCTGGGCCAAGATTAACGGCTGAGCGTCGCGAATACTTGTAATATTGGAAAAACCTATACTGAATTGAACAAGAGCCTTCCTCTCTACGTGTTTGTGGCATCGGTGTTTTTGATGCTGGTCGGCGGGGCGCTGCCGACCACAGGCATGTTTGTGGACGGCATAACCTATGGCAATGTGGCCGACAACATGGCCACCGGGGTGTGCACCTTTTGGCACCCCTCGCACTCGCCCTCGCTCTATCCCCAGTTTTTCCAGCACCCGCCACTGGCCATGGGACTGCTGGCATGGTGCTACAAGGCGCTGGGGGTTCATGTTTGGGTTACACGCCTTTTTACAATGGTCACCACTTTGCTCACCGCCTGGCTCACCGTTGCGCTTTGGCGGCGTATGGGCTACAGCCGCCGCACAGGCTGGCTGCCTTTACTGCTGTGGGTGCTGGTACCGGCCATGTCGCGCAACGCGCACGACAACATGCTGGAGTGTACCATGGCCGTGTTCACCTTGGCCGCGCTGCTCTGCCTGCTGCATGGCGACTGCCGTCACAGGCTGCTGCGCGACGCAGCGGGTGGTGTGTGCCTCTTCCTGGCCTTTATGTGCAAAGGGTTCACGGGGCTTTACCCGCTGGCGGCACCCTTAGCGGTGTGGGTGGTGGACTGGATTATGGGCGGTCACACCCATCGCGGTCGCGCCCTGTTGACCGCCGTGGCCGATGTGCTGGCCGCCGGTGGCACGCTGGCTGTGTGTTTCGGTCTTACGGGTTTGGTGTTCCCCGCATGGGTGGACTATTTCGACAACTATATGCAGATGCAGTTGCTGCCCGGCCTGACCGATGCCACGGTGAGCAGCCGCTGGACCATAGTGTGGAAGTTTTTGGAGCAGACGGCCATCCTCTGGGCCGTTGCAGCTGTGGCAGTAGGCGCTATGCGCATAGGACGCAGGGAGAGGTTGCCACGCACCGACCTGCGCTGTTTTTGGGTTTGCCTGACAGTGGCCCTTACGGGTGTGCTGCCTATAGCAGTGAGCCTAAAGCAATATGGGTTTTATATCCTCACGGTGTACCCCGTTGTGGCGGTGGGCATCGGTGCGCTGGTTCGGTCAACGGCATTAAGGCTGACGGACAAGGTAAGCGGACGTTGGCCAGCGGCAACAGGGATTGTGGCTACCGTGGCACTGGCCGGAGCGGTGACGCTCAATGCGATGAACTGGGGCAAGCCCGGCCGCGACGCCGACTTGCAGCACGACCTACAGTTGATTGCCACCCAGGTGGACGAAGGCGAACAGGTCTGCATGCCCGCCAACATGCAGGAGGAGTGGGAGCTCTATGCCTACTGCTACCGCGCCAAGCACATCGACCTGCGGCCGGTGGACCTTTCGCGACCCACCGGGGGGCTGTGCCGCCACCTGATAGCCGACCGACGCGAGGCGGTGCCGGAAGCCCTTTACACCGAGTGCCGGCTGCCGACCCGGCAATATAAACTATACGAGTTGAAACAATAAAACATACAGATAAATGAAGATATCGTACAAATGGCTGCGTGAGTACGTCGACACCGACCTCACCCCCAATGAACTCGACGACCTACTAACCTTCAGCGGACTGGAGATTGAGGGCGTGGAGAAGGTTGAAAGCATAAAAGGCGGGCTGGAGCATGTGGTGATAGCGCAGGTGCTTACCTGCGAACCCCACCCCGACAGCGACCACCTGCACCTCACCACCGTGGACGTAGGAAGCGGGACACCGCTCCACATAGTGTGCGGCGCACCCAATGTGGCGGCCGGGCAGAAGGTGGTGTGCGCACAGATTGGCACTAAGATCTACACCTCCGACACGGAGTTCTACGAGATAAAGAAAGGCAAGCTGCGCGGGGCTGTGAGCGAGGGTATGCTGTGTGCCGCCGACGAGTTGCAGCTGGGCTCAGACCATGCCGGCATTATGGTGCTGCCCGACGATGCCCCGGTGGGTATGCCCGCCAAGGAATATTTCCATCTGGAGGAGGACTATACGCTGGAGGTGGCCATTACCGCCAACCGCAGCGATGCCACCAGCCACATCGGTGTCGCCCGCGACGTGGTGGCCGTGCTCAACACCCGCCAGGGTGCCGGAAAGCACATTGAGTGGCCGGCGGTGGCCGACCTTTCGGGCGCCACGGGCAAAGAGGGCATACGCGTAACGGTGGAGGAACCCGAACTGTGTCCCCGCTACACCGGCATTACGCTTGAGAATGTCCATGTGGCCGACTCGCCTGAATGGCTGCAGAACAAGTTGCGCACGGTGGGCATACGCCCTATCAACAATGTGGTGGATGTGACCAATTTCGTACTCATGGAGGTGGGGCAGCCCCTGCACGCCTTCGACGCCGACATGATAACGGGCAACCATGTGGTGGTGCGCACACTGCCGCAGGACACTCCTTTCGTAACCCTCGACGGGGTGGAGCGCAAGCTGGACCGCCGCGACCTGATGATTTGCAACGAGGAGGAAGGCATGTGCATAGCCGGTGTGTTTGGGGGCGAGAAGAGCGGTGTGACGGCCAAGACCACGCGCGTGTTTCTCGAAAGCGCATATTTCAATCCCGTGAGCATACGCAAGACCAGCAAGCGCCACGGGCTTAAGACCGACGCCTCGTTCCGCTACGAGCGTGGCTGCGACCCCAATATAACCCGTTGGGCACTGCAGCGTGCGGTATACCTGATAAAAGAGCTGGCAGGAGCCACCGTGGGTTCGGAGGTGGTGGACATATACCCCAACCCCATTCCGCGGGCACAGGTGACGATAAACTATCAGCGTGTGTTCGGCCTCATAGGGCAGCCCATACCGCTCGAGGCCATTCGCACCGCATTGGTGTCGCTGAACATTGAGATAGTGGCCGAGGATGCTGAGGGAATGACGCTGCTTATACCCACGTGCAAAGTGGATGTCACCCGCGAATGCGACGTGGTGGAGGAGATAATGCGCATATATGGCTACAACAACATCCATGTGGACGAGCGCATAAGCAGCAGCCTCTCGTTCAGCTCCAAGCCCAATCCCATACGGCTGCAGAATGTGGTGAGCGATATGCTTACGTACAACGGTTTCAGCGAGATTATGAACAACTCGCTCACCAAGGCCGAGTATTTTGACAATAACCCCGATTTCGATTCCGCACGCAGTATCCATATACTCAACCCCCTGAGCAAGGAGCTGAATGTAATGCGGCAGTCGCTGCTTTATTGTGGCATGGAGTGCATAGTACGAAACCTCAACTACAAGATACACGACCAGAAGCTGTACGAGTTTGGCCGTACCTACCAGCTCAATCCCGACGCATCAAAGGACGAGGAGCTGCCTGTTACCAAGAAATATATCGAGACCCAGCACCTGGCTCTCTTTATGACCGGCAACATGGAGCCCGAAAACTGGAAGACCCCTGCCACCAAGACCGACTTTTACTTCCTCAAGGCCCAGGTGATGAACATATTGCACCGCATGCGCATCAACGTCACACGACTGCAGTTCCAGCCCACTGCCTGCCACTATTACGACGAGGGTTTGGACATCGTGTTTCGCGACAGCCACAAGACGCTCTGCTCGCTGGGCCGCCTGAACCGCGAGACCCTCAAGCGCATGGACTGCAAGCAAGCGGTGTTCCATGCCGATTTCAACTGGACTCTACTCCTAAAGAGCTACCCCACCAAGGAGGTTCTCTACGCTGAGATACCGAAGTACCCTGAAGTGCGCCGCGACCTGGCACTGATAATTGACAGTTCTGTCACGTTTGCCCAGATAGAGCAGGTGGCATACAGCACCGAGAAGAAACTCTTAAAGCGGGTAAGCCTTTTCGACGTGTATAATGGCAAAGGCATTACGGAGGGCATGAAATCGTATGCCGTGAGCTTTATCCTGCAGGACAAGGACAAGACCCTCACCGACCAGCAGATAGAATCCGTCATGGCCAAGCTGCAAAAGAATCTCGAAAACCAACTCCACGCCAAAGTGCGCCAGTAATTCCCCACCTATGCAGAAAGGCCTCCTATCGTACAGCCCCCGCGTGCTCCTGGCACTGCAGCAAGCCATTGGCGGAAGCAAAGACTTCTTTGAGTGGCTTGTGGAGGCGGGTTATGCAGAGCTGGCCGCTTTCAGCAACTTTTTGCAGGACGACATAGAAGCCGAGCAGTGGCTTGTGCAGCACAACTACCACTGGTTGGGCCTGCTCAGCCATGCCATTGACGGCGACAGCAGGGCACGCCAGTGGGTGCAGCAAAACCTCCACCCTGCCAACCTGATGTTTGCCCTTGCCTGCCGCAACGACGACAAGGCGCTTTCGTGGCTCCGGTTTATGCAGTTGGACATACTGCTGCGACTGGCAGGCCAAGTGTCATCCCTGCGCAACAAGCAAGAATTAGACTCCAGTTACCCATACAAAATGCGATTCTGAAACCATGGAACAAACCCACAACAAACGCCCCTTCCAAAAGCGCAACACCGACAAGCCCGCCCCGCGGGCTAACCGCTATGGCGACAACAACCGCACCTCCCAGCGGAACGACCACAACGAAAAGGGCAACCGTCCGGCTCAGTCACGCCGTAACGGCGACAGCCGCCCCTCAGACGGCAAAAGATTCAACAAACCCCGTCGCCCCTTTGCCCAATCGGACAAAAGCGAGCGTACAGACAAGCCCCGTTTTGCCAAGCCCACGGCTCCACGCAAAGCCAAGACCCCTCCCCCACCTCCCAAAAAGTATGACGGGACCATCCGCCTCAACAAATACATTGCCAACGCGGGCATCTGCTCGCGCCGCGAGGCCGACAAGCTGATAGCCGCGGGCAGCGTGAGCGTAAACGGCAAGGTGGTTACCGAGATGGGGTACCAGGTGCATGAAGGCGACGTAGTGAACTACGGCGGCGAAGTGCTCCGTTCGGAGCGCAAACGCTACTTCCTGCTCAACAAGCCAAAAGGCTACATCACTACCCTCGACGACCCACAGGAGCGCAACACCGTTATGATGCTGATGGACAGTGCATGCCCCGAGCGCATATACCCGGTAGGGCGGTTAGACCGCAATACGACAGGTCTGCTGCTTTTTACCAACGACGGCGACTTGGCAAGGCGTCTTACCCACCCTTCGACAGGGGTATACAAAATCTACCAAGTGGAGGTGGACAAGGCTGTGACCCGCGATGACATGAAGAAACTGCGCGAGGGCATTGAACTGGAAGACGGACCCATACATGTGGACGATATCCAGTATGTGGAAGGGCTGAACGACAAACGTATTGTGGGTGTGGCGCTGCATTCGGGCAAAAACCGTATTGTCCGCCGCATGTTTGAGCATTTGGGTTACAGCATCCATAAGCTCGACCGAGTGGTGTTTGCCGGGCTTACCAAAAAAGACCTGCCACGGGGACGCTACCGTGAACTCAGCGAACAGGAAGTGGGATACCTAAAGATGATCTGATGCCAGGCAAGCTCATACTCTTTCCCGTTCCCATAGGCGATGCCACCGTCGACCAATGCCTGCCGCCCTACAACCGCGAGCTGCTGAACCAGTGCCGCTTCTTCATAGTAGAGGACTGCCGCACTGCACGCCGCAACCTCCGCGCCATGGGCTACACACTGCCGATTGACGACACCGAGATGTATGAACTCAATGAGCACACCTGCCTAACCGAAATAGCCCGGTATCTCGACCCTATTGCCGAGGGACACAACATAGGACTGATGAGCGAGGCGGGACTACCCTGCGTGGCCGACCCGGGAAGTGCTATCACAGAGATGGCTCACAGAAAAGGCATCGAAATAGTACCCCTTGTAGGTCCAAGCAGCATCATGCTGGCTCTTATGGCCTCAGGTTTCAACGGGCAGAGCTTTGCCTTCAACGGCTATCCTCCCATCGACCAAAATAAGTTTGCCCAGCTACTCAAAGTTATAGAGCCACGTATCTACCGCGATAACCAGACGCAGATATTCATCGAAGCCCCTTACCGCAACGACAAGCTTTTGGACTTCCTGGCCAAAAAGGTGCAACCCACCACACGGATATGCGTAGCGTGCGACCTGACACTGCCCAGCCAGTATATACGCACCCGCATGGCACGTCTGTGGCTCAACGACCCCCCGCAGCTCCACAAACGCCCCACCATATTTCTGCTCTATAAATAATGGATAACTATATCACAAACAACAAACAATAATAAACATAAAACAATAAAAAACATGAAACAATTTGATCCCGCAACCGCCATCCAGCGTCTTGACGGACGCGACGCCAACCGCGGAGTGAACCCCGCTATTTGCGACAGTGCAACATTCACCTTTCCGGAGGCACACCTTATGACTGAGACTTTCCATGGCGAAACAGAAGGCTATTTTCTCTACAGCCGCCATTGGAACCCCTCGAACCTGGCCCTCTGCCAGAATCTGGCCGCCATGGAAGGCACTGAGGCAGCTTGGGTGACCGGATCTGGTCTGGCCGCCATCACATGCGCCCTCATCCACGAGGTGAAGTCCGGTGACCACATTGTCAGCTCCATGACCACCTACGGTGGCACTTTTGCCTTTATGGCCAATTACCTCAAAAAATTCAATGTTGAGACAACCTTCGTCAACATGCAGGATCTCGATGCCGTGAAGAAAGCACTGGCCGAACACCCCAACACCAAGGTCGTTTATACCGAGACTATGAACAACCCCCTGCTCCGCATTGCCAACATTCCAGAGCTGAGCAAAATTGCACACGCTTCCGGAGCCAAGCTCATTGTTGACAACACTTTCACCCCCATGATTTTCAGTCCTTGCCGTCTGGGTGCCGACATTACTGTCTACTCTATGACCAAGTATGTGAACGGAACCAACGACTGCGTGGCAGGTGCTATCTGCGGCTCAGCAGAGTATATCAACAGTCTCATTGACGTAAACAATGGTACCTGCATGCTTCTCGGCCCGGTACTCGACCCCATGCGCAGCGCCTCCATAAACAAGAACCTCCACACCCTCCACATCCGCATGAAGAAACACGGTGAGAACGCCATGTATCTGGCCAAACGGTTCAAAGAGGTGGGATTCAAGTACAACTATCCCGGATTGCCTGAGCATCCCGACTACGAACTCTTCAACGAAATGCGTAACGAAGGCTATGGCTACGGTGGTATGATTAGCATTGATATGGGTACCGCCGAGAAAGCCAGCCGTATCATGGAAATCATGCAACGCAAAGGCGTGGGTTATTTGGCTGTAAGCCTGGGCTACTTCAAGACCCTCTTCTCCAACAGCGGCAAGAGCACCAGCAGTGAAGTACCTGAAGAAATTCAGAAAGAGATGGGTATGAGCGAAGGTCTTATCCGCTTCAGTATGGGTCTCGACAACGACATTGAAGCCACATTCCAGCTCATCAAAGAGTCTGTTGACGAGAGCAACCGCTAAGCCTGTATCTCATCAATTTAATTCCCTACGGTGGAGTACGGTCCATACCATACTCCACCGTTTTACATGTTAATGGAATGGTGATCAAGGATAACAAGTGAATCAGGAGACTTTGTTGCAAGTCAAACGACCGATTTGTTTGCCAGAATAGAGACTGCAACAGTATGTGGCTGACATCGGCTTCGTATTCTTACAAATAACGTTAAAGAAAGGGCTGGCATTTTGATTTGTGAATATATTTGTGTATCTTTGCAAATTCGGTTTCTTATGCAGAGAAACTGCAACAAATTGTATAACAAATCAATATTATAAAAAGAAAGCATAGTAATGGCAAACTTTCTATCCAAATTGTTCGGCACCAAGTCCGACCGCGACCTGAAAGAGGTAAAGCCCTACCTCGACGCCACCCTTAAGGTATACCCCCAAATCCAGCAACTCAGCAACGACCAGTTGCGTGCTAAAACCATAGAATTCAAAGAGCGCATACGTAAAGAGGTGGAAGCTGAAGAGAACGAACTCACCACCCTTCGCGGACGAATCGAGGAAGAATACGATATGCCCATCAGCGAGAAAGAGGAAATCTACAAGCGCATTGACAAGCTGGAAAAAGACTCATATGACAAGACTCAGAAAGTTCTCAATGAAATATTGCCGGAAGCGTTCAGTGTAGTGAAAGAGACTGCTCGCCGTTTTGCCGAGAACCCAGAAGTGGTGGTCACAGCCACTGACCACGACCGTGCCCTGGCTGTGAAGTTCGATAGCATCAACATAGTGCCCGGTGACGACGGGCAAGAAAAAGCCGTCTACAAAAACCAGTGGATGGCGGGCGGCAACATGATAACATGGGACATGATACACTACGATGTGCAGCTTATAGGCGGCGTGGTGTTGCACAGCGGCAAAATTGCCGAGATGGCCACTGGCGAGGGCAAGACCCTTGTGGCCACACTCCCCGTTTACCTCAACGCCTTGCCCGGCAAGGGAGTTCATGTCGTAACAGTAAACGACTACCTTGCCAAACGCGACTCGGAATGGATGGGTATGCTCTTTGAGTTTCACGGCCTCAGTGTCGACTGCATTGACAAGCACGAACCCCACAGCGACGAACGAAAAGCCGCCTACAATGCTGATATCACTTACGGTACCAACAACGAGTTTGGTTTCGACTACCTACGCGACAACATGAGCCGTAACCCTGAGGAGTTAGTGCAGCGTGGCCACAACTATGCTATCGTTGACGAGGTTGACTCGGTACTTATTGACGATGCCCGTACCCCCCTCATCATAAGCGGCCCCACAGGCAAGGACGATGAAGACCAAGAGTTTGATCGTTTCAAACCCGTTATCGAGAAACTCTATAACGTCCAGCGCATGCTGGTTACAAAAATACTTGCCGAGGCCAAGAACGGCTTAAGTGCTAACCCTGACCCCAAACCAGAAGAAGAGACTGCTAAGTTACTGCTTCGCGCATACCGCGGCCTTCCCAAAAACAAAGCACTCATTAAGCTTCTGTCAGAAACCGGTGTCAAAGCCGTATTGCAACGCACCGAAAACTTCTACATGCAGGAACAGAACAAATACATGCACATAATCGATGACGACCTCTACTTCACCATCGACGAGAAGCAGCGCAGTGTAGAACTCACCGACAAAGGAATGGACTTTCTCACAGGACTTGGCGAAGATCGCAACTTCTACCAACTGCCCGATATAGGCAGCATGATTGCCGAGTTGGAACACGAAAACCTGTCGCCCGAAGAAAAGGCTGCGAAGAAAGAGAAAATTTACAATGACTTCGCCCTGCAAAGCGACCGTGTCCATACCGTAGACCAGTTGCTCAAAGCCTATACCCTTTTTGAACGCGATATCGACTACATCGTCACCGAAGACCGCCAAGTAAAGATTGTTGACGAGCAGACCGGCCGTATTATGGAAGGCCGCCGCTGGAGCGACGGACTTCACCAAGCGGTTGAAGCCAAAGAGAATGCCAAAGTCGAGGCCGCCACACAGACTTATGCCACTATCACCCTGCAGAACTATTTCCGCATGTACAAAAAACTGGCCGGTATGACCGGTACAGCCGAGACCGAGGCTGGTGAGTTCTGGGATATATACAAACTTGATGTCGTAGTCATTCCAACCAATCGTCCTATCGCCCGTATCGACATGGATGACATGATATACAAAACCAAACGCGAGAAATACAAGGCCGTTATTGATGAGGTGGAGCGACTTATTGGCATTGGCCGACCAGTGCTGGTGGGCACAACCAGTGTCGAGACCTCCGAATTGCTGAGCAAGATGCTCAAGATGAAACATATCGAGCATAGCGTTCTCAACGCTAAACTCCACCAGAAAGAGGCCGAAATAGTAGCACATGCAGGCGAACCTGGCCACGTCACCATAGCCACTAACATGGCTGGTCGTGGTACCGATATCAAACTTAAAGGGGATGTGCGAGAGAAAGGCGGTTTGGCCATTATCGGAACCGAACGACATGAGAGCCGCCGTGTCGACCGCCAGTTACGCGGACGTGCCGGCCGTCAGGGAGACCCCGGCAGCAGCCTTTTCTTTGTATCCCTCGAAGACGACCTTATGCGAATATTCGGATCAGACCGTATCGCT
>Ga0310697_10000510_pt1 | contig 52694 bp, 51 predicted proteins | sample 172DNAGHGlowgp2_FD_203883 | JGI IMG/M metagenome (GOLD analysis project Ga0310697, IMG submission 203883) | Sheep rumen microbial communities from Palmerston North, Manawatu-Wanganui, New Zealand - 1728 DNA GHGlow gp2 (v2) (version 2) | ecosystem: Host-associated > Mammals > Digestive system >...
TGGTGTTAATACAACTTCAATATCTAATCCTTCATCTTTAAAATATCCATTTTCTAAAGATACATACCAAGGAGCATAAAATACTGAATGAGTAACTTCTGATACTGTAATTTTACTATTTTCTTTTTTATCATTAAGCATAAATAATGATACACAAAATATAATTAATACAAAAATTATAATAATTATTTTTTTCAAATAAATCACCTTCAATGTAGTATATTCATTATATTTAAAATTGTTATAATATTTTTTAAATGTTCGCTTTTTAAAAAAAAATATTAATGATATAATCTTAAAAGAGGTGTATTATGACATTAAATGATAAACAATTAGAAGCAGTTAATCATGGTGATGGACCATGTCTTGTTTTAGCAGGAGCAGGTTCAGGAAAAACAAGAGTATTAACTCAAAGAATAATTAAACTAATAGATGATGGTGTAAGTCCTTATAATATACTTGCGATTACATTTACAAATAAAGCAGCTAAAGAAATGAGAAGTAGAATAGAAGTAGAACTTGGTAGTGTTTCTGATTCAATTTTTATTGGAACATTTCACTCTTTTGGACTTAGAATATTAAGAGAAAACTATAGAGATATTGGATATACATCAAATATAACTATTTTAGATATAGATGATGTTAAATCAATTATTAAAAGAATACTTAAAGATAATGGATATGATAGTAAAGATTATGATTTAAAATATATTGTTAATAAAATAAGTTCATGTAAAAATGATGGAGTAAGTCCAAGTGAATTTGGTAAATTATTTTTTAGAGAAGATGATAAAGTAGTAGGAATGGTTTATGAAAAATATTTAAGTATTTTAAAAGAAAATAATTCTGTTGATTTTGATGATTTACTATTAAAACCAGTGGAATTATTTAAAAGAAGAAAAGATATTTTAGAAAAATATCAAGAAAGATTTAAATATATTTTAGTAGATGAATATCAAGATACTAATAGTATTCAATATGAGTTATGTAAATTACTTTCAAAAAAATACAATAATATTTTTGTAGTAGGTGATAGTTCTCAATCAATTTACTCATGGAGAAATGCAGATTATAGGAATATTTTAAACTTTGAAAAAGATTATAAAAATGCAAAAGTTATTTTACTTGAAGAAAATTATAGAAGTACATCTAATATATTAAATGCTGCTAATTCAGTAATTAAAAATAATACTGAAGGAAAAGTATTAAAATTATGGACAAGTGCAGGTGAAGGTGAAAAAGTAGACTACATAAGAGTTGAAAACGAACTTAAAGAAAGTGATTTTGTTGTAAATAAAATCAAAGATTTAGTAAGCTTAGGTTATAAATATAGTGATTTTGCTGTTTTATATAGAACTAATGCTCAAAGTAGAACAGTTGAAGAAACATTTGTTAGAGAAAATATTCCATACAATATAATTGGTAGTTATTATTTTTATGCAAGAAAAGAAATAAAAGATTTAATAGCTTATTTAAATTTAGTTTATAATTCAAATGATTCAGTAAGTTTAGAAAGAGTAATAAATACTCCAAGAAGAGGAATTGGTACTAAAACTATAGAAAATATTAGACTAAAAGCGCAGGCTAATGGAATTAGCATGTTTGAAGCAATTGATAGTGGAAAAGAATTTGAATTTAAAAAATTAATTTTAGAATTACAAGATGATGCAAGAGACTTAAGTTTATCTGAATTAATTGAAGATATTTTAGTTAAAACTGGTATCAGAAGTGAATATGAAAAAGAAGATTCGATTGAAAATGAAAGTAAAATAGACAACTTAAATGAATTTAAAACAGTTGCATTAAATTTTGAAGAAAATGGTATTTATGATCTTGGAACTTTTTTAGAAAATATAATGTTAGTTAGTGATGCCGGTCAATATAAAGATGATACTGATAAAGTTAGTCTTATGACATTACATTCAGCAAAGGGACTTGAATTTAAAGTTGTATTTATTCTTGGAATGGAAGAAGGCGTTTTTCCTCATGTTAGAAGTTTTGAAAGTGCAAGTGAACTTGAAGAAGAAAGAAGACTTTGTTATGTAGGTATAACGCGTGCAATGAACAAATTATATTTATTAAGTGCATGTAATAGAACACTTTATGGTAGTTCTAGTAGTAATGTTGAAAGTAGATTTATAAAAGAAATCGATGAAAATGTAATTAATAAAGTTAATATGGTTAATACTAGAAAAGTTAGTAAGATAAATAATGTAAGTAGTATAAATAACATACCTAATGATTTAGATTTAAAAGAAGGAGATACAGTAAAACATAATATATTTGGTGAAGGAGTAGTACTACAAATTAGTGATAACAAGATGGCAACAATTGCATTTAAGTATGGAATTGGTGTAAAAACAATATTAATTAATGGAAAATTTTTGTCTAAAAAATAGAAAAGTTTAATTTGATATTAAACTTTTTTTTAATTTATGTTATACTCATTTATAGTAGAGGGTGTGTGTGATATGTCATTTTTAGATGATATTAAAACTAGACAAATTCAAAAAAAAGGAAATGCTTTTATAAAAAGTTTACATGGTAAAAGTGATATAGAAGCAAAGCAAATGTATTTAGATAATAAAGATTTTCATAATAATGAAATTGTTTTAAGTTATATATTTTTTAATTTTCCTTCTTTAATTAGTTTACTACCATTAGATTTTCAAAAATCTATGATTAATAGTAATATTTCTATGTTTAAAGAAGGATCAGCTGAAGCAAAAAAGTCACTCGTTAGTGATTGGCTTTCTGATAATAAATTTTTTATGAATATAAAACAAGTTGATTTAGATAATGAAGAATATGAAAACTATATATGTATGTATTTTAATCAAATAGAAGATGTATCTAAGTTATTTATGAATGACTTATATACAGTTATAAGTATCTTATATAAACATGATAAAAGAATGACTGAAAATGTAATTGAAAGTATAAGTGATAAGCTTTCTGAAAGACAATGGGAATTTATTTTAAAAGTAGATCCTATGTTTATTAAGTATGCTAATGAAAACATACAAAATATATATTCAGAAAAAGAAGAATTTAGTAAATACATTAGTGGTAATGCTAAAGATAATTATATAAAAAAACAATTAGAAAAAATTAAAAGTGATAAGAATTTACTAAATACAATGGATACTGATATACAAAGAGAATATATTATATCAAATCCATATATTATTAATAATTTGGATGATGAAAAAATAATTGAATTACTTAAATATGATATAAATTTAATTAAATATTTAAATCAATCTAAACTTAAAAATAATGAAATAATATATAGTATATTAGAAAATGTTGCCAATAAGAATATAAATGATATTATTAATATTTTTATTAATAAAAAACTATTAAATGCTAAAAGTAAACTATATAGATATGACATTAATAGTAATAATTTAAATTATCAATATACTAGAAGATTAATAAGAATAATACAAAGTCTTAAAGTTCAGGATATAGTTTCATTAATGAAAATAGATATTAATTATTCTTTACCTTTTATCATACCTTTATATAATGATAAAGATGATAGAAATTATAAAGAAAGTGAAGCACTAGAAGCAAATTCTAGATGTTTAAATCTATTTAAAGCCTATTATAATGATGAAATATATAATAAATATTATAAAGTTATTAATAAAATATATAATGAATTTATATCTAATATAGAAAAAAATGATTACTTTAAAGATTATAATTCAATATTTGATCTATTTAAATTATTATTTAATAAAAATATAATTGAAAATAATAATTTTGAAAAAATAAGTGTTTTTGTAGGAATATCATTATTGTATAAAGATAAAGAAAATAATAATTCTAAAGATGCATCTATTAAACTTTTAAATGAATTATTAAGTAAAGCATATAAGAAACAAATTAATTTAAATACTTCTATTTATAATATTAATACATTAGAAATATTTGATGATAGATTATCTTTTATAAATAAAGACATAATTTTTAATAATAATATTAATTTATCAACACTATTATATTTAGTTAAATCTAATGATAAAGAAATGTTTAAAAATTATTATGAAATATTATTAGATATTTATGGTGAAAATGTAGATACATTAAATTTTGCTATAGAAAATTTTATATATTATAAAGATATATTAAATGATATAAAAGATAAAGATTTAAATGAAGAAGAAATTAATAATTTAATAAGATTATTGGTTTCTAATAAAAATTATTTAAATATTACAAAAAAAGAAGAACTTATGAGTTATGATTTAACATTATTAAAAAAATTAATAAGTAATTTTACTGAAAATGAAGATGAAATTATTCGTAAAAATTTAGTATGTAATTACTTATTTAATATTCCTTTTGACAATAATGGAAATGGTTTTGATAACTTTGGTACTATTAAAAATTGGTGTGATATTTGTGATAGTGATGTACTAAAAGAAATAGATGAATTTAATAGTTATGAAATTAATTTATTTAATATGATTAAATTAATGTTTTCAGTTAATGATTCAGAACTATTAATATCATATATAGAAAGTATAATGGATGAAAAAATTAATATTGTATCAGTTATAAATATATTTAATAAGCTTGAAAAAAATAAGATGGATATTATTAATAAACAAGTAGTAACAACTAATGATGTTAAAATGTTATATGAAACTGATAAAGATGCTGTATCATTAAATAATGAAGAAGGGGTGGATATATATACTTTCTATAACCAAGATTTTAAAGTTTTAACATCCTTTAGTAATGATGGAATACATTATGATTTTTGCTTTATTTCAGAAATTAGTAAAAATACTTATGGTTATAATAAGCTAAATAGTTTTAATTTTAAGTTATCAACTTTTGAAGATAAAACTATGTTAAAATATATTAAAGATATTAAGGTCGATAAAATGAAACCTGATTATATAATTATAAAAAGTGAAGTTACACCTGAGATTATAAACGTAGCTAGAGATAATAATTTAAAAATATTTAAGGTGATATAATGAATGATAAAATAAAATCAAAAATACTTAAGATGAAAAATGATAATAAAACTATAATTAAATATATTGAAATATTTAAAAATAATGAAAAAGCAAAAGAATTATTTAAGGATAATAGTGAGTTTATAAAAATAAATGAAATTAAAAAAGATATTGATGAATAGTCAATATCTTTTAATATACTATTTCATTGTTAATAAATTTAACATCTAAGAATTTTCTACTAGCTAAATAATCACACATATGAACAAATCTTTGATATTTAGAAACTGGTGGCATTAAGACTTCATTTCCATTATAGTCCTTAGTCCAAGGACCCATATGAGTTTCAACACAAGAACATACAAATGCCAAATCATCTTCACTTAATTTAAGCTTATCTTTATTTTCTTTTAAAAATTCACTAATTAAAATAGGGTGATTAAACAAAGTATATTCACTTTTTACTTTTCCACTTTTAAGTCCATCATGAATAGTTAGCGCAAATATAATCAAATCTTTTTCATGTGGAGTAAAATTGTTAAGTGATGAATCATTAAATAATTCAAATGCTATTCTAACTGCTGCTTTAGTATGCCTTATAAGTCCAGCATTTCCTAAACTAAATTCTGGATGATATTTACCTGTTGAGCTAGCTGGAACTTCATAAAAATAACTTGGTAGTAAATCTAATACAGTTATTAAACTTTCTTTAATATTATTATCTTTTATATAACTTAATTCTTTATTAAAAATTTCATGCATTTTTGGTACCTCTTTTAAAATTATATAACATTTTATTATTTTTTTCTATTATTTATGTTATTATATTTTTATGAAGGAAGAAATTATAAGATTAAGTGAACAATTAAATATTGATGATATTGGTTTTTGTAGTATTAAAAATTTAGTGGTGGACTATAATAAATATAAATTGCAAGAAACTTTAGATTACAAATGCTCTTTTCAAACTGGAGATATTACTGATAAAGATTTAACTAATATTAGATATTCTAAATATAAGAGTGTTATTTGTTGTTTATTTAAATTAAAAAAGGTTAATTATAAAGATAATAATAAAATATACTTTAGTAGTGTAGCTATAGGGATTGATTATCATATAAGATTAAAAAACAAACTTAATAAAATTTGTGAATTATTAAAAAACAATGGTTATCAAAGTGAAATATTTGTAGATAATAATTCTCTTGATGAAAAATTACTTGCTTACAATTGTGGTCTTGGTTTTTTTGGAAAAAATAATTTATTGATAAATAAAAAATTAGGGACTTATTTTAATATAGGGATAATATTAACTGACTTAAAAATAGATGGTAATAAAAGTATAAATTTTAATTGTGGTAATTGTAATTTATGTATAAAAAATTGTCCTACTAAAGCACTTAATGAAAATGGAATTTTAAATCAAAAAAAATGTTTAAGTTATTTAACTCAAAAGAAAAAATTAGAATTGGGTGAAGAAAAAAGTTTTAATAATTGTATATATGGTTGTGATAAATGTATGAATATATGTCCTTATAATAAAAATGTAGAGTATTATGAATATGATGGTATTGATCCAAATGAATTTTTAAATGAAAGTGAAGATGAATTTAAAGAAAAGTATAAAAACTCTGCTGTTTATTGGAGAGGAAAAAAAGTTCTTGATAGAAATATAAATATTTATATAGATAAATAATCAATAATATGATAAAATATAATTGTTAATATGGAGGGTATAGATGATTAAAAAAAATAGTAAAAATGAAATAAAACAAATACCAATTAGAAATTATTTTATTGTATTAGTTGTATCAGTTGTAGTAATAATACTTACTTTATATGCAAGAGCTTTCTATTTTAGTTATCAAGAGAGTAAATCTAAAACTAGTTATTTTTTAGATAAAAAAGTCAATCAAATAACAACTGATGATTTAGATTACAGTTTATCTGAATATAGAGATGCTATACTATATGTAAGTTATACTGGAAATAAATCTATTTATAAAATGGAAAAGAAAATTTATAGTGAACTTGAAAAGAATAATTTGTTAGATATTGCTGTTTATTGGAATGTTTCAAATTTAATGGAAAATAATGACTATATCAACATATTAAAAACTAAATTTAATAAATTATCAAATGATATAAAAGAAGCACCACTTATAATAATTATAAAAGATGGGCAGGCAATTGAAGTATTAAATAGTGAATTGGATAGAATAGATTATAAGGAACTTAGAAAAATGATTAAAAGAAATGAAATTGAATAGATTTCTTTTTTCTTTACAAAAAAAATATTTAATAATTGAGTTTTATATTAAATATGTGATAATATATAAATATAGTAGAAAGGTAAAAAGGTATTTATGAAAGAGTATATTGTACTTACAATTAATTCATCAACTATTAAATATGATTATAGAATAATTAATAGTGAAGAAAAACAATTATTGAATAAGAATACTGCTTCTAATAATACTTTTTATTATACGTTAAATTATTTTAAAAGAAATTATAAAAAAATATGTAAATTATTAGTTAAATATAATGATGGTTATTTAGATACACTAATTATTAGAAAATTAGTTACTTTTAAATATGCATGTTATATAATAAATATTCTAAGAATACAATATTTGAAGTTGGATATACCATCAACTATTTCTCTTTTAGATTATGAAATGTTTTTATCTATTAATAGTATTAAACAAATAGATTGCTATTTTATGCCTGATTTTATTAAAAAACAATTTGAATCTAAAGGAGTTAAAATAAATTTATATAACTACAATAAAGTATCAGAGAGATTTATGTTGCAGCAAGATTCTTTAGATTATGAAACTTTATATTATAGAAAAACATTAGATATTAAAGAATATTATCCTGGATTAATTGATGATATAAAAGAATTTTTAAGAATAAATTATAATCTTAAATCTATAAATATCTATTTGTTTTCTAAAGATCTAATAAATGCAGTTATAGATTTGGTTAAACATGATGAATCGAGAAATATAATTGTATTTTTACATCAAAACTATGATAATAATAATTTTATAACCACTAATTTTGCTTGGTTAAAAGAATTAAATAAAAAATGTAAAGAAGAATATACATGTGAATTTAGAATAATATATTCAGATTCATTTTTGAAAAATAATTTATTTAAACAATTGACTTTTAATAATTTAAAATTAATAACAACCATGTGTATTTATATAAGTATTGTTTCTTTAATAATCATTAAATCATATGATTATATAGAAAATATAAATGTTGCGATATTAAATAGTGAACTTAATAATAGTAGTTATGCTGCAGATGAAAATGTAAATAAAGAACTTATTGAACTTGAAAAGAAAAATGAAGAAATAGAAAATGAAAATAAAAAAATAGATGATGAAGTTAATAAAGAAATAATGGAGTCTACAAAAGAAAATACTATTTCTCAAAGAGAAGCAATGTTAAAAAAATATAGTTTTGAAAAAGTTTTTAGTAATTTAAAGAAAACAAATAATGAAACTGTTGGTTATATTATAATTAATAATACAGATATATCTTATCCAGTTGTTCAACATAGTGATAATAGTTTTTACTTGAAACATGATTTTTTCAAACAAAAGAAAACTGTTGGTTGGATATTTATGGATTATAGAAACAATTCAAAAGAATTTGATGATAATACAATCATATATGGACATTACTCAAGCGGTAGTGGAATTATGTTTGGTTCTTTAAAAAATGTATTAAATTCTAAATGGAGAAAAAATAAAGATAATCTAATTATAAGTTATGATACTGAAAATGTATCTTACAAATTTAAAATATTTGCTGCATATAAAGTCGATTATACTACTGATTATTTAGTAACTAATTTTGAAAATAAAGATTACTTTGATGTATTTGTAAATATGATTAGAGGTAGAAGTAGTTTTAAAACAGATGATGTTGTTGAATATGGAGATAAAATATTAACTTTATCAACTTGTGCCGGTGGAGGTAATAGAAGACTTGTTGTTCATGCTGTACTTTTAAAGGAGAAGGAAAATAATGAAGAAAATTAATTTAGTTTTATTTCTTATGCTATTTTTACCAATTATAATCAATGCACAATGTGATAATGATTCTCTAAATGAAGATAAAGAGCTTGCCAAAAATATAACATATGAATATTATTATAATATTAGTAGTGAAACTTTTAATGTATATTTCTATAATGTTTATAATAATATATATTTGGTATATAATTCAAATGTATATAATCCTAATGATAAGAATGAAGTTCATATAGAAAATGTTAAACAAGGAACCTATATGTCTATTTCAGTTCATAGCAGTGCTACTGACTGCGATCCTTTTATAAATTCTATTAACATTAATTTAGAATATTATAATAACTTTTATAATAATAGTAGATGTGAAAAATATAGAGATAAATTAACTGTTTGTTCAATGGAATTTTTACCATATGAATTAGATTCAATTATGTTTAATAACATAATCAGGAATTATGAAAGTAGTTACACTAATAATACTGAAGAAGTAGAAGAAGTAAAACCAGTAACATTGTATGATACAATTCAAGAGTTTGTAAATGAATGGGGAATACTTATAATTTTAATATTAATAGTATCTTTAGTTACAACTGCTATATATAGAAATAAATTCAGAAAAATTAAACATGGAATTTAATGTACATTTTTAAAAGTGTGTGTTATAATCTATATAGAAAGTAGGTTTGAGCACATGAATAAAATTAAAGTCGTTTTTACTATTGTTTTTATGTTTGTATTTAGTACAAACATTTTTGCTTTGTGTAATGATCAAGAACTTGTTGATTCAGCAGAAAAAATTAAAGTTGAATTTATTGAAGATAGTGATTTTGAAATTATATCAAAAGATGCAAATGGTAATGAAGTAAAAACTAATATAGATAGACAATTTGCATATGTTTTGTCTTTTACGCCTTATAATGAAGATTTGTTAATAGGTGCTGTTGATTCTATAGATAATGAATTGGTTCCTGCAGTATACCATGCACTGTATAAATCACCTGTAATTGGCTCTGGTGTTCATTATGAACCTAAAAAATATGAAATATATATATATTCACAAAAAAAGGATTCTTGCTATGGTGAATTATTAAGAACAATGGAATATACAGTCCCAGAATATAATACTTTTAGTTCTTCAGACTTTTGTAAAGATAATCCAAATATTAGTGAATGTGCAATACAATATGATACTTCTAAATTAACTGAAGAAAGGATAAATGAATTAAAAAGAACAACTGAAATTTCTAATATGACATTTATTGAAAAAGCATTATATAATGTTAAAAGATATTGGTACTTTATATTAATACCAATTTTACTAATTTCAATATATTATGTTGTCAAAATAGTATCATATAGAAAGAAGGCAAGCAGAATATGAAAAAGAAAATATTTATAATTGTAGTATTACTTTTAAGTTTGTATATAAAAGTTAATGCTGATACAACTACTAAAAGATGCAGTAAATATCCAAATGGTGATATTGATATAGTATGGTCTGGTAAGAAGCAAACAGTAGGAACTACAAATATAACTCATTGTACATATTCGGCTACAAAGGATAGCAGTAAAAGGCCACATTATGCAGCAAGCATGGAAGAATGTAATAGAAAAAGATATGAAAATTGTAGTGGTAGTTGTGTTGAAACAAGTAAAGGTAGTAATTGTACAGGAGGTAAATCTTGCTCAAGCTGTGAAAAGGTTGGTAGTCCAGTAGATTGTTCTACTACAACTGTTACAGTAAACAAAAAATCTTCTTCTAGTTCACGTAGCAAATTTTTTAGTAATATGCTTCCAATAACTAAAGTTGCCCGCTTTTTGTTAGAAGATGAAAAATATGGCGGTAATAGTAAAAGTAATAATACTAGTTCATTTTTCGATAATCTTAAATCAAAAAATAATTTAACTGTTAATCAAATTATCACTGAAACTTATGATAGAATTACAAGGTGTGTATTTAATTATGCTTATTATGAAAATGTTTTAAAATTAGATACATGCGGTGTTAAAGGCACTGCAGAAGTAAAAGCTGCTGAATATTTAATTGATAGTGGAAATACAGAATATAATGGAGATGTAGTATATTGTTTACAGCCAGGAGCAAAAGGCCCAGATACTCCACAAAGATATACATTGGTTAATACTTTTGATATTTCTAATTGTAAAGATTCTTTACATTTAAAAAACGGTAAAAATGATGTTAGATGTGGTCTTGCACATATTTTATATCAAACTGTTAATGCTCCAAATGATTCAGGTATGTATACTTCAAATAATAAATATAGTTATGGCTCAATAACTTATGCATTGAGATTATGGATGGCAGAATATGCTGAGAAGTATGGTGCTTCTGATGATGGACTTGGTTCTAAAAATAATTATGGAATTGAATTTGATGAATTAGAGTGGGTACCTGATCCTAGTGATAATAATAATGATTATTATAGAAATACAGCTAAAAAAATAGTTGATAGCATTAAAAACAATAAAAGTTATCCTTTGAATTCATCTGAAACAGGAATTCTTACTTGTAATAGTAGTAATTGTGGTTTAAAAGATGCAATAACATTATTTACAAGTGCTTACAATGCAGCATTTGTTGATACATCAAAATATTTAAATGGTGCAGATTTCAGTGTAGAAGTGCCAGTATTCAAAAATTATCAAACTTCTCGTGATGGTGGTACAATGACAGTTGAAATTCCTGAATCACTAAGAACTAGAAAAGATTTAAAAATTGAATGTACTGAGGAAGAATATAAATACGCAATGGAACATCCTAATGAAAAGCATGTGTGTGATATTCAAATAAGAATATATGATGAAAGTGGAAAAGAAATAACAAAGGATGTTGTTAAAAGTGGATATTGTACAAAAGAAATGTGTAAAGTTGAAACTACAGCAACAAAAACATGTCAAGAAGTTACAGATCCTTATGGAATTAGAAAATTAACAATTAAAATATATGTTCTTAATTGGAATAGAAACAATGGGTATGTAAGATTTTATACTCATACTAATGATCCACAAAACTATCAAAAAATGATAACTTTTGCATTTAATTTAGAAAAATGTGAGGAAGAATTAGGTGTTCCAGAATCTGTTATAGAAACAACTACGCATATAGAATGTCCTTGTGATGAAGATGTAAGATGTAATGATTTAGATACTAAAGCAAATTTACCAAATAAATGTAGTAGTAATTCAGATTATACAACTGGAAACAGTACTGATCCAAATATGAATTGTATATTAAATGCTTGTTATACATTTGATAAAAATAAATATGATAATACACAAAAACTAAATGCTGATCCAAATGTTTGTCATATTTATTGTAGAAATGAAATTGAATTATATCTTCCTACTAAAGCAAGTACTTATGCGGGAATGCAATTTCAATTTGATTTGGCCAAAGTTTTAAAAGATAAAAATATTATTAAAAATACTGTAGCTGATAAACAATCAAGTATTCCAAAATTGAGTGGAATTTTGATTCATAAAAAACAATGTACTTCAGAAATTAATTATTCTGGTTGGAAAGAAGAATATGATAAAAAACTTGCAAATATGGAAAAAGCTTATACTGCAGGAAACAATAATTCATATAACACATTAAAGCAAGAAGTATCACAATGGATATATAAATTACAAAATTGTAATTTATACTCAAAAAATGAAATAGTTGATCCATATGGAGTAAGTAGAAATGCAACTACAAATGGAACATCTAAAGACTATTTAGTTGCTCAAAATATATGTACTAATAGTAAGGATTGTTTTGAACTAAATGTAAGTTATGAAGATAATACTTATGGACAGGAAACTACATTAGGAAAAATATCTGAGAATATAAGCTTAAATAGCCCATCAACATATTATTGTAAAGATACTGCATCTACAAAATGTTATAAATATGAAAAAAATAAAGCAGTGGAAATAAATTCAAATAATTATAATTCAAATTCATTAACAACCATAAATTATAAAGATTGTGAAAATGGAAATTGTTCAAATAAAACAATTAAATTACCTAATAATGATTATGCAACGTTTATAATCAAATCTGAAACTGATTTTTATCAATCTAAAAAATATCAAACTGATGTTTTAAGTGGTGCTGTAACAGAAGGAGATGGAAGCGAGTCAAATAAAGGTCCAATAGCTGATAATTCATATCCAATAAGTAACGGTACAAAAACAGGAAGTTATGATATAAATTATAGATTAACAAATATCAAAGTAAATAATAAAAATGATTACGCTTATTCATGCAAATATGATGTTTATAATACTACAATTTTATATGATTGTAATGTTAATGGTAGTGATGGAAATTATGATTTAAGTAAGTGTAAAAACACTTGTTATGAAGTTAAAGATGGGGTTCCTATAATTAATGATTCATGTATGACATATGAGAAAACTAATAATAAACAATATGGATTTGTATTTAGAAATGTTAATTTAAGTGAGTTGTTCCCAAATGCAATTATAAATGCTGATGGTATTAGTACAAGAAGTGTTCCGGTTAACTGGAGCTTTAAAGCAACTGAAATACAAGAAATACAAAAAACTTCTTCTGATATATTTACTAATAATAAATATTTAGAATATAGATTTGTTTTAACTCCTGATACTATTAAAGATATAAAGAATTATAACAAAGAGCAAAGTTCTAAAGGTGGTTATACAAACTTTACACTATATAACTGTGAAAAGGTTGCAAATGGAAATGTATATGAATTTAGAAATTGTAAAAGTTCTTTCTTGACTAGAGAAATAAAGGGTTATAAAGGAATACAAATAAGTGGAAGCAAGGCAGGTGCTAATTAATGAAAGAATCATTTTGGGCTTATTTTGTAGTGGCATTTGGTGTAGTAATTATAATAGTAATGTTACTTATACAAAGAATATCTACAACACATGAAGAAGATTATTATTTAGCAAAAGAGATTGTAGAATCATCTATGATAGATGCGGTTGACTATGGAACATATCGTACAAGTGGTAAATTAGTTATGTCAGAACAAAAATTTGTTGAAGTTTTTTTAAGAAGATTTGCTGAAACTGTAACTAATAACAAAACATATGAAGTTAGTTTTTATGACATTTATGAGGAACCACCAAAAGTTACTGTAAGAATTAGAGCTAAAGCGGGTGCAACTGAAATTAATTCTGAAACATTTGATTTTAATTTAGATACACAAATGAGTGGTATATTAGAAACAATATATGGCATTAATATGCAACCATAAATATATGGATAATAAGGTTCTTTTTGAACTGATATAAGTAGGAAGCAAAATATTTGCTTCCTTTGTTATGGAGGAAAATGCAATAGAAGTAATTGATAAAATAATATTGAAATAATACTAAGTTTTGTGTTATACTTTATATTAGAATAAAAGGTAGTGGAGGGAAGAATAATGAATGGATTAATGATAGGAGTAAAAAGATTTTTTCAAAATAGAAATACAATTACAATAATTGCGGTAGTTGTATCTTTGTTAATTATATATTTTGCTTATAATGCTAGAATTAAAAGAGCAACTGAGCCACAATCAGTGCCTTATGCAATAGATAATATACAACCTAGAACAAAAGTTACTGCTGAAATGATTGGAACTAGAAAAGTTCCCGGTAGTGTTATTACTGCTAATGTAATAACTAATACAAATAATATTATAAATTATTATGTAAGTAATAAAGTTGAGATACCAAGAGATAGTTTGTTTTATAAAAATACATTGTTGACATGGGATGAATTACCTTCAAGTTTATATGAAAATATTCCAGAAGGAAATACAATTGTATATTTACCTGTTGATATGGATAAAACATATGGAAATTCAATTTTTCAAGGTAATTATATAGATTTATACTATTCTGGACAAGATACTGATGGTAAATATCTAGTTGGAAAATTTATTGAAAGTATTGAAGTTTTGGCCGTAACTGATGCGTCATTTAATAACATATTTGAAAGAACAAATAATTCAGCTGAACCTGCTTATTTGATTTTCTCTGTGCCAGAAGAAATGCATTTACTTTTAAGAAAAGCAATGTATTTAAGTGGTGAAATATTCCCTGTTCCTAGAAATGCAGAATACTCTGAAAATCCAAGGCCTACTAGAGTAAGCAGTGCTTATCTTCAAAACTTAATATTAAATCAAACTATAAATGTTAGTGATGAAGATTTAAGCAATTATAGAACTAATGGAGGTGAAGAGTAATGTTAAAAAGAATTTTTGGAAATAAAGGTGTTGTAACATTACTTGCAATGATTGTTTGTATAGCCATTATCTTCTTTGCATATAAATATAGAGTTGAAAAAGAAATTAATGCTGTTTCAGTGCCATATGCTGTAAGAGATTTACCTGCTAGAAGTGAAATCACTGAAGATATGATTGGTACTGTTAAAGTTGCATCATCAATGATAACAAGTACTGTAATACAAAATAAAAATAATATATTAGGAAAATATGTTAATTATAATACTTTTATTCCTGCTGGAAGCTTGTTTTATGAAGGATCAATAGTAAATTGGGATGATATGCCTGATTCAGCATGGAAAAATATATATACATCTTATACAATATTTTCATTACCTGTTGGTATAACTACAACATATGGTAACTCAATTTTTCCAGGTGAGAAAATAGATTTATATTATAGAACATATGATAATAATAAATTAGTTCTTGGTAAGTTAATTGAAGGTATTGAAGTTTTAGCAGTTAAAGACAGCAACGGCAAACATATTTTTAAAAAAAGCGCTGAACAACAAAATGCTGCTGCATTAATATTCTCTGTACCTGAAGATATGCATTTATTACTAAGAAAGGCTATTATGGTTTCTGGAACAGATAGTTTAATACCAGTTCCTAGAAATGCAAATTATAATCCAGATACAACAATTAGTAGTCAATATTTACTAAGATTAATTAATTCACAATGTAGAGATGTACCTGAAGATAATATAAAATAAAAGAATAGAAAGGATTTAATAATGGATGATGCAATTTTTTCACAAATTGATTTTGGACCTTTAGTTCCACTTTTAAATGATGATGATATAACAGATATATCATACTCAAATGGTGGCCAATTATGGATTAAAACGCTTACTCAAGGTGTAAAACCATATCATTTAGAAGGAGTTAATAATGAAATGATGGAAAAACTAGCATTTCAATGTTCAAATGTCATGGGAAAAACATTTAATATGGCCCATCCTTTATTAGATGCTGAAAGCGCTGAGTTGCGTCTTAACTTTGTGCATGAATCAATAGCTACAAATGGAATAGCAGTTTTGATAAGAAAGACGCCTGCTAAAATAAGACTTAACAAGGAAAAATTAATATCAGAAGATTATGTATCAACTACACTTCATGACTTTTTAATAACTTGCGTTACTGGACACTGCAATATTCTTGTCAGTGGAGAAACTGGATCAGGTAAAACAGAACTAATTAAGTATTTAGCAAGTCATATAAAAGAAGATGAAAAAATAATAACAATAGAAGATACATTAGAACTTCATTTGGATAAAATTTATCCAACAAGAGATATAATAGCAATGAAAACAAATAACATTGCGTCTTATTCAGATGTATTAGTTGCATGTATGCGTCAAAATCCTAGATGGATTTTATTATCAGAAGTACGTTCTGCTGAAGCTGTTATGGCTGTTCGTAATTCTATTTCTTCTGGACATAACATTTTATCAACAATACACTCAGATAAAGCATCAAGTATACCAATGCGTTTGTACTCACTTTTAGAAACTAGTCAAGACATTGATCAGTTTGTAAAGGGAATGCATAGATATATACAACTTGGTATACATGTAAAAGGTTTTTTCTCCAAAAAATATAATAGATTTCAAAGAGAAATAACTCAAGTTGTTGAGTTTTACGTAGATGATGATGAAAATTCTGCTAAAGTAAATATTTTATATTCAAGAGATTTAATGGGAAATGAAACATATAACAATCCAACATCTCATCTAATTGATTATTTAGCAAGTCAAGGTGTACAAATGAGAGAAGATCCATTTATACCAAAAGATAGTGTAATAAATGAGGGAAAAAAAGATTTAGAAATTATGGAATTCTAAGGAGGTAAATTATGTATATTGAAATATTAGTAGTTGCATTAATATTAATATTTGTATTTTTATACAGAAAAAATAGTGGAAATAAATCTTATAAGTTCCTTGCTCGAACATTTGGAGGCGCTTATGAAAAATATGCACCTTATTCATTTAAGGTTGTTCGTGAAAAAGCAAAGGAATTAGGTCAAGAATATACTCCTAGACAATATGCAATACAGGTTATTGTATTTGGTGCTGGTGCAGCTTTTATTTCTTATTTATACTTTTATAGTATAATTTGGAGTATTGTATATGCTGTTTGTGCAATCGCAGTAATTCCATATTTAACATACATGAGATGTAAAAAAGCATATAGTGAATATATTTTTGAACAAATTCAAGTATATACTACAAATGTAATCATGGAATTTAATACTACACAATCATTTGTTAAAGCACTTGAAGGAGTTAGAGATTCTGGTGTTCTTGAAGATCCACTTTTAAGTGATGTTAATGAAATGATAAGAATGTCATATGAAAATGGAACAATAGATGAAGCAATAAGATTTATGAATGAAAAGTATGATTATTATGTTGTAAAGAATATGCATCAATTATTTTTACAAATAACTAAGGAAGGTTCAAAAGACTCTGGAGAAGCTCTTGAAGGAATGCTTCAAGATATAGATATGCTTGTTGAAAGTGTGTATAGAGATAGAATAGATAGGACATCATTTTATAAACAATTTTGTACATTTGGTATAGCACTTTACTTACTAGTTCTAATGGTTCAATTACTATTAGGTGAAACTAGTTATCTTGCATTACTTGATGAATGGTATGTATTAGTATTACTTCATGGTGTAATATTAATAAATACATATTTCTTACTTGGCGGTATTAAATATTACCATGAGGATGTAGGTGCTGAATAATGGAAATATTAGTTGTTGGAATTATATTAATTTTATTATTTAATTATATTGGATTATTTAGTTTTAATAAATTTGTTGGAGATAATAAAGTAGCCTTTGAAAAATTAAAAGAAGATGATTATGATTTTCTTGTAATATCAAGATATGGTGAAAAGGCAAATCCAAATGAAAGATTTCAAAAAAGAATTAAAACTGCAGTTATTACATTATTAGTAGCATTTTTAGTAGCAGTTACTAGCGTTAAAAGTTTAAATTTTGCTATTAAACTAGTTATTGTGTTTGTAATAACATATCTTATGTATAAAGACGATTATAACAAAGTAAAAAGATATTATAAAGTTCATTTACATGATATTAATTTAAAACTTCCATATTATTTAAAAAGCTTAGAAATCTTAATACAACATTATACAGTACCAGTAGCAATTACTAGAAGTTTAGAAACAGCACCTGAAATGTTTAAACCAGGACTTAGAGATTTAATAGCTGCTATTGATGCTGGAGACTCAAGTATTGAGCCATATATGGCATTTGCAAGACGTTATCCAGTTAGAGATTCAATGAGAATGATGAGACTTTTATATAGACTAGGGTTAGGTAGTCAAGAAAGAAAACAAGATCAATTAATTACTTTTTCAAGAACAATATCAAGTTTACAAAATAAATCAAGAGAAACTAAGTATAAAGAAAGACTTGAAAAAATGGAAAAGAAAACAATGACAATGTTAGTAGCAACTGGAGCAGGCGTTATGATTATTCTTGTTCTTTCTATACTTCAAATGTTTGTAGTAATGTAAAAAGCACTGAAAATGTGTAAAATTAGTTGATTTAGTAAATAATAATATTGTATAATTTAGATAGAAAATAAAGGAGGATTTTATTAATGAAAGAAGCGAGTGGAGAATTAAATATGACTGTTATAACAATTGTAGCCATTGCTGCAGTTGGAGCGTTATTTTATGTATTTGTTTGGCCAACAATTCAAAGATCTATAGTTTCTCAAACATGTAAAACATATGGTACAGATTGGACTGCAGTTAAAGCGTCTAATAGTACAATTGATACTGGTTCAAATGCTAAAGTAGGAGATTGGATGTGTTGTCCTGCTGGTAAAACAACAGTATCTGCTGGATGTGTTAAAGCTGATTAATAAATAATAAAATGCTATAAATGTCTAGAATGGCATTTATAGTTTTTTTTAAATAATAAGAATAGGAAGTGAAATATGAGAGAATCAATTGGAAGCACTTGGTTAACGGGTATTATTATTACTTTTATAGCAATTTTTTCGGGTTTTTTAGCTTATTCAATTAGTTATACAAAGGCGTTTAGAGTCAAAAATCAAATAATCAATATTATAGAACAAAAAGAAGGCTTTTCAGAATTTAAATCATCTAATAGTAATGTTGTTATAAGAAATGCTAGTGAAGCTGATTTAAAAGCTGATAGTAGTGCAGAGGGTGAAATATTTAAATATGTAAAAGCACTAGGATATAATTATACTATGTTTGATAATGGTTCTAATCCTTGTAAAGAAGGAAAACTTAAAGACGGTGGCTATTGTTTGGTAAAGTATTGTTATAAAAATGGTGATACTGTAAAAACACATTATAAAGTAACCACATATATTTCTCTATCAATTCCTGTTATCAATGTGGGAATTAATATACCTATTTCTGGTGAAACAAAATCAATTTATTATGATAACAGTAATTATAAATGTGATGTAGAATAGGAGAAAAGATTATGAATGTAATGATTTATAATAAATATAAAGATTTAATGTTAGGATTAAATATTGATGTTATGAAATCAATGGAGGGTGTATTTAATGTTGATGAAATAATAGATACTTTCTCTAATTTTTACTATGATAAAATGATTTTAGATATTACATCAATTAGAGACTATCAAAATTTTGATAATTTACAAAAATTAGCAATGAATATCAACATGGAAAATGTAATATTATTGCTTGATAATAATCCTGAAAGTGAAACTGAATCTTATATTTCAAAATTAATTTCACTTGGTATTTATAATTTTACAAGAAGTGCCGATGGTATAAAATATTTATTAGTTCATTCACGTACATATAGGGATGTTGCTAATTTACATAACATACAAGAATTTGATTCAAATAATAATCTAAATAATGTAAATGATAATAAAGATGTTGATCTTAATGATACTAAAAAATTTGTTAGTGACAATAAAGAAATGAATATGTTAGAATTGAATGAGCAAAATAATGTATTAAATGCTAAAAATAAAATTATAGGATTTAAGAATGCTACTAATCATGCTGGTGCAACTTCATTAATATATATGCTTAAAAAGACATTAGCAGCTCATAAAAAAGTTGCCTGCATAGAAGTAAATAAAGTTGACTTTTTATTCTTTAATGATAATGAACTTATTAGTACTACTACTGTTGATTTACCTAAAGAAATAATGAAAAAGTTAAATTATGATTATATTTTTGTTGATTTAAATGATTATGATGATTTATCTATTTGTAATGAAGTTTATTATTTAATAGAACCATCAACTATTATGATAAATAAAATGATAAAGAAAAATAAAAATATTCTAGAAGATTTAAGAAAAGAAAAGATATTATTAAACAAATGTGTTTTAAGTAATAATGATATAGCAATTTTTGAATATGAAACAAAATTAAAAGTATTATATTCAATACCACCTTGTGATGATAGACAAAATAAAATAAGTGAAATTGAAAAATTTGTTAATAAAATGAATATGTAAGTTTAATTATATTGACAAAAATATTAAAATTATATAAAATTAAATTGTAAGGAGTGATATAAAATGGATTTATGTTCTGAAGCAAAAGAATTATTAAATATTATACATTATGTATATTTAGGTATAATTATTGTTGTACCAATTATATTAATTTTTGTTGGTATGTTTGATATGGCAAAAGCAGTTACTGAAAAGAAAGATGATGATATTAAGAAAGCACAACAATCATTAATTAAAAAGGCAATTGCTGCTGCATTAGTATTCTTAATTCCATACCTAGTTGGTTTAGTTATGCATATGGTTTCAACTGATGAATATAAACAATGTTGGAATATAATTCGTGGTGGTATTAAAACAGTTGGTGACTAATTTGAAGCAAATTGCTTCTTTTTGTTTGTCTTGAAAAAAAAGTATTATAATGCTATAATGTTTTTGAGGAAAAGTGTATGAAAAGGATTAAAGATATTAATTTAAAAAAAATTATTAGAAATATAAAAAAATATGCATCTACAAATATATTATTTTTGTCTTATGTAATAATATCTTTAATTATTAGCTTTGCAATGAGGCTAGCTACAGTTACAACACCAATATATTTTAAATCTTTTTTAGGAGATTTAATGATTGTTTTGATAATTGGTTCATTTGGATATTTTTTAAAACCAAAAAGTCAATTTAAATATTTTTTTTCTTGTTTAATCTTTTTTACAATCTTAACTATTGGAAATACAATTTATTATAGATTTTATCAATCATTTTTATCTGTTAATCTAATTGCAACTGCAAGTATGGTTAGTCAAGTTGATGATGCAGTATTTGAAAAAATAAATATTTATCAATTTCTTTATATTATTGGTGATATTATATTTATTTTAATACATAGAAAATTGAGTAAAACAAAGTATTATTTTGATGTTGAAAAAACTGAGAATGGTAGAAAAATGTTTGTATCTTTAGTAATTGTAGCATTTGGAATTTTTGTATTATTAGCATCAACAATAACTGGTACAGATACTAGTAGACTCCAAAAGCAGTGGAATAGGGAATACATAGTACAAAAATATGGATTATATATGTATCAAGTAAATGATTTAATACAAAGCATTCAACCACATATTAATACATTGTTTGGATATGATGAGTCTGCTATGAAATTTAGAAATTATTATGCATGTAAATGGGAAAATGAATCTAAAAGTAATAAATATACAAATTATTTTAAAGGAAAAAATGTTATATTTATTCATGCCGAAAGTATGCAAAACTTTTTAATAAATTTAAAAATAAATGGACAATATGTAACTCCAAATTTAAATAAACTAGCATCAACAGGAATTTATTTTGATAGATTTTATCCACAAATTAGTATTGGAACATCATCTGATTCAGAATTTACTTTAAATACTGGATTAATGCCATCATCAAGTGGTACAGTTTTTGTAAACTACTATAATAGAAAATATTATGCATTACCCCAATACTTTAATAATCTAGGTTACTATACTTTTAGTGCACATGCAAATAATGCTGATTATTGGAATAGAAAGACAATGTATGGAACACTTGGATATCAAGATTTTTATGCTAAAGATACATATATTGTACCTACAAATACAGATGATATGGATTGGGTAGGTCTTGGGCTTTCTGATAAATCTTTCTTTAAACAATTAACAGAAAAATTAAAGGATATAAAAGCAAATAAATCACCATTTTATGGTACTGTGATCACACTTTCAAATCATTCACCATTTAATGACTTAAAAAAATATGATGAATTTGATGTTACAATGTCATATACATATATTGATGAAAATGGAGTTAAACAAAGTGGTGTAGCGCCTTATTTAGAAAATACTGCGATGGGAAATTATATAAGAAGTGCTCATTATGCTGATGCCGCTTTAGGTGAATTTATAGAAGAATTAAAAGAAAATGGTATTTTAGAAAATGCAATAATATTATTATATGGAGATCATGAAGCTAGACTTGCTAAAAGAGAATTTATAAGACTTTATAATTATGATCCTTTAGAGCAAGCAATTAAAGATGAAGATGATCCAACATATTTAAGTATGGATAATTATAATTATGATTTGCTTAAAAATACTCCATTTATTATATGGTCAGATGAAGAGAAATTTAATAAAAAAATTAGTTCTACTTTTGGAATGTATGATGTGCTTCCTACTGTTGCTAATATGTTTGGATTTAAAGAAAAGTATGCTTTAGGACATGATATATTTAGTAAAAATGAAAAAATTGTAGTATTTCCAAATGGAAATGTTCTTACAGATAAAGTGTACTACAGCAACCTTAATGATGATTATGTAACACTTTCAAATACACCAATTGATAGTGATTATATAGAAAGAATTAAAGAATATGCTAATGAGATATTAGAAGTTTCTAATGGAATCGTAGTTCATGATTTAATATTAAATGAAGAATCTAAAATAGGAGAATGTCAAAATGAAAAAGAAAACTAGTATTAAAATTATGTTATGTTTTATCTTGATTGGAATAATATTATTTGGTTTTTTAGGATATAAAGCTTATAATGATTTCTTTAAAAAAGATAAAGTTCATAAACAGATTGATTCAATTGATTTTTATGGTTATACATTAAGTGAAAATGACACTGATATATATAAAAGCAATTTTAAGGAGCTTACAAAGGTTTTAAATGAAAAACCTATAAATTATCAAGATTATGCTAAATCAATCGCTAAACTATTTATAATTGACTTATTTACGCTTGATAATAAAATGGGAAGTACTGATATTGGTGGTCTTCAATTTATTCATAAAGATTTAAAGGAAAATTTTAAAGAGAATGAGGGGGCTTCATTATATAAGTTTATAGAAAATAATATAAATGGTGATAGAACTCAAAAATTACCTAAAGTAAAAGAAGTTACAGTTGAAAATATAACTGAAACAACTTATAAATATAAAGATGTAGAATATGAAGGATATTTAGTTAATGTAAAATGGACTTATGAAAATGATTTGGGTTACCAAACATCTATGAAACTAACTATAATAAAAGATAAAGATATTCTTTATATTGTTAAGGGTGAGTAAACTAAATAAAAAAGTGGATTAAATTCCACTTTTAATTTTGTGTATTTTCTGTATTAGAAATAACTTGTTTTTTAACATTAATAGTTAATGTATGTACTAACTCTAATATTGTGTCTGCATGTTCTTTTTGACTATAAAATTTATATTCAGAAAAGCTATTTAGATTTACTTCTTGTTTTGTGTCAATATCGATGAACTTAAGTGTAAGACCATTTGAATTTGCATAATTTTTAATTTGATCTACAGAATATTTAGATACATTTTTAAGTACTGGCATTTTAGATTCACTATAACTTCCATTTCCAATTATAGTTTCTTTATATAAATTGTTTAAATCAAATGAAGTTTTTTTGATTAGCGTTCCTTTGGATTTACCTAAATTAATATTTATTTCTTTCTTTATATCACTAATACTTCCTTTGTATGGTATTGTAACAGCAGGATAACTTTTTGATGAAGGATCATATATATATTTCCATCCATTCCATCCATTTAGTTGCATTCTTTGTATATTTACTAAATTAGCACTATCACTTATAACAATTGATTTAGCCAAGTTATAAAGTGATAATAAATCTTTAGTGGTAATATTTGTTTGAAAATTTGATTTAATTTTAGTAAGTACATCTATTACTTGATTAGGATCTTTTATTTTAATACCAGCATTTACAATTCCTAGGATAACTTTCATTTCATTTTTACCTCTAGTGTAATCATTTCTGCTTCCTTCTGTGTAAGTAGGGCAGTATTTACTCATATTTTTTCCACCCTTACTGCCATCACCAGGTTTATGTCTATTTCTTGCAAGTGCAAGTGCTTGTTCTCCATTTAAGTGTTGATGACCTTTTTCAACATAAACTGTTCCGCTTCCCCAATGCCTTGAACTACTTTGTTCACAAAGAGAATAGGGAACATCTACATCAATTCCACCGACAGCATCAACTAATTTTACAACTCCCTTAAAATTAATTTTCGCATAGTAATCAATATCTACATCAAAGATATTTTCAATTGTTTTGACAGCACAACTTGATGAACTTCCCCAAGTAGTAGTATTAATTCTTCTATAGCTTCCATTTGAACATGCAGTTTTTAAATACATATCTCTTGGTACTGATGTAATAGTAGCTCTTAATGTTTTGGGATTAAATGTAACTAGTAATAATACATCTCCATTATATCCTGATGTTACACCATCTTTAGATGAATCAACGCCTATTAAAAGCATTGTAAATGGTTTTGTTAATGTAGCAGTTTCACTTTTAATATCTTCTTCATTTGATTCATATATTTTAGAGGTTTCATAAAGAACTTTAGTTTCTTCTTCAATATCTTCATATCCCTCTAAAGAATAAAACATATCAACATAATTTCTACTGAAAAATGCTGCGTCTATTTCTTTATTTTTTAAAGCATATAGTAGTTCCATTGTAGAATCATATTTTTTAATTTCATTGTTTTCTTCTAATTTTAAATCTTTAATAACTTCATTTGGAAGAATATTTCCTTCAATGTCATTTGTATCATTTACAATACCTATTTTTTTATCTTTTAAACTTTTATAATCCTTATATGTTTTGTCATATGTAACAAGTGAAGTAAAGTATTCATTTTCATTTTCACTATAAGCATCTATTGATTTATAAATTTTAGTTAAGTAATAATATCCTGCACCTTCAATTCCAATTATCAATATCGCAAATATAGCTGCGATAATAAAACCAGCTAGTCTTTTTTTCTTAATACTTCTTAAAAGAATATAAGTTATAAATATTAACAAATAAAGTAATATTAAAATACCATAGTATCTATAAAATGTTTCAACACCTTTATATAAATATAAACTATAACTAAAGAATCCAAAACTTATTATTTGTATTATTAAAAGTAATATTGTAATAATTGCCTTTATTAATTTTTTTGACTTCATATTTAACACTTCTTTCTAATATTAATTTTTCTTTTTAGTTTCTTTTTTATTATTTTGTTTTTCTTTAATTTCTTCTAATTTTTTTTCTTTATGCCTTCTATATTCTTCTTTTTTCTTTTCAAGTAATGCTTTTCTTTTTTTATTTGTATGTATCTTATTTATTAGTATACCTATTAATACTAAAAATATAATTATTGTTTCAACTATTAATAAAGACATTAATTTTTCATATTTTGCTATTTTTTGTTTATATGGTTTTACAAAATCATCAGTATATTTAATTAATGTTTTATTTATACTATCATATATATAATAATAATCATTTCCAGAATCTAAATCTTTTCCATGTATTATTGAATAAGCACTATTAATCATGTTTAATGATTCAAAAATTATATTATCAATATTTGTTGTTGATAAGAAATAATTATCAAGTGTTTTATCCATTTTAAGAGGGTATAGCTTTATTTGATCTAATGTAGCTTCAATATATTCTTTATATGTATTTTCTTTTTCATCATATATAAATAGTTTTGTTTCTCCTTCACTATTTTTAAGACCAATTAATGTAAAATTACTTATTTCATTATAAAATCCCGGTACGTTTTGTTCATTAATTATTACAGTCTTCTTTTCATAGTTTTCAGGTCTTTCTAAGTTTGATTCTCTTTTTACTACTACATATTTTTCATTATCAATTGTTATCTCTATTGGATTAGGATCAGTTACATTAACTATAATAGTATATTTTTTAACACTACCATTTTCAGCTGTAACACTTACTATAAATTTATTTTCTCCTTCAGATACGTTAAATGTACCTGTACCAGTTAAATCAGATTTAGAATCAGCAAGTTTTGCATTAATTTTAACGCTTGTTGTATTAGCTCCTGCATTTACTTTATATTCTGTAATATCACTTTTAAAAGTAGGTGATAATGTTAGTCCTTCTACTGAAAGGGATGACAAATTATTGTTTTTTGACAATGATGCTTTATATTCAGATTGAGTAATGTTTTTAATAGATTTAGAACCTTTTGATATAGATAAATTTTTTTCTGACCAAGTAAGAGCGTTAACATTTTTAACACTAACTGAAGAAGTACCAGTAGCAATTGCTTTTAATTTATATGTATATGTTTTTGATTTTATTTTTCCATCTCCGGCATCAGCAACAGTAGAGTCACCAGATGTTAATTTGAACTTACTTGAATTATAATCAAGTGACCATTTCCAACTTCCAAGAAGTTCACTTGATGATATTTTAACTGTTATAGTTACCGTATCTCCAACAAGAACTGTACTTTTATTTGATGAGACACTTATTGTGGCAGATGCTGCATATAATTTATCTAAATTAGTAAACAATATTAAAATACTAAATATTGAACTTATAAATAATTTTAAATACTTTTTCATTTTATCCTCCTACAACTTTTTAGCACCTTTTATATGCTTTTGAATTTGTAATAAATCAAGAATTGTTACATCTTTATCACCAGATGTGTCTCCTGCAAGTAAAGATGCCCCAGTTAATTTTTTAGCTCCCTTAATATGTTTTTGAACTTGTAATAAATCAAGTATACTTATTTGGCCATCACCAGATGTATCTCCTTTAACAGATAATATATAAGACTTTATTTCTTCATTAGCAGTTACTTCTAATTTATAATTTGTTGTGATAATGTCTGTATCTTTAATTTCACTTCCATCTTCCTTAGTAATAATTACTTTTGTGGCACCTTCACTTATTAAAGTATTTTTTATATAGCTTGCAAGTGTTCCATTATTTAATTTTGTTATGAAATTATCTGTTTTTGTAAATCCAGAATTTGATACAATATCATCAACTGATAATTTAATATCTATTTTTTTTACAGTAATAATATATTTTTTTTCTTCCAATACTTCACTTGTTACAGTTACTGTAATGTCTGTTTCATTTTCTTTAAGTTCATATTCACCTGTTCCTGTAACTGTAGCTTTAGAAGAGGTACTTGCAGCACTTACATTTATTTTATCAAGTTCAAGTGGTACAAAAACTTCATATTCGAGTATATCTTCATCAAATTTAGGAGATAATTCATAATTGTCAACTATTAATTTTGATAAATCATTATTTGTATCTCCGCTTTTTGGTAGAGAAGTATATTCAGGCATATTATTGTAAATAGGAATTTCAAATATAAATGTTTGATCTAATACTTTAGATTTTTTATATGAATTATATGTTTGATTTCCTTCCGTAGCAGGAGCTTGAATATTTGTCATGTATTGATGAGTATATTTTGAAAATTTAGAATTAGGTCCAACATTAAATTTTTGGTAATATAATGTTCCTTGTCCTTTTGTTACGTACCCATTCGCTAAAAAAGAACTACCTTCTGTAATTGCAGTTTCAATGTTATCCCATTTATTTCCATCTCTACTAATTAATTTAGCTGCATATGCAAGTCCTCTAGTAATTGCTGAATATTTAACTCCATCGATTGTTACTTCATATGCACCAATGTTGAAAAAATTATAATATCCACTATACTTTTTACCTTTCCATGTGAATTCTTTTCCATTTGTAGAATCACTTCCATTAGCTCCTACCTCAAGTCTTATTCTACTTGCGATATGAACTGGACTTATTTTTAAAGTCTTTCCAGCATTAAATATAGGAATAGTGTATTTATCATCGCCTAAAGTACCTGTTCCAAATATTGATTTAACTAATATTGGATAATTTTCTTCTAAAGTTTCTTCATAATCAAGTTTTTCAAACATAAATATTCTTTCTTCTGAAAGCCAGTTTCTAGGATCCATATAAAACGCTATAACACCAGAATTTACTTTATACCAGCTTGTTCCTTCAGCTGGCTTATTTGAAGTTCTATAATTATCATTTTCTGTTTGCATATAATTAAGGCCAGTTTCTGATGAAACAGAAGAAGCAAAATTTAAATTTGTTTTACCTGCTTTAAAAATCCAATTTGGATATTTACTATGTAAATAAGTTAAGTAGGGAATATAATCATTTGGAAATCCTTCTTCAAGTAATACTTTTTCATATTCTTCATCTATAAGAGTTATTTCTTCTTTCTTTTTTATGTATGATTTACTCATCCATCCAGTAGAGCCATTATAATAACTTATTTTATACCAGCCATCTTTTTCTTCTAAGATATTAACATTTACACCTAGTGATAATCTTTCAATCAAAGTACCTTTCTCACTAGCAGTTTTTCTTACAGCCACATTATTACCAGTAACTCTCGCATTCCAGTCACTAACATTTATTCCATTAAATGAATTATTTACATATGTAACATATTTACTACATACATATCCATTTTTTTCTTTATATATAACTTTTATCCATTTAGAATCGCAACCTTTTCCTTCATAAAGGGTTTTATCCGGAACTGTTATGCTTGTTCCTTTATTAACAGATGTAATTGCCTCACTATCAGTAGTTGCTTCAGTTCTAATTCTAACTGAGCTATCATTTATAATCGCATCATAATCTGCATGAACAAAATTTGGTAAGCATAATAAAAATATAAAAATAATAATTAATAATTTATTTTTATTCAACTTATCACCTCCATTTATTCATTGTCATATTAATTATAACAAATAATTACATTTTTTTCACTATATATAAGTAAATTTACACTTTACGTAAACTTTACTGTAAAACATTTTTAATAAAAAAGTGGAAAAGTTATTAAATATGTTTTATAATTGTAATAGGGAGTGATAAATATGAATTTTATTGTCAACGGTCATAATATATTTTTAATAGTTTTGGTATGCTTCTTTGCATCACTTCTATTTGTAGAAATAATGAAACATGTAGCATTATTTTTAGGAATTATGGATATTCCAAATGAAAAGAGAAAAATTCAAAAAGAACCAGTTCCATTATTAGGTGGTCTTGGTATATTTCTTGCATTTTTACTTGGCTATATGCTTTTTGCTCCTAAAAATGATTTGATGTTATCTGTATTAATTGGCTCATTTTTAATTATGTTACTTGGTTTGTTTGATGATATGACAAAGTGTAAGACACCTATGCCTAATAAATATAAAGTAATTGTTCAATTAATTGTCGCTGCGATTGTTGTATTTTATGGTGGGCTTAAATTATCTAAAGCAAGTATTTTTGGTTTAAATATGAATTTTACTGGTATACCAGTTTTACCAGAAGTTTTAACCATGATAATAATAGTTGGAACAATTAATGCCATTAATTTAATTGATGGACTTGATGGTTTATGTGGTGGGATTTCATCAATATATTTTTTAACAATAGCAGTTATAGGATTTGTTCTTAATAAATTTGGTGGTTTGGATATAATACTTTCATTAATTATGCTCGGTTCAACTCTTGGATATTTAGTTCATAATTTTCCACCAGCTAAGATATATCAAGGAGATGCTGGAAGTACATTTTTAGGATTTATTATTTCAGTAATATTTTTATTAGGATTTAAAACTACAACGTTATCATCACTAATTATTCCTATGTTAATATTAGCAATTCCAATAATGGATACATTATTTGCTATAATAAGAAGAAAATTAAAAGGTCAAAGAATTGATCAAGCAGATAAAGAACATTTACACCATCAATTACTAAAACATTTTTCAAAAAAAAGTTCATTACTTGTTATTTATGCTGTTAATTTATTATTCTCAGTTACAACAGTATTTTATGTTCTTGGAGAAAAAATTGAAGTACTTGTTTGTTATGTAATATTAATATTTATAGTTTTATTTTTGATTTTAAAAACAGACATAATATTTGATAGGAGCAAGAAATAATATGAAAGTATGTATACTTGGTAGTGGTGCGTATGGCATTTCACTTAGCAGCATATTAAGTAGAAATAATATTAATATTAATATGTGGACATATAGTGAAGATGAATGCAAAATTTTAAATGAAAAAAGAGTAAGTTCTAAACTTAATAATTATAAAATACCCAATGATGTAATAATTACTACAAACATGAGTGAGTGTATTAATGGAAGTGATTTGGTTGTTATATCAGTTCCCGCTTTTGCTTTTGAAAGTGTAGTAGTAGAGTTATCAAAATATATAAATAAAAAAACTCCAGTTTTAATTGCAACTAAAGGAATACAGCAAAATACATGTTTATTTTTAAGTGATGTATTTAATAAATATTTAAAAAATCCTATTGCGGTAATATCAGGCCCAACATTTGCAGTTGATATTGTAAAGGAAGTTCCAATTGGATATAGTTTAGCAACAAAAAGTAAAAAAGTAGAGTCAATAGTAAGAAAGTGTTTTGAAAATAAAACAACTAAGTTTAGAAAAACTAGGGATATAGTAGGTATAGAAATCTGTGGAAGCATTAAAAATGTTATGGCTATCGCATCAGGAATGCTTGAAGGAATGGGTGTAACAGACTCTACAAGAGCGCTTTTTCTAACAGAGAGTATGAATGATATAAAAGAACTTATAAATGCATTAGGTGGGAAAAAGAAATCAATTCTTTCTTTTGCAGGTTTTGGAGATATTTTAATGACGTGTACTAGCCATACTTCAAGAAATTTTAGTTTTGGTTATTTAATTGGAAAAGGTGCTACTAAGGAAGAAGTTGATAATTATTTAAAAAGTACAACTGTTGAAGGAATGTATACCCTAAAATCAATACATAAATTAGTTAAAAGAAAAAAAGTAAAAATGCCTATTATTAATTTAATAAATGATATTATTAATGGTAAAAAAGAAAAAGAAGAAATATTAAGATTTTTAATTGAAAAATAAAAAGAATTGTTTTTTAATTCAATTCTTTTTTTTTATTTTTATAATACTATGAATACTGCTACTACAGCGATTAAACCGATTATATAAAGTGCTTTTGTTAATGGATATGTCCATATTTTTTTAACTTTTCCATCAACTTCCATAGTTTTAATTTCAACATATGGAACAGGACTTCTTCTATACCAACCAGTTACTTTTACTGTTTTGTTAAAATATTTTTCTGATTTAAATAGTGCAAATATTTTATTAACAATAGCAAGTGGTTGATTATAATCTAAGAAAATAATACCAGTTTCATCTTTAATAACAAAGTCTTCATTAAATATACATCCTGGATTTCCACGACCAATAATATTTCCTTCTAAAGTACATGGAATTGATGTTACGCCTGATACTTTTACCTCACTTAACAAGTTACTAACATTTGTATTTTGATAATTATTATTTCTATGGGATCTATTAAATCTTAGATAAGAAAGTAATAATGTAAATAATAATCCACCACAAAATACATATTTATTTAATGGCTCAATTACAATTGCAAGAATTATTGTTAAAGCTAATGTAACAGCAGGTGCAAAAACAAGCAATATTTCAAGTAGAAAATCATCAACGTAGCTTTCTGTTTTCTTTAAATCAAATACTACATAAGGCTCTTGATTAAATTCATGTGATCGTTTAGAAATAGCAAGTAATCTTTTTGAAATTAAAGGGTGAGTTGAATTAAATTCAAACCATTTTGCCCATGGATTCCACATTTCCCATTTCATAGCATTCTTTATTTTGTCTTTTGAAACTTTATCTCCGTCTATACATGAAACAACCATTGATTTAGATGATTTAACATCAAATATACCAAGGGCATTACTTGTTGATTTTTTAGTACTGTTTGTGCTTAAACCAAAACCAATTTTAACAAGTGCTTCCGCAAGAGAATTAGGATTTTTAGTTTCTTCAATTGAGAATGCATCAGCATAATATTCACGAGTTCTTGATAAATAAAGAATAATATATTGACTTATTAAATAAAGAATATATGCAATATATCCCACAATTGCAGCTTTATTATCATCATTATCTCTACTTGATTTATTTGAAGTGGTTAATTCATAAATTGCATAAAGTATTAGTGGTACTGCTTGTGCAGCAGTCATGAATATCATATCGTAGTGAACAATATGTCCAAGTTCATGCGCAACTACTGATTTTACTTCTTCTTCAGAAAGTAAATTAAATATTCCTTCTGTTAAAACAAGTCTTGCATCTTTTTTAGTTCTACCATATGTAAATGCATTTGGTGCTCCATCATGAATAATTGCAATTTTAGGGTAAACTACATTATGAAGTTTACATTCTTTTTCAATAAATTCTTTTAAATATTCTGGTATTGATTCACCAAATTTTGCTTTATATAGCCATTTCATAGATAAATCAGTAAGCCATGGTGAAATTAAAAATTGAAGTAATAAAACTACTAAACTACCTATGATTCCATATAAAACATTACCTCCTAATAAATAAACAACAAGTATAATTATCGCAGCAAGTAATCCATAAAGAACAGTTAATGTAAGTAAAGACACACCTAAAATACTTTTTTTCATTTTTTACTCCTTTCATAATAATCATATCATAATTAAAAGAATTTTAAACATTATTTTTTTAATTGCATATTTTATTATAGGGAGGACAAAAACCTATGTTTAATAATTATAAAGAAATAGTAACTAAAACTGTTATTGGTAAGGGAAAGAAAACTTTTGAAAATGAATATGAATTATCTACAAATAATAATGTTGATACCGTCTTAGGGTGTTGGGTAATAAATCATCATATTGAAGGTAAAAGAGAAGGAGAGTATATTAAAATAAATGGTAGTTATGATGTAAATATATGGTATAGTTATGATAATAATACTAAAACTGATGTTGTTAATGATAAAGTAAACTATAATGAAAAAGTTAGAGTTAAAGTACGTGAGAATAGTGATACTGATGATTCATCTGAAATTATAGTTAGAAGTCTTAAAAATCCTACTTGTATTGATGTTTCAAATAAAGATAATACTATTAAATATACAATATCTAAAGAACTTGGAATAGAAATAGTAGGGGACGCTAAAATTAGAATACCAGTATCTAATAATGAAGATGATTATGACATAATAATTGATGAAGATAAAGTTAGTGATGAAATAGATAAAAGTGTAAATGAAAATTATTTGGAAGAAAAATAGTATTGTAAAAAAATCTTTCTAATAGTAAAATATTCTTAGGAGGATGTTATGCATTATTTATATGTAGTACTAGTAGCAGCAATTTTATTATTGGTTTTAAAATATGTATTTAATGTATCATATAAAACATTAGGTGAACTTGTATTAAATGTTTTACTTGGTATATTAATACTATGGCTAGTAAATAAATTTGGTGGTTCTATTGGTATTCCAAATATTCCAATTAATGTTATAACTGCTTTAGTAGTAGGTATATTTGGTTTACCTGGTGTAATAGTATTGATTTTACTTTATTATTTTGGAATTTTCTAAAATAATTAAAAATTGACTTCAAAAGAAGTCTTTTTTAATGTTAAAGATGTTGAAATCACTATAATAATGTGTTATTATAAAGAACATTATTAGGGGAATAATGTGATGAAAAATAGTTTATTAAATGAATTAATTCAAATGAAAGAAGTACCATTTTGTAGCGAAATGATAAATGTTATTTTGTTTTCAAATAATGATTCTTTAAATGAACCTATTGAATTATACAAAGATTGTTTAGATAAAGCAAAAATGTTTTTTAAAAGCAAGTATAAAACTGATCCAATTTTATTTATAAAATATAAAAGAATAGTAAATAAAATTTCTAAATTTTTAGATACTCTAGTAGAAAAGGATGATTATATATCTAAATATTATATATTGTTATACTTAATAAACAATGGTTATTTAAGTGGTAAAAAACTAACTACCGAAAGTAGTAAATACTTAGATAATTATGATTGTTTTGGACTTGATGCAATACTTGGAAATTGTTGCTGTAGACATGAGGGATCATTGATACAAGATGTTCTTAAAAATAATAATCCGACTATAAGATTAGGTATAGGAAATTCAACATTTCAAAAAGCTAATCATTGTATCTTAGCTGTTTATGACTATGAAATTAATAAATATATATTATTAGATTCTGTAAAAAGAATGTTATATAATTCAAAACAAAATTTAGAAATAATAAATTCAAAAAATCAAATTAAATATATAAAAGCAAATTATAGCATAACTTATTTTTCTGATTTTAATAATGTTAATGATTTTTTAGAATTTTTTGAAAATATACAATTTTCTAGATTATCTAAAAGTGAGATTAAATATATATATTATAAATTTGAATTAAATCATAAGATTTATATGAAAATGTTTGAATCTGATTTTGAGGATTTTAGTGAATATATTAAACCTGAAAGAGAAAGTATTATTAGGTTAATAAAAAGATAATTATACATAATATTTACAATAATTATCTTTTATTTTTGAAAAAAATAATTATATTTGTGTTATCCTATTAATAGGAGTGAATATGCAAGTAATATTATTATTGATTATATCTATATTACCTATAATATTAATAGGATATTACCTATATAAAAAAGATAAAAATAAAGAGCCAAAAGGTTTATTGTTTTTATTATTTTTTGGTGGAATTCTTTCATGTGTTTATGTAATCTTTATTAGTGTATTTTTAAATTTTATTCCGGTATTTCAAATGGATTTTAATAAATTAAATTTTATAGAGAAAATAATTAATATTTTTATAGGTATTTCTTTAGTAGAAGAATTATCTAAATGGTTAATTCTTTATTTAATATCATATAATCATAAAGAGTTTGATGAATTATATGATATGATTATTTATGCTACATTTGTTTCTCTTGGATTTGCTTGTTTTGAAAATATATTGTATGTATTAGAAGGCGGATTTACTGTAGGAATTTTAAGAGCTGTTTTGGCAGTACCAGGCCATGTTTGGGATGCAGTATTTATGGGAGAATATTTAGGAATTGCTAAAATATGTCGCTTAAATGGTAGAAAAGATTTAGAAAAAAAGAATATATTATTAAGTATTATAATTCCTTTTGTTTTACATGGTATATATGACTTTTGTTTAGAATTAGAAAATTATTTGGCAATAACATTATTTTTTGTATTTGTTGTCATTATGTATATCATTTCAATTAAAAAGATAAAAAAGATAGCTTTAGTTGATAGTAAAATATTAAAAAAAATTCATTATTGCTCAAATTGTGGAAATGAAGTTAATGGAAATTATTGCTCAAATTGCGGAAATAAAATATTGAAAAATTCTAATAATTAATGATATAATTTTTATAGTAGTAAAAATAAATATAAGGAAGGAAGAATAAAAAATGAATTGTAAAAAATGTGGGGCAGTTTTATCACCTAATTCTACTATTTGCAGTATGTGTGGTTGTGAAGTATCTGAAGGACAAGTTATACCTGAAAGTAATATAGAAAATGATGTGTTAAATATTAATCAAAGTCAAATAATAGAAATAAGTAATAATCAAGAAAATTCACAAGTTGTAAAAACTGAACAAGCACCAATACAAAATATTGATGATAATATTCAAAACGTAAATAATGTGAAAATTAGTTTTAAAAAAAATAATGATACATTATTTTATTTAATTATAGGAATTTTATCTTTTCTTATTGTTGGAGCAGTAATATATTTATTATTTTTTGCTAATAAATAATAGAGGGATTTATGAATAAAAAGATATTATTAATTGTTATTAGTATGTTATTTTTAGTAAGTGGTTTTATTGTTGGTAAATCATTAAAAATTCAAAAGAATGAAATTGTATTAAAAGATAATGAGTTTATACTAAATGACATTGGCATAATAGAAGTAAATAAAGAAAATGATGAACAATTCACACAAAATATTCAACCAATTAAGTTTAGTTATGTTAGTAAAATAAACACTCTTGATAAAAAAATTTTAATGTATGCAGTTAACAATAATGAAAAAGTTACAGCAGTAGAAGTTGAAGTTGATTTTTATGATGAAAATGGATACGCTATAGATCTTAAAACACAAAGTGGAATAATAATGCCTAAAACACCATTTATTATAACTATTGAATATTTAGATAATAGTACTTATAAAACATATAAGGTTAAATATAAAGCTTATGAAATATCTTCAAAATATAATGATGTTAAAATTAAAGATAATATTGAATTATCAAGTGTTAAAACTAATAATAATGATATAATAGTTTCATTAAAAAATAAAAACAATTTTAAAATTGACAAAATATTTATATCATGTATTTTATATAATGATAAAGAAATAGTGGATATAATAAGCACTGATAGTGAAAATATAAGTTTTAATAAAGGAAATACACTAACATGTGTACCTAACAATAATAATTTAATATATAATGACTATAAAATTTATATCTCACAAATGTATGATTTGGGAAGTGATGCAAATGAGTAAAGGTGTTTATAAAGTATTTATAACATTATGTATCTTAAGTTTCTTTTGCTCTGGCGTTGGGATAGGAATTACATTTAATAAAAGAAATAAAAAAGATTATATTGAATATATAGATAACGTTTATTATATAACAAATTATAATTCTAGAACATATAATGAGAGAGAAATAACACAGATATCTAGCAAAGAAAAAATCAATTCTAAGATTGAAATAGAAAAGCTTAGCATTGAAAGAACAAATAACAATAGTGAAAGTAATAATATTGAAATATATAATATTTTTGATTTGACTAATAATGAAAATGAATATTTACAAATTTATGCTAAAAATAAAAATAATTTATCTGTTAAAGCTAATTTTAAATTACTATTTTATGATAAAAATAATAGATTAATTGATACTATTTTAAATACAGAATATATTTTACCAAATGTTGAATTTGCGGTTAATTTTAAAATAAAAAATAACAATTACTATTATTATAAACTAGAATATGATGCATCTAATGTTGATAATAATATTGTCTCAATTGATTATATTGATAAATATAATTCATTTGTTGTTAAAGAAAATAGTGGTGAATTAAATATACTATTTAAGAATAATACAGTAAATGATATCGATGTACTTAAATATTCTTGTATATTATATAAAAATAATAAAGCTGTGGCAGCATTTCTTAGTAAAAATAGTGTAAGGCTTCCTGTTAAGTATGGTGAAGGCTTAAAATGCGGGCTTGAAAGTTTTGATGGACTTAATTATGATAGTTACAAAATATATTTAACTGAAGCATATAATTTTCAAACTAATAATTAATATTTATAAACTGGGGTAAACTAATAGTATCCTTGTTTTAGTTTAATATAAATGATAAAATATTTATGGTTTGGAAGTGATTCTATGTTTAAATTAGTTAGCAAATATACTCCAAGTGGAGATCAACCTGAAGCTATAGATAAACTTGTAAAAGGAATTAATGAAGGTAAAAAGAACCAAGTTTTACTGGGGGCAACTGGAACTGGTAAAACATTTACTATGGCAAATGTAATAGCAAGAGTTAATAAACCAACTCTAATTTTAGCACATAATAAAACATTAGCAGGACAATTATATGCTGAATTTAAAGAATTATTTCCAGAAAATAAAGTTGAATATTTTGTATCATATTATGATTATTATCAACCAGAAGCTTATGTACCAAGCAAAGATTTATATATCGAGAAAGATTCTTCAATAAATGATGAAATTGATGAACTTAGACATGCAGCATGTTCTGCAATTATAAATAGGGAAGATACAATAATAGTATCAAGTGTATCATGTATATATAATATTGGTGAAAAAGAAGAATATATAAATAAAATGCTTAACTTAAGTGTTGGAGATAATATAGACAGAAATGAAATACTAGAAAAATTAGTTGGAATGCAGTATGAAAGAAATGAACTTGATTTTAAACGAGGAACTTTTAGAGTTAAGGGAGATACTATTGAACTCATACCTATTGGTGAAAAGAAAAGTGGGATTAGAATTGAAATGTTTGGTGATGAAATAGATAAAATAAGTCTGTTTGAACCACTTACTGGTAAAGTAAATTCTAGTGTTAAAACTATAAGTATATTTCCTGCAAGCTTATTTGTTACAAGTGATGAAAAATTACTTGAAGCTACTAAAAGAATTGAAAGTGAGCTTGAAGTAAGACTTAAAGAATTACATAATGAAGGAAAACTTTTAGAAGAGCAAAGACTAAAAGAAAGAACTATGTATGATTTAGAAATGTTGAAAGAAACTGGATTTTGTCATGGAATAGAAAATTATAGTAGGCATTTATCTTTAAGAGATAAGGGTGAAACACCAACGACATTAATTGATTTCTTTCCAAAGGATTTTTTACTAATTATTGATGAAAGCCATGTAACACTTCCTCAAGTTAGAGGTATGTATAATGGTGATCATATGAGAAAACAAACTCTTGTTGATTATGGATTTAGATTACCTTCTGCAATGGACAATAGACCATTAAAATTTGATGAGTTTAATGATAAATTAAATCAAACAATATATGTATCTGCAACTCCAGGAGATTATGAACTTTCTTTAGTTGATAAACCAGTAGAACAAATAATAAGACCTACAGGTCTATTAGATCCAGTAATTGAAGTTAGAAGTACTAAAAATCAAATTGATAATATAATAGAAGAAATTAACAAAAGAATTGAAGCTAATGAAAGAGTACTAATTACAACATTAACAATAAGAATGAGTGAAGAATTAACTGCTTATTTAAAAGAACTTGGAATTAAAGTAACTTATTTACATAATGAAATTAAAACATTAGAAAGACTTAATATTATAAGAAACTTAAGACTTGGAAAAATAGATGTAATAGTAGGAATTAATTTACTTAGAGAAGGAATTGATATACCAGAAGTATCATTAATTTGCATAATGGATGCTGATAAACAAGGCTTTTTAAGAAGTGATAGGAGTTTAATTCAAACAATTGGAAGAGCAGCTAGAAATGCAAATGGTAAAGTAATAATGTATGCTGATTATATAAGTGATGCGATGAAAATAGCTATTGATGAAACTGAAAGAAGAAGAACTATTCAAGAAAAATATAATAAAGAACATGGAATTATTCCAAAAACAATAATTAAGTCTATAGGAGATGCTATTACAAATGAAGTAGAAGAGGAAAAGATTGAAAAGAAACAATATTCTAAGAAAGAATTAAATAATATGATAGTAAGACTTGAAACTGAAATGAAAGAAGCAGCATCAAGACTAGACTTTGAAAGAGCTACAGAACTTAGAGATATTATTTTTGAATTAAAAGATTTGAAATAGTATTTCAATAAGTTCTTTTTTGTGTTAAAATAATTTTACAAGGAAGTAGAATATATGAAAAGGGAAAGTAAAATCAATTATTTAACACTATTATTATTTTTTGCATTAGGTTATTTTTTTGGTTTTTGTTTAGTTGGTATTATTACTTACCCTGTAGTTAAATTTAATGAAAAAGATTATGAATATGCTATGAAAAATGGTATGATTTGTGGATTTAGTATAAGTGTTTTAATACTTTTGCTAATGCAAATAGAGGTATAAAATGAGTTTAGAAGAAAAAGTTAAAATTCTAGAAGAAAAAGTTAAAAAACTTGAAAAAATAGAAAATAGAAGAAAAAGAATTAAATGGATTAAAATAAGTATTAAATTAGTTATAATAGCAATTATATGTATATTTATGTATAAAGGATATAGATATCTTAAAGATAATTATATTGATCCATTTGATAATTTAAGAAATGAATTAAATGAAAAATTAGATAAAATAAAAGATTATGATTTATTAGAAAAATTTGGATTAAAGAAGTAGGTGTTTTTATGGAATTGACAAATTTTGCAAACTGGTTAAATAGTTTTTTTGCGGATTATGATCATTTCATATTGGAAATGTTACATAAATTTGCAGTATCAACAGGAGGACATTTAACTTGGTTATTTAAATTAATAAGTTTATTTGCTGAAAAAGGCTTACTTTTATTACTTTTAGCAGTGTTTCTTATGTTATTTAAGAAAACTAGAAAAGTTGGAATATGTATGTTTGGAGCAATTGGATGTGGTGCGATCATAACTAATTTTATAGTTAAAGATATGGTAGCAAGACCAAGACCATTCATGAGTGATATATTAGAATATAATGAATGGTGGAAGTATGTTGGAAGTGTAGTAGAAGATGAATTTTCATTTCCTAGTGGTCATACTACTGCGATGAGTGCTGCGATGATGAGTATTTTCTTATTTTCTAAAAGTAAAAAGAAATACTTATGTTTCTTATTTATTATACTTATGGGATTATCAAGAAATTATTTAATGGTACATTATCCATCTGATATACTTGGAGGCTTTATATCAGGTTTAATTGCTGCTGTAATAGCATATTATATAACTAAATTAATATATATTGTATTAGATAAGTATGATAACAAATTATTTAAATTTATTAAGGAGTTTGATATTGTCAATTTCATAAAAGGAAGAAAACATGAGTAAAAAATCTATAATAATATTCAGCATATGTCTAATTATAATAGTTTCTTTAATAGGCTGTACTAATAAAAAAAGTGAGATAAAAAAGGTTGAAATTATGAAAATAGTTATTAATGATAAAGAATATGATTTAAATATTGAAGATACTATAGAAGCGCAAGATTTTATTAAAAATGTGCCAGAAGAACTTGTAATGCAAGATTTAAATAGTAACGAAAAATATATGTATGTAGATAAAGTATTTATGAATAATCCTATAAATGTAAATAAAATTAATAAAGGAGACTTAATGTTATATGGGGATAATTGTATAGTATTGTTTTATAAATCATTTGATACTACATATAGTTATACAAAAATTGGTCACATAAATAATTTAGAAGATTTTGATAAAAAAGATATCAATGTAAAATTTATACTAAATTAAATTAAAAACAATATTTTTATTGTTTTTTTCTTTTAATTAATTTAAAATAATATATGAAAGGAGTAGATTATGAAAAAAAGATATATTTTATTAACTTTATTTTTAGTATTATTTACATTTGTTTTAACTGGATGTGGAAATTCTGAACTTTATTATAAGGATCATAAGTATCTAAATTTTAGAGAAACTTTAGATGCTGAAAAAATGGAAATTGAAAATAAGAATTATAAAGAAACAGACGATCAAGCAGTTATTTATCTTTTTAGAGGACAAGGCTGTGGATTCTGTAGAGCATTTATAACTTATTTAAATTCTATTTCAACTGAATATGGTGATAAATTTAAAGTTGTGTCATTTGAGGTTTGGAACGATGCAGTAAATAATGAATTGATGAAAGTTGTAGCAAACTTTACTGGAGAAGCTGCAGGTGGAGTTCCATATATTGTTATTGGAGAAAAAGTATTCCCAGGATATCTTGCAGATTGGAATAATGATATTAAAGCAGCAATTGATACTGAATACAAAAATAATAATAAAAATGATGTTTTCAAAAGAATGCAAAAAGGTGAAGGATTTAGTATAGATTCTGAACTTGTAACACAAATTGTTATTGCATTATTATCAGTTTGCGTAGTAATATTTGTAGTTAAATCAGAAAACAAAAAATTATTACAAGCATTAGAAAATGCTAAATATACTAAAAAAGGAAGTAAATAAATGAAAAAGAAGTTACTATTTTTAAGTACTATTATTTTATCATTATTTTTGCTTTCTGCTTGTACAGATAAAAATAGTGATGCATATAAGTTTAAAAATGAATATGAAAGTTTAAATGGTACAAAATCAGATTCAGGAAAAGAAATTAGAGAGATAGCAATCGATGAAAATAATCCTGTTATTTATAAGACTGCAGAAGAAATAGTTGAAATGATAGAAAACAATGAAACTTTTGTTGTATATTTTGGCTTTTCAAAATGTCCTTGGTGTAGAAGCGTTCTTCCTACTTTGTTAGAAGTAGCTGATGATTTAAAATTAACTAAACTATATTATGTTGATATTTTAGAAATTAGAGATGTTTTAGAACTTAATGAAAAAAATGAATTAGTAACTAAAACAAAGGGAACAGAAAGTTATTATAAATTGTTAGAACTATTAGATAATGTTCTTGATGATTATAGTATGACTGATAAAAATGGTAAGAAGATTGATACACATGAAAAAAGAATATATGCACCTAATGTAGTTGGAATTGTAAATGGAAAAGCTGATAAAATGACTACTGGTATTAGTTCATTACAAACTGATGCATATATGGACTTAACTGAAGAAATGGTTAATGAAACATATAACAAATTTAAATGTGTTATATCATGTGTTTTAGATAATCAAAAAGCTACATGTTCATTAGATAAAGCATGTTAAATAATAAAATCAACTAAAAATAGTTGATTTTTTAATGTAATAGATTTCATATATTGTGTTACCAATTTGACATCTTGTATCAAATGTGATATAATTTTGACAGCTTTGAAAGAGGGGGAAAAAATGAAATTAAATGTTTATAGAATTCTAGATATTAAAAAAAACAATAAAAAGTATATAGAATTAGAAAATGATAAACGTTTTATGATTTTAAGTAGTATAGGACATTTGCTTGGCGCAAGTGTAATGACTGGATTGGGTGCTTTTTTAGTTAAACTTGCTATAAATGAGTATAAGCAAACAGGAATGGTTTCTTCGTTGTTGTTTGAACCAGCAGTTTTAGCTGCATTAGGCCTAGCAGTATATGAATCAATTATGGATATTAGAGATATTAAAAATATTAATTTAGAACAAAAATATATAATTGAAGAAGAATTAAATAATAAAAGCAAACAATTAAAATATTATGATACTATTGAAATTTAATATTTGATTATATAGTAGTATTTTTTAGTATATTGTGGTAAAATAGTTTTACTTGGAAAAATATTTTGTTAATTAATTTTGGGGGAGGAAAAATAATGGAAAACAAAAAACAAGTTTATATTGCAATGTCAACTGATGTTTTACATGAAGGTCATATTAATATTATTAAGAAAGGTAGAGAATTAGGAGAGGTAACTATTGGACTTTTAAGTGATGAAGCAATCGCAACTTATAAGAGATTACCCGTTTTAGATTATGAATCTAGAAAAGAAATATTTGAAAATATAAAGGGTGTTTCTAGAGTTGTAAGACAAGATACTTTAGATTATACAAATAATTTAAGAACTTATAAGCCAGATATAGTACTTCATGGTGATGATTGGAAAACTGGAGTTCAATCACTTGCTCGTGAAAAAGTAATTGAAGTATTAAATGAATATGGTGGAAAGCTTGTAGAAATACCATATACAGTTGGAGAAAATACTGCTGAACTTTCTAAGAAACTTATGGCACTTGAAAATACTCCAGATAATAGACGTGCTAAATTAAGAAGATTATTAAAATTAAAAGAATACATTAGAGCAATTGATGCATCTAATGGACTTACTGGTTTAATTGCGGAAAATGTTAAAGTTGTTGATGAAAAGAAAATGATGGTTAAAGAATTTGATGCAATGTGGGTAAGTAGTTTATGTGATTCAACATTTAAAGGAAAACCAGATATTGAACTTGTAGATTGGAGTAGTAGAATAGATACTATCAATCAGTTGATGGAAGTTACAACTAAACCAATTATTTTAGATGGTGATACTGGTGGAAAAACTGAACACTTTGTATTTAATGTTAAAACATTAGAAAGACTTGGAGTTTCAATGGTAATAATTGAAGATAAAACTGGTCTTAAAAAGAACTCATTATTTGGTACAGCTGTTAAACAAACTCTTGATGATCCAGAACATTTTGCAGAAAAGATAAGAGCTGGTAAACAAGCACAAGTAACAAGAGACTTTATGATTACAGCAAGACTTGAAAGTCTAATCGCAGGTTATGGTGTTGATGATGCTATGATGAGAGCTAAAAAATATGTTGAAGCTGGTGCTGATGCTATAATGATTCATAGTAAAAATAAATCTGGTGAAGATATATTTGAATTTATGAAACAATTTAGAGAATTTTCAAAAGATATTCCACTTGTTTTAGTTCCAACAACATATAATCAATTTACTGAAGATGAATTACATGCTCATGGAGCAAACATAATTATCCATGCTAATCATTTACTTAGAAGTGCCTATCCAGCAATGGTTAAAACTGCTGAAAGTATTTTAAGAACTGGTAATAGCAAAGAAGCATCTGAAGAATATTGTATGCCAATTAAACAAGTTTTAGAGTTAATTCCAGGGGGAAAATAAAATGGTAGATACTAAAGAATTTTATGATTATTTATGTAGTAAAGGGATGGACTTCTTTTCAGGAGTCCCTGATTCTTTATTAAAAGACTTATGTGCTTGTGTTACAGAAAATGCAGGTAAAGATAATAATATAATAACTGCAAATGAAGGAAATGCAGTAGCAATCGCATGTGGAAGATACTTAAGTACTAAAAAAATAGGTGTTGTTTATATGCAAAATTCTGGTCTTGGAAATATTGTAAATCCACTTTTATCATTAATAGATGAAGATGTTTATAATGTACCAGAACTATTTATAATTGGATACCGTGGACAACCTGGAGTACATGATGAACCACAACATGTAAAACAAGGTAAATTAACATTACCATTATTAGAAACTTTAGGTGTTAAATATCACATTGTTGATGAAAACTTTAAAAGTGAGATAGATGTTGCATATGATTATATGTCTAAAACTAATAAACCATATGCATTAGTAGTAAAAAAAGGAACATTTACTCCTTATAAATTAAAAAAACAAGATAATGATTTTGAAATGACTAGAGAAGAAGCATTAAAAGAAATATTAAGTAATTTAAATAATGATGATTTTGTTGTTTCAACAACTGGTAAAACTTCAAGAGAAATATTTGAAATTAGAGAACAAAGACATCAAGGACATGGAAATGATTTCCTTACAGTAGGTTCAATGGGACACACTTCATCAATCGCTCTTGGAATGTCACTTGGAACAGATAAAAATGTTTATTGTATTGATGGTGATGGATCTTTCTTAATGCATTTAGGTTCTTCTGCAATTGTTGCTCATAATCAAAAAAATAATTTAAGATATATCCTTATTAATAATGGAGCACATGAATCAGTAGGTGGTCAACCAACAGTAGCGTTAGATATTGATACTAAAAAAATATTAGAAGCAGTTGGATTTATGAAAGTTTATGAAGCTAAAACATTAGATGAACTTAAAGAAAATATGATTAAATTAACATCTGCACTTAAATCTGCAATGATTGTTTATACACATCAAGGTTCTCGTGATAATTTAGGAAGACCAACAAAAACTCCAATAGAGAATAAAGAAGCAATAATGGAAAAATTATTAAAATAAAATAGGGGTGTTTTATGAAAGCATTAATATATAACTCAGGTTTAGGTAAAAGAATGGGTGAACTTACAAAAGATAAACCTAAATCTATGGTTGAACTTAAAAATGGTGAAACTATATTTCATAGACAACTTAGACTTTTAAAAGAATGTGGAATTAAAGATGTTGTTGTTACAACTGGACCATTTAAAGAGAAAATAGAAGAAGTTACTAAACAAGATGAATTTAAAGGTATTAAATTTACATTAGTTGAAAATGAAATTTATGATAAAACAAATTATATTTATTCAATGTATAAAGCAAGTAAGTATTTAGATGATGATTTCATTTTATTACATGGAGACTTAGTATTTAATAAAGCTTTACTTCAAAAAGTATTAAATTCAGAAGTTAAAGATTTAATTACTATTAATAGAAAAAAAGAACTTCCTGAAAAAGATTTTAAAGGAAGAATAATTGATCATAAATTACAAGAAGTATCAATAAATATATTTGATGATAATTGTTTTGCTTTACAACCAATGTACAAATTAAGTAAAGAAACATTAAATAAGTGGGTAGAAAAGACAAAAGAATTTGTAGAAAATGGAAATACTGGTGTTTATGCTGAAAATGCATTTAATACCATATTACCAAATTTAAGTGTAAAAGAATTTTCATATGAAAATGATTTTATTGATGAAGTAGATAATGCTAGTGATTTAGAAAGAGTTTCTAATCAAATAAGATTATTTGATTTTAAAGAACAAAATATATTTAAAGATATGAATAATTTATTAAATATATTAGAAAAAGAAAATGTTAATAAAGTGTTAGTTGTTTGTGATAAAGTAATGTTTGATATATGGCCACTTAAAGATATGCTTGAAAATAATAATATTCCATATGTATTATTTAGTGAATTTAGCGCAAATCCTAAATTTGATGATATTGTAAAAGGAATAGAATTATTTAATAAAGAAAAATGTGATTTTATTGTTTCTATTGGTGGTGGTAGTTCAATAGATACTGCTAAAATAATTAAACTTTATAGTGTTCTTGATTATAAAAAAGGAATTACTAAAGATTATAAATATAATCCAGTTAAACATTTAGCTATTCCAACAACTGCTGGTACTGGAAGTGAATCAACTAGATATTCAGTTTGTTATTATGATAATAAAAAGCAATCAATAACACATGATTCTATAGTACCTGATTATGTAATACTTGATCCAAGCTTCTTATTAAGTTTACCATACTATCAAAAAGTTTCTACTTTAATGGATGCATTATGTCAAGGAATAGAATCTTATTGGTCAGTTAATTCAACTGATGAAAGTAAAGAATATTCACGTGAAAGTATTAAAATAATACTTAAAAATATAAAAGATTATATTGAAAATAATAATTTAGAAGTATCTAAAAATATGTTAGAAGCAAGTAATCTAGCAGGTAAAGCAATAAATATAACTCAGACTACTGCAGCACATGCGATGAGCTATAAATTAACATCACTATATGGTATTGCACATGGTCATGCAGTTAGTGTAACACTTCCATATATTTGGGAGTTTATGGAAGAAAATTTGGATAAATGTATAGATGAAAGAGGAAAAACTTATCTAAAAGAAACAATTAATGAATTAAAATCTATGGTTGGTGGATATAATAAAATTATAGAACTATATAATTATTTTAAATTTAAAACACCAATTGTTAATAATGATGAACTTAAAATATTAGTAAATTCTGTAAATCCAGATAGACTTAAAAACAATCCTGTTAAATTAGACAGTAAAGATATTGAAAAAATATATACTAAATCTTTAAAAATGAATTAAAATATATAAGGAATATTATTTAGATGATATTCCTTATATATTTGTAAAGAAAGGAAAAACATGAAAAAAATATCAATAATTGTTCCAGTTTATAATGTAGAAAAATATTTAAATAAATGTTTGGATAGTTTAGTAAATCAAACACTTAAAGATATTGAAATAATTGTTGTAAATGATGGAACTAAAGATAATAGTCAGAAAATAATAGATGAATATGTAAAAAAATATCCTAAATTAGTAAAATCATATATTAAAGAAAATGGCGGTCTTTCTGATGCAAGAAACTATGGAATAAAATATGCAACTGGAGAATATATATCATTTGTTGATAGTGATGATTATGTAGATGCTGATTTATTTGAAAAAATGTATAATGTAGCTACACTAGAAAAATCTGAAGTAGTAGCATGTCCAGTTAAGTATATATATAAAGATAAAATATCACATAGAGATTTTAATATGTTACTTTTTAATAAAAGTATTAAAGATAGCCCTAAAATACTTTTAGAAGTTAAATCATATGCTCCTAATAAAATATATAAAAGAAATTTTTGGTTAAAACATAATTTTGAATTTCCAAGTCAATATTTTGAAGATAGTGCTTTAATATATAATGTTTTACTTGCTGCTAATAAAGTAAGTGCTATAAATGATGGATATTATTACTATAATAGAATAAATGAAGTTTCAATTACTAAAATTGCTGATGATAGAGCATATGATATATTTAAATCTTGTGATAGTATACTTTCATATTATAAGAAGAATAAAGCTTATGATAAAACTAAAGAATCTATTGATGCAGTTATAATTGGTCATATAAGATATAGAATTAGAACATATGTTAGTGCGCATGAATCAAAAAAATTAAAAGAATTTGTAAAATACTCACATAAATATTTAGATGAAAATATATTTAATTGGAAAAATAATTTTATAAATAAAATTAAAAATAATAAATTAAAGAAAGATAAATTATATTGTATTATATTTAAAAATAATGTATTATTAAATGTGTTTATAATATTGCAAAAAATAAAACATTTAATTAATAAGAGGTAAATATGAGTGATGAAGATTTAAGAGAACTTCAATTATATGGATTAGATATAATGAAAGAAGTAGATAAATTTTGTAGAAAAAATAATATTAAATATTCACTTGGAGAAGGTACTCTTCTTGGTGCAGTTCGTCATAAAGGATTTATTCCTTGGGATGATGATGTAGATATTTATATGACACGTGAAAATTTTGATAGATTTGTAAGTTCTTTTAAAAGTAAAGATTATAGAGTAGAATATTTTAATACATTAAAGTTATATTGGCTTCCTTTTGCAAAAGTAAGAATGCTTAAAGAAACTAAGTTTTGTACTCCAGCGATTGAAAAAATTTGTGACCATACAGGCCCTAGAATAGATATAATGCCATTAGATTATGTACCAAGTTTAAGTTCTAAAGAGCAAGATAAGCAAGGAAGAAAAATTAAATTTTGGAAAATGATTTTGAGAAATAAATGTTATCCACTTCATAAAAAGAGTAAGCTTCATCAATATTTGTCAGTTCCAATAGCAAGAATGTTGCCATATAAATACATAGTAAAAAAAGTTAATTATTGGCTTAAAAAATTTAATAATATGGAATGTGAATATGTTGTTAATAGTAGTGGAGATTATGATGTTAGAAAAGAAACATTTCCAAAATATTATTTTGATGATTTAATAGAAACTAAATTTGAAGATAGTAAGTTTTATATATCAAAATATTATGATGAAATATTAACTAAAATATATAAAGATTATATGACTCTTCCAAAAGAAGAAGATAGATTTGTAAAACATAATGTAGTTGTTAAAAAGTAGGTGAAAATATGAAAAAAGTATCAGTTATTGTACCAGTTTATAATGTAGAAAAATATTTAGATAAGTGCTTAGATAGTTTAGTAAATCAAACACTTAAAGATATAGAAATAATAGTTGTAAATGATGGTACTAAAGATAATAGTCAGAAAATAATAGATAAGTATGTTAAAGATTATCCTAAATTAATAAAGTCATATATTAAAGAAAATGGTGGACTTTCTAGTGCTAGAAACTACGGACTTAAGTATGCTAAAGGAGAATATGTAGGCTTTGTTGATAGCGATGATTATGTTGAATACGATATGTATGAACAATTATACAATAAAGCAATAGAAACTAAGAGTGATATTGTATGTTGTCAAGCAACTTATAGATATAGTATTCATGCTGAAAAGAAAAGATTCATGCATCCAGAATATTTTGGCAAAAGTATAAGTAAAGAACCAAGAATACTTGTTGAATCTAAATCTTATGCATGGAACAAAATATATAAGAGAACTCTTTGGGATAAATTTGAATTTCCAAATCAATATTTTGAAGATAGCGCAGTAGTTTATAATGTAATGTATACTGCAAATAAAATAGAATGCGTTAATTTACCACTTTATAATTATATAAAAGAGCGTCCTGGAGCAATAACTAGCGAAATTTCTCCTAAAATGTATGATATGTTTAAATCTTGTGATAATATACTTTCATTTTATAGAAAACAAAAAGATTATAATAAAATTAAAGATGTAGTAGAAGAAGTTTGTATTAGACATTTAAGAATAAGGCTTTTATATATTTATAAATCTAAAAATAGAAAATTTACATGGAAATATTATAATGACACTAAGAAATATTTAAAAGAAAATATTCCTAATTATAAGAAAAATGAGTGTTTAAAATATAAAAGAAAACAGCCTGATAAATATTATAATGAGAAAATAGCTGTTGTTAAAATGCCTGGATTTTTTAAAATTGCATCTTTGATGCCTGCGAAGACTTCATTAATTAAAAAAATTATAAAAAAGCCATTTAGTTTAGTTAAAAGATATATTAAAAATAGAAGTAGTAAATCTTTAAATATTAAAAGAGAAAATATACAGAAGAATGGACTTTCTGTTTTAGAAGAAACACTTCAAACTCTTAATAATATTAAAGACGTAAAAGCTTTTGCTGATTTTGGAACTTTACTTGGAATTATAAGAGAAAATGGTCTTTTAAAACATGATTTGGATATTGATACAGGGGTTTTAGGAAGACCTAATCTTTATAGATATGTAACAATGTTAATGGAAAGAGCTGGTTATCAAATATGGAGAGAATATATAATTGGAGATAAAGTAGTAGAACAATCATATCATTATAAAGATACTAAAGTTGATATAAACTATTATGAATACAGAGGCAAAGGTGTTAACACTTGGTTATTTTATAGAGATCCTTCAAGAAAATATTATAATAATGTAAGAAATATTGTTAGAATGGATTATAATTTAATTAAAGATGTTAAAAAAATAGATGTACAAGGGCATAAAATAATTATTCCTGATAATGCAGAAAAATTACTTGAAGAAAAATATGGTAAAAATTGGAGAACACCTGATAAAGGATGGGTTTATTGGCAAAATCCTGCGGCTACAAAATTAAAAGAAGAAGGATATTTCATTGATTATAAATATCCTAAGTTCTAGGTGATGTTATGTTTTTATTAGAAATATGTAAATTTATAGAAAATATTATTTATTTACCATTTAAATTATTTAAAACTAAAAGAAAAATAACATTTATAAGTAGACAATTTGATAAAACTCCATTAGAATTTCAAATGATAATTGATTCTTTAAAAGATGAAGATATTAAAATAATTAGTATAGCTAAAATGTTACATAAAAATCCTAAAAGTATAATAGAAAATTTCTTTTTATTCTTTAAAGAAATGTATCATATTGCAACAAGTAAAATTCTTATAATTGATGGTTATTGTATAATGGCTTCTACTTTAAAACATAAAAAGAATTTAACAATTATACAAACTTGGCATGCTAATGGAATAATTAAGAAAATAGGTTTACAAACATTAAATAGTAGAAGTGATTTTCAAAGAAAACTTGCAATACATATGAACATGCATCAAAAATATGATTATGTTTTATCATCAAGTAAAGAAAGTAGTAAAGTTTTTTTAGAAGCATTTGATATAAAGAAAAATAATTTACTTGAAATAGGAACACCAATGCTTGATTATTTATACAATTATGAAAATAAAATTAGTGATAAACAATTTAAAAAGAATAATAAACCTAATGTTGTATATATGCCTACTGTTAGAAAAGGTGAAAAACTTGACATGAGTGAACTTATTAACAATTTCAATTATGATAAATATAACTTATATTTAAAACTTCATCCAGCATATTTTGATGATAATATTGATCCTAGAGTTAATTTAATAAAAGGATATACAGGTGAACAAGTTATTTCTATTGCGGATTATATTATAACTGATTATTCGAATATAATGTTTGAAGCAGCGTTACAAAAAGTTAAAGTAATTCTTTATATTCCAGATATTGATAAATATAAAAATAATCCAGGATTAAATATAAATATTGAAAAAGAATTTAAATATACTTATAGAAATGTATCTGATGTAATTGGAATGTTAGATAAGAAATATAATATGGATTATTTAACAAAATTCACAAATAAATATATAGAAACTTATGATGGAAAATGTGTTGAAAGAATAAAAGAATTCTTATTAGATAAACTAGCATAATAAAATTGCTAGTTTTATTATATGTAAAGTAATGCGTAAAAACATTGTATATATTGTTTAAAATGTGTTATTATATTTATGTAAAGTAGAGGTGCTTATGATGGATAAATTTTCACAAGATAATTATTTAAAAAAGAGGATTAAAGAAATATATAGGGGAA
>Ga0310697_10000511_pt1 | contig 52624 bp, 24 predicted proteins | sample 172DNAGHGlowgp2_FD_203883 | JGI IMG/M metagenome (GOLD analysis project Ga0310697, IMG submission 203883) | Sheep rumen microbial communities from Palmerston North, Manawatu-Wanganui, New Zealand - 1728 DNA GHGlow gp2 (v2) (version 2) | ecosystem: Host-associated > Mammals > Digestive system >...
GATCCCAGCACGGTGGTGTAGTGCCACGAGTAGGCTGCATAGTCGCCCTGCACCGATCCTCCCTGCCATACGAGAGGTCGTTCTGAGGGGGCGGCGGTGCTGACGGTGACGTTGTCGAAGATGGTCGTGGCGCGCGCCGCGGCACAGCGCGCCACAAAGGGCGTTCCAGCGGCTACGGTGGCCACGGGATAGAGGCTGGCATGCCCGTTGTCGTCAATGCCGCCGACGGCGAAGAGCTCATCAAAATCGGCGAGGGTGGCGGTGACGGGCAGGCACAAGGGCGTCAGCTGCCCTGCGGCCATGGGCTTGTTGAGGGTAAATGTTGCGGCCTGCAGCGATGCTGTGCAGAGCGCCAGAAGGATAGTCAATAGGAAATGCTTGTTCATGAGAGTTTATGGTTTTCTCGTTTTTATCTTCGTTTCAAGCTTTCGTTCAAAGTTACTTTTTATTTTTCACCTTTCACTTACTTCTTTTTCGGCTGCAAAGTTAGCTGTTTTACGTTGATGATGATAGAAGAAAAGCGTCAATGCATCCAAGAAACTAATCAAGAACGTCCTTGGGCAGCATTCCATATTGTCGTTGGAAGCATTTTGCGAAGTACGACGGTGTGTTGAAGCCCACCATGTAGCACACCTCGTTGATCTTGTAGCGTCCCGTTTTGAGTAACGCCGCGGCGCGTTTGAGTCGCTCGACGCGTATGTAGTCGTTGGGTGTCATGTTTAGCGCCCCACGTATCTTACGGTTCAGGCTTGATCGCGACATATTCATGGCTTCGGCGAGCTGGTCGATACCGTAGTCGGGGTTGTCGATGTTCTTCATGACGGTGTCGCTGAGCTTCTGTATGAATTCCTCTTCAATCTCGGACACGGCGTTGGAGGGTGCAGCGAGTGCGAAGGGTCGCTGCGTGAACGAGGTGTAGAGTCGCTGTAGGTTCTGGAGGAGTGTCTGCAGTGTCTGCTCGAGCAAGGCCATGTCGAAGGGCTTATCAATGTAGGCATCGGCACCTTGTCGCAGTCCTGCGAGGCGGTCTTCGATGGTCGTTTTGGCGGTGAGGAGTACGACGGGAATATGGCTGTACTCGACGTTCTGCTTCACTTCTTGGAGGAGCACTATGCCGTCCTTGTGGGGCATCATGATGTCGCTGACGATAATGCCTACGCTGTGTTGTTGCAGCTGCACGAGTGCTTCCTCTCCGTCGGCGGCCTCGAGAATGCGGTAGCTGCCGGCGAAGTGGCGTGCAAGGAACTGCCGCAGGTCGACGTTGTCCTCGACGATGAGCAGCGTGCTTTTAACGGGTGCCTGCGGCTGCAACGGAGCCGTGTCGGTGTCGGCGGCATCATGTCGTGCGGTGTCGCTGTCCGTGGCCGCTGTCGTTTCAGGCTGCAACGCACGCAGGGGCAAAGTGAGAATGAAGCGGTTGACAGTCTCGTCGCGATCCATACCCACAGTGCCGTGGTGCTGCTCTGCCATGGTGCGCAGCAGCGAGAGTCCGATGCCCGTTCCGGTGACGTTGGTAGCCGCCGTCTCGGGGGCTGAGGTGTAGCGCACGAAGGGTTGGAAGATGCTTTCGCGACGGTCGAGAGGCACGATGTCGCCGTCGTTGACGGTGGTGACGGTGGCGTGGGCGTCGTCAGCCGTCAGGTGCAGTTCGATGTACGTGGCCGCGTATTTGAGGGCATTGCTCATCAGGTTGGCCACCATCTTGCCCACGAGGTCGCGATCGGCGACGAGGTTGACTGAGGGTGCGATGTCGGTGCGCAGTTGCAGTCCGCGCTGTGCGATGGCAGGACGGAACACCTGGACCAATGACGTCAACGCCTCGCTCAGGCACAGGAGCTGCGGATGGAGCTGTAGCGTCCGGCTTTCGACCTTGCGGAAATCCAGCAGCTGGCCCACGAGGTTGATGAGCCGTTGTGTGTTCAAGGCCATGACCTCGAGATCCTGCCTGAGATTGTCGTCGAGGTCGTGGTGGCGTAGGATGCTCTCGAGGGGTGTCTTGATCAGCGTGAGCGGCGTGCGTATCTCGTGGGCGATGGTGGTGAAGAAAGCAATCTTCGAGTCGTAGAGTTCCCGCTCCTTCTGCTGTTCCATGAGGTGGCGGTCGCGGAGCATGCGTCGCTGTTGTTTGCGCTGGAAATAGCGCCACAGCAAAGTGAGCAGCGCTACGGCAAGCAGCGCGTAGATGAGTTTCGCCGCCGTGGTCAGGTAGAAGGGCGGCAGGATGTCGATGTCCAACGTGCGCTCGGCCAGCGTTTGCGAGCCGTCGTCGTTGACAGCGGCGATGTGGAGGGTGTAACGTCCGTAAGGCAGATGGGTATAAGCGATATTTGCCTGTCCGGGAGTCAACGGCTGCCATTCACAGTCGTAGTCGTCGAGGCGGTAGTGCAGCAGCATCGTGCCGGAGTTGCTGTAGTTGAGCAGTCGTGGCGCTATGGCGAAGGAATTCTGGCGGAGTCGCAGCTCGTCGGTCTGGTCGATGCTGACGTTGAGCGGCGAGCCATCGGCCTGGGGTTGTTGGAGCTGATTGGCCACGTAGAGAGCCACCAGTGCGATCCGGTGTTCCGTCTTCTCCGTTCTGGTCTGTGCGGGGTGAAATCGCACGAATCCATTGATGGTGCCGAAATAGATGTATCCCTGTCGGTCGATGATGCCTGACTGGTAGTTGAAGTGGTCGCTGTGCAGTCCATTGTCGGTGGTGTATGCTATGCGTGCATTTGTTCGTGGATTGAATCGTATGAGTCCGTTATTGGTGCTGCACCATAGGTTTCCCTGTCTGTCCTCGACCATTCGATAGACGAGGTTGCAGCGCCCCTCATCGTCGAGAACGTAGGTGGTGAAGCGCCCCGTCTTGCGGTCGAGTTTGGATAGTCCGCCCTCGTGCGTCATCACCCATAGCTCGTGTCTGCTGTCCTCGAAGAGGCTGATGACCTTTGATCCTCCGATGGTTTCCTCGCGGCCGCCGTCGTAGGCGTAGTGCGTGACCTCCTCCGTTCGCGTGTTGTAGCAGTAGAGGCCGTCGGCGTAGGTGGCGAGCCAGAGTATGCCGTCGTGGGTCTGGATGATATGCTGCACGAACTGCGGCGGCAGGTGTTCATCGCGTGCGAAGCTGTCGGAAGCGCGGTCGTAGCGCATCAGGCCTACGGTAGTTGCCATCCATATCGTGCCGTCGACAGCGCGGCAGATGCTTATGATGAAGTTCGAGAGTATGCTTCCGGGGCGTCCGTCGGCGAAATAGACCTTGTGGCTGCCTGATGACAGGCTTATGCGTTCGAGCCCACCTTCGAAGGAGCCGACCCAAAGCGTGTCGCCGTCGGCGCAGAGACCGTGAATATTGTACGATGCCATGTGTGTCGGCACGGGCTGCAGGCTGCCGTCGTCGGGATTGTAGCGCAGCAGTCCTTTGTCCTCGGTGCCGATCCATACGATACCACGCGCATCCTGACAGAACTCACGCACGCGATGCCCCATGAAGGTCTGTCCCTGACGGGGGTAGAAGTTCTGGAAGTTCATCTGTCGCGCCGGCAGATAGTTGATGCCGCCGAAGTAGGAACCCACCCACATGCCGCCTTCGTGGTCGGTACATAGCGCATAGATGGCATTATCCGACAGTGCGAACGGGTCGTCGAGGTCCGGTTGCGACACGTGGGTGATGACGCCATCATAAATATTATAAAGGTATATTCCCGCCTCCGAGCCCGCCCATAGCGTACGTCCGTCCGACGAGAGGCACACGGTGCGGAAAAAGCCCTGCTGCAGCAGACGCGTCTTGTGTGACACAAGGTTGAAGGCGTAGAGACCTTTGTTCGTCGCCACGAAGGCCTCGTTACCAGCCACCGCCAGCCCGTTGGCGTCAGCATAGCGGAAAGGGCGCTGACCCTCATCGTCGGTGAAGGGCTGCAGACGTGCATCAGCACCTTCAACGTAGTAGAGGTCGTCGCTGGCAACGCCGATCCACATCACGCCGTCGATGCATGCAAGATGACGTACGGCCATACCCCTCAACGCATCGAAGGCTGGGCGCAACACACCCTCGGAGGCATCCAACCGCATGAGACCTTCGAGCTCGGTGGCGATGTACACGTTGCCCTGAGCATCAGCCGCGAAGCCGCACACTGCGCCCTGCAGCCCCCGCTCGCCGCCCGCTACGGTGGCGGCGAGGGGCGTGATGCACTCGGTAGACGGGTCATAGACGAAGGCACCGTGTTCCGTGCCAATCCACAGGCGACCCGGTTTGTCAATCCACAGGGCGTTAATGTAGTTGTCGCCCAAACCCGAATTGGTGCGCTTGAAGGTGCGGAAGGTGACGCCGTCGTAGCGGTTCAAACCATCCTTCGTGGCAAACCACATGAAGCCCTGCTGATCCTGCACGATGGAGCGAACTGTGTTCTGCGACAACCCGTTGCGCGTGTCGAGGTGGCTGAAGAACAGACTACCCGCAGCGGCACACACGCTGGCGGCAAAACAGCAGAGGAGAGCGCCGAAGGCGCGAAGCGTTGACATTCTCATCATCAAGCTACTTATTTCCGTTTTATGCCTCGTGCTTTTCCACGAGGTTTACATTTACGGATGCAAAATTACGCATAAAGTAGCAAACGGGCAAGGCCAAGCACCGTAAAAATGCATCCGCTATCGTTTTGTTGCACAGCTTGGCTGAATTGTTGTACCCTATTTCCAGCTTAACACCTACTTTTGCGACATCATTAAATATATTATACGTCTTCCTCTGCCTTTCAAAGTTACTTTCATTCTACATTCGTCATTCATGAAAAAGTATCTCTTCTCGCTGCTTCTTGTGTCACTCCTGGGCTCTGCCTACGCCCAACGCACGACGCGAACAGTCACCTCCGTCAGTTCTGCATTGCGGCTGTCCACACCCATGGACCTCATCATCACCGGAGCCGAGCCTTTCACCGAATCCGGCAGCGTTGACATCGCGCACGACGACGCCGTAGTCATTATCCCCGCCGTGAAACCCTCACTCGTCATGAGAAACTATTTGCGGAATGTCACCGTGAAAGGCCAGCAGGCCACACGCAGCAGCGTGTGGGTCGCCATCTACGACAACGGAGCCGCCATCTATCCCCATCCCAAGGAGAGCTTCACACCGCTCACCGTCTTCGAATTTCCCAACTACGGCGGTGCTTCGCGGTCCGATTTCCGTCCCTGGGAATTCTACAACAGCGCTGCCGCCCTCGGAGGATTCGAGAACAACATACGCTCCCTGAAACTCAAGCGAGGATACATGCTCACACTCGCATGCAACACCGATGGTACCGGCTACAGCCACGTCTTCATAGCACAAGACGCCGACATCGAAATCCCCCAGCTACAGAATGAGCTCGCTGGTCGCATCGGATTCATACGCATCTTCCCATGGAACCGCGTCACCAAGAAAGGATGCGGAGCCTTCGACTGGAACCCCGGCAACGTACTCAACGTCACATGGGGATACGACTGGGGCGCCGGATCATCACCATTTTACGAAGACGTCGATTACGTCGGCATGCACCACCACGAGGGATGGCCCTCATACAGCGAGATAGCTACCGCACGGGGATTCAACACCGTACTCGGGAACAACGAACCCGACAACCTCAACGATCCCAGCCAGAACCCCATTTCTGCCGGACAGATGGAAACCGTCCTTTTCGGCGACCACGGACTCACTGGATCCTGGCGGCAGATCTATAAGGGAGGTTACCGCGTCGGAAGCCCCGCAATGGCCGGAGACTACAACTTTCTGCGACAGTTCATCGACCTATGCCTCAAATACAACTATCGCATCGACTTCATCGCCACACATCGCTACCAGATGGGCAGCGGGTGGGACTACGACTGGTTCGTCAACTGGATCTGGGACCAGTACCACCTCCCCGTCTGGATCACCGAATGGAACTACGGCGCCGAATGGAACGGCAACCTCGACCAGGGGCCCATCTTCTTCCGCGACCAGATCGCTGGCATCACACCCATACTCGAGGCCAACCCACATCTCGAGCGCCAAGCATTCTTCAACGTCCTCGGCGATGCCAACCGAATGATGATGAACCGCCACGAGAACATGCGCATGATGCCCGCCGGAGAATGGTACCGCGACTACCGATCACCCACCGCATACACCGGAGGCGAAGGATACGTCATGAAGTGGAACTACTGGAAGCCCGAAGACCTCAAAGCCACCTATGACAAACGACAGAAAGCAGTCACCCTCAACTGGATCAACCTCAACGGGAAGCAGACCGACTCCGTCCGCATCGAACGCAAGAGGGGCGACGAACAAACCTGGAGTGTCGTCGCACGACGAGGCATGGATCCCGAACCACGACAATCGTGGAGCGACAACGACATCGCTGGCTTCACTGGCGTCGTCAGCTACCGACTACGCAACTTCGACTCCGACGGACACATGCGCATTTCCGGCACCGTTGACGTCAGCATCGGAGGAGCACAAGCCGCTGGCATCTTCCAGGTCGGACGACTCACACTCACCGAAGCCGCTGCACCCGTCACTGTCGAATTCAGCCAGCCCTTCGACCAGACACCTGCCGTATTCATGGGACCCATCACCAACCGCAACACACGCACAACCGCTACCGAGCTCTTCCCCAGAGGAAGCATCACCACAACAAGCCTAAGCTACACACCCATGCCATGGGCCCACCAGCCCAACGGCACAACCACCTTCACCCGCAACGAGGAAATCCCCTTCGTCGCCGCACCCCTCGGACGCTACCGATTCGCCGACATCGACGTTGAGATAGGGCAGCTCACAGTCGCCGACACCGTCGCCGTGACCTTCACACAACCCTTCCCCGAGGGCACCGTTCCCATTGTCATAGGATGCGTGTCACGCGTGTCACAAAAAGACCATGCCGTCCTCCACAAGGTGTGGGATGTCACCCCCGAGGGTTTCAAATGTGTCGTATCCTACGAAGCCGGGGCACCATCGCCGTTAACCACTAAGCAGCAGTTCTCATACATGGCCGTTGCTCCCGGGCAGGCCTGCATCGACGAGCAGCAGGGAATCCTCATTGCCGCAGGTCGCGGCGAGCGGCCACTCTACAGCACTCTCTGCGACGAGACGTTTACCGTGGCACGGGCCGGGGGACTCGACACACTCTGCATGAAAGATCCCATGCTTCTCGCGGAGATACAGACCAACAACACACCTGTAGCCACATCAGTGCGCATGACTACCTTCACCGCCACCACCGTCAGCGACCCTCGATTCGACGGCACTTACGTGACCGGCGTTCGCCTCCTGCGCGTACTCGACAAGAGCACCAACGCCACCACAGCGCAGATCGACAATCAGGCAACCGCTGACCAAGTAGGATGGGTCGTCATTCACCAAAGCAATGTCTATGCCAACGCAGATGCCGTTCATGACCTCAGCGGACGAGAAACCCCTCAGTCATCAATCATCAATCATCAATTGCATACCGGCATATACGACCTCGGGGGACACCGCATCGCCAATTTTCCCCTACCCAAGAAGGGCATTTACGTCGTCAACGGACACAAGATCGTCGTTAAATGAACGTCACTGTGCGTGAACGCGCAATATAACAAACGAGCCTTTTCATACAACAAACGCGCCGCGACGGCGATGACATCAGCACTTCGGGCGCCGTCATCACTGTCGCGGCGCGAAGTTGGCTATTGTGTTTCATCTATTGCCCATTTAGTTATATTTGCGCATGTTATTTTAATATAACTTTGTCCCGTCGTAAACGAAAACAATGACCAAAAAAGATAACTAAAACCTAAACAGTATGAAAAGAAAACTACTTTTAGCGACCATGACTATCGCAAGTGCATTAAGCCTGGAGGTCTCGGCGCAACAATGGAAGTCCTCTGCACCCGTGGACGGAGGAAGGTATTACCTCTACAACGTGGGTAAGGGGGGATTCCTGAAGAATGATGATATCAGAGCACGTGTGTCGCTCTCGGCTCCGACCGTGGCTGTCACCCTGCAAGCCGCTGACGACGGCAGGTTTTACATCAAAGCTGGCGAGTTCCGTCCGGACAAGGAGAATCCGTACCTCGTGGAGAACACAGACAACAGAAACGTCTATACGGATATCAACTGGGGAACTTACACCATCACGCAATGGGGTTTTGTGCTGAAAGAGGGCACCACGAATGTCTATTACATCAAGACGCCGAAGAACCGTAACCTGGAAGTGGACAGTCAGGACAAGGGATCACGCGTGAATCCATTGACGCGCACAACGGGCAGCAGCTACAACGCCGGTGCTCCCGGTTGGGACGAATGGATGCTGGTGAAGCCGGAAGACTACGCGGCAGCCACCCGCACGGACTACACTTCTCGCGTTGCACATGACATGTCGTCGTGGCATGCCACGGGGATGTGGGGCTCAACGGATTTCGTTGAACACTATTTGGATCCCACCCCGGCAGGCAACGTGTTGTATCAAACAATAACGGGACTGCCTACTGGCATCTACGAAGTAAGGATGTATGCCTGGGCGCACAACGAAAGCGGCAGAAATGCTACGCTGACAGGCAGGAAACGCGACGTGGCCTATATCTATGCAGAATCGGACAATAGAGTCGAGCGGGACATCCTGTCCTGCGGCGGGGACATTAGCCCAGGTCATGACATCCGCGGCGACGAGAACACATGGCCTTATACGATCCACGACGTGGTAGTTAAGAACGGCGTGCTGACGATAGGCATGACGATACGCGACGGCAAAGGCGGTCTGACGAACTGGCAGGCCGCGCAAATCTACTCCCTCACCAGGACGGGCGACCTGCCGCTGGACGACCAGATCGCAGCTTACGAAGCTGCGTTGGCAAGAGCTACCACGACGTCCGTCGATGCAGGCCTTCCCGCAGGTTTCCGCGGCGTACTGCAGGCAGTGATTAACGCCAACAGCGGCGCCAACGCTCCGTCATACACCAACGCTGAGGCATTGAATGCTGCCACGTTGGCGCTCAACAACGGCGTCACCGCCGCCGAAAGCAGCCGCGCCCCCTACAGCCACTACCTGGCTTTGCGAGCATTGGCGTTGTCTGCGGACGACGACACATCGGTCTTCACGCCAGCCACCGCATCGGTGGATGTCTCTCAGGCCGATGACCATGTGGCATCAGCGACGAGCCTCGTCGGTATTGCAGATGCGACAGAGCAGCTGCGCACGGCGGTCAAGAGCTTCATCAGCAGCGTAACCGTCACGGGACGCATTGACATCAGCGCACTGATTACGAATGCTGGCTTCGAGGATAATACGACAGACGGCTGGACAGCAGAAGGCAGTGGCACGTGGCGACCGATGGAGTGGGACGGCGGCTACGGCGCTGAGTTCTGGCACGGCACACGCGACATCCATCAGACAATCACGGGCCTGCCCGACGGCCGTTACGAGCTGGCTGTTCAAGCCACGTGGCGCGACACACAAACGACGGGTCTGTACCTGACAGCTGGTACGACCAGCAGCGCACGGATTGAGGAGAAGGCTGCGAGCTACGACGTGGACGACGTGAAAGGCGGTCTGGCCCGGATGAACAGCGATCCCGCGTATGCGCGCTTTACTGTGAGCAATACGCTGACGGGCGATGCCATCACCATCGGTCTGAAGGAGAAGATGTTCGGTTCGGGCGAATGCTGGACGCTCTTCGACAATTTCCAGCTCTACTACTACGGCGCGGACTACACCGATGCCGAGGCGCGCTTGGGCGAAGCTTTCGACAGGGCTGCGGCGGCCGCAGCTCTGGAGATTCCGACGGCAGCCAAGGAAGAGCTCAACAACCTTCGCACGACATACACCGCCGCGAGCCTCGAACTATCATCACGTACCTTCGTCGATAACATCGCAGCTTTCGACGCTGCAATAGCAGATATCAACGATAAAATCAACAACGCGAATGGGCTCGTGGCCCCATACGCCCACTACAAATATTTCCAACACACGGATGATCCCATCCTCGCACAGACAGCGGTCTATAGCGACGAAGGTGGAACACAAACAACGGCCTTGACGACAGCCCTCGCCACCATTGCGTCCAATGTTGAAGCCGCGACGACGGAGGCAGCGATCGAGACACAGATACGCGCATTGTACGCGGCGTACGCCACCTTCGTACATGAGACCAACATCGCAGGCAAGTACTTCGACCTCACCTCGCTGATCTATAACCCACGCTTCCTACTCGAGAAACGCACGGGGTGGACGAAGACGGGCTCAGCAACAGGCAACGGCAAGGTGACGAGCGGCGAATTGACGGGTCACGAGTACTGGAACGGCAGCTACGATTTCTATCAGGTGCTGCCCACCCTGCCCGCCGGAACCTACAAGCTCAACGTCAATGCCTTCCACCGCATCTCGGGTGACAAGGCCGATGCTCGCAATGCCGACCCCAACAATATTCCCGCCCTGGTGCGCATGAACTACGCAACGGTAAGGATGAGGAGCATCCAGGAGGGCACGGCCGAGGACGTGCCGACTGGCTTGGCAGCTTTGGCCGAAGGACAGTATGAAAACGAACTGGTGTACATGGCGGACGCGACGATGACAGACGCTCAAATAGGCCTCAGACTGGACCGCCAGCTGGCAGACAACAGCTGGTCGCTCTTCACGAACTTCAGGCTTTACTACACGACGGAGGATGCTTCGGTCTTCCTCACACCTTACAACGAAGCGCTGGCAGCAGCACAGGCCGTAGATGCTCAGGCGAAGATGAACGCCGAAGAGAAGGCAGAGCTTTTGGCTGCCATCGCGGCTGACGCGACGTTGAACAAGAGCAACATGGCGACGGTGCAGGATGCCACCCTCCGACTGACCAACGCCACTTCAACGGCGCTCACGTCCATCGCGGCCTACGCCGCCGCCAAGATTGCCATCGACCGCATCAACGCAGAGATGGAGTCCACCAACGTGGTCACACCCGAGGCGATAGCGACGTTCAGCGGCTACGGTACGGCCTACGTTGGCGGCTTGCTGACAGACGACGACGCCAGCGCGATGGAGCGCCGTGTGTTCCGTGATCAAGACAACACGAACGCAAACATGATCGACGAGTACCTGCTCAGCGCATGGAAGGAGGGGGACACGCAAATGCGCGATAAGGAAGGAGCGCTCGTCATCAACACGTGGAGCACGGAGACAGACGTTCCCGGCTTCGTTACCCCCTTCTACGAGGTGGACGACGGCTACCACGCCACCACTGTAGCCCACACCTTGAAGGCCACCATGGGCGGTCTCGAAGCAGGCCACTATAAAGTAGAATTATGGGCGCGCACGCGCATGAAGACCAACGATGTCACGAATGACGATCTGCCCGAGAACATCACCTTCCAGCTCAACGACGGTGCACCTGTGAAGCTCGAAGGCAAACTATACACCAATCATTTCCGTGCCGACAACTACACCGTCTATGGCGCCGTAGGCACCGACGGGCAGCTCGTGCTGACGCTCAACATACCGGCCAGCAGCACACACGGCATGTGGCTATCCTTCAAGAACGTGAAATACACGAAGATCGACGTCAGCGACGTGGCCATCACCGAGACAACCGACTACACACCGGCAGCCGGCATCGCCAACGTGACGCTCACCCGAACGTTCAACGCCAACGCCTGGAACACACTTGTGCTGCCCTTCGAGGTGCGCAACGTCGAGGGCGTCTTCGGCGAGGGCGTGAAGGTAGCCCGCTACACGGGTGCCACAGGGGAGAATGACCTCTACACGCTCCACTTCGCCGAGAGCGACTTCATCCCCGCCAACGAACCCGTCTTCGTCTATGGCGTGAGCAACACGGCACCCTACACGTTCCCGTACGTCACGATCGAAGAAGGCACAGCTGAGAAGGCGGACGCGAACATCAACTTCGTCGGCAGCTATAAGGCTTCGACCACGTTGGCTGCAGGCCACTTCTTCATCGCCTCGGACAATAACCTCTACAAGGTCGGCGAGGCATCAATGGTGAACCTGAAAGGCACACGCGCCTACTTCCAGCCCGTGAGCGGAACACAGGTGAAAGCCCTCAACGTTGCTTTCGACGATGAGACCACAGCAGTAACCACTCCCCTAGCCACTGGGAGAGGAGTCGGGCGTGAGGCTTGGTATGACCTGAGTGGCCGACGAATCGTAAATCGCAAATTGCCTCGCGGAGTGTACATCCAGAATGGTAAGAAGGTGGTTTCTTATTGATGATTGATGATCGATGAATATTAATCGGTAAACAATAAGCTATTATGAAAAAGACATATAAAGCACCCACAATACTTGTCGCTCAGACCTCATGCACACAGTTGCTGGCAGCATCACTCAACGGATCTACACCCACAACAGGATTAGACAACCCGCCCGGATACGGCGGCGACAGCGAAGGTCCCGTCGAAGCCGGCGTGAAGGACGGGGGATGGTTCGAAGGAGATTGGTAACCAATTTCTTAACAAGCTATTAATGCTCAAATTATGAAACGTATTCTATTCGTAGGCCTCCTGATGACCGCCGCCATTGCACACGCGGCCGAAAGGAACGTGACAAACACCTACATCGACAACCCCGACTTTGAAGCACGATTTGCCGGGTGGTACAACAACGGCTTCTACTTCGTCACCAATTCCAGCTTCAGCGGGAAGCGCGGAAAGGTGTACATGGAGCGATGGACGGCTGCGGGAAGCAGGATTCCAAACATCGAGATCTGGCGGGAACTCGACCTGCCGGCCGGCACATACACCCTGACTGCAGCATGCCAGAACGTGCAGCAGTCTGGAAGCGTTGCCGAGTGCCGAGGGGCAGAACTCTATGCCGCCGACGAGCACACGACGGTGACGGCCCCTGGAGACTACAGCGTGACCTTCACCGTGCTGCAAGGCACGACGCGAATCGGATTCAAAGTGACATCGACGAACGCCAACTGGGCGTCCATCGACAACGTGCGACTGAAGCTCCTCGACAACGACATCGAAGCAGAACATGCCGCGCTGCAGAAACTCATAGACACAGCAGTGGAGGTTCTCGGCGACGGCGACGGCGACGAGGAACTAAGCGCAGCCATCAACGAGGCGAAGAACATGATAGCGTCAGGAGCCAGAGAGGGCATCGGAACACTCGCCAAACGACTCAGCGATGCCACACTGAACTATCGCATACTCAACGCCACAGGAACGCCGCCACGCATAACTGCGACCGACAAATTCGTCGCCGCAGGAGCCACCGTACTCCTGGCACGTATGACCGTGACGCCATCGAGCGGCATCCTCGAGAAAGGCTTCTGCTGGAGCACAACACCCGAGCCGACCATCTTCGACAACAGAACCACCAACTGCTTCTCTGCCAACGGAGAAATCTATCGCATGGAACGGTTGCAGCCCGGAACGATGTATTACGTGCGACCATACGTCATCAACAACAAGTACAGGCTCGTATATGGCGACGTCATTAAAGTACCGACCTTGCCACGTGGTGACGTGACTGCCGACTACGACAACGGAGGAGACAACGAACAGAACTGCCGCATCGCATCCGCCATAGAGGAGATAAAATGGCTCTACAACAACCTCTCATACGTGAGAGGCATTAACCTGAGCGTGCATTTCGGATCAGGAACCCCGACCGCAGACTGCTCATACGGCGGATGGATGCGCGTAGGGCCCAATGAAGCATACCAGCAGACCGGTACCATACTACACGAGACAAACCACGGCGTAGGAGTAGGAACGAGCGATATCTGGTGGAACGGCAACTACCGCGAGGACGGCGACCGGGGACGATGGCTCGGCCCGAGAGCAACGCAGATGATCCAGTTCCTCAACAAGGACAAAGGCGCTTTCATGACCGGAGACAACACACACATGTGGCCCATCTCATCCTTCGGAGGACCCAACTACGGCATCAACGGATCGTGGGAGGACAGTTACAACCCCGAGAACACACTCTTGTATTACGGCAACGTGCTCATAACCCATGCCATGCACCAGGACGGACTCGTCTGCTCCTCAGCTGTCGGCTTTGCCTCACCCGCATATACCTTCCCTCAGGAGGACGAAGAGAAATACTACATCAAGACCACCGACGAAGCCTGCGGCAACGAGTCCGTGCTTCTATACGTCACAGAGGGAGGAGCCCTGGCCCAAAAGGCCACAACAGCAACACAGGCAGAGGCCGACGACAACTTCGCATGGAATATTCTCTACGACCCCAAGACTGCTTTCTACATGCTGCGCAATGTGGGGACAGGACGGCTATTGTCAGCTAACGCACAGCAGTTCCGAACACAGCAGCGCTCCGAGCCTACACCTGACGAGCAGGTGCAGTTGCTGCCATCCAGGACCAACTACAAAAAAGGCGGACTAGACATGCCGTCGTACTGGATAACGATTGGGAGGGTGGCCCTGAAGGCCAACAGCAAAACAGCTGTTGCAGGAGGACCCTTCGACGCGAACGACCACAACGACAAGCAGCACTGGCTGATCATGAAGAACGGCGAGATGCAGACCTTCGACCGCTTCTGCTCCGGCAAGGCGTTGCCGCGACTGGACAACATACTGGCCGCTGCGAAGGCATCGATGCAGACCGAGGCCAAAGCCGCTAACGAAACCACAACACTCGAGGAAGTGTCAGAGCCCATGCGGAACCTGATACAAGACATAGAGACTCAGAAAACCAGATACAACGTAGACGACATAGACAATGCCATCAGCCAACTACGCAACACCTTCATCGAATACCTCACAAACGTGCAACCGGAAGCGCCAAAACAGCCCATCAACGCCTCATGGATCATCGAGAACGCGGGATTCGACGAAGATGCTGACGGATGGAGCCGAGGACCCGAAAACACCAACTTCGGCGTCGCCGAGTTCTACGAGACAACCTTCAACACCTATCAAGCACTTTCGACGCCACTACCTGCAGGCTACTATGTCCTGACGCTCAATGCCTTCCAGCGCCCAGGCAGCTACAAGAACGTCTACAACGAATGGTTGGAAGGCAGCGAAAACGTCACTGCACAGCTATATGCCACGGCTTGGGGCGTCACCTTCTCACGAAACGTGAAAAATTTATGGGATGATGCTGCTGATGACAAAAAGGAAGGGCGATGTGCACAGATGTCGGGCAAGTATGTTCCCGACGACATGCAATCGGCTAGTTCATGGTTCGCCGAAGGCGGCTACCAGAACACTCTGACATTCAACATCACTGACCCATCGACGCTGAGGATCGGCATACGCTCCACGAAAAACGGCACTGCATGGTGGACATGCTTCGACAACTTCGGCCTACAATACTACGGACCATACGACCCGGACGGAGACTACACCGGCATCGAGGACCCCAAGCAGAGCCCCCAAGGAGCTGACCAATGGTACGGCCTCAGCGGAACCAGACTTACCGGCGTGCCTATCAAGAAAGGTATTTACATCAACAACCACCATAAGGTGATTATTAGGTAAAACGTTTCGAAGCCTACAAAAAAGGTGTGAAAGCCATTTACGGGTTTTCACACCTTTTCGATTTCCAATGAGCCAAGCTCAAGATGCGTTTTGGCTACATAATTACACAAAATATAGGGAAAAACATTCAATTCTGTAGTGAAGATGTGTTATTTTGGCAAAAAAACTAGTGCTCACCGTTTTCTTCTGATAAAATTGAGTAATTTTGTGGCCGATTTTAAAGACAGTACAGAAACAATGATAAGATTGGAAAGATTAAAGGCTTGGTTTCTGATAGCAGTTCTGACCATTTGTGAAACGGCCTGTTTTGCCTCATGCTCCTCAAATGAGGCCAACGCTACAGAGCAGAGCAACATAACAACGACTGCTGATAAAGTTTGGGCCTTCAGCCAGACCCATCCAGACGGATTCACGATTAACATCCGCACGATGACTGAACCGACTGAAGGTATAGCAGTCAGTTATGCAGCAACACAGAACAGCCATTCTTGCCTCCCGTTCTTAAGACTCGCTGACGCTCGAATAAGCGGCAGAGCCGAGCGGGTAACAAGCGAGCTGAGCTCGAGCGCGCGTAATCAACTCGACAAGGTGATTAGCCATGCCTTGCAGCATGAAGGATATGTTGGAGGTTGGTACAACAGCGAAGATGGACTTTACTATTTCGACAGTACAAAGCTTTTCCCGGAGAATGACCTGAAAGGTGCCCTACAGTTCGGAAAGGAGAACGGCCAACACTCCGTTTTCATCCTGTCAAACTATACAGATATTCCCATCAATGGCAAAGTAGCAGAGATACTGGATCGAGGCACGATCCTCTTTGGTACTACCGGCGACTACAGACCGTTATCTTTCTGTGAACCGAAGGAGCAGCGAGAGCAGAGCCAAGCTTGCTTGGACTCTGCCGAGTCGCGTCAGAGGTCGGCTGTAAGCCAACCCGATGGAACATATTGGGGCTTTGGTATTGAGGTCGCAAAAGAGATAGCAAGAAGGTTAGGAGTAGATATAGCATTCAAGAAGACCTCATGGCCCACATTGACAGCCGACGTACTGACAGAGCCTCAGATATTCGACCTTGCCATTGGCGGCATTACCATCACAGAAACCAGACGGGAAACGATGCTCATGAGCGACGGCTATCTGGCGAACGGCAAGACAATCCTGTGCAGGGCCTCGGAGGCAGAACGCTATAAGTCGCTGGCCGACATAGACAAGCCCGAAGTGACCGTAATGGTGAATCCCGGAGGACTCAACGAGAAGTTTGCCAACGAGAACCTCACTCACGCAAATATAGTCGTTCACCAAAAGAACGAGGAGATACCGACACTTGTAGCCGAAGGTGCAGCCGACGTGATGATAACGGAAATTACAGAAGCTCCTTATTATGTGAAGACCGATACACGACTTGCAGCCCCACTATTGAACGCTCCATTTACTCATGGTGAAATTGGTGTCCTCATGCAGAAAGGGCAGGAGGATCTCTTGCAGATGGTGAACAACGTCATCCGTCAGATGAAGTCCGACGGCTCTCTTCGGAAGCTGCATGAGAAGTACGGGCTAGTATATGCCTACGAATAAAATGCGATAATAACCGATGGGCCGCCTGGTTGCCCAAGCAAGAATGGAGCCGCTATTCAGTTCTTCGACGAGCGAAGCGGCAATAGCGCCTAGTACTCATCCTCGTTGAAGAGGAAGTCCTCTTTCGTGGGGTAGTCGGGCCACACGTCTTCGATGTTCTCGTAGATGTCCCCCTCGTCTTCTATCTCCTGAAGATTTTCGATGACCTCGAGAGGAGCGCCGCTGCGAACGGCGTAGTCAATCAGTTCCTCCTTGGTAGCTGGCCAGGGAGCGTCTTCGAGTTTTGATGCAAGTTCCAGTGTCCAGTACATATTTATGAAGTTGAAAGTTTTAAGTTTAAAATTGAAAGTTGAACTTTCGGAGCAGCGAGAGCAATCAAGCTTGCTTGAATTGCCGAGTCGTGACGAAAGTCAGCGAAGCTAAAGTTATCGTTTTCGTTTTCGTCTTCGTTTAATCGTTAGAGGCCCTGTTTAGCATAAGGTTTAACGCCCCGTTGTCGAAATCGGGCGCGAAGATACATATTATTTATGAAATACGATTGCCAAAAGAGGATTATTTTTCACGTTTAGCCCAAATATTCTCTTCCTGACCCGCTGAATGATTTATTTTCTTGGCCAAAGCGAAGAAATAGTCGCTTAATCGGTTCATGTAGGACAGCAGCTGGGCATCAACGTCGGCTTCTTCGGCAAGAACGTAAATGCAACGCTCGGCACGGCGGCAGATGGTGCGGCAGACGTGAGCCTGCGCTGCGGCCTTAGTGCCTCCAGGCAGGATGAAGCCCCGCCAACCAGGGAGGCCCTCCTCAGCAGCATCGATGGCGCGCTCTAAGGCCGTGACGTCAGCCTCGGTGACGTAACGGCCGGGACGGTAGTCGCGCTCGCTGGTGTCGGTGGCCAGCATGGAGCCGATGGTGAAGAGAAGGTTCTGGATGTCGAGCAACTGTGCGATATCAGTGCTGTCGCCCAGCTCGGCAATCAGCAGGCCGATGTGCGAGTTGAGTTCATCGACGGTACCGTAGGCATTGAGCCGGACGTGGGTCTTCGCAACGCGTTGACCGCCTACGAGGCTGGTCATACCGCTGTCACCTGTGCGAGTATAGAGTTTCATTTTTAAGTGAAAAGTGATAGAGTGAAAAGTGAAAAGTGAAAAGTGAAAAGTGAAAAATAAAAGTTACTGCTTACGTCTTCGTCTTATGAATTATGAATTGTGAATTATGAATTGTGAATTATGAATTGTGAATTATGAATTGTCTTCGTTTTCATTAAAAGTTTACCTTATAGTGTTGTTTATGTATATCGTGGTTGAAGAAGGCGATGCCGTAGTCGTAGAGGTCGAAGGTGACTCCCGTCTGCGGATCCTCCTGGATCTGCTTCCAGGCCCTTCGCGACGGGGCATCGTGGTGAATGCCCTCGGCAACAACCATGCCCGATGGCGGCATCTGAGGCAGCGTGAAACCAGACAGTGCTTCGTGCGCCACGAAGACGAAATCGCCCTCCTCACGCTTCAGCTGCGCCGAGGGCACCGCAGCCTGAAGATAGGCCTGTTCGATCGGACGGTCGCCGATGACCGCTATCGTGCGAGGATGGACATAGTTGGCCAGGCGAAACAGCATACGGCGGCACGTGATAGGATAGCTCTGCAACCAGCGTACCCACCACGGATGCAGACGCGAGAGACTGACGTAGGGATAGTACGGGGTGCGCTCCAGGATTACGCCGCGCAGGAAAGCGTAGGCGAACGGCGAATGAACACCGTAGCCGCGACGCTGGCGGAAGCGCGCAAACCATATCCAAGGACGACGTATCAGGCGCATTATATTGACATAAATCTTAAAATTGTGCGCAAAAATATAAAAAAAATAGCAAATAGCCATAAAAATATGCGTTTTTCTGTACTTTTGCAAGCGGAAAAACTTTCCGCTCGACCTTTGGTCGCTCCACACTTGGAGAACTTTCAATTTTCAACTTTCAACTTTCAACTTTCAACTTTTTATGAGAGCACTCACAGAAGCTGAGATTACGCGTCTCGAAGCGCAAGGCTGCACAGCCGAGGACTGGTCGCTCATACGCATCGCCGATGAGCAAAGCCTCAAATACATTCGCCACTCCCGTTTCTCGGGCGAGATCACTATCGGCTCTTTCCAGAAGAGCTTCGAGATGCCGGGCGGCATACACAAACACACCGGCATCTTCAACGCCACCCTGCACAACGTCACCATAGGCGACGACTGCTGCATCGAGAACATCAAGAACTACATCGCCAACTACGACATCGCCAACGACTGCTTCATCGAGAACGTGGACATCATCCTCTGCGACGGCCCCTCCAGCTTCGGCAACGGCGTCGAGGTGGCTGTGCTCAATGAGACGGGCGGCCGCGAGGTGACCATTCACGACGGCTTGACGGCGCACGAAGCGTACCTCGAAGCCTTCTACCGCCATCGCCCCGATCTCATCGCCGCCCTCAAGCGCTTCGCCGCTAAAAGAGTGGAGCAACGCACCAGCGACCGAGGTTCCATCGGCGAGCACGTCACGATCGTCGACACAGGCTACATCAAGAATATATATATAGGTTCGTACGCGAAGATCGAAGGTGCCGGACGCCTGAAGAACGGTACGCTCAACAGCCGTGAGGAGGCTCCCATCCACGTGGGCTACGGCGTCATTTGCGACGACTTCATCATCCAGGACGGCAGCGCCGTCGAGGACTGCACCACGTTGACACGCGTCTATGTGGGGCAGGCCTGTTCGCTCGGACACGGCTACTCCGCCAGCGACTCGCTCTTCTTCTGCAACTGCCAGGAGGAGAACGGCGAGGCATGCGCCATCTTCGCAGGACCCTTCACCGTCACGCACCACAAATCCACCCTCCTCATCGCCGGCCTCTTCTCGTTCATGAATGCCGGCTCGGGTTCCAACCAGAGCAACCACATGTACAAACTCGGGCCCATCCACCAGGGCGCCATGGAACGCGGCGCCAAGACCTCGTCCGACTCCTACATCCTGTGGCCTGCACGCATCGGAGCCTTCTCCCTCGTCATGGGGCGCCACAGCAGCCACGCCGACACCAGCGACCTGCCCTTCTCATACCTCATCGAGAAAAACGGCGAGACCTATCTCGCACCCGCCGTCAACTTGCGTTCCGTAGGCACCGTTCGCGATGCACAGAAATGGCCTAAGCGCGACAAACGCCACAAGGACGGACGCATCGATCAGATCAACTTCAACCTGCTCTCGCCATACACCATCGACAAGATGATGCGCGGACTCCACGTCCTCGAGCAACTCGAACAACTCAGCGGCCCCACAAGCGACGTCTATGCCTACCAGAGCGCCAAGATCTCCAACAGCTCACTCCACCGCGGGCAGCAGCTCTACCGCATCGCCATACAGAAATTCCTCGGCAACTCACTCATCTCGCACCTCGAACGCACCGACTGCTCCAACGCCGAGAGCCTGCTCGAAGCCCTCAAGCCCAAGCTTACTGGAGGACGTGGCACATGGGTTGACCTCGCCGGACTCATCGCACCCAAGGAATTAGTCAACGCCCTGCTCGACGACGTCGAAGCTGGCAAGATCAACAGCGCCGAGGACTTCAACGATGCCCTGCGACAACTGCACCAGAACTACTACCGCTACGAATGGACGTGGGCTTACGAGAAGATGCTCGAGTACTACAACCTCTACGCCGACCGCATCACCATCGAAGACCTCATACGCATCATCCAGCAGTGGAAGGAAAGCGTCGTATCACTCGACCGCATGCTCTACGCCGATGCCAAGAAGGAGTTCTCGCTGTCCGCTCACACCGGATTCGGCTTCGACGGAGCCAGCCAGCGAACCGTGGAACGTGACTTCGAACAGGTGCGCGGCGATTTCGAGAGCAATCCCTTCGTCACAGCCACGCTCGAACACATCGACCGTAAGTCCGCCCTCGGCGACCACTGGATCGCCGTGCTGAAGGCGCTTTAAGTGTCAATTATACAATCTGTTTTAGTTAATAATGCTAAATGCCCGAGGTGATTGCCGCCTCGGGCTTTGTTATTCTCAAACTAATCCTTACCTTTGCGCCGCAAAAAATAAAATACTAACGAAGATTCACGAACTACTTTTTACCCTTTTTATTTACCCTTTATTCAAATTCTTTATGAAGAAAATCTACGCATTATTAACGCTGCTGGGACTTTTCCTCTTCGGAGGCGTCGTTCCGACCGCAGCTCAGAACGAAGTATCCCTGTCCATCAACGGCAAGACAGGCACATGGGTCGCTGTAGGCAGTCCCGTCTATGCCAGCGAGTACGCCACGGCGAGCGAGAATCCCGGAGTGCACATCCAACACTGGTCACGCACTAACGGACACGCCAACAATATGTGGTTCTACGATGGCACCAATCTTGGCATCTATTCTTCCGTGGGCGGCAGCACCGAATCTGAAGACTACCGTATCTATCCCAGTGCAGGCTGGTACGTCAAAAAAATCAGCCTCGACTTCGTCACGGGTGTCCACCCCAGCTATGCTAACCCGGCTGGTGTCAAGGTCTCTGTCAACGGCGATGAGCCCGTTATCAGCCAGGGCACCGAGGACCTACAGCACTACGAGATTGACGACCTCGATCCTGAGCAGCCATACGCCGTGCTGACCATCGGACAGGTGGATAAGCCCGTCTTTGCTAACACCAGTAACTTCACGATCACATTGAAGAAGCAAGATCCTATCGTTGCCGCATGGGCTGAATTCACTGCGACCTTCGACAAGTATTCAGCCATGAGCGCTGAGGATTTCCCCGTCGGCACCGAGCCCGGATGCTACGACGAGGCTGCCGTGACGGCTTTCTTCGATGCCATTGACGCGGCCGCAGGCATTGACAACGAGGATCCCGAGAACATCACCGTGGAAATGCTCAATGCCGCCACCAAGAAGATGAACGACGCCTACGAGGCCATGATTGCCTCCAAGGTCGTCTATCAAGTAGCTAACGGCTACTACCGTTTCCGCACGGGTATGCAGTACAACGACGGCAATCCCAAGTACCTCATGAGCTACACGCTCGATCAAACGCAGAATGCCTATTGGGGTACACCGGGCGATGCCGAAGATGCGCTGGCTGCCATCTGGAGAATCACCAAGAGCGGTGAGTTCTACGATGTCCTCAGCGTGATGTCCAACGGACGCTTTGCCACCGTCGCCAAAAGCGCCGCTGCCACGCTCTCGGCCGAGAGCACCAACCTCTTGGCTATTGAGGCCGCCGGAACGGACGGCACCGATATCTTTGTCAACGTACGCCTGTCAACAGCTGCCTCCGGTGGCGCCTTCTACATCCACCAGAATGGTCATGCTGGCGGAAACAATTCCTCGGGCAACATCGTAGGTTGGTACAGCACCTTCTCCAACGGCAATCCCGCCGCTTCGGAATGGGTGCTCGAACCCGTCGATGAAAGCGAAGTACAGCAGCTGAAGTCTGATTACCAGACGTGGAAGGTGCATCAGGAGCTCGTCGCTCAGTACAACCCGCTCTTCACCACCGCAACCGCCGAGTTGGCCAAGTCGCAGGACGGCGTAGAGGGCGCAGCGCTCATCACCGACGCAGAGCAATTCTACTCCGAGTGGTCTGACTCCGACGAAGGTCAGGATTTCGGTGCCCTTATCGATGACGATCCCAGCACCTACTGGCACTCCGACTGGCATCAAAACAGCGTGCCCAACCACACCCACTGGCTGCAGGTTGACCTGAGCCAAGCCGAGTACAGCCTTGTGCGCATGACCATCACTCGTCGTGCTGTTGCCAACGACCACATCACCCGTTGGAGCGTCTTCGGCAGCGACGATCCCGAGGCTGACGAAGCATCGTGGACGGAAGTGGCCACGCTCTTCACGCCCTACGGCAATAACAAGGAAACCCTTTCCGGCCTCGTCTTCGACGGCAAGGGCTTCAAGCACCTCCGCTTCTACATCGACGGCACCACCATGAATCGCGGCTATGGTCACGTGAGCGAGTTCCAGCTCTACAAGGTCGAGAGCCTCAACGGTTCCGCCTTTGCTGCCGCCGGCGCTGCTGCCACGACGCTCGAAAGCACGATCCTCGCTCAGAAGGACATCACTTCTGCCGACCTCACGCAGGCCAACTACAACACGCTGAAGTCCGCCTACGATGCTTTCCACGCCAAGTTCAGCGATCCTACCGAGATGCGTAACCTCATCAAGCAGGCTGAAGAGTTTGCTGCAGGCATCGTCACAGGCGACAACCCCGGTCAGTGGAGCGACGATTCGTCGGTCAATGCACTTAACGGCACGATTGTTGCAGCCAAGTTATACAACGAGACAGGCAACTACGATCCCGCCAAGACTGCCGACTTCGTCAGCACGCTCACCGCACAGATGGAGACGATCAAGGCTGCTGCCAATCCCGTCAAGCCCGACACTTGGTATCGTTTCCGCTTCGGCACTCAGGAAGAGTTCATCGAGGGCGGATGGGATCTCGTAGCCGGTGACGGCACGGATACCGACGCAGAACTCTGGGGCAAGTATGTCGCTGTAGGCCAGTATGACGGCAGCGCTGTCGAGCCCATCGACCTCATGAATGTCCGCATGGGCACCCGCCTCTTCTTCCTCGACTCCTCCGACATCTCGGACGAGGATATGTCGCTCTTCCGCTTCGTGGAATGTGGCAATAAGGGCTACATGCTGCAGAACAAGGCTACGGGTCTGTTCCTGAAGGCTGCCGGCACCAGCGGTTCTGTCACCCTCAGCATCGTCCCCTCCTTCTTCAGCACTTCTGCTCTCGGCTACGGCCAGAACCTCATCGCTGCCAAGGATATGGCAGGCAACGCTCAGAGCTATCTCCACGCTCAGGTGTCGCAGAACACGCTCGTCACGTGGAACGCCACCAACGTAGGTAGCCGCAGCGGCTTGTATATCGAGGAGGTTGGCAGTGCTTCCGGCTTCGACGGTTCGGAGTTTGCTATGGACATCATGCCAGGTCGCTTCTACAGCTTCTGCTATCCCGTGGATCTCTCTACCACCGAAGGCAAGATGCTGACCGTGTCTTCTGCCGAAGGTACGACCGTCAACCTCACCACGGTTAACCAGGCAGCTGCAGGCGAACCCTTCATCTACCTCTTTGGCGAGCTCAGCGACTACAGCGCCGACAACAGCCCTGAAGTCGTCGTCTTCAAGCATGGCATGGACATCGCCGATGAGCCCAAGACTGATGGTGCCATCAAGGGTACTTACGTAGCCAAGAAAGTGGGCGCCGGCTTCATCCTGGTCGATGCGAACAATCCCACCATCATGTCCGTCACTCGCGATCTGCTCGGCGATGCCGTTGATGCCTATAGCGCATATATCCAGTCCACAGAGAGCCTGCCCTATTCGGCAGATATCACTGTTGTCATCGATGGCGAGACAGTCATCGACGGCGTCCATGACCTCAGCGCTACGCTCAATAGCGTCTATCGCAAGGGCGAAATCTTCACCCTCGACGGCCGCCGCGTCAGCAGCAACGGAAACATTGACGATGCACGCCGTCTCGGACGTGGTATCTACATTATCAATGGCGTGAAGGTTGCCGTGAAGTAACCTTTTTCACCCTTGGATTTCCATTCGGCAGGAGGGCTTACGGTCCTCCTGCTTTCGTTTTCGCCATCTAGTAACTGCTCAGTCATGTGCCCATGGATGGTCGCTACGCTCAAAATTACCAGAAAATTAATTCAAAAAATTATAAGAACAGACGCTATGCGAAGCCTTTGATAATTTTCTTATTCAATTTTTTTATAATTTTGAGGCCGATAGGCCGACCCCACATTGCATGACTGAGCAGTTACGCCATCTATGAACGAAACTTAAAAATTCATAAAACCCTTTGTCATTCAGCATATTTTGCGTACCTTTGCCGCCGATTTCATCGAAGTCGCCCTGCGACAGGGCTGCTCTTTACCGAAAAGATATGATCAAAAAAGTTGTTACCTTACTGCTTCTTCTCAGCACTGTAAGCTTTGCGAATACCCCCAATCGTCATCGCGTTCAAGCCTTGGCGCCAGATGCTGTGGCCACTCCGTCGGGCATTCAGCCGCGCATGACGGCCATTGACGATACAGCCCTCCCCCAGCTCGATATGACACCTGCCATGGAAGCCATGGTTGATGAGGTGGAAACGATACGTGAAGCGGCGGACAAACGTCTGACCATCGCCGATCTCCTCAGCGCCGCCAAACAGCACCTCGGTGCCCGCTATCGTCACGGCAGCAGCGGACCGTCGGCCTTCGACTGCTCGGGGTTCACCAGCTATGTCTTCAGCCGGCTCGGCATCACCCTGCATCGCTCGTCGCAGGAACAGCACCACCAGGGCGAGGCTGTCAGCCAGCAGCGCGAGTTGCAGCCTGGCGACCTCGTGTTCTTCGGACGTCGTGGCAAGCACGTCAACCATGTCGGCATCGTCACTGATGTAGCCACCGACGGCACGTTCCATTTCATCCATGCCAGCACCTCACGCGGCGTGCGCATCGACTCCTCCACCGACGACTATTGGTCGCCGCGTTTCGTGGGCGGTCGCCGTATCATCGGCACGAATGTCAATTCGTATCAATCGTAAGATTCGCTATTTACCATAAGGAAAGAGGCTGTGTCGTTCATGTGACACAGCCTCTTTCCTTTTTCTCATTCTATTCTCATTCTGCCAGCACGGTGAACTCAGCACCGCTGGCGAAGTCCAGTCCGTTCTGCGAACTGAGGGCGGTAAAGCGCAGGAAGCGGGCGCGCTGCGGTTGGGCGAAAGTCACACGCTTGAGGGCTGCGCCACTGTCGAACTCACCTTCGTGGACGGCCTCACTCCACGTCTTGCCGTCCTGCGAGAGCTGGATGCGATAGCCCTTCACGTTACCATTGTTGCCGCCGTCCTGACGGGGCAGGTAGGTGAAGCCTTTGATCATCTTCATCTCCGAGCAGTCGAAATCCACCGTGTGCGGGTATTTCGTCACGGTGACGCCATAGGCGGTGTGCCAAATTGTCTCGGGCTTACCATCCACCATGCGTGCAGCCTCTTCGCCCGGCTCCTCGGAACTGCAAGACAGGACCGTGACGGGCACGAATTCCACCTTGTCGAACGTGCGCGAGATGCGGACGTTGGGCGTTGCCGCATGCCAAACGGTAATGGTGCCGCCAGCGCGCATATCAATAGGCGAGCCGTCGTAAGTCTTCCTGATTCTTGCGGCCTTACCGGCTTGTCCGCTAACCTCGTAGCAAACCTCCTCGCCGTTAAACTTGTTGTACACGATCCGTGCCTCGCCCTTCGCGTCGCGGGTGATGGCTAAAGGCAGGTCGCCGCAGTGCTGCACGGGGAAGTTACGCGGACCGATCTGCTTCACGTCGGCCGTAGCCGTGGGACGGATGAAGAAACCGAACGTGTGGGCGTCGGCATACACACGGTCGGGCGTCAGCGGACCGCCCTGCCCGCAGCTGTTGCCGCCGAGGCCGGTGACCTTCGTGTCGAGATGGACATAGACATGGTCGCTCTCGGGCAACTCATGGGGGTGAGGAGCACGGGTCAATTGCAGATCGCTCCACGGCATGACGCTCGTACACATCGACCCTGTCAGTGCACCGAAGACGAGTCCGCAACCGGTGTTGTCAGTCAGCGCGAGCCATTCCACCTCCTCACGGTTACCCATGTCCTGAGGCTTGGGGAAGTGGACGAATTGGTCTTTGACTGTGCTCTCATAGACCGCCTTGAGCATTCCGCTCTTGCGGTCGGCGTAGTTGTTCTGCGGGCCGCGGCCGAAGTAGCTCAGCTGGCTGCCTTTCGCTTCGAAACGCGTTGGCAGCTTGACCTCGAAGCCTAAGCGCGGCAGGATAGCCTTGGGATTGGAACTCGTGATGGCGCTCTCGTTTTCGATGGTTCCATCGGGATAAACCGTCCACACGATGTTGCTCGTGAAGGCGAAGTCGGCGGGCTCGCCCTTGTCGTCGATAGCGAAGCGCCCGCTGCTGCCGCCACGGATCTGTCCCTTCGTGCCGCGGCTCTCGACCGTATAATTCAGCACCACGGCGCCGTCCTTGCGCGTATAGGCATTACGATTAATCACCTTGTGCTGGAGGTTGTGCAGTCCGTTCTGATACCACGACTGATAGAACCAGTTGTCGTTATCGACGGGAGCGCGCAAGGCGTTGATGACAGGACCGCAGCCAGGCTCGATGAGGGCTACCATATCGACATCGTCGCACGACTCGCCGCCCAGACCGTAGTAGTGGATAGTACCTTGTGCATCGTCGAAGGTGACGAGGAAGGGGTTCGTGTTGGCGTCAACGGTCTTCGGGCGAATGACGGTGCGGTGTTCGGCCTCGCTCTGATTGATGCTGAGTGCTGGCTGCTCCTTGCCGCCTACATAGACAGGTCTTTGAGTGGCAGCATCCCACAGGTGCATCTGCTCGCTCATCTGCACATAGCCTTTCTGGGCCCATGGCTTATCCTGCTTCAGGCGGAACTCCACGCGCAGGTCGTAGCAATGGTCGGCATATTCACGGTCGTTCTCTACGTTGATGGGCAGCGCCATATGCTCAGTGCTGCGCGGAGCGATAGGTTGTAAGGCGGTCGGTGGACCCATTGGCACTGGCATCTGGCCGACTTCGAAGCCGTCGCGCAGCACCACAACGACGATGTCCACATCATTCAACGGGACGAAATAGTTCTTATTCGTGATGGAGAAGTGAGCGATCTGACGGGCATAACGTCCGGAGCCCGGCATAGGCATACTCCCTCTGACTCTTTCCAACGCAACGCCGACATTCTGATACACATGCTTCACGTCGAAGTACTCGGGCTTCGGTGTCAGGTCGGGGAGCATCACACCGTTCATGCAGAACATACCGTCGTTGGGCAGGTCGCCGAAGTCGCCGCCGTAATTGAATTGGACAATTTGACCATTTACAATTTGACCATTGTTCCTCAATAAATTGTCCAATTGTAAATTGTTCGATTGTCCAATAGGCATGGCTATGGCCTGATCCACCCAGTCCCAGATGGCTCCGCCGCAGATGAAGTTGCTGCTCTCGATGGCCTTCCAGTAATCGATGAGATTGCCGCCGGCATTACCCATCGAGTGGGCGTACTCGCTGATGTGGAAAGGATACTTGGGACCCTTGCCACCCTTGGCGGCAAACTGCACCCAACCCACGCTCGGATATTGGTTCGAGCCCATATCCACGATGTCGTTGTTGCGCTCATACTGCACGGGGCGCGAAGTGTCGAAGGCCTTGATGGCCTCATAGGCGGCTACGAAGTTCTGACCCGGACCGGCCTCGTTGCCGAGGCTCCAGATGACAATACTCGGAGCATTCACGTGCGCGCGTACCATTTCTATATTACGGGCCACATGAGCTTTGCGCCATTCCTTGGGATGCGACAGCGAGGCTTCGCCATAGTAGTATTCGTGGCTCTCGATATTGGCCTCATCCTCGAGGTAGATACCGTATTTGTCGCAGAAATAGTACCAGCGCGGGTCGTTGGCGTAATGCGAGTTACGCACATGGTTGATGTTTCCCCTCTTCATCAGGAACACCTCCTGCTCCATCTGCTGGGGTGTGATGGCATGGCCTCGCCACGGGTTGGTCTCATGACGGTTCACGCCCTTCAGCTTCACAGGTTTGTCGTTCACGTAGAAGTAGCGGCCAGCCAGCCCGAACTCGTCGTCCTCGGCCTTCGTGTCGCGAATCTCCACGGTGCGGAAGCCAAAATAGGTAGAACGCGCGTCCATCACCTTACCCTTCTTATCCTTCAACGTGGCTGTCAGAACATAGCGATAAGGCGCTTCGGCCGACCAAAAGACCCACCCCCCAGCCCCTCCCGTTAGGGAGGGGAGAGATGTTACCATTGAACTACTACCTCTGTTTACTTGCAGAAGGGTGCCGCTTGCATCCTTCAATGACAAAGGGGAGGAAGATGATAGTTCGTCGGAATACAATTTTACGGGATATACGTTATATTCAACGGTTAAGTCCTTATAGTCTTTCTTTCCATGATTCCGTATTTCTGATTGAACCTCTAACACGGCATCGCGCAGCCCCTCCCCTCCCTGACGGGAGGGGTCGGGGGTGGGTCTGACGATCAGGTCGCTCAACTCCACCTCCGGCACGCTTGTCAAGTACGTTGAGCGGATGATACCGGGCAGGCGGAACATATCCTGTGCCTCGAGGAACGAGCCGTCGGAGTTGCGATAGACCTCCACGGCCACGACGTTCTCGCCCTTCTTGTTCAGGAAACGCGTGATGTCGAACGAAGCCGTGTTGCGCGAGTTCTTCGAGAAGCCCACATAGTGACCGTTGATCCAGAGGTAGAAGAACGAATCGACGCCGTCGAAGTTGATATACACCACGCGACCTTTCCAGTCGGCCGGCACCGTGAACGTCCTGCGGTAGGAGCCCACCTCGTTGGGGTATTCGTTCACCGTCCACTGCGGGTTCCTCGGTTTGCGCATCACACCGCCGCGCCAGTCATCGACCGCCACCTGATGCTCGAAGATCACCTTCTGGTTCACGTAGATGGGAACACCGTATTTCCGTGAACCATCCTTCTGGATGCCTTGCACGTTCCAGCATCCCGGCACTTCGATGTCATCCCATGCCGTGACATCATATTTCGGGGCTTCGAAGCCTTTGGCCCGCTCTTCGGGCGTACGGCACCAATGGAACTTCCACGTTCCGTCGAGACTCATCCAGTAGGCACCACGTTCGGGCAGCACGCCGCGAGCGGCCTCCTCCGTTGGGAAATGGAAGCCCCATGCGCGCGGCTGTTCCTTGTTCAGCGCCAGCGCCTCCGGCGACTGCCATTCGTCGCCCGTAGGAGCAGCAGGCTCGTCGGCATAAGCGAAGCCTTCGAGCGGCACAAGCTCTTTATTTTCAGTGGCGTTTGTCGGCTGTGCCATCGTCGTGGCTGCGCAACACAAGAGGGTCGTAAGGGCTAAAAATAGTCTTTTCATAATGCGTTAGTTTAGTTTTTCGCTGCGAAAATAGCGAAAGTCCACCGAACTGCAAAACTTTTTACCACTTTTTCACTTTTTCGTCCATCATCCATCACACATCATCCATCACACATCATCCATCACACATCACACATCATCCATCTTACATCATACATCATACATCTTAAGAGCCTATCTGCAAACCCTAAGGAGAGTTCGCATAAACCCTTAGGACAATTGCCCAACTGTCCTAAGGCTTTTTCTCTTCGTTCCACTAATGCTCATTCGCTCCACCTTCGACATCCATTCGCTCCGCCTTCAACGTCCATTCGCTCCGCCTTCAACGTCCATTCGTTACGGCTTAAGCGAACGTTCGTAAAGGCTTCAACGTCCATTCGCTCCGACTCCTACATATAGTCGCTGCGCAGACATCCACCAATCATCAGTCCTCAATTATTTTTTTTCTCTATGAACAAACGCATAGCCTCCACTTTTTGCAAAAATTGCCATGCAACCAGCTCATCCCGTGTCAGTTGTATGAGTGGAGGCATGTCATATAGCCTCCACTTAGCCTCCACTGCTCGCAAGGTCCAGTGGAGGTATAGTGGAGGCTACGGGAGTAGCTTCCACTCGCATAACCTATAGAAAATAAGAATATTAGATGGCAATTTTGCCCGTTTAGTGGAAGCAAGGGCGATATTCATAGATTTTTTCTTCTTTTAGCCATTTATTGGCAGGAAATGTGTACTTTTGCGGTCGAAACCAAACACATCGCAATGAATATACAGGATTATTTGAACCAAGCCGACCGTTTCGCAGCCAATGCCGGATGTCGGATCACAGAAGTCGATGAACAGCATGCTGTAGCCGAGATGACGGTGACGGCAGAGCACTTGAATGGCGGTCACGTCTGCCAGGGCGGGGCCCTCTTCACCTTAGCCGACCTTGCCATTGCCGCCCTGATGAACGTCAGCGGACAGCTCACCTTCGGCATCGCCAACAGCATCATGTATGTATCGAGCGCAAAGGAGGGCGACACCCTTCGTGCCGAAGCCACCCAAGTCGCCAATCATCACAAAATCCCCTCCGTCGAGGTCCGTGTCACCAACCAATCCGGCACCATCATCTGTCACGTCACCGGCATGGGCTACCGCAAGACTGCCACTATACAATCAGAAAAACAATAAAACTTCATTTCATTTGGTTGAGCGTGTCCTCTATATGCTTTAACCGTTCCAGTACCTCGTCGTTGTTGTCCTCGGCCATTGAGTCCACGAAAATAGAGTTGATGAGCGAGATGCCGATGATGCCACCGAGGAACATCAGCACCGAGAAATAGCAACGGGCGAAGATGCCCCACGATGAACTGGCATTGGCGGCAATCGTGTCGGGCAGCTCATACCAACCTTCGATGGAGAACAGGCGGAAGATGCTGTAGAGACTGATGCCAGGGTTGCCGAAATACTCGGGTGCCACACGGCCGAAAATCGTGGAAGTCAGGATGGAGACCACGAGCAACAGTATAGCGAACGCCACCAATACGAACAGCGAAGCACGGAAAGCCAGCTTCAAGCCCTTCAGCAGTTTGCTGATATTGGGGATGAAGCGCACCATCCTGAACGCCTTCAGCAGACGCAGGGCACGCAGGGCCAATATGGAACTCGTCGCCACCGATGCTGTCATGAATGGACTCACTAACGAAGGCAGAGCAATCATGAGCACGATGAAGTCAAATCGGTTCCAGCCCCGACTCCAATAGGACTTCCAGCCCCATCGCGAGATCTTCACCGCTGCCTCGGCCAGAAACAGCAGCGTGAACAGCGCATCTGACACCTCAAACCAAATGTTGCCCGTCCAGAAACCGCCCAGGAACATGACGATAGTGTTCAGCACTATCGCATAGAATATAAAACGCTCATTGCAGAGCAGGTTCGCTATCGTTTTCATTTTCTTGTTTTATTATTAGCCGCTAACACCACTTCCCTTTCCTCGGCCGTCAGCCCGTAGAGGTCAAACACGCGGTTGTCTATCTCGCTGTCCGTTGCGGCGATTTGGTCTGTGAGCTGCCTGCAAGCCTCTTTATACTGGTTGAAGTAGTCCTCCCATTCGTCCTGCTGAACGAGGGTGAGCTTGATCTTCTGTTTCTTCAGCTCTGCCGTGAAGCCCGCGAAGTCCAGCTCATCGAAGGTCTGCAGAGCCGTCGTCACCTTCACGCCCTCTAAGTTCTCTGCTAGACGACGCAGGAAACGGCTACGCTTCTCTTGAAGCTGGGCATTCAAAGAGAGCATTGTGTCAGCGAGGGTGATGAAAGGCTGCTGGGCTTCTATGTCAACTACTTTGATAGGAAGAGGGTCTATATATATGATTTTGACTTGAGCAAACACTTTACCTGATTCATTAACAGAACTCTCATATAGATATCGGTGTAGTTTGCTATTAACTAAACACATTACATATCTCAAATTAAACCGCTTGTCTGTTATTGTACCATTGTGAACTGTATCAAGCGTATAATATGAGTCAGAGTCAATCATGCATATTGGATATGCTCCCGTCTGACGTAATAGTAGTTTCTCTTCTACCTCAAATATGCTAGGAACACGAGGTCTATGCAATTCTTTTTCATCGTATATTACATAATTATTATCCCACTTTAATGTATAGCGGTTAAAATCCGATCCAGTTATGACCTTTTTGGTTTTGTCACCTTTTTGTTTTGTTAAGAACTTCTTATTGTTGCCCGTAATGATACCCTGTTTGAAATTTACTATTTCACCTAGTTTTACACAACCATCTGTTACTTTTTTGAGGTCAAAAGAACTCCCCAAATTGCTAAATGACAAATCGGAGTGTTGAAGAATATCCGATTGCATTGCTTCATGAATTGAATAAAGACCATTGGCGAAATCCTTAATGTTATTTATGAAAAAATATGGGACTGCTTTTTTGTATTGTTGTTTTTGTAGAATCAATATAATACTATCAACTGCAGCATCTTCAAATACAGGAGATCCAGAAAAGTCGGCAAGACATAATAATGCACAATTGTCCAAAATATAGCGCCTCGCTTCCACATAGTATTGATTCTTCATCAATGTATATGGGGTAATATAGCCAAGGAATCCGTTATCTTTTAATAATGTAAGCCCTCTTTCATAGAAAAGGGGATATACATTAATTCTTCCATATGCAGATTGATATACTTTCTCATAATAGGACTTGTCAGCAGAAGCGATTCGTTCTGTAGGAATATACGGCGGATTACCAATTACCACATCAAATCCTCCGCGTTCAAACACTTGCGGGAACTCCTTATGCCAGTCGAAAGCTTTGTCGCCAGCTACGGCGGGGTCGCTGATGAGGGAGTTGCCGCATTTGATGTTCTGGTTCAGAGAGTTGAGCTTGCGGTGAGGTTTGGCGGTGCGTAGCCACAAGGCCAACTGGGCAATCTCCACGCTCTCCTCGTTGATATCCACACCATAGAGATTGCGTTCGAGAATGCTGTTCTCTATGCCCTCGAACTTCATCTCGTAACCCGCTACCTTCGTCTCCATCTCGTCGATCAAGTGGTGCTCGTCCATCAAGAAGCGGAGGGCAGCGTTCAGGAATGCGCCGCTTCCGCAGGCGGGGTCTAAGATGGAGATTTCCAACAGCCATTGGCGATAGGCATCCAATTGCTCCAGCAGGCGTTTACGAGTCTGTTGCTGCCGCCGCTGGTCGCTGAAATACTCTTCCTCGATGATGTTCAATTCCTGCTTCTTCTCCGCACAGAGTCGCCCAACGGTATTCTCGACAATGTATTTGGTGATGTACTGCGGAGTGTAGAACACGCCGTCCTGCTTGCGCTTGGAAGGGAGGAGAGATGAGGATGCTTGTAACTGTTGAGTGACTTCTTCGATTTCGTTGAGCGAGTTCTCGAAAATATGGCCGAGGATGTTCACATCCACATCGCTCTCGAAGTCGTAGGACGATAGGCGGCGCGTGTGCTTCACTAGTAGCTCATCCGATATCTTGATGCTGTCCAGCACCTCGTCGGGCTTGAACAAACCTCCATTGTAGGCAAATATCTCGTACTTCTTACCCAGAAAACCCGTGTTCATGTAGCCGAAGTACTTCTTCACACGATTGTAGAACGGCTGGTATTCATCGTATTCGTCCTTCAGCTTCTCCCACTGGTCGATGATCTGCACCATGGAATTGGGCGGCAGCAGCCCGCAGTCCTCGGCAAAGAAGATGAACAGCAGGCGATCCAACAGCTTCTGTGTCTTCTTGAAGAGTAACAGGGGGTTGTAGGTCTCACCATTATGCTTCAGTATATCCGCAAACAGCACGCGCTTGAACTCAGAGTAGTCCTTGTACAACGCCTTGGTGATCTGGTCTTCACTCGACACCGACTCGCCCTTCATCTGCAGGGCCGTGCCCTTCTGCACCTGCGGCCAAGCCAGGCAGAGGAATAGCTCGCGGAAGTCCTGCTCGGTCAGCGTGAACAAGTTCCATTCGCGATGCTCCACAGCATTGTCGATATACAGGCGTAACTTCTCGAAATTAGAGATGACGACATAACGACACTTGGGGTGCTGGCTCTTGTAGTTGAAAGCCTGCGGCTCTACCTTCGACAGATCCGTGGTCTTATGGTCTTTCAGCTCTATCACGCCCACCACTTCGCCGTCCAGCAGTATAGCGCCGTCGGCCTTCTTCGCGTTCGTCTCGTTCTTCTGCTCCGTGATGAGGTTGAAGTCAGGCGAAGGATTCAGCGTATAGCCCAGCACCTTTACGAACAGCTCGCGCAGGAAACCCTCCTGAAACTGCTCCTCCTTCGACTGACGTATATTCTGCTGAATGTCAGTATTCAAGAAATAGCTGCGATACTGCCCCCATGCCCCATCGGTCTGCTCCACCGGCAGTCCCGTGAGGTACTTCTTGACTATATTCTTTTGGAATAACATTGCCTTCAATTTTCAAGTTTTCGGCTGCAAAGATAGTGATTATTTACAAAACCTTTGTTCGTGACTATGAATTATTTTCTATTTCATCCAAAAACCTTCAGGCAATAGATGGATGATGATATAAAAAAAGTTGGTACGATAAATAGCTGATTGTGAGAAGGAAGCTCAGAAAGAGCTGCTGAGCAAAGAAAATAATGTGCTTTTGTGGACGTTCAGATTTGGAGGTTTCGCAAAAAAGTTGTATCTTTGCAACGTGTTTCGGGGTTTGGCAAGCGAGCCGCTCCGACACAATAACCTAATCTATTAACCCTTAAATTTTTATTATCATGGAAAAACAAAATTCCCTTCTCCCCGTAGAGGACACGAACGTGTCGGGGGTGCTCTTGACGGAGCAGTTCCTCAGCGAGAATTATACGTTCCAGAAGAACGTGATCAGTAACAAACTGGAGGTGCTTGAGCGCGGCAAGGAAGGTGCCACCTTCCGGCCCCTGACCACCGAAGTGGAGAACAGTATCATCGTGCGAGCCCGCAAGGAACTCGATGAGGTGAAATACCTCAAGACGCTGATTACTGAACAGATTCACAGCAACGACGTGACGCAGTTCGACCCTATCGAACAATGGTTGCACAGCCTCCCCGCCTGGGACGGCTGCGACCGCGTAGCAGCGTTGTTCAGCCGCCTGCCCGGCATCACCGCCGAACAGGTCTATTGGCTGTCCATGTGGCTGCGCTCCACAGTGGCCCACTGGCTGAAGCTCGATCGCATCCACGGCAATGAGAGCGTGCCTACGCTCATCGGCGACCAAGGATGTGGCAAGACGGTGTTCTGCCGCCGCTTGCTGCCCGAACATCTGCGCGAGTACTTCCTCGACCATCTGAACCTGAGCAATCGCTTCGACCGCGACATGGCGTTCTCGAACAACTTGCTTGTGGTGCTCGACGAGCTGGACCAGATTAAGGCAGGCCAACAGGCAGCCCTGAAGCAGTCGCTCTCGAAGAACACCGTGAACGGACGTCCTATTTTCGGACGCACACAGGAGGACCGCCATCGCTATGCTTCGTTCCTGGCCACAACCAACAACCCTCGTCCCCTGAACGACCCCACGGGTTCGCGCCGCTTCCTCTGCGTGCGCATTCCCAGCGGTACGCTCATCGACAATGAGACGCCCATCGACTACGAGCAGCTGTATGCTCAGCTGGTGGATGAGGTGGAGACGCGACAACTGCGCTGGTGGTTCACGGCCGGAGAGACGCAGACCATCCAAGAGGCCAACCTGACTTATCAGCATGTCTATAGCTTGGCCGAGATGGTGGGCGTGTGTTTCCGCAGACCTCGCTTCGGCGAGAAGGCGGAACCCATGACCATCGGTCAGATCATGGAGACCATGCAACAGCAGTATCCCGAAATGGATACCACACCTAAGATGAAGGCTATGGTTGGTGCCGCGATGAAGCGTCTCGGATTCGAACAGCGCCGACGTAGCGAAGGCAACTGTTACATCGCTGTGCCCCGTCAAGTGGCGTAAAGCCACAAAGAAGTGGAAGCAAAGTGGAGGCTAAGCGAGTAGCCTCCACTCTTTTAATATACTATCATACAATATGTTATGCCGATATTTTAGCAAAAAGTGGAGGCTAAGCGTTTGTTCATAGAGAAAAAATGAGGAATCGCTCAGATGCAGCTAAAGTGGGAGTGGAGACTGCTTTATCCGAAGAAGATGGAGGCGACGATGATGGCAGCAATCATCGAGGCGAGATCGGCTGCGAGACCGCAAGGCAGGGCATAGCGCGTCTTGCGGATACCTACTGAGCCAAAATAGACGGCGAGGATGTAGAACGTGGTGTCAGTGCTGCCCTGGAAGATGCAGGAGAGGCGGCCGGCGAAGCTGTCGGCGCCGTAAGTCTGCATACATTCGAGCATCATACCGCGAGCACCGCTGCCGCTGAGCGGTTTCATCAGCGCCGTGGGCAACGCTCCCGTGATCTCTGCATTGCCGCCGCAGGCTTCCACGACCCAGCCGATGCCGCTGAGCAGCCAGTCCATAGCACCCGAGGCACGGAACACGCCAATGCCCACGAGGATGGCGATGAGATAGGGTATGATGCCTATGGCGGTGGAAAAACCACCCTTGGCGCCCTCGATGAAAGCGTCATAAACATTGATCTTTTTGCGTAAACCCGAGAGGATGAACACGACAATGATTCCTAAAAGGATGATGTTTGCCAGGTTCACAGAGAAGACGTCCATGGTCTCGCGGCTCAACGTCTGCGCGGCCCAAGCCATGCCGGCCACGATGAGGGCGAAAATGACGAGGGTGATGATGACAGGACGGTTCCAGAGGCTGATGCGCTGCAGGGCTCCCGTGATGGCAACGCCGACGACCATGGAGATCAGCGTGGCAAGGAGGATGGGCACGAAGACATCCGTAGGCTGCGCAGCGCCTAACTGCGCACGATAAGCGAGGATACTCACGGGCACGATGGTGAGGCCCGCCGTGTTCATGACCAGAAACATGATCATCGAATTGGATGCCGTGTCCTTCTTGGGGTTGAGTTCCTGCAAGCCTTCCATGGCCTTCAGGCCGAGGGGCGTAGCGGCATTGTCTAGCCCGAGCATATTGGCCGACAGGTTCATGAAGATATTGCCCACGACGGGATGGCCGTCGGGAATCTCGGGAAACAGCTTACGGAACAACGGCGAGAGCCAGCGTGCCAGCCGCTCGACCATACCGCCGCGCTCGCCGATTTTCATGATGCCCATCCAGAGGGACAGGACGGCGGTGAGCCCCAATGATATCTCGAAACCGGTCTTCGCCGAGTCCATCGTGGCATTCATGATGGCCGGAAAGACCTCAAAATCACCGAAAAAGGTGAACTTGACAACAGCCACCACAGCAGCTATCAGGAAAAAGGCAATCCAAATGTAATTCATCTTATTAATGTATAATTGACAATGTAAATTGTATAATTGAGCGCGCAAAAGTACAAAAAAGAGGGCAAAAAAAGCGAATTATACAATATTCTTTATCCATTTTACATCAAAAAAATGTATTTTTGTGCCCAAACAAGGGTCACTTTACAACATTTCTGCCTATAAAGGGCAAAGAAAAAACTTTCAACTTTCAATTTTCAACTTTCAATTTTCAACTTTCAACTTTCAACTTTCAACTTTCAACTTAAACAATATGTTACTATCAATTTCAACTTGGTTTTCTCAGCTCAGCACGACGATGCAAGTATTTTGGGCATGCGCTATCGCAGCCAGCGTCGTCTTCATCATTCAGAATGCGCTGATGCTGATGGGCATCGGCGGTATGGATTCAGACGTCGATGCCGACGTCGGCACGGATTTCGACGTACACTCGGATTTCGACACCTCGGGCACTGATGTTGACAGCGACCTGTCGTCAGGGCACAGCGGTCACGAAGGCACGTTAGGTCAGGCCGGCATCTTCTCGCTGTTCACGCTCCGCAACTTCATCAATTTCTTCCTCGGCTTCGGCTGGGGCGGCATCAGCCTGGCACCCGTGGTGAAGAGCACCGGTCTGCTGGTGTTGCTGAGCTTCCTCATCGGCCTGGTATTCGTAGCTGTCTTCGCCCTGATGCTCCGCCTGATGCTGAAATTCGAGAAGAGCGGCAACTTCAACATCAAAGACTGCGTAGGCGAAACGGCCAGCGTCTATCTCCGCATCCCCGCCAACCACAGTGCTGCCGGCAAGGTACAGATCAGCATCAACGGCTCGGTCTATGAACTCAACGCCTTCACCGACGGCGACTTCCTACCCACCGGCTCACGCGTGAAAGTCATCAAGGTCATCGACAGCGGCAGTCTATTGGTCGAAAAACTCTGAGTCACTGGCCCCCAGCCCTAACCATTCTCTAAGGAAGGGAACCCCATCCCCCCTCTCCAGGTTACTTTTTTTTTCACTTTTCACTCTTTCACTTTTCAATTTCAACTTTTCAACTTTCAACTTTCAACTTTCAACTTTCAACTTAAACCATGCTTATCTTCTCCATCCTCGCCATTGTCGTCATCATAGCGGCCGTCTGGCAACACATCCGCAATCGCAGACATTACAAATAATTATCAATTATACATTATCAATTATACATTAAAAGTATGGAACTTTACATTGTTATTGTGGCTGCCATTGTAGCCTTCTTCCTCATCGTGGCGATCTTCAACCGTTATCGCCGTTGTCCTTCGGACAAGATTCTCGTTATCTACGGCACGAGCGCAACCAAGGGTTCTGCCAAGTGTGTTCACGGCGGCGGCACGTTTGTGTGGCCCATCATCCAGGACTACGCTTACATGTCCCTGACGCCGCTCAGCATCGACGCCAACCTGACCAACGCCCTGTCGCGCCAGAACATCCGTGTCGATGTGCCCTGCCGCTTCACCGTCGGTATCTCTACGGAGCCCGAGTACATGCAGGCTGCTGCTGAGCGTCTGCTGGGTCAGACCCCACAGCAGATCCAGGAGCTCGCACGGGATATCCTCTTCGGTCAGCTGCGTCTCGTCATCGCTACGATGTCCATCGAGGAGCTCAACTCCGACCGCGACAAATTCCTCGAGGCCATCTCCACCAATGTGGAAGTCGAGCTGAAGAAGATCGGACTCAGACTCATCAACGTCAACGTCACCGATATCAAGGACGAGAGCGGTTACATCGAAGCCCTCGGTCGCGAGGCAGCTGCCAAGGCCATCAACGAAGCCAAGGTGCGTGTGGCCGAGCAGGATAAGATCGGTGAGATCGGTAAGGCAGAGGCCGTCCGCGAGACGCGCGTTCGTACCGCCGAAGCCAACGCCCAGGCCGTGAAGGGTGAGAACCAGGCCAAGGTCGAAATTGCTAACTCCGAAGCCTTCCGTCGCGAGAAAGAAGCTGAGGCCGCACGCAAGGCCAACGCTGCCGAGAAGGTGCAGCAGGCTAAGGCCCTCGAAGAGGCTTACGCCGCTGAGCAACAAGCTGAAACGGCACGTGCCGAGCGCGAACGTGCCACCGAGACGGCCAACGTCATCGTGCAACAGGAGATCGAGAAGCAGCGACTCATCATCGCCGCCGAGGCAGAAGCCGAGCAGAAGCGCGCCATCGCACGAGGTGAGGCTGACGCCGTCTTCGCCAAGATGGAAGCCGAGGCTAAGGGTCTCTACGAAGTGCTGACACGTCAGGCACAGGGTTACGACAAGATGGTGCAGGCCGCTGGCGGTGACGCCACATCAGCCTACTCGCTCCTCCTGCTCGAGAAGCTGCCTGAACTCGTCAAGACACAGGTCGAAGCCATCAAGGGCATCAACATTGACAAGGTCACCGTCTGGGACAGCGGTGCTGCCGGCGGCGACGGCAAGAGCTCCACGGCGGGCTTCGTCAGCGGACTCATGAAGAGCATCCCTCCCCTCAACGACCTCTTCGAGCAAGCCGGACTGAACCTGCCCGAGTACCTTGCCAAGAAGAAGGCTGAGCGCGATGCCGAAGCCGGAGAAACGGAATAATACTTCCTTTATTAGACAACGATTTTCATGACCTTAGAATCGAAGCTAATCGCGATGAAAGCGCAGAAAATTCGTCTAATTCGTGTAATTCGTTGTCTATAAAAGTTCAGTTGTATTGAAGAAATTATTCGTCATCATTACGGTCTGCCTTTGGGGTCTCAACGCCCAGGGGCAGACCTTTTCGCTTCATCACGTCAACGATTCGCTGTCGCAGCTGGTGATGGAGAGCGGCGGGGAGCGCGACGTGTTCCGTCTCCCCTACCCCACTTTTGCCTTCGCCACCGGTGATGTCAATGGCGACGGCACGGTGGATGCGCTGGTGGGCGTGGTCAAGACCACACGTTTCGACCGCCGCGTGGCACGCCGCCTGTTCGTGTTCCAGGACCGTGGCCATCGTATTCGTCCGCTGTGGTTAGGCTCGCGCCTCGGCGGCGAGCTGTCCGACTTCACCTTCCGGGACGGCCACGTCATCACCCTCGAACAGGAACGCGACAGCACCTGGTTCGTCGGCGTCTATCGCTGGGATCACTTCGGGTTCGTCATGACCGACTGCCTCCTTCGCCACGCCACGTACAGCGAAGCGAAAGAACGTTTTTCACACTGATCTTTGATCTCAAATCCTAATGACCGGTTTTGGCCTTTTGTGGCAGGAACTCGCTGAAGGTGTTGGTGAACATATTGCCATAGTTCTCGACGTTGTATAAGGTAGCATGTGAGCCTACGGGCTGATAAACATTTCCTCGCGTCAGACAATAAGCATAGTGCGGGAAGGAACTTTCAATGCGCAGCTTTTTTCAGTGGAGCGCAGCGAAACGGTGTTTTTGCCAGATGAAGAGGTGGTTCCGCAGGAACGATGGATGTGAGGGTTGAGCATCGGGGAGCTTGCTCACCAGGGCTAAGACCCTCACATCCATCAAGGCACGCAGTGCCCACCTCTTCAACTGGTGTTTTTTATGTTTTTGTCTTCATCCTCAATTGTTTTTGTTGCCTTTCGATAGGTATATCCCTGGTATATATCCCTGGTATATATCCCTGGTATATATCCCTGGTATATCGTAGGTTTATTTTGAGATTTGTTGTACCTTTGCGCACGAGCTTTTGGCCAAAGCGTGAAACTTAAAACTTGAAATTTTAAACATGAAACATGAACCTATGAATCGCCTGACCTTTTCGACCAAATCGCCGCCGACTTGGGCGTAAGCCCCTCCCCTTGGCCCCCTATATAAGGGGGGCCCTAGGGGGGGGCTATGGCCCTAACCTTTGACGAGAGTTTGGGGGGAAATCGGTCTCGCAAAGTACATGGAATTATCACACAGCTCTCTCAGATCACAGAAAATATTCACGAAAATCACGAATCACATGGAAACGCGATAGGACATGATGCTGCGCTATGATGCCTATGATTCGGGGGCTGCAACGTCATACCTTTGCACTCGCAAACCAAAAGGTCTGCCATGTAACATCTAAATCATTCATCATGCAACAGTGCACAATCAGGAAAGATCGACCGCCTCCGGCAGAGAAAAGCCTCAAGGGTTAAGCCAAAAACCCTCAAGGGTTTACGGCAAAAGCTATAAGGCTTTCGGGCAAAACCCTTAAGGGTTTGAAGGAAACGAAGTCGATAACGAGAATTTATGGAAACAAATTATCGTAATTAACGTAATAATTAAACAATGATGACGATCAGATTGACGTCGATTCACGTGAATACCATTCTCAATGCTAAGCTCAACTTATGAGGTTATGAGGTTATAAGGTTATGAGGTTCTTCGCACTAAAGGCGAAGCGGAAAAGCCGAGCGATAAGTTGAAATATGTTTCTTCTGTCTATATGATAGCTGTTCTCACCTAAAAACCTATAAGCGAAGCGACCTAATAACCTGAAAACCTAACGAAACTGAGCCCAGCGAAAGTTGAGTGAATTATAGTTTGTTTTCGTTTTTTCTCCATTTTTTGCTGCCCGTATCGAAAGAATCGCTATCTTTGCAGCGCAAACAGCAAGAAACAGCAAGAAAATGATTTCGTGACACGTCAAGACAGATTGTGAAACGTCAAAACAGTAACTGAAAAACGATAATGGATATGAAACGTTTTGTGTTAATTCTTTCATCTATGCTATTTGTCGTTTCTGCTTCCATGCCGCTCGCGGCGCAGGACGACGAATACGTTGCACCGGAGCGGAAGCCCGTGGTTCTGCCCGGCAAGGGCAAGATCAACGTGGAGAACCTGCGTAACATAGACCTGAACATGGACATCTCGGAGCTCACGATCGGCGAGCTGCGCGTGCTGCGCAATGCTGTGGCAGCGCGTCAGGGCCACCTGTTCGCGAGCAAGGACCTGCGCAGCCTGTTCTCGTCAACGACGTGGTACGACGAGCTCATGATGGCGCGCTACGAGAAGATCGAGGAGAGCTTCAGCGAGCATCCCGTCGAATGGAGCGAACAGTCCAACGAGCTTGAGATCTACGCCAAGCAGGCCGACATGTACGTGCCGCTGAAGTACACGAAAGCGGAGATCGACTTCGTCACACGCCTCAAGGAGCGTGAAGCCGAGCTGCAGAAGCTCAACTTCAAGGCACCGAACGGCGAGCGCGTCAACACGGCCAACATCATCAATCCGTGGCAGTTCGAGAATATCCCGGAGGCGCTGCGCAAGAAGCTGGGGCAGAACGGCTTCGCCATCGTTCCGGAGAACGAGGAGCAGCTGTTCCATATCTACGAGCATAACAACTACTCGGTAGTACCCTCCTTCGTGACCACCGACCTCTACCTCCAGCTGTTCCATTTCTACTTCGACTGCCTGCTGCGCGACATCGAGGAGCAGCGCCTCAGCAAGAGCGTAGAAACGCTGTGCACGCTGATCGGCAAGGAGCTGGATAAGATAGGCGTAAAGCCAGCCAACAAGGAGGTGCGCGACGCCACGGCGTGGCTGCAGGCGTACATCGCCATCGCCCAGACGCTGCTAACGGGACAGGCACCCAAAGCCGTGCCCACCGAATATGCCGACGTCATCAAGGACGAGGTGAAGAAATGCACGGAGGCGGATCTCAACCTCTCGCCCTACCTCGGCTACAAGGAGACGTTCTTCTCGTACCCCCTGTTCCGTCCGCGCGGCCACTACACCCACACGGAACTGCTGCAACGCTATTTCCGCGCGATGATGTGGCTGCAGACGGCACCGTTCTCGACGAAGGATATGGACGAGATGCGCCGTGCCGCACTGCTGGCACATATCGTTGCCACGACGCCGGCCATCAAGAAGCTGTACGGGGAGATCACGGAGCCGCTGACGTTCCTGCTCGGCGCGCCTGACAACGTGAACATCCTTCAGGTGTACGACGAAGCCGTGCGGTCGGGACTCAGCATCGACAAGCTGCTGGCGTCCGAGAGCGAGATGCAGCAGCTGGCCAAACGCGTGATCCAGGTGGCTGTAGGGCAGACACGCATCCTGCCGACGAATCAGGTCACGGCGACCTACAAGGTCAACCTGATGCCGCAGCGCTATATGCCGGATTCGGAGGTGCTGCAGGAGATGGCCGACACGAAGACGAAGCCCTTGACGCTGCGCAAGCTGCCGAAAGCCCTCGACCTCATGGCCGCCATGGGCGTGTCGTCGGCCGAGCGCATCCTCATCGACGAACTCAAGGAGGCTGAGCACTGGCCGCAATACACCAACCAACTGACGACGATGAAGCAGCGCATGAACCAGATCGACTGGAAGGAAACCGTAGCCACCTGCTGGATTGACGCGCTGAAGAATGTGCCCGAAGTGCCCACGAACGCGCCCTATTTCATGACGACACCCGAATGGCAGAAGAAGAGCCTCAACACGGCGCTGGCTTCCTACGCCGAGCTGAAGCACGACGCCATCCTCTACGCCAAGCAACCCTTCGGCGCCGAGTGCGGAGGCGGTGGACCGCCAGAGCCCGTCATCAAAGGCTACGTGGAGCCCAGCATCGCCTTCTGGCGCAAGGCTGTGGCCCTGAACAAGCAATACGTAGAGGTGCTGAAGCGCTTTGACCTCATGACCGAAAAAGCCGAATCCAACACCCAAAGTATCGGTGAAATGGCCGAATTTCTGCTCAACGTCAGCGAGAAAGAGCTGGCGGGGAAGACGCTGACGCAGTCGGAATATAACCAGATCGAGATCATCGGCTCCAACATCGAATACATCTCCCTGCAGCTGGTTCGCAGCGGCGACACGTTCCTCGACTCGTGGAACGACGTCACGGGCGCCGACCGCAAGATTGCCTGCATCGCGGACGTCTATACCGCCAATGCCTTTAACGTTCCCCAGCCCGAACAAGCTGTGCTGTACGAAGCCGTAGGTCCTGCGCATCACATCTATGTCATCGTGGAGATCGAGGGTCTGCTGTGGCTCACGCGCGGCGGCGTGTTCTCGTACCGCGAGCTCGAGCGTGCCAGTTCCGACAAACGCCTCACGGACGAGGAATGGCAGGAGAACCTCGAGACGAATCCCGACGAGGGCATACCGTCGTGGATGGATGACATCATCGTGCCACTGAAGCCGGCGCAGAAGCCCAAGACCAACGATGCTGTCTTTTATAGCACTGGTTGTTAGCACCACGATCACCTTCACGGGCGATATCCTCCTCGACCGAGGTGTTCGCCAAGAGATTGAGGCGCGCGGCACGGAGAGCCTGTTCACGTCAGGCGTCGATTCCGTGCTGCGCGCCTCGACGCTCGTGGTGGGCAATCTGGAATGTCCGGCGACGACCATCAAGGCACCGACCTTCAAGCGTTACATCTTCCGCGCAGAGCCCGAGTGGCTCGATGTCCTGCGCAATCACGGCTTCACGCACCTCAACCTGGCCAACAACCACAGCGTGGACCAAGGGCGTAGGGGGCTCGAGGATACCCATCGCCAGGTCATCGCCCACGGCATGACACCCATTGGCGCAGACTCGACGCAGGCCGCTGCCGCACAGCCTGTGCTGCTCACCGAAGCACCGCGAAAGGTGTGGCTCATAGCCTCGCTGCGCATGGCCTTGGAGAACTTCGCATGGCTACCCGACCGCTGGAGCGTCAGCCAGGATGATGACGAGGCACTCGTCAAGCGTGTTGCCGACCTGCGGCGTGCGGATTCAACGGCCGTCATCATCGTCTCGCCACATTGGGGCTGGGAGCACCATCTGGAACCCGTAGGCCAGCAGCGCGTCCTCGCGCATCGGCTCATCGATGCCGGCGCCGACCTACTCATCGGGCATCACACGCATACGCTGCAAACCATAGAAAACTACCGAGACCGCAGTATATACTACAGCCTCGGTAACTTTATCTTCGACCAAAAGAAGCCGATCAACAGCCGCGCTGCCATCGTGTCGGTGGACATCACAGCGGACTCACTCCATGTGCGCACGCATCACATCATGATCCGCCGCTGCGCACCGTACCTGGAATAATTCGTTGTCTTATAAAAACATGTCCTCATCCGACCTGGCTGCCGGGCTTCACCTCGCGCAGTGTCGTGACCACGGAGAGGGAGCCATCGAAGTTGACGGCGGAGAGGATCATGCCCTGGCTCTCGTAGCCCATCATCTTACGCGGCGGGAAGTTGGCGATGAAGCACACCTGCTTGCCCACGAGTTCTTCGGGCTTGTAGTACTGTGCTATGCCGCTGAGGATGGTGCGGTTCTCGAGGCCGTCAGCGATCTCGAACTTCAGGAGCTTGTTGCTCTTCTTCACCTTCTCGCACGAGAGGACGGTGCCTACGCGGATGTCAAGCTTCTCGAAGTCATCGTACGTCACTTCCTTCTTCACGGGCTCAGCCTTGAAGTTGGCCGCTTCATTCTCCTTCTTGATGCGCTCGAGACGATCCATCTGCGCCTGAATAGCTTCATCTTCAATCTTCTCGAACAGCAGCTCGGGCTTGGCCAACTGATGGCCGGCCTTCAATAGCTCCGTTGAACCGAGATTATCCCATCCCAACGGCTCAACGCTAAGCATCTGATAGAGCTTCTTGCTGCTGAAGGGCAGGAAGGGCTCGAAGGCGATGGCGAGGTTGGCGGTGAGCTGGAGCGAGATGTTGATGATGGTCTTCACGCGCTCGGGGTCGGTCTTGATGACCTTCCACGGCTCGCTGTCGGCCAGGTATTTGTTGCCGATGCGTGCGAGGTTCATGGCCTCCTTCTGTGCATCGCGGAACTTGAAGTTGTCGAGCAGGCTCTCCACCTTCTGCTTCACGTCCTTGAACTCTGCGATGGTCTCGCGGTCGAAGTCAGTGAGTTCGCCGCAAGCCGGCACTACGCCTTCGTAGTATTTCTGCGTCAGCTGGAGGGCGCGGTTGACGAAGTTGCCATAGACGGCCACCAGCTCGTTGTTGTTGCGGGCCTGGAACTCAGCCCACGTGAAGTCGTTGTCCTTGGTCTCGGGTGCCGAGGCGGTGAGGGCGTAGCGCAGCACGTCCTGCTTGCCGGGGAAATCGACCAGGTATTCGTGCAACCAGACGGCCCAGTTGCGCGACGTTGAGATCTTGTCGCCTTCGAGGTTCAGGAACTCGTTGGCAGGCACGTTGTCCGGCATGATGTAACCGCCGTGCGCCTTCATCATGACGGGGAAGATGATGCAGTGGAAAACGATGTTATCTTTGCCGATGAAATGGACCAATCTCGTATCCTCGTCCTGCCACCAGCGCTGCCATGTACCCCAACGCTCGGGGTTGCTCTCGCACAGCTCCTTCGTGTTGGAGATATAACCGATGGGGGCATCGAACCACACATAGAGCACCTTGCCCTCGGCACCTTCGACGGGTACAGGGATACCCCAGTCGAGGTCGCGCGTCATGGCACGCGGCTGCAACTCCATGTCGAGCCAGCTCTTGCACTGCCCATAGACGTTGGAGCGCCACTCCTTATGGCCTTCGAGGATCCACTCCTTCAGCCAGCCCTCGTAGTCGTTCAAGGGCAGGAACCAGTTGGTCGTGTCCTTCAGCACCAGCTGCGCACCGCTCTCCTTGGAGCGCGGGTTGATGAGCTCGGTGGGATCGAGGTCGCGACCGCATTTCTCGCATTGGTCGCCATTGGCCTCAGCGTGACAGTGGGGACATTCGCCCACGATGTCACGGTCGGTCTTGAAGGTGCCGGTCGTCTCGTCGTAGAACTGCTTCGTGGTCTTCTCGATGAGCTTGCCATCATCATAGAGCTTGCGGAAGAAGTCGCTGGCGAACTGGTGGTGCGTCTTGCTCGTCGTGCGCGAATATACATCGAACGAGATGCCGAACTCCTCGAACGAATCCTTGATCATCTTGTGGTAGCGGTCCACGACCTGCTGCGGCGTGATGCCTTCCTTGCGTGCGCGCTGTGTCACAGGCACGCCGTGCTCATCTGAGCCACCAATGAACATCACGTCTTCGCCCTTCAACCTAAGGTATCTTACGTAGATGTCTGCCGGCACGTAAACGCCCGCGAGATGCCCGATATGCACGCCGCCGTTGGCGTAAGGCAGGGCTGAAGTGACCGTTGTTCTCTTGAATTTCTTTTCCATATATGCGAATAGAATTTGATGATAATCACTTTGCGGGTGCAAAATTACTTACCTTTCGGCAAACGACAAAGAAAATGGGCAAAAAAATACGTAAAGTCCCAGAATTGAACCTGAGACTTTACGAAACAAGCCAATAACAATTGTTCTTATCAAACAACGAATTAGACGAATTAAACGAATTTTTTCCTGTCCTATAGCTCTATCATCGTGTAGCCGTGACGCAAGCGTAAATTCGTTTAATTCGTATAATTCGTTGTTAAAAAAGCCCTGTTAACTTGTCAACGTGTCACTTGTCCAGGCTGTGGCTGATGGCGTCGTTGATGGTCCGGATGCGGGATTCGTCCATCTTCATCACCTTGCGGTCGTAGGTCATGAGTCCGTTTACCTCGGTTTCGACGTCCGTCGTCTGCGTATAGACAGCAGCTGAGAAGGCAGCAGGAGTGCCGTCGTCCAAGGTGATGCCCTTGGCTAGGCGCAGCACGGCTTCGCCCTGCTCGACGTAGGAGTCGGTGAGTTCCTTGTTGTCCTTATAGTTGACATACGTGCGTGCGTCGCTCTCCACCCAGCGGTGGCCTTCGACATGGCGTCCCAAACCACCGTATTCGCCGAGCACCACGGGACGTGTCTTGTCGTTCATGTAGAGCACGGGCGGACGCGAGTAGTCGTGGAGGTCGAGGAAGTCGCCGCAAACGTAGTGGTTGCCGCCGCTGGCAGGATTGATGAGACGCGTAGGATCCTGCTGACGCGTGAACTCGATGACCTCGGGGGTCTTGAACTGACCCCAGCCCTCGTTGAACGGCGTCCAGACGACGATGCTGGGATAGCCGTAGAACTGGCTGATGATCTCGCCCCACTCGTGGAAGTAGTTGGCCTCAACATCGGCGGCATGAGCGCCGTCGGCCTGGTCGTTCCAATTGCGGGCGTGCCAGCCTTGGTCGCTGCGGCAGATGGAGGGCATGTCCTGCCACACCATCAGTCCGATGCTGTCGCAATAATAGTACCAACGTGCGGGTTCCACCTTCATGTGCTTACGGATCATGTTGAAGCCCCAGTCCTTGGTCTTCTGGATATCGAAGCGCAGGGCCTCATCAGTGGGCGCCGTATAGAGTCCGTCGGGCCAGTAGCCCTGGTCGAGGGGACCGAAGTGGAAGAGGTTCTTGTTGTTCAGCTGCAGGCGCCATACGCCGTTGGACATCTGTGCCACGCTGATCTTACGCATGGCGGCATAGCTGCCCACGCAGTCCACCTGCTGTCCGCGTGCCAGGAGACGCACCTGCATCTGATAGCGGTTGGGGGTGTCGGGAGTCCACAGCTGCGGTTTCTTGACAGGAAGATAGACGGTCTGACCGACAGGCGCTGAAGCCTTGGCGACTTCCTTTCCGGCGAAGGAGAGGGTGACTTCCACGCGGTCGGTAGAAGGCATCGTGCCGGCGGTGGCTACCTCCACGGCAAAGCGTGAGGCATCGAGGTCGGGCGTAGTGCGTACATCGGCGATGTGCTGCTTGGCCACGGGTTCCATCCACACGGTCTGCCAGATGCCGGAAACGCTCGTGTACCAAATGCTGCCTGCGCCGCCAGGGTTCAGGCGTTGCTTGCCCACGGGCTGTTCGCGGTCGAGCGTCTGGTCAACGACACGCAGGGTCAGACGATTGCTGCCCTCGCGCAAGGCGGCGGTGATGTTGGCCGAGAAGCCGGCATAGCCGCCGACATGGGATGCCACGCGACGACCATTGACATAAACGATGGCTTCGTGGTCAACGGCACCGAAGTGCAGGAGCACATCCTTGCCCTGCCAGGCAGCGGGTACGGTGAACGAACGCTCGTACCACAGCACCTGGCCGCGGCGCATACGGCGCTGCACACCAGAGAGGCTGGATTCGAGGGGATAGGGCACGAGGATCTTGCCGTCGAAGGTTGTAGGACAGAGGTCATCCTCGTCCACGATGGCATAGTCCCACAGGCCGTTGAGGTTCTGCCACTCGGCACGGGTGATGAGCGGACGGGGATATTCGGGCAGCGGACAAGCAGGATTAACCTTATCTGCCCACGCTGATTTCAGTCGGTCGCCAGCTGGACGCCAGTCCTGAGCTTGAGCGCCGACGGCTGCCAAGAGCAGCATAGCAATAAACAGTTGTTTCTTCATCATCGAGCAATGGTTTATGAGGTAACTTTTATTTTTCACTTTTAGCTTTGCTGACTTTTCACTCTTCACTTATCACTCTTCACGACCCTGCTCTTGCCGCCCTTACGGACGATATAGGTGCCGTGGCGGACGGGATTGACAACGCGTCGGCCTGCGAGGTCGAAGTACTCTGCGGGTTCATTCGAGGAAGGATTGTCGCTAAAATCGCCGATTCCATCGGGCAATGGCTCGACGACGATAGAACAGATGCGTGAGCGCCACGACGCAGGAATGTCGGAGGATTCCGTCAGTGGAGCGCTGGTGCCCGAGAAATCATCTTGGCGATAAAGCGTCACCTGATAGCCGGGAGCGAGCTTGATGGATTTGATGGTGTGGTAATTGGAGGCGGCACTGAGGATGGGGAAGCCGTAGCCCGCCAATTCGCCCGCCGTGTAGCGTCCCTCGGGCAGCGTGATGCTATAGCCGTCGAAGCCCGCTTCGGTGCAAAGCGTAGCCACGCCAGGCAACAAATTGCCGTTTTCATCGGTGGGCGGCGTAGCAAAGAGCTGGTTCATACCCTTAGCCCAGTTCTTGAGGTTCCAAGACTCGTCGTTATAGACCCAAACGAATCCGCCCACGACCTGGGCATTGTCACGCCACGTCTTCATCTGGGCGATGGACGTCTCCATGTCGGTCTGGTAGTTGGTGCGGCCTGCCAAGAGGGGAATATCGCCGAAGTGCCAGTTGGCGGGGTTGTTGCCGGCACCGCCGTCGTAGCACTGGATGAGCACGCGGTCGCAGGCGCCGGGCTTCTGCTCATTGAGCTGTGCGACAAGCGACTGCCAGAACGTCTTGTTCGTGTAGGGCGCGATGGAAGTGCGGAAGCCAAGATCGTACATCATGGCGTGGAAGCGCACGGCCGTAGCCACATCGTAGCATTGCTCGTCATCGTTGTTGACACCGTCGATGAGCGGCAGCGCCTCCTTCAGCGCGCGGAAGTTGCGGTAGAGCGCCGTCTTGGCGAGGCTGCCGTCGTTGGCATTGAGGATGGCCTTGATATTATTGTAGGAGTCGTTGCCCCAGCCGCCGATGACGATCTCGATGCGGTGGATGGCGGAATTGACATCCTTGAGCGCCTTGATATCTTCGATGTAATTGGGCTGTGTGCGGTCGAAGACGTATTCGCCGTTCTCGCAGATGGTCTCGCCGTCGGTGAGCAGCGTGCCGTCGGGGTTCACGTGCACGTTGAAAAGAAGCACGTAGGTGAAGCCCGATTCCTTGAGTTTGGTGATCGTGTTGGGACGCTCGCGACGTATATGTCCGCCGACATAGACGCCGGACCACGCCATGTCGGAGGCAGGATTGACGGCGATGGGCTCGGGTTCGGGCTCATCGGGCTCGTCCGGTTCCTTGGCTTTCTCCTCGTAGGGCAACGGTGGATCGTCGGGGAAGATGGTGTTAACGGCAGCGCTGGCGGCCGTAGAGACGCCGAAATCGTCGGCCGTATTGTCCTTGGTACCCTTCTGGAGCCACGCCGTCGGCGTCACGCCCTCGGCCGAGCGGTTGCAATAGACGTGCAGGGCATTCTTCTCCATCCACGTCTGGTCAGCGGGTGCCGACTCGCAATCACGAATGAAACGCCGCACATGGCGCATGAGTATGCCTTTGAAGCCCGCCAGGTCGCCATCCTTGACCTGACAGGCATTGATGATTCCGTGGCTGTCGCAAAGGTTGCTTTTGGTCCACTTGACGATCTTTACGGCATCCTTCTTATACTGCTCGTCGCCATAATACTTATACAGCATACTTGCCGCGCCGAGCATCGTACCTTGGTTGTAGGTCGAAGCCCATTCGTTCTTGGACTTCACCTGCTGCGTTTCGGGATCCCAGACGACGCTGTCCCATATCTTTCCTGTTGACATGTTGCTGGCCAGCACATAACGCTGAGCTGCGTACAGGTCGCGCGCCTTCTCGAAGTACTCCTCGCCGCAGCCGGCGAAACCAAGATAGCAGGCCGCCACCTCTGCCGGACCATTGACACACGAATTGGTGCCGTAGGGATCACCGGAGCTCTGCGCCCAACGCAGCAAACCGGTGAAGGGGATATAAGCGCGATTGTAAATGACATCGAAATTACGCTTGGCGGCTGTCACATAACGGGTGTTGCCCGAGAGCAGACCCAAGCGGGCAACAGCCATGATCTGCCACATGACATCGTCGTTGAAATCGTGGCCGAACCAGTGGTAGTTGTCGGTATAGACGAGCCTGTTCCACGACGAGCCGACATTGGCGTTGAAATAGGCATAGACCTCCTCTGCCAGCTGCAGATAGTCCTGGCGTCCCGTGGTCTCGTAGGCATCGAGCACCACTTCGAGCTGCTCGGCCTCGCCCCAGCCGCCCTTGCCGAAGGTCTTTCTGCCATTGCCCACAGACTCCACGGTCTTCTTGATGTAGTCGTCCATCATCTCCTCGCGCATCTCCCGCGTGAAGACATTCTTGGGCGTCACCTCGACAAATCGCCATTGCTGCGTCTTATCGTCGGTCGCTTCAGCCAGCTGAATTACGCTGCCACTGGCGGTAGCGGAGGCCGTGATGAACAGGTCCATAGAGTTATT
>Ga0310697_10000512_pt1 | contig 52586 bp, 59 predicted proteins | sample 172DNAGHGlowgp2_FD_203883 | JGI IMG/M metagenome (GOLD analysis project Ga0310697, IMG submission 203883) | Sheep rumen microbial communities from Palmerston North, Manawatu-Wanganui, New Zealand - 1728 DNA GHGlow gp2 (v2) (version 2) | ecosystem: Host-associated > Mammals > Digestive system >...
GGGCTTAGCGTCTTGAACCTTAACGGGCCGGAGTACAACATACTGAATTGGCTGGCCATCTTGCTCGAGAACCGCAAGTTCAATGTGGCCGACGGTCTGCCAATGCGGGCAAAGACCTATTTGCTGGAGAATTTCAGGGTTGACTATAAAAAATATGACATTATCGTCGGCTACCGTGCCAACGACTCCTATTTCTCCTATGCTGGTGACTTTGTGAACGGTACACTCTCGCTGTCTGACCTGTCAGAAGCCATGCGGCTGGGCAGATTGGGCGAGCAGGTGGTTCTCAAGTCAAAGAAGGCCTTCGAAGCGCTCACTTTCGTGGAGGCAGTCAAAGCCCCCCGCCAGGAGTATTTCGCCAAGTACAAGTTGCGCGACGAAGAAGCCCGTGCCAAGTACCGCCAGATTGCTTCCAAACCCGTGGCTGAGAACGGAATATATGTGTTAGACATTATCAGAAACAATTGGGAAAATGGCCAGAGCCTATAAGAAAACCTATCTCAACGGAGCCATGCGCAACCTTGCGGTGATGATGGATTGTGGCGTGCGCAAATACGGTTACCCCATTGAGGAGTTCTACGACAAGTTTCTCTCTTGCGAAGTGTCGCGTCAGTTTGCTGCCGGCAATCCACGCTATCTCGTGGGTATGTCAGGGGCTGAGCTGGCCGACAGTGTGGTGGAGGCTTCCGGTGGAGCTATCCTGAAGGAGAATGACGGCACTTATACGGTAGGCCCTGAGTATTGGGCTGGTTGGGTGTTGGCGTACTATCAGTGGCTTTCGCGTCGTAGCTTTGCCTTCCTGCGTAGAAAAGGGCTTGGCATCAACGAGGTGATTGCCATGTACCACCCCCTCCACGAGGCCGACCTCTCGAAGTTCGCCGACGTCGCCGATGACATCATCGAAAGACAAACGTAAAGGTCTCCTCACAGCAAAGCGATTAGATTGCGAAAACAATGCGAAAACAACGAAAACACCGTGAAAACACCACTAAACTATAACTATTTTCACAGATTTTCCACCCAGATTTTCCCGGATTTCTGGCCGCAGGCCGCAAAGAATTGCAGAGTTTTTTTGCCTGCGGCAAAATAGGATTGTCACGCAGAAATCGCAGAAGACACAGAAATCCCCGCAAGGATGACCGTGTAACCGCGCAATCGCCTAATCGACAAGGTTACAAAGAAAGAATCAAACGACAAACTCTAAGTATCAGTATATGAAACGTATCAGAATCTTCATCAGCAGTGTACAGAACGAATTTGCTGAGGAACGTGCTATGCTGGGGCAGTACATCCGCACTGATGCGTTGCTGGGTAAGTTCTTCGAGACGTTTCTCTTTGAGGATGTGCCGGCAGCTGAAGCTTCGCCGCGGCAGGTTTACCTCAACGAGGTGGAAATGTCCGATATCTACCTTGGTCTCTATGGCAACAAATACGGCTACGAGGATGCCGAGGGCGTTTCGCCCACCGAGCGCGAATACGACCGAGCTGCCGAGCTTCACAAACCCCGTCTCATCTTCATCAAAAGCCTCGATGAAAATCTGCGTCATCCCAAGGAAGAATCGCTGATAAAGAAGGTGGAACGCGATATCGTGCGCAAGACATTTGTTGACATTGAAGGTCTCCGCACCTCTGTCTATGCCTCGCTCGTGCGCTATCTGGAGGAGAAAGAATACATCCGTTGGCAGCCGTTCCTACCGAGTACGAGTTGCCTTACGAGGCCGTGAAAGAGGCCATAGTGAATGCTGTGTGCCACCGCGACTACACCAGCAACGGCAGTGTGCAGGTGATGCTGTTCCGCAATCGTCTGGAGGTCTGGAATCCCGGCCAGTTGCCCTACGGCCTCACAGTTAAGAAGCTCTTTGAACCGCATAAGTCACTGCCCGCCAATCCGCTCCTGGCTGACCCCATGTTCTGGATCGGATACGTTGAGAAAGTGGGTACCGGCACTGAAGATATAGTAAACCTCTGCAAGGATAAGGGTTTGCAGTCACCTGAGTATCATCAGGAAGAGGATTTCCGCGTGGTCATTTGGAGAAAGAAGAAAGAGAATGATCCAGAACTGATCCAGAGTGATCCAGAACTGATCCAGGGCAATACAGAACTGACTCAAGCAGTTTACGATCTGATTTGTGCAAATCATTCAATATCCAGAGCTGAGTTGGCAAAGACACTCAAAACCAGTGAGCGTCAGGTCAGAAAAGCCATAGATGTTTTGCGGGACAAGAAGATAAGACGCAAGGGTGGTGACGCTGGTGAGTGGGAGATTATTGGATAATTCCGCGTCTTTTCGCAATCCCAAAATCGATTATTTTGCGAAAACAATGCGAAAACAACGAAAACACCGCGAAAACACCACTAACTATAACTATTTTCTCAGATTTTCCACCCAGATTTTCCCGGATTTCTGGCCGCAGGCCACCCCATCCATCGGCCGCAGGCCAAACACCCAACCCCCTCTCCGCGTGACAAAAAAAAACTGACATATTGAACAGAATAATTTGTATCTTTGCCGCGCAGGGATCGCTTACCGTTTCCTGCAAGGAGCAAGGTGACGCCGCTGGGTCAGCTGGCAGCCCCGGGCTTCGGAGAACATCTCACGGAGCCCCCTTCAATTGTCACTTCTTGCGTACGCAAGGAGGAATATCCGGTTTTGTCGATTAACCTCGTCCACTCGCGCAAGCGCCATTAGCCGCAGGCTAATCTTTCTGTGATTTCCGTGATTTCTGTGTGACATAAAACCAAAGCTCGCGCAGCGAGCAAACGAGAACTCGCGCAGCGAGCCCCCCGCCTACTCGCGCAGCGAGCCAATTTTCGTCTTTTTCGTCCCTTCCGCGTCTTTTCGCAATCCAAAAATCGATTATATTGCGATAACAATGCGGAAACAATGCGAAAACAACGAAAACACCGCGAAAATATTTTCTCAGATTTTCAACCAAGATTTTCTCAGATTTCTGGCCGAAGGCCAAGCACCTCCAATATCCGAAACAAACCCTCATACTATGAACATATCAGTAGCAGGAACCGGCTATGTCGGCATGAGCATCGCCACATTGCTGGCTCAGCACAACAACGTCACCGCCGTGGACGTCGTCCCCGAGCGCGTCGACATGGTCAACAACAAAAAGTCGCCCATCCAAGACGACTACATCGAAGAATACCTGGCCACCAAGCCCCTCAACCTCAAGGCCACCCTCGACCAGGAGGCCGGCTACCGCGACGCCGAGTTTGTCGTCGTCGCCGCGCCCACCAACTACGACCCCCAGAAGAACTTCTTCGACACCAGCGCCGTGGAGTCCGTCATCGACGCCGTGTTGAAGGTCAACCCCGACGCCGTCATGGTCATCAAGAGCACCATCCCCGTCGGCTACACCCGCAGCCTCTACGTCAAGTACTGGAAGAGAGGGGTCAAAAAATTCAACCTCCTGTTCTCGCCCGAGTTCCTAAGGGAGAGCAAAGCCCTCTATGACAACCTCTATCCCAGCCGTATCATCGTCGGCATCCCCAAGATCATGGGAAACGGGTTCCAAGAGGAGAACGAGGCCATCCAAGCCCTGACCGACCTGGAGTGGCTCACCGAGAGGGCGCATGTCTTCGCCGGGCTGCTCAAAGACGCCGCCATCAAGCAGGATGTGCCGGTCCTCTTCATTGGGATGAAAGAGGCCGAGGCCGTGAAGCTCTTCGCCAACACCTATCTGGCGTTGCGGGTGAGCTACTTCAACGAGTTGGACACCTACGCTGAAATCAAGGGCCTCGACACGCAGGCCATCATCGACGGTATCGGTCTCGATCCCCGTATCGGCACGCACTACAACAACCCGTCGTTCGGCTATGGCGGCTACTGTCTGCCGAAGGACACCAAGCAGTTGTTGGCCAACTACGAAGATGTGCCGCAGAATATGATGTCGGCCATTGTGGAGAGCAACCGCACGCGCAAGGATTTCATTGCCGACCAAGTGTTGAAAATGGCGGGGTACTATGCCTATACGGAAAACAACATCTATGGCACAGAGCAAAAGGCCCCTGTGATTGGCGTGTACCGGCTCACCATGAAGTCCAACTCCGACAATTTCCGCCAGAGCGCCATACAGGGGGTGATGAAGCGCATCAAGGCCAAAGGCGCGCAGGTCATCATCTACGAGCCCACCCTCGAAGATGGCAGCACCTTCTTCGGCAGCCTCGTCGTCAACGACCTCGCCCAGTTCAAATCCCGGTCCCAAGCCATCATCGCCAACCGCTACGACAGCTGCTTGGACGACGTGCGGGAGAAGGTGTATACGAGGGATATTTTCAAGAGAGACTAAGGCGTCTCATCTCCAAGATAGTTGAGGTAGGAATGGAGGCTTAGAATACGTATGACGAGAATAAGAAAACCGTTTCGAATTGTTTGGAAAAGGAGCGGAAGACCATAAGATACCCATAAGCGCCCCTCGGGCAACTTAGTCAAACATCAAACCAATATCAAAGTCAGAATATGATAGACAGTGTAGAGATAAAAAATTTTAGAGGAATTCATCATAGCAAAATCGATGGATTGTCGCAGGTGAACCTGTTTTTCGGGAAAAACAACTGCGGAAAATCCTCTCTGCTTGAAGGTTTATTCCTTGTTTGCGGACAGTCAAACCCATTGTTGCCGGTAACCATTAACAATCTGCGTACCTATGCAGGCCTTTCAGAGAACGACATTCGCTATTTCTTTTATCAGATGAACACCTCCAAGGAAATTGTTGTTTCTACCAATGGAACTCAGCAACGTCATCTAGCTATTAATTTGATAAGCGAGGCTGCTACTACAGAGTTAAGCGATATTTCTACCGATATCACCCATCGTTATGGCCTTCGAATGAAGTTTAACACCAGAGACGGCGAATATTCTTCTGAGGTGATGTACGATGTGAGCCGCTCCAACCAGATTGAGTTGAAACCTCGGATTGACTCTCGTTACAAAGAGGTTTTGAAATGTGATTTTCTTACGCCACGTTACGATTCATCTGCCTCCATGGAAGGCTTGCAGAATATCTATCTAAATAAAGATGAATCTTTTCTATCTGAGGCTTTAAAGGTGATTGAACCTATGGCAAAAGACCCTATGTTTGTGGACAGAGTGATGCTGGTAGATGTGGGGCTCCCTCAACGCATTCCCATCAATCTGATGGGCGACGGTATCAGAAAAATTGTGTCGTTTCTAACCAGCATCTACAAATGTCGTGACGGCGTAGTACTGATTGACGAACTAAGCAATGGTTTCCATTATTCCGTAATGAAACCTGTGTGGACTATTGTCATTCGGGCCGCTGTTAAGAATAATGTGCAGATTTTTGCCACTACCCATGACGAGGATTCAATCCGAGGCTTTCAGCAAGCTGCTCTTGAATTTATGGAAGAAAGTGGCAAGGAGATGGCAACGGGATTCAAACTCCAACGAATTGTCGACGACGAACTGAAAAGCTATCGGTTTTCTGTCAATCAGTTGGGCTATGCCATGGAACAGGAAATGGAGGTGAGATAAAGGCCTATGGTAAAGATTTTCATTGAGGCAGAGGATAAAAACAAACCCGAGAGTGGTTTTCTCCGTGCTATTCTCAACACGATGGGGATAGCTCCAGATGCGTATGAAATTATGCCCACTGGCGGATATACCAACTTGCTGGATTCTGACGATGCCTCCAATATCGGCATTATGCAGGCAAACACCGATGTGGGTGGAAAAAACATTGTTGTATTTGATGCAGATTCACCAAGAAACAATGGCGGATTTGCAAAGCGTAGGAATGATTTGTTGAAAAAAAAGGACGAACTTGGATTGGATTTCGACTTGTTTCTCTGGCCCGACAACCAGCATGACGGTGATGTAGAAATGTTGATGGAAACAACTGCCCGAAGGGATCTGTATCCTGAGTTTTTCGAATGCTTTGACAAATACGAACAATGCATATTACAACGAAAGGATACCAAAGGAAATCCTCTTTATACTACTCCTAATCTTAAAGGAAAGCTGCATACCTATTTCCATGCCCTTCCTATCTCTAAATCCAAAAAGGATAAATTTGGGCGCGGTGAATGGCGCTGGAATGATACTACAATATGGGATTTGAATGCTGATTCCTTAGTGCCAATTAAAACTTTTTTATCAAAGTACCTGAACTAATGAATGTGAATGTTTGGACGGCTGAAGCTGTCAGCAATGCTATTTTGAATGGAAATACGAATCTTGAGATGGTGTTCGGCAACTATCTTAAAGCCTTCATTGTACGGTTGGGGCAGTACGATATCCGACTTGAAGACACCAACTCGGTTGACCAATTGAACCAAAAGGTGTTGGATGGTATCGTTCAACTTGAAGAGTTGCGAAGAGAGTTTCTTTCTGTCATCGAGATGTTTGCAACAAGCAACCATCCCGCTTTGGTGCGTTTTCTTCCTGACTTTTTTCAGAAACTGTTTGATTTTTATGAAGAAATGGGTGTCAATCTTTATGCCGGTACCACCCCCGATGTTCTCAAAAACGACCATTATCGTTTCTTCAACCAATTTTTGTTTGTCTCCTTGACAGCATTGCTAGTCAACAATCAATGTTTCGAGTCGTTGGCCGCCATTCTTCACGCTAAGTTTAAGGTATATAACCGAACTTATCAGAACATACAGGATGTGAATTTTATCCGTTTACGCACATATAACTACACGTTGAACCAATACCTTAATACGGGTGTCCAAAAACGGGTGAGCGTTACTGCCGATTATATTCGCGGTTTTTCCACTCCTGACGATTTTGATAAGGCAATAAAAGCTGATATCTTACTTTATTATATGTCATTATGGTATCATACTAGGGATAACATTTTTGACACGTCGTGGATTCCTGAATTGAGTGTTTACAACAGGGATGTTATGGTGCTTCCACTTTTGGCGTCGAAGGACTATTTCGAAAAGGCCAAAGTTCTTTTTGAAGTAAAAACTGTTGATGAGTTCAAGAAGTTGCTTGATAACACTAACGATTCACTTGATCGCATGGGAGTGTATAAAATCCCCAGACTAGATGACGGTTTAGTGTATAATAAGGTTGGAAGTATGGATTAATAGAACAAAAGTCAAAAATGAGAAAGTCATTTTATCAATACTATGGGCTTACATCTTCTGAGTTGGATAAACTCTGGATGGATGGTTTGATTGTGTTCGATACGAATGTTCTTTTGTCATTAGATCATCAATGGATCAGAAACAGATAGAAACGCCGATATAAGTATCTCATACTCGTTTCGGTCTCCGAGAAGGAACACCGTGACGATTTCCAAACCGTCACAAAAGATGCACCTCGCCTTCCGCTCAATTTACTTGTCCGTGCTCCCCGGATCTCACATTGGATGTATTCACCCGCATCGTAGCATCACTCGAATGCGATTATCATCAAAAACAGATGACAACATTGATGAACAATTACATGTCCAATTAATGGTGATTAACGTTGAATAAAGTATCGAGACGACCCCTTGCTCGCGTAGCGAGCAAATTTCTGTGATTTCCGTGATTTCTGTGTGACATAAAAACCCAAGCTCGCGCAGCGAGCCCCCCGCCTACTCGCGCAGCGAGCCAAATTTTCGTCCTTTTCGTTCCTTCCGCGTCTTTTCGCAGGCCACCCCATCCATTGGCCGCAGGCCAAGCACACCTAAATCGGCCGCAGGCCGCATCTCAAAACCGGCCGCAGGCCAAACACCCACCCCCCTCTCCGTGTGAAAAAAAAATTGTATTGAATAAAATATTTTGTACCTTTGCCGCGCAGGAATCGCTTACCGTTTCCTGCAAGGAGCAAGGTGACGCCGCTGGGTCAGCTGGCAGCCCCGGGCTTCGGAGGACATCTCCCGGAGCCCCCTTCCATTGTCACTTCTTGCGTATGCAAGGAGGAATATCCGATTTTGCCGATTAACCCCGTCCACTCGCGCAAGCGCTATTAGCCGCAGGCTAATCTTTCTGTGATTTCCGTGATTTGGCTTCGCCTCCCTCCTCCTTGCTCGGGAGAGTTCAAGCCTCTGGCTTGCCTCTCCACTCGCTCGTTCGTCGGTCCTGTGTGACATAAAACCAAAGCTCGCGCAGCGAGCAAACGAGAACTCGCGCAGCGAGCCCCCCGCCTACTCGCGCAGCGAGCCAATTTTCGTCTTTTTCGTCCCTTCCGCGTCTTTTCGCAATCCAAAAATCGATTATATTGCGATAACAATGCGGAAAAAGCGAAAACAATGCGGAAATATTCTCTCAGATTTTCAACCAAGATTTTCTCAGATTTCTGGCCGCAGGCCACCCCATCCATCGGCCGCAGGCCGCATCACAAAATTGGCCGCAGGCCAACCACCCCCGACCCCCAAAAAACGACAATAAACAAAAATCAATGAAAGGAATCGTTCTTGCCGGAGGTTCCGGCACTAGATTATACCCCATCACCAAGGGCGTGAGCAAACAGCTCCTCCCCATTTACGACAAGCCTATGGTTTATTATCCCATCAGCGCGTTGATGCTGGCTGGGATTCGGGACATTTTGATTATCAGCACCCCGTATGATTTGCCGGGTTTCAAACGCCTCTTGGGCGACGGCAGCGACTATGGTGTGCGTTTTGAGTATGCCGAACAACCCAGTCCCGACGGATTGGCGCAGGCTTTCATCATCGGCGAAAAATTCATCGGTGATGACTGCGCATGCCTCGTGTTGGGTGACAATATCTTCTACGGCAACGGCTTCACCACGCTGCTGAAGAATGCGGTGAAGGATGCCGAGGAGAACCGAAAAGCCACTGTCTTCGGCTACTGGGTCTCGGATCCCGAGCGTTATGGTGTGGCCGAATTTGACAAGAATGGCAACTGCCTCAGCATCGAGGAGAAACCGCTGAAACCCAAGAGCAACTACGCCGTGGTGGGGCTCTACTTCTACCCCAACAAGGTGGTGAACGTGGCTAAGTCCATCAAGCCCAGTGCGCGTGGAGAATTGGAGATCACCACCGTGAATCAGGAGTTTCTGAAGGATGGCGGGCTGAAGGTGCAGACCCTCGGTCGCGGTTTCGCCTGGCTCGACACGGGCACGCACGACAGCCTGAGCGAGGCTTCCACCTTTGTGGAGGTCATCGAGAAGCGCACCGGCCTCAAAATCGCCTGTCTCGAAGGTATCGCCTACCGCAACGGCTGGATCAGCGAAGAAAAGATGCGCCAGCTGGCCCAGCCGATGCTGAAGAACCAGTACGGCCAGTACCTGCTGAAGGTGATCGACGAGTTGAAAGAGTAAGTGCTCTTTTTTTTATCATCTTTTATTGTCGGTTAATCCCCCCGGGATTAGGGGATTCGAGGGGGAGGTAGGTGAGGGGGGGAGGTAGGTGAGGGGGCGTTTGTGCAGCGCGCAGAGAATGTGCGGGCTCTGCATGAGGGTGACGAGAAGCGTGCCTTCGGCGTGTCGGAGACACGCAACTACGATGGCTCCAAGTCGCAAGTTCCTCGCCCACCCGCTGAAACCCTTTGGCTCAACAAAACCCGAAAACCTCCACCACCTCCTGCGTAAGGAATGGATGGAATAGTACAACCCCTTTTTAGAACAGGAATCAGTTTTTGACAAGCCGTTACTGCCAGCAGTTGCCTGGCGGGGCAGTTCTCTCTAACGTTTAGGAGAGGGCGTTGACAAGAAAATCACAAAATCACCTCGGTGTGACATTCTAAACTTTAATTTTGAGCCTTGTGCCGTAAGCTGCGTGGTATGCCCATGAGCACCTTAAAAATCAGTCATATATAGCGGATAACAACTTTGAGTTGTATTAGATGCAGCGAGATAGCTCTGATTAAATATATAAAATGAAGTAAATCAATCTTGAAGCCCAATAAGACACTCTTCAAAATGTACTTTTACTCGTTGACGTGCAAGCATTACCCGATGCTGATGAATAACCTGTGAGCGTTGAACTTTGAACCCTCAACACTACTCCCCTGTGCCGGAGGCACACAACAAAAAACACTATAAAGTTCGCTGTATATTGAGAAGCTTTTGTGTTTTTGCAAAAAATTCTAATTATGGAGATAATATGTCGCAATGATTATATGGCGTTGGTTCGCAGTATGCTGGGCAAAGGCGAGGCAGTTGTGTTGACCGGTCACCGTCGTGCCGGAAAGAGTTGCATCCTCGAGCTGCTGGCCGCTGAACTGGCCGCTGACGGCAACGTGATATACATTGATATGGAGAATCCTGCGAACGCAGACTTGCTGACGTTCCGTGAATTGTCGGAGAAGATTAAGGCTGGCGTGGTGGAAGGCCGCAACTATGTGCTGATAGACGAGGTGCAGGAAGTGGAGGGGTTTGAGAAAGCCCTACGCTATTGGGTGAAGCAGGATGATGTGGATGTGGTGGTGACGGGGAGCAACGCTGCCATGTTGTCGAGCGATATAGCCTCTTCGTTTGCGGGACGGTATCACCGCGTGCACGTGAGTAGCCTGAACTACAAAGAATTCCTGACGTTCTATGCTCTGGATGATTCCGACAAAGCCTTTTCGGATTATCTGCGCTGGGGCGGGCTGCCGTTCCTCTACCGAATCCCCATGGAGGACGAGCGTACCAGGACGGAGTATCTGGGCAGCATCTACGACACCATTTTTGTGAAGGACATCGTGCGTCGCAAGAATGTGCGCAACGTGTCACTGCTTGATAATCTGACCCGATTTGTGGCAGACAATAGCGGAAAGATTTTCTCTGCCAATAGCATAGCTAAATACTTAAAAGGAAGCAGTTTGGCTGTTTCGGCAAATACGGTGGGCGAATATATGGATGTCTTGTGCGACACCTATATGATTGACCGGGTGAAACGCTACGACATCAAGGGCAAGAGCGTCTTCGAACAGCAGGACAAATACTATTTTGAGGATCTGGGGTTAAGGAATTACCTTTGCCGCGACAAGCGAAGCCTGGATATAGAGAAGGTGCTGGAGGGAGCAGTCTATCTGAAACTCAAACGAAGCGGCTATGAGGTATATGTAGGACAACTGAATGGGAAAGAGATTGACTTCGTGGGCCGTCGTGGCGATGATGTGATATATGTGCAGGTAGCCTTGCAAGTGACGGGCGAGGAAACCTATGAACGCGAGTTTGGCAACCTTAAGATGATCAAGGACAATTATCCCAAGTATGTGGTGACGATGGATCCGAATGTCGGGCTGATTCACGATTCAGGGATTATCGCTTGCAGCGCAAGGGAATTCCTTCTGAATCATTGAAATCCTCAGCAGCCCCTCTTCCTTCGGACCTCGACCCTCGCCCCCTCCTCGTGCCGGAGGCACGACACCTCATTAACCCCATACAAGCGCAACGAAGTGGAGCGCAGTGTGGGGTGAGGACGACGCGGCGCAAATGCGGCGTGTCGGAGACACGCAACAGCGACGGTGGATAGCACGTCGTAGGCAGCAAGCGGAGAGACCCCCGCCGCTCGCAACTGACAGACAGTCCACCACCGAAAAGTTAAAATGAATGAACGCATTGCGGCGTAATGGAAAAAACAGTACTTTTGCAACCTAAATTGAATAGATAGTTATGGCGAAAGACAAGGCTCAATATATCGTGGCATTGATAGCGGAGTTTGCCGAGCATTTTGGGCTGACAACCGTTCAGGCGGCAAAATACCTGAGCCACTACAAGGCTCTGGAGCTTTACGACCGGCAGTACGGCTACTTGCACACACAATCGTTTGCATCCAACGTGCGCGATTTGTCCGCCTATTGCCGCAGAATGGGAGGTACGTTATGATTCTCTATCACGGCTCCAACATCCGCATTGACCAGATTGACCTGACCAAGTGCAATCCCTATAAGGACTTCGGGCAGGCCTTCTACCTCACTACTGAACACGCTCAGGCCATGGACGTGGCCCTCGCGCGGACGGATATATTTGGAGGTGAGCCGGTGGTTAATACCTACAGCTTTGACGAAAAGTTGCTCTCCGATGGGACGCTGCTCTACAAGCACTTCGAGGGCTACACCGATGAGTGGGGGCGATTTTGTCTATCTGCATCGCGACGAGACTAACGGACCTCCATATATGCACTCTTTCGACGTAGTTTATGGGCCGATAGCTAACGACCGCGTGGGGCTTCAAATCCGTAACTACAGGATGGGAAATATTGACAAGCAAGAGTATCTACGCAGGTTGCATTATATGAAGGGCATCACCTTCCAGTATGCTTTCTGTACCGTGCGTGCCATAGAAAAACTGATGCCGTATGAATGTAAGTGAGCAGGAATTTCGTTTCATGACCGAGGGCATCACCTCCGACCTGATTCAGCTCTTGATGGATCGCGAAGGCTACACCCTGCCGCGTGCTGTTGAGGCCGTCTATGACTCCAACATCTATGCGGCCCTGCTACGCCCCGTGTCAGGACTCTATGCCCAAAGCAGCGGCTATGTTTACGCCTTGCTCAGTAAAGAGCTGCAAGCCAAGAAGCATTAACGAATTATTACATGCCCAATCACACGGCAATTAACATTGAAAAAGCAGCGAAAGCTGCAAAAATCCGTGCCATCCGTTTCAAGTTTCATAGGCCTTACGGCCGTTTCAAGTTTCAAGTGTGGACGACCTGAAACCTGAAACCTGAAACTTCGCTCTCAACCTTCTTCCAAGTTACTTCCAAGTTCCTTCCAAAACAACGGCAAAAATTGAGCGGTAAACAAATAAACATCATACATCTTGATTTGAAATCCGCTTTCCCGGAGGCGCAGGGATTTTCAAGGGCAAACCTTTACCGTATGGGGCGCTTTTACAGCTTCTATGATGGGCAGAAGGAAATTGTCGCACAAGTTGTGCGACAAATAGCCCAATCACCATCGATTACCGCCGGCAGCGACCCTTCGATGCCGTTTCCTGCCTTTTTAGGAATGATTCCTTGGGGACACCATATTGAAATATTCGAAAGCTGTAAGGATGTCAAGGAAGCTGTATTCTATGTCGAGCGAACCATCCAGAACAACTGGAGCCGAATTAACGAAAACGAAAACGAAAAATGGAGAAAGCGAGAAACTTTCGAAACTATAAAGTTTGGCAGGATGCGGTGGAGTATAGCACCAAGATATATCAGCAGACTGACAAGATGCCTTGGTTTGAGAAGAAAGGCCTTTGCGACCAACTTCAGCGTGCTGCGGTCAGCATCAGTAGCAATATAGCAGAGGGGTCTGCAAAACCGTCGGATGCTGAATTTGCTCATTACCTTGATACCGCTTTAGGTAGTTCATACGAGGTTGAAACACAATTATTAATATCAACAAAAATAGGCTATATCAATAACGAAACCTACCAAAGTTTATATGAAGGAATAGTGGAGATTGAAAAACAGTTAGCTGGATTGATTCGCACGTTGCGAAGTTAGTTTTCGTTATCGTTTTGGTTATCGTTTTCGTTTAAATCTTGATGCGCATGGTGGAAGAACACCTCGATGCCCTGCAAGTGGTGACCGATGCCTCTGAAACAAACGAAGTTGGACGACCTGAATAAGTAACACGATGTCAGGTAATATGGATGCTCTCAGTTGAAGCACGCCTCCTTACCGCCTCACTGTTGAGGTCTATGGCCCTGCCGGTCGTCACTGAAATGGCGTACTTCGGCTTCACCAACAAGCTGCTGCGAAGCGAAACCATCCAGATTTACAACTACGGCAACTGCCGCCGCGACTTCACCAACGTGGATGACATTGTGGAGGGCATTGTGCGAGTGATGCAGAAAGCCCCTGCCCGAATGGTACAAAGAGTATTATGGTTAGCGAGCGAAAGCGAGCTTAACCGCCGTCAGGCGGAAATCTGTGCCATCCGTTTCAAGTTTCATAGGGCTTGCGCCCGTTTCAAGTTTCAAGATTCATAGGCCTTGCGGCCGTTTCAAGTTTCAAGTGTCGACGACCTGAAACTTGAAACTACTAACCTACTAAGCTACTAAGCTATCAATAATCAATAAACAATAAACATTATAACCACAATGATTAACATCGGAATTATCGGATGCGGCTTCCTTTCCGTGATTTCCGTGATTTCTGTGTGACAAATAAGCAGTATGCTACCGAGAGGGTAAGACCAGGCTAAGACGAGGCAAAGAAGAGGGTAAGAAGAGGGTAGGCTTACGGTGCCTAGCTTCTACAAGCTCGATGGAAGATGGAAGAAGTAAGATGGAAGATGTTTTGTAATATGTATAAAGTAAAAAACATTAGAGGCACTGTGTTTTGTGCACCAGTTAAATTTTCCAAAGAGATTGTCGTAAGCCTCTCAGAATTATTGAACGACTATATGCCTGTGCTTTTGCACGATAGTAGTTTGCCTTTTGCTCCCGCTTGGCAAATCAAGCATTAGCTGCGCTACAAGTGCAGATGCAGCACAAGCTCTATTGACATCAATAAAGTCAATCATGCTGATTTGGAATTCTTCCGCATGCGCAGCAAAGAGGTAGTTGATGCTATCGTCAACACCGATTTTGAGGATGGTATGGAAAATGATGTAACTGAACTCATCCATTCCTATATTGATAGAAATAAATCGGCAGCTTATAATTGGTTGCACGAACTCTATAGTAAGAACTTTACTAACACGGTTTTGGTTGAAGGATTGCTAAGGACACTGGTCTTGGTAACTGAGAAAGGCGATGAGAACAGTTTGTTCCCAATTGTGATCCCGTAAAGGATGTTGACCGAAGGGATGCGTTCTTGGCTGGCGATAACGTATGATGAGATCGACAACAATATTAGTTAACCAAAACATCCAGCCAAACCAGAAGGTATTGACTGTGTTTGTCCGGTTTGTGAAGAATAGGAACATCTTCCATATAACATCTAACATCAAGCGAAGCGACATCGGAATTATCGTCTGCGCCCGGTAAGCTGTAAACAACTAAGCATATAAGCAAACAAATAAGCATATAAGCATCTAAGCAACTAAGCAACTAAGCCAACTTTTCACTCTTCATTTTTAACTTGAGCGAAGCGAACGTTACCTTTATCCTACCTTTATCGTACCTTTATCGTACTCTTATCGAAATCCTATCCCGCGAAAGGCCGAAACAGGGCGGTGGAAATGTTAATAAAACACTTAAGCAAATAATCAACAGTAAGCAGTAAGCTGTAAGCCGTAAGCATATAAGCAACTAAGCAATTAAGCCCAAGTTACGGTTAACAGTTAACATATAAGCGGTAAGCAACTATGCTGTAAGCAAACTCAAAGCCAGATGACATGGAGGTCTGCGGTTGGAAAAGGATGATTGAATAGGTATAATAATTACGATTTTGAATAAAAAAACATAAAAAAACAAAAAAGATGGCAGCTAAAACTTATAATCTTGATTTTAAAGGATACTATTGGCAGGATAGTTTACCAGAGGAAGCTGGTATTTACCTGACATATACGGTAAAGTATAACGCAGAAACGAGGGGGTATGAAATTGACGAGCTTGTATATATTGGCGAATCAGATGATATAAAAGGTCGGCAAGCCCAACACTATAACGATGGCGACTATCCCGAAGGTGTAACGCTCGCTTTCTCTTATGCGCTGCTGTTGGGTGGTGAAGACAATCGCCAACGTTGCGAGGCGGCTTTGATCTATAAGGTCAAACCAAGTTGGAACAAGAAGGGCAAACAGTCATTCAACTATGATGCCACTACGGTCAATTCTTCTGGTAAACATTATGGAGTCCCTGATACGTTCACTGTTTATAGAACTAGTAATTTGTCATAGCGTCATAATTAGAATAAACCATTCATGATTACCGAAAAAACAAGACAAGATATATTTGATAAATGCAGGAAAGTGCCAGGTCTTTCTGAAGATACCTGGCGGCTGGATGCTGCCGATGCCATTATAAAAAGAACATCTTACGGTTGTGCCGATGAATTGTATGGTTGGGAAATAGACCATGTTGTTCCGCGCTCGCTTTTGGAGGAACATAAAGTGCCGGAGGATTTGATTGACGATGAGCAGAACCTGAGAGCCATGAATTGGAATAACAACCGGTCGAAATCCGATAGCTACCCCTCTTACAAAATTGTTGTTACGTCGTCAGACGATGGTAGCTCGAATATCTTTATAGATGGTAACAAGACTGTTAATAAGAGCCGTCAGCAAAAATTAAGGGAATTGTACAAGGATTATTTTAACGAAGGCGAGCTATGAGCAAGTGTAAGGAACGCTGGAAATACGCATTAGGTTATTTTGTGGCACCTTTGAAAGCTGCATTTAAAGACAAGCTTGAGTTCTTCTTGTGGGTGCTGTTTGTGATTTTTGCCGGCCAATCAGGAACTATTATCAACGTTATCAACCGTTGTGTATTTGGCGACATGAAGTTGACGCAGAGTCTTCTTGCCGATAGTGTGTCAGGCAATTTCTATACCTTCTCACTCGTGATTATTACCTCGGCAATTGGCTCGTTGTTTATCAAACTCACTGAAAGGCGTGAACATGAACACAGGAGAATCACGGTGCTGTTTGTTGCCATATTCTTTATGCTGAGTTTATTCAATGCTGTGTTCTTCTCATTTGCCACGCAAGACTATGCCAAAGAGTACGCTGACGTTAGTTTGTCGAATATTACTGTTGACGGGTGGCAATTGACGTTTTTCGTCGTTGCTGTTTTTGCGGCGGTTTACACTATGGGGTTGACTAAAATAAGTAAATACCCGGAGTTCGACCACCTTGAGCAGTACAAGAACGAAGAGAAACGGAACATTAATAAACTACAGGAGGGCAATAATGCCCAAAACAATGAAGCAGATGGAATAGCTATATGAAATTGCCATATATTAAAATAGAACAGCCAATAGGTACATTCTACCTTACAAGTATGCCGGCAAAGATTTTGCTGGATAAAGTGAACGTTCGACAGCGGACTGAAGATGACATTGAAGGGGTTCAGCGCGAATTGTCCAAAAAAAGAGTGACTGAGATAAGTGATTTTTGCCAGGATAGCGACGCTGTGTTCCCAACTCCTATAGTGGTGAGTGTTAATCTTAATGTCCCTTATTCGGTAAGGCCCAGTGAACGTGTAATAGAATTGCCCGATGATCAGGAATTGGGACAAGTGATTGATGGCCAGCATCGTCTATGGGGCATTAGGAAATCGGGTATTGCAGAGAATTTTGAACTGCCGCTAGTGTTGATGTTCGATTTGACACCTGAAGAGAATGCCTATATCTTTACTGTAATCAACAGTACCCAGACCAAGGTGAATAAGAGTTTGATATACGACCTCTTCGAGCTTTCAACAACCCGTAGTCCCCAGCGGACTTGTCACGAATTGGCGCGTTCACTGAATAGCGACCCCAACTCGCCTTTTTTCAACAGGTTGAAAATGCTTGGCAAAAAGGAAATAGGTCAAAAAAATGCTGTTCTTTCTCAGGGGACGTTTGTAAAACAGATGCTGCTTCTGATTTCTAAAAATCCAGATGCAGATGCACGGGCTATCAAAGCTAATTGGAAATTGGAAGATGACAATCGCCTGCCTCTTCGCAAATTCTTCATCAGCGGGAAAGACGATGTCATTTATAAAGTGTTGATTAACGCATTCAATGCCTTAAAAAACACCTTCCAAGTTGAATGGCTTGAACCGGAGACCAATATTTTGTGGAAGACTACTGGTTTCTGTGGAATAATGTCTGTTTTGAACTATATCATGAGGTTGGGCGTGAGTGAGAGGACGTTGACCTACGACTATTTCGTCCGTGTATTTGTCAATTTCAAAGACTACATTAATTGCAGGAATATATCCCTTACAAGCAAGGATTTCCCTGGGGGAGGGCAGCAGAATCAGCGAAAGTTCGCCAATTTGATGGTTGCAAGTATTGATGAAATGAAAACGAAAGATATTCTTGGCGATAAGAATGTGGATAAGGACTACAGACAATTTGTGGATGCGATTTTCGCTGATTTGGACATCGAAGAGAAATATGAATTGGCTGAGGCGATCAGTGGTGTTTCAACCGACCTTAATTCCTTTGATGTATATGATGACGAAGAAAACGAAAGGTTAATCATCACCTATCCGTTTGCTGATATTACTTTGGAATTGAAAAAATCAGAAATGCAAGAATGCCTGAAGTGGATGGAGGAAACCTATTTCGATGGAATGGATTATGACGCTTGGTATTCTTATGAAAAGGCATTAGAAAAAGACGATTAAACAATAGCGGCATACAGTCTTTACGCGCAGCTGTGACCGCTTTTAGGGGCTGAAAGGTTTTCCACACAGCCTTGAAAGCCCCAAGAAAAAGTCTGAGAAGGAACGGGTATTGAATAGACATCTTACATCTTCCCTCTTCCCTCAGACTTCAAACGAGGAGGTGAACCCGTAAGTCTCTCATTTATGGTTCCCTTTATGGGATGTTTTCTCGCCTCAGCATACGAACAAGTTCGTCTGCATTCGGCTTATCGAAAACGTTCAATTCCCGGCACGTTCACTTTCCTCTCAATTAAGTCATTAAGCTACTAAGCTATCAATAATCAATAAACAATAAACATTATAACCACAATGATTAACGTCGGAATTATCGGATGCGGCTTCGTAGGTGGAGCCCTCAAAGATTGGTTGGAACACAATAACCCCGAGTGCAAACTTTTCATCAGCGATCCTCCAAAAGGATATAATGACGACCTGAGTAAAGTGGACATCGCTTTCCTCCAGATTCATGTCCCCACAGAAGACGACGGCACGCAGGATTTGCGGCTTATGACGGAGTTGATTAAGAAACTACCCGATGTGCCGGTGTTTGTCCGTACCACCATTCTTCCTGGTACCAGCGACCGCCTTTCAAAGGAGACCGGCCACCAGGTGTGCTATATGCCTGAGTTCCTCACCGAGCGCACCCATATCGAAGACTTCAAGAAACAGACGATGGTCTTCACAGGTGCACACGAGCTGCTCACCAAGATTTTCGTGGGCAAGAAGTTCACCGTGATGACCCCTCTCGAGGCCGAGCTCACCAAATACATGCACAACGTCTTCGGAGCTTACAAGGTTACCTACTTCAACGCCTGCCGCGAATACTGCGAGCAGATGGGTGCCGACTGGCGCAAAGTGCATACAGGAGTATTGCTCTCAGGCTATATCAACGACACCCACACCTATGTTCCTGGTCCCGATGGCAAGTACGGCTACGGTGGCAAGTGCTTCCCCAAGGATGTCAACGCCTTCGCCAAAATGACCGAAGGTACCCCCCTGGGCACGCTTTTGGAACATTTGCATGAACTGAATGTGCATTTCAGAGGGGTTGAGGAGCATATTTAATATAAATTACACTTTGACCACACGTTATGGTGTGAAATTATTGGAACATGAATTAGAAACATTCATAGGCTCATTCGAATAACGGTTGGTTCGTTCCCCTTCAGGATGGTTTCATAATGATGGTATCATGCTGAAGGGGAAGGACAGAGTTCGATTCTTTGGTAAGCCGCAAGAAATAGCAGTCTCTCGGTCTTTACGCGCTGCCGGAGGTCGCTGACGGGGCAGAAGGGCTCTCCACACAGCCCGCACGTTGCCCCAAATATACGGGATGTGGGTGGTCCGTTGGTCTCTAAAAAACGGTTCAATTCCCAACGGACTTCCTCCCACGACCTGAAAAAAGCGAATCAAAATATTATCATACATTATGCAAAATATACTCGTCACCGGCAGTGCAGGTTTTATCGGTGCCAACCTCGTGATACGTCTTCTTAAAGATATGACCGAGGGCTCCATCGTCGGTCTCGACAACCTCAATAACTACTACGATGTTTCCCTCAAGGAATATCGCCTGAAGGAGATAGAGGCGGTAAGCCGTAAGCAGCCAGCCGTAAGCTATCAGTTCGTCAAGGGCGATATTGCAGACAAGGCCTTGATCGATAACCTCTTTGCGGAGCATAAGTTCGACATTGTGGTCAACCTTGCTGCCCAAGCTGGTGTTCGCTATAGTATTGAGAATCCCGATGCCTACATCCAGAGCAATATCATCGGCTTCTACAATATCCTTGAGGCCTGCCGCCACGCTAAAGAATTAGTAGCAGAATGCGCAGTCGATAATCAGCCTTCAGCCTTCAGCCCTCAGACATATAATGGAGTTCTGCATCTTGTGTATGCGTCTAGTTCAAGCGTCTACGGTGGCAACAAGAAAGTGCCCTTTAGTGTGGAAGATCGTGTGGACAACCCTGTGAGCCTTTATGCCGCCACCAAGAAGAGCAACGAGCTCTTCGCCCACTGCTACAGCAAGCTCTACAATATTCCCACCACGGGCCTGCGCTTCTTCACGGTCTATGGTCCCGCAGGTCGTCCCGATATGGCTTATTTCGGCTTCACTAACAAGTTGTTGAAGGGTGACACCATCCAGATTTACAACTACGGCAACTGCCGCCGTGACTTCACATACGTTGATGATATAGTTGAAGGGATCGTGCGAGTGATGCGCAAAGCCCCGGAGAAGCAGACTGGCGAAGACGGTCTTCCGTTGGCCCCCTACAAGATTTATAACATCGGTGGCGGCCAGCCCGAGAACCTGCTCGACTTCGTGCAGACCCTGCAAGAAGAACTGGTGCGGGCCAAGGTGCTACCCGAAGACTACGACTTCGAAGCTCATAAAGAACTGGTTGCAATGCAACCAGGTGACGTTCCAGTTACCTATGCGGATTCGTCCGCACTGGAACGTGACTTTGGATTTGTACCCCATATTACTTTGCGTGAGGGATTGAGGCGTTTTGCTGAATGGTACAAGTCCTACTATAAGTAACTAGCCAATGCAAGCAGGAGATGTGAAGAAAGTCCTGCGGACTTTCGATAGTGGTCTCATAAGTGAGAATTTGGAAGTGGAACGGACAAAAAACGGAGAAGAAAAAGACCACATACGCAGATGCTACTGCATTGGAGCGTGACTTTGGATTCACTCCAAAGATTACACTTGGGGAAGGCTTGAGAAAGTTTGCTGAGTGGTATAAATATTTTACAACTAATTTATTATGAAGAAAGTAATGCTCGTTTTCGGCACACGGCCTGAGGCCATCAAGATGTGCCCACTGGTGAAGGAGTTTCAGAAATATCCCAACGATTTTGAAACCATTGTGTGCGTCACTGGACAGCACCGTGAAATGCTGGACCAGGTACTCACCATCTTTGATGTTAAACCCGACTACGACCTGAACATCATGAAGCAGGGACAAGACCTCTATGACGTGACCGCCCGAGTTTTGACAGGCATGAGGGATGTGTTCGCCCAGTGCAAGCCCGATGTGGTACTGGTGCATGGCGATACAACTACCAGCACGGCTGCAGCTTTGGCTGCCTTCTACCAACAGATTCCTGTAGGTCACGTGGAGGCAGGCCTCCGCACGCACAACATCTACAGTCCTTGGCCAGAAGAGATGAATCGCCAGATTACGGGACGTATTGCCACCTACAACTTTTCACCGACTCCGCTATCGGAGAGCAACCTGAGAGAGGAGAAAGCCCAAGGCCAGATCTTCGTCACTGGAAACACAGTCATTGATGCCCTCCACATGGTGGTGAGCAAGCTGAAGAGCGATAAGGCTTTGGCCAATGAGCAAATCAATGTACTGAAAACCGCAGGTTATGACGTAAACCGCCTTAATGGAGGAAAGAAACTCGTTCTCATCACGGGCCATCGTCGCGAGAATTTCGGTGACGGCTTCATCAGCATGGTCACGGCTATGAAAGACCTCAGTGAGAAATACCCCGATGTGGACTTTGTCTATCCGATGCACCTCAATCCCAACGTGCGCAAGCCCATCCACGAAGTGTTTGGCGAAGACTTAACCCGCCCGAACTTCTTTTTCATAGAACCCCTCCAGTATCTTGAGTTCGTCTATCTGATGGAAAAATCCACCGTAGTCCTCACCGATAGCGGCGGCATTCAAGAAGAAGCCCCCGGCCTCGGCAAGCCAGTATTGGTGATGCGAGACACCACCGAGCGCCCCGAAGCGCTTAAGAGCGGTACTGTGCGCCTCGTTGGCACTAACCACGACCTCATCGTCAGCGAAGTCAGCACTCTCCTCGACGACGCTGCCGCCTACGAGCGTATGAGCAAATCCGTCAATCCCTACGGTGACGGCAAGGCCTGCAACCGTATAGTAAAGGTATTAAAAGGAGAGCAGGTGGACCGCTATGAAGTTTAGTTTATAATGTCAAGAATTAGAAAATTATGTTTTGTCCTTCGGACAAGCTGCCGCAGGCAAATAATTCTCAAATTCTTGATAAACATGAAAGAGATGGCATTGATATACCCCGAAGAGAGTAAGAGAATTTTAGGAATTGCGATGCAGTTGCATCGCGAGATGGGCTGTGGCTTCAGGGAAAAGGTGTATCAGGATGCCTTTGAAGTACTCCTCAAGGAGAATAAAATAAACTACGAGCGCGAAAAGCATATCGACCTCGTGTTTCATGGGGTAAAACTGGAACACGACTTCTTCTATGACTTCCTTATTAATAATTAAGATAGGGGTGGAGTTGAAGGCGGTGTCGGAAATAGTCGGAGAGTTTGAAGCTCAGATAATCAACTACCTGCATGTGAGCAATCACAAGTTGGGGTTGTTGCTGAACTTTGGTACCACGAGTTTGGAATACAAATGGTATCCCAACGAGTGGCACCACAGACAATGCGCAAGCATTGGCTGAAAAATTCTCTAATTCTCAAATTCTTGATAAAAATAACTTGAAATAATAATTTAATAATACGAACAATGATTAACGTTATCGGACTGGGCTACATCGGACTGCCCACAGCTCTTATGATGGCATCCCACGGTGTGGAGGTTATCGGCACAGATTATAACAAGGAACTTGTGGCGACATTGAACGCCGGCAAGACCACTTTCAAGGAGGACGGCCTCGACGAGCTTTTCCAAGACGCTCTCGCTAAAGGCATTAAGTTCACTACAGAATATCAGAAGACGGATATGTACATCGTCAGCGTGCCCACCCCTTATGACAAGTTCAGCAAAAAGGTGGACGCTTGCTATGTGGTGGCTGCTGTGAAGGATGTGATGAAAGTTTGTCCCAAGGGGGCAACTGTGGTGATTGAATCCACTGTGAGCCCTGGCACCATTGACAAGTTTGTGCGCCCTGTGATTGAGGCTAACGGCTTCAAGATTGGTGAGGACATCAACCTCGTTCATGCCCCCGAGCGCATCATCCCGGGCAACATGGTGTACGAGCTGCTGCACAACAACCGCACCATCGGTGCCGACAGCCGCGAGATTGGCGAGAAAGTGAAGAAATACTATGCATCCTTCTGCCAAGGCGAAATCGTGGTTACCGACATTCGCACTGCCGAGATGACCAAGGTGGTGGAGAACACCTACCGTGCCGTCAACATCGCCTTCGCCAACGAGCTGAGCCGCATCTGCCGTCACGACAATATGGATGTGTATGAAATCATCCGCATCTGCAACATGCACCCGCGTGTCAACATCCTGCAGCCCGGCCCTGGCGTGGGTGGCCACTGTATCTCCGTTGACCCATGGTTTCTTGTGGGTGACTATCCCCAGCTGGCCAAGGTCATCGACGAGAGTATGAAGACCAACGACTACCAGCCTGTCTTCGTCCTTGAGCGCATCCACGAGATTATGGAAGCCCACCACATCACCGACAACCGCCGTGTGGGTCTCTACGGTATTACCTATAAAGAAAATGTGGACGACGTGCGCGAAAGCCCCACTTTGCAGATGATTGACATACAGGAACGTCACCTTGCCCGTCCTTTGAAGAGTTTCGATCCCTTCTTCACCGACAAGGCTCTGGTACCGAACCAAATCCTTGATTTCGACCAGTTCCTCAACGAGGTTGACATGGTGGTCATCATGGTGAAGCATGACCACATCAAACAGAATTGGGACAAGTTGAAAGGCAAGGTGATTTTGGATTGCCATAATATATGCCCGATTAAGGAGAATGTTTACCACATTTAAACGTAAAGAGAGGATTGTGTGTTAGTACACTTTCCGCTCTTTATCAGATAATATATGCTGTTTAATTCCCTCAAATTTCTGCTCATTTTTCCTCTGATCTTTGGGATATACTGGGCCATACCAATAAAATTCAACCAATGGAGGAAGTGGTTTCTGATTCTGGCGAGTTATCTGCTCTACATGAACTGGAAACCAGCGTATGCCATTGTACTACTGGGTGTTACGCTAATAACTTACGGTGGGGGATATTTTCTTGATTCTGAATCGGTTCAGGGCAATGTTTTAAGAAATAATAGTAGGGGACGATATTTTTTAGCATGGTGTTTTGGTCTATTGGCATTGTTACCATTATTGACATTCAAATACTATAACTTCATAAACTGCAGTATAACTGACGGTCTTGCTGCAATAGGGTTACATTTCTCAATGCCCGGTTTGAATTGGGCTGTGCCGGTAGGCATATCGTTCTTTACTTTCCAAGCGGTAGGTTACATGCTGGATGTGTATCACGGACGTATCAAGGTTGAACGAAACTTTACTGACTACTTGCTGTTTGTGTCGTTCTTCCCGCAGATAGCCTCAGGCCCCATCAGCAAGGCAGATGAGTTATTGCCGCAAATCAAAAAAGCACATTTATTTGACTATAACCAAGCGGTCAGTGGACTGAAATACCTGCTTTGGGGCATGTTTCTTAAAGTGGTGTTAGCTGATAGGACAGGAATCTATGTTGATACGGTGTTTGGTGGGTTTGAGAAGTTCTCTGGCGCAGGATGCGCTTTGGCGAGTGTGCTTTACAGCATTCAGATATATGCTGACTTTGCTGGTTACTCTCTGATGGCAGTTGGCGTTGCCAAGGTATTGGGATTTGATTTGATTAACAACTTCCGTCGTCCATACTTTGCAGCAAGTATCACTGAGTTTTGGAAACGATGGCATATCTCGCTTACACGTTGGCTTACGCAACAGGTGTATATCCCGATGGGTGGCAGCCGATGCAGTAAGGCCAAAACTTACTGGAATATTTTGGTGACATTCCTCGTGAGTGGTATTTGGCATGGAGCCACTGGACTTTCATTGTGTGGGGCGTTATCCACGGTGTGTTCCAAATTATCGAAAAAGCTTTGTGCTGGAACAAGGTGGAATCGAAAGGAGTAGTAAAGGCCTTGCGAATTATCTTTACCTTTGCCGTGGTGACGGTGGCATGGGTGATATTCCGCAGCCCCTCTATTAGCGATGCTTTTATGTTAATAGGACGCTATTCAACAACCAATGGCAAGTTTATTGCCGACATTCAAACACTTCTCCACATAGCTTTGGCCATCATGCCACTGCTGCTATTTGATTTCAGTAAAGAATACTTTCCACGATTCTATGCTAGGATGCGTGGTTACACAGTAGTACGTTGGTTAGCCTATTTGGCGGTATTTGCTATGATAGTGCTGGTAGGAGTTCACGACGGTAGTTCTTTCATTTATGTTAGTTTTTAAGCCATGAAGAAGTTTTTGTTGAAAGTAATCTTGTTTTTTGCCTGTGTGGTGGTGATGGATTTCACCTTCGGTTTCGCTTTCTCATGGCTTCGTCGTCATGCTAAAGGTGGTAGCACGGCTAATTGTGAGTATATTGCTAATCAAGCCACTGATGAAATCATCATCCTTGGCTCTTCACGTGCCACACACCATTATATACCGCAGATTATTGAAGATTCGCTCGGTATGAGCTGCTACAATTGCGGTGAGGAAGGAAATGGCGTGGTGCTGGCATACGGAAGATTGAAGATGTTGACTGGCAGATATAAACCAAAACTAGTTCTTTATGAGATTACCCCGGGTTATGATTATGGAACAACCGAGTGTAACTCTAAATATTTAGGATACCTTCGCTCTTATTATGATAAGGAGGGGATAAGCGAAATATTTGGTGATTTCGATGATGAATTGTCCAATTTGAAGTTGATGTCAAAAATGTATCAGAATACCGGTCGTTTGTTGCCTGATATTGCTGACAACCTTTTGTTTCGGGATAACAAGAACGGTTATTCTCCTTTGTATGGGCAAATTGATTTGACAAAATATACACCGTTGAGTGAAAACAATCAAATGATCACCGACAGTTTGAAGCTTTCGTATGTGGAAAAACTAATTATACTATGCAGAGATAATGAAATACCATTGGTTTTTATGATAAGTCCAAGGTTTAAATACAGTAATAGTTTGAGTCAGTATGAACCAGCATTAAATATGTGTGAAAAACAAGGAATACCTGTCTTTAATTATTTAAACGATTCTGCATTTGTATCACATCCAGAATTTTTCCAAGATGAAGGTCACTTAAATCATAATGGTGCCATTCACTACACACAAAAAATAATTGAAGAAGTGATAAAAGATAATCTGATTTTGTAAAACAACTTCCAAGATAGTATATAACATTATAAAAAATGAAACAACAAAAGAAACAAATTACTTTGGAGGAACGCAAAGCTATTCAGTTAGATATGCTTACTGAAATAGATGCGTTCTGTAAAGAAAATATGATCAAGTACTCTCTTGCTTTTGGGACTTTGCTCGGTGCTATCAGGCACAAAGGGTTTATTCCTTGGGATGATGATGTTGATATAATGATGCCTCTTCCAGACATGCTTCGTTTTAAGGCTGGGTTTAAAAGTGAGAAGCTCAAGTATTGTGATGTTGATACGGAACCGCATTATGAATTTGCATTCTCAAGAATTTCGTATAACCCTACTTATAACCAAAAAGGTATTGCGTGTAAATCATATGGAATTAGTATTGATTTGTATCCTGTTGTCGCTCTTCCAGATTCAGAAGATGAAAGAAAGTATTATTTTGAGAAGGGTTCAAAACTAAATAATATTCGATATAAGTATATGAAATGGAGAAGATGGATTATACAACGGATTCCTATCTCGACTATTATTGGACATGATAAATCTATAAGAAAAGCCAGAGATTTTGTAGTAATGAATACGCCAAAATATGGATCAACTTCGGTTTTTTTTGTGGTTGCGACTCTTTTTTCAAAAAAGGACAAGCTCATCCATGATATAGATTTATTTGACGAAATTGTTACAGTTCCTTTTGAAGATAGGTTCTATGATATAACAGCACACTACCAAGTTTTCCTTTCGAAAATGTATGGTGATTACATGACACCACCTCCAGAAAAAGATCGACATCCGTATCATGGAGGTCATTATTACTGGAAATAATTTAGTATTCTTTTTTCATGGATAATTAAAAAAAGAATGCTTAATAAGTCATTAGGCAATGAAGAAATCTAATACACATAAAGTAATAAAAGGTATCTCGTCTCAAACAATAGTTACCATAGTTCTTGGTCTAGTGGAGATTATATCTTTTTCGATAATGTCTCGTTTACTAACTAAAGAAGACTTTGGTTATTATGCAGCCATTCAAGCTATTACTATGGTTTTTTCGACTTTCTCAGAAATGGGGATAGGGGCGGCTATTGTCCAACAAAAAGACCTCACTAAGAGATTTATTGATAATGCATTTACCATAAGTTTGCTGTTTGGAGGCTTTATTTCACTGCTTCTGTTAGTTCTATCAGGTCCTTTGGCACGTTCCGTAGCCGATATGACAATGAAGGTGCCGTTAATGCTTATGTCAGGAACCTTGTTATTGCATTGCCTCACCTCTGTTAACCGAAGCTTAATGCATAGAAAACTTCAGTTCTTTCAGATGGGATTTATCAGCTTAGTTTCACTGTTAATTACGACAGGTGTTGCAATTTGGCTGGCATATAAAGGAATGGGGTATTATGCTATTATTTCTAGGGCCATACTTGGCGCTGTTATTTCTTACGTGCTTTCGTTCGTAATGTGTAAGACTCGTTTCGGTTTTGCTTTGGATCGCCAGACTTTTAATAGAATCTTTTCTTTTAGTGGATGGTTGATGGCTAGTTCGTTATTCCGTAACCTTTCTCACCAAGTTGACCGATTATTAATGCCTCGTCTTTTATCGGTTAGTGCATTGGGATCATATAATAGGCCCAAGGGATTTATTGAAGAAATATCTGGGAAAATGAATGGTATTTTTGATTCGGCACTTTTCCCCGTCCTCAGCGGAATTCAGGACAATAGACAGACACTCAGGTCGGCATTTAATCGTTCAATGTTTCTGATCAATGTGTTTTCCTCATTGTTAACCATGTCTTTTGCTTTTAACAGTGATTTATTAATACGCATCTTCTTTGGCGAACAATGGCTGCAACTACGTCCAATTATGTTTGTTGTTTCTTGCTCACTGTTATTTAACATTAATGGGAGATTAGCTGATTGCTATCTCCGCTCTTTAGCCATGACAAAACAACAGTTTTTTTTTCGTGTTTTCGAATTTGCATTGAAAACCACAGGTATTCTCTTTGGTTATAGATGGGATATAATTGGTGTCGCCATTTCTTTTGTCATCACTAATTATATAGCTAAATTAGTGAAAATTATATATGTTGGCAAGATGGTGGGAGTTGCACCGTCTCAGGTCATCAGACATATCCTTTCTTCGTGGCGTTATTCTCTTTTGATGTTGCCAGTATACATCACCGCTTATAGTTTGTTACCGCACACATGGGGTGGTGATATTGCAATGGCTGCTATTTTTGTAGTTATGGTTGTGCTGGTTTTTGTTTTTACACCAAGATTTGTTGGAGAGCAGTATTATAACGAGGTGTACTCTAAAGTAATTATTAATGTGAAGCACAAATTACTCAGAAAATGAAAATATTAATCGCTGGTGACTTTTGTCCTATTGACCGTGTCGCAAACGCTTTTGAGAATAGCGACTACGCATCTGTTCTTGAAGAAGTGCGAGATTTGACATCGCGAGTTGATTACTCAATTGTCAATTTCGAATGCCCTGTGGTAGACGCAAATACTAAGCCTATTGATAAGATTGGGCCAAACCTGAGGTGTACCGAAAAGGGCGTAGATGCTGTAAAATATGCTGGATTTGATTGTGTTACTTTAGCCAACAATCATTTTCTCGATTTTGGTGATAAGGGAGTTATGGAGACAATCAAAGTACTATATTCTAAAGGTATCGATCATGTAGGCGGTGGTGTGAATCTTGATGAAGCATCTCGAATCCTTTATAAAAACTTTGATTGCGAGCGACTTGCCATCATAAACTGTTGTGAACATGAATTTAGTATTGCCACAGAGAAGACAGGAGGGAGTAACCCATTAAATTTGGTGAAACAGTATTATGCAATAAAATCCGCATGCCAAAAAGCAACTCGGGTGTTAGTGGTTGTGCATGGAGGTCATGAACATTGGCAGTTACCATCGCCAAGAATGAAAGAGACGTATAGATTTTTTATTGATGCTGGTGCTGATACAGTGATAAATCATCACCAACATTGCATTAGTGGATATGAAGTGTATAATGGCAAGCCTATTTTTTATGGTTTAGGTAATTTTTGCTTTGATAAGCCTGGACATAGAAAAAGCAAATGGAATGAAGGATACATGGTGGTGTTGAATTATGATGATACTATCGGCTTTGAAATCCACCCGTATCGTCAATGTGGTAACATCCCTAAAGTGGAATTGCTCCCTCAAAACTCTTTTGATGCACAAATTAGAGAGTTAAACGAAGTTATAATTGATGAGCAAAGGCTAAAAGCTGCAACGGATAGGTATTATATGTCATGTGCCAAACAATATAGCAATATTTTTGAGCCTATTGGGAATCGTTATTATTTAGCGACGAAACAACGTGGCTGGTTACCTTCGCTCATTTCTAAAAAGCGGAAGTTACAAGCTGAAAACTATATTTGCTGTGAATCACATAGAGACAAGCTCTTGTGGTATTTATATCATTAAAACTTTATGAATATCTCTACATATATAAGAAACCCCAAGGGAATGTTAGTTGCCCTATTGCAACATTTTGGCGGTTGGATCCCAGACAAGTTTTACCTAAAACTGTTGTTTCGGTTAAAAATGGGTTCTAAACTAGATTTAAAGCACCCAAAAACATTCAGCGAAAAATTACAATGGTTGAAATTGTATAATCGTAATCCTGAATATACAATGATGGTTGATAAATTTGCAGTTAAAGATTATGTGGCAAACATCATAGGTAAGGAGTATATTATTCCAACATTAGGTGTTTGGAAAGAACCTGAGGAAATAGAGTGGGATACTTTACCAAATCAATTTGTTCTGAAAACGACTTATGGAGGAGGTTCGTCAGGTGTAGTTATATGCCGGGATAAGCATAGTTTTGATAAACAAAAGGCAATTCTCAAGCTTAAAAACAGCATGAAACAAAATATTTACAAGAGCTTAAGAGAATGGCCATATAAGGATGTTCCTCATCAAATCATTGCTGAACAATTCATTGAACCTGATGCAAAAACGAATGACTTGCCTGATTACAAGTTTTTCTGTTTTGACGGAATACCAAAATATTGTCAAGTTATTTCGGGTCGAAATACAACTGAGGCTGTTGATTTTTTTGATAAAGATTGGAATCATCAGCCTTTTCACGAACCGAGATATTTGCCGTTCGCCGACAAACTACCTCAACGTCCAAGTCAATATGAAAAAATGTGGCAGTTGGCAGGTTCAATTGCTGTTGATAAACCTTTCTCAAGAATTGATTTTTTTAACATTAGGGATACTGTTTATTTTGGCGAAATCACATTCTTCCCAACAAGTGGTTTCGGGGGTTTCGATCCAACGTCATATGATGAGTTGTTTGGAGAACTGATCAGTTTAGATGAAAGCCTTTTGAGATAATTGAAAAGTAATTATGAAAAGCATTAAGATATTTTCTTTTTGTAATATTTATATATTTTTATGGATAATATATAGTTTACAAAATTTTGTATTCGGCAGAGTTGGTTCTATCTATTCCAGAATAATTATTTTGTTTCTATTATTAGTTTCCTTGTATTATACTTATTATGCATTGTCTCGGTACAAGTTGCCGTCTTATATGAAGGGTCTAGCCGTTTTTGTTACCGTTCTTTCAATTTATGGTTTGTTTTTGATGCTATTCTCATCAACATTACAAAAATCTTCAGGAGAGTTTGTGTCAAGTTATACTTATTTACAAAGAATTCTCTGTTCCTTTTTGCCTGTTTTTCCCGTCTATGTTTTTACTGTTCAAGGAAAGTTTAATAAGATTGTTTTACAGTGGTGGATTCCTGTTTTTTTTGTTGCCGCGACATTGGTGTTTTATCAACATCAACAACAGCGATTGTTGCTGGCTATTCAAGCAGGCTCTCGACAAGAAGAATTTACCAACAATTTTGGATATGAATTCCTTGCTCTGTTACCTTTAATGGCTTTTTATAGCAAGAAAAAAATCTTACAATATATTGGCATTGCCTACGCCATGGTTTTTATGTTGATGGCAATGAAAAGAGGTGCCATTATTATTGGATTTATTTGTATTATTTACTTTATGCAATTTTCTTTCAGGGATGAAAAAAGAGGAAAAAAAATAATAATTGTTTTGCTCTCAATAGTTGTCATAACAGTAATTTATAATGCTTTTAATAGGTTGTTGGTAAGTAGCGACTATTTTAATACTCGTTTCAATTCTACATTAGAGGGAAAGAGTAGCGGAAGAGATTATCTGTTCTCTACCTATTTTGATTTTTTCATTAACCAATCTAATATATTGACTTTTTTGTTTGGTCATGGAGCAAATTCAACCGTGCGGTTGTTTGGCCAATTTGCACATAACGATTGGCTTGAGCTGGCTATTAACCAGGGCGTTCTGGGTGTTGTTGTTTACGCTGCATATTGGATTCGTTTTTACAAAAGCAAAAGACAAGCACGGTTTGATGATGAAGTTTATCTTGCCATAAGCTTATTGCTCATTTCTAATTTTCTACGCTCATTCTTTTCCATGTCATACGGTGATATGTCAATTTTTGCTACAGTTTGTCTTGGTTATTGTATGGGGATGATAAATGAGCATGAGAATCACCTAAAATGCGTATCTAATAAACGATTACAAATATGAAAATATGTTTTATTACTCAAAAATATCCTGGGAAGCATAATCAGAGCGACTATTCATTTGTTAAGCAACTTGTTGATGCAATTGCTGCTCAAGGTAATGACTGTTATGTGGTTTGTCCGTTTAATGTGTTCCATTATCATACCATTAGTTCTGTACGGGAAGATTACTCGGTTGGTAAGGGTAAAGTATCGGTGTTTCGTCCGTGGTATTACTCCTTCTCCAACAAGATACGTTTTTTGGGGCGATGGGGTAGTAAATCGCATCAACGTGCTTTGCAAAAGGCATTTAGTAAGCTTCCAGCCTTGCCAGATGTTATTTACGGCCATTTCTGGCATTCCGCTTATAAAGGGTATGCATTTGCAAAAAAACACGAAATACCATTGTTTGTTGCATCAGGCGAAAGCGAAATAAGAAAATTATTTACAAAGCCAGTTGATTTGGAAGTATTTAGAGAATATGTTTCTGGTGTTATCTGTGTGTCAAGCAAGAATCGCGATGAAAGTATCAGTATGGGGTTTACCACTATTGAAAAATGCGGTGTTTTCCCCAATGGAGTGAATGTTGAGCTTTTCCATAAGCGTGATAAGGGGGAATGTAGAAGGCAATTGGAATTGCCGCAGAATGAATTTATTGTGGCTTTTGTGGGATGGTTCAATGAGCGTAAAGGTTCGTTGCGTGTAGCAGAAGCCATCAATCGTATAGGAGGTGTGAAAAGCATATTTATTGGTAAGGGAGAACAGGACCCTCAATGCGACGGTATTCTGTTTAAAGGAGCTTTGCCACACAATCAGGTTCCACTTTATTTAGGAGCTGCCGATTGTTTTGTGCTGCCTACAAGGGCCGAGGGATGTTGTAATGCGGTTGTTGAAGCCATGGCTTGCGGTTTGCCTGTAATCAGCAGTAACCTTCCATTCAACTGGGATGTTTTGGATGAAACCAACAGTATCATGGTTGACCCCGAAAATATAGATGAAATAGCACATGCCATAAAATGTTTGCATGACGATGTTCCTTTGCGTGAAAGATTGGCAGCAGGTGCATTGCGAAAAGCAGAGAGCCTTACTATTGATCAACGTGCAAAAGCAATAGTTGAGTTTATAAAAACGATGAGTAAAAGATAAAAACATGAAAAAAATAGTTTTTCTTGAGTCAGGCGAAAACAACCCCAATAATATTAAACGGATGGAGGAGTTCAAAACTCGCGGTTACGATGTTGTAGCATATGCCTTTAGTAGAGGTCAAGATGTTAGAAACTTTCCACAGGGAATTGAAGTGCATCATATTGGTAGTTTCGCATCTGATTCTTCATATCTGAGTCGTATTGGGGTAATGCGAAAGGGTATCAAGGGCATTATAAAAGAATACAAAAAAGAAGACTGTATTTTTTATCTTTTGAAGAACGATATTGCCATCGTTTATTCATACCTTACAAACAGGCCATACATATTTGAAGAGGCGGATATGACTCATTTGAGTTTTGGAAACAAATGGTTACGGCACTATCTTGAGAGAAGAGTAAAATGTATAATCAATAAATCTGTCATGTCTGTTTTTAGATCTGAAGGTTTTTTGAAATATCATTTTGGTGATGTGTATCCTAATAATGTATATGTGATTCCCAACCGACTGCATCCAGATGTGCTTAAATTGCCCAAAATCGATAGTGCAAATAATGAAAGCGAAACTATCAGATTTGCATTTGTGGGTGGAATAAGGTATAACACGATATTCAAGTTTGCAGAAACAGTATTAAAATATTTCCCTCGACATCAATTTCATTTCTATGGTAACTTTTCAACCAAGGACCAAGAGGACCAGTTTTTGGTTTTAAAAAAATACCCAAATTGTTTTTTCCATGGGGCGTTTAAAAGTCCGAATGATTTACCATCAATCTATTCTAATATTGATGTATTGTTGTCAGCATACGATGTGAGGGGAATTAATCCACGTTATGCTGAACCAAACAAACTATATGAAGCCATTTTTTTTGATAAACCAATAATTGTTTCGTCCCACTCATATTTGGCTGAAAAGGTGGCCAGGTTAGGGATTGGTTATGATGTGGATGCTTTGAATGAGAATGAAGTTGTGGCATTAGTAAAATTAATCAACAAAAATAGCATTGAAGAAAAGAAAGCAAACATCAAGAAAATTGACAAGCATGATTGCATTAATAGTAACAAGGATTTTTTTGCTTCACTTGAAAAAAGGCTTTCTATTCATTAACAAGCTGCAAGTGCCGTTTTTGCCTTCTGTGGCAATCCATCGCTACACTACGGTACGCATGGTGCAACGCTTTGTGCTATCTATGTCTGACGGTCAATCTGTGGTGTTTTGCTTGCACGGCATCCTGCATCATGGTGAGAAAGACTACACCAAACGCTTCAATTGGAGCTATGACCGATTTGAGGCTTTTCTGAAGTTTCTGAAGGCAGATGGCAGATACAAGGTGGTGAAAACGGTGGAATTGGTTCAGCTTTGAACTTTGAACTAATAAGAAATGAACAAATTTTATCAATATGAAACTTCTTTACATTCATCAGTATTTTACCTTTCCAGAAGGGCATAGCGGCACACGATCATACGATCTCTCTAAGGAATTTGTGAAAAAAGGAATTGATGTGACTGTGATTACCACAGGTCGTGCGCCTGGTTCCGACCAGTCGAAACCATGGTCATACATGGAACGCGAAGGCATTAAACTTTGGATGATTGAGAACGAATACAGCCACATGATGCCCATACGACAGCGTATCATTTCGTTCCTGAAGTTTAGCCGTCAAGCCTCGAAGAAAGCAGTGGAAATTGATGCTGACGTGGTGTTGGCCACCTCCACGCCGCTTACCATCGCCATCCCTGGCATCATCAAGAAGAAACGCTCCAAGATTCCGTTTGTGTTCGAGATACGCGATGTCTGGCCCGAAGGTCCCATTCAGCAAGGTTATGTGAAAAACAAATTCCTCATCTGGCTGCTTCGCAAGGTGGAGAAATACATCTATCACCGTGCCGATTACCTCGTGCCGCTGTCAACGGGCATGAAGGCCGACATTCTTACCCGTGTGGATGTCAAGAATATGGAGGTGATTCCCAATATCAGCGAGATTGACCGCTTTACTCATTATGAGGATTGCGACATTGACTTTGACTTCACTGGCCGCAAGGTCGTGCTATATGCCGGCACCCTTGGCCCGGTGAACGACATTATGTATGTGGCAAAGTTAGCGGAGCGCACACTGCCTCTTGCTCCTTGGCTGTGCTACCTGATTATAGGCAATGGTCAGCAAAAGGAGGAGATCATGAAGTATTGCAAGGAGAAAAATATACTCAACAAGAATATCTTCTTCCTTAACCCTATCCGCAAGAACGACTTGCCTTCAGTTTATTCGCGTGTAGCCATGGGCAGTTCTTTTGTGTGGGACTACAAGATCAAGTGGGATAACTCGGCCAACAAGTTCTTCGATACCCTTGCCGCAGGTCGCCCCGTGCTGATTAACTATCAAGGCTGGCAGGCCGACGTAATTCGTGAGAACCAATGCGGTTATGTGCTGCCATATCACCCTACTGACGATGATGTACAATCTTTTGTGGACTATATGGCCAACGATGCGTTGCTTGAACAGCATGGCAAGAATGCCCGAGTGAAGGCCGAGGACTATTCGCTGCCTGTGGCTGTGAACAAATACTTGCATGTTTTTGATGAAGTATTAAAGAACAAAAAGAAATGACGGAGAAAAAAAAGAAACTGAGTCTGATGTTCCGCTTTATGCGGGGTGTTGGCTTGAACTACTCGGAAGAAGAGTATGGGCAAGTCACAATATGGCAGGTCATCAAACGCGTATATAAAACCTATCGCGACGGTTTTTTGGGAAAATTTTTTTGGCATTCATGGCTTCTTTCGCCACTTGAACCTCGCAAATTGCGTCCATGGGTAATGAAAAAATGGGGTTGTCATGTGGGCAAGGATGTATTTGTTGGCGACAGTGTTGTTATTGATGTGGGTCATGCAGACCTGATCTATGTTGGCGATCATGCCCATATCACAGGAGGATGCCGTCTGCTATGCCATCAGCGCAATTTGTTACATTATCGCAAAGGGGATGATGCAGCCAAGTTACCCTATAAAACAGGTGAAATTCATATTGGAAAAGGTGTAATGATTGGGATGGAATCCTTAATAATGCCAGGTGTTACCATAGGCGACGGTGCCATAGTGGGAGCCTTTTCGTTGGTTACAAAAGATATTCCGGCATGGACTGTTGCTACAGGTCGACCCGCCAAGGTGGTAAAACAAATTCCCGAAAGAGAAAGAACAAACAATGAATCTGCTAACATTTGATATTGAAGAGTGGTATTGCTATAAGCGGACAGAGCTTTACCCAGAGTTTGACCGTTATCTCGACACCATCCTTGCCAAGCTTGATGAGCGACAGATGAAAGCCACTTTCTTCTGTGTGGGCGAGATGGGAAGATTGTTCCCGGATGTGATTAAGAAAATATATTCCAGTGGTCACGATGTGGGCTGTCATTCCAACACACATGCATGGCTCAACAAGATGAGCGAGGCTGAATGTCGCGAGGATACGCACAAGGCAGTAGACAGTCTTGAACAATGCATTGGAGAAAAGGTGAAGAGTTACCGTGCTCCCGCCTTCAGCATTGGAGAGGGTAATAAATGGGCTTTCGAGATACTGGCCGAGAACGGTATTGAACGTGACGCATCGGTATTTCCAGCGGCACGTGACTTTGGTGGGTTTGCCAATTTCGGGCATAAGACTCCATGTTTAGTCGAATACAATGGCATTCGTGTCAAGGAGTTTCCAATTTGTACGGCCAAAGTGATGGGCAAAGAGATGGCCTATTCTGGTGGTGGTTATTTCCGCTTTTTCCCTTTGTGGTTTGTGAAGAAAGAAATGAATAACAGCCCATACGCAATGTGCTACTTCCACATAGGAGACTTGCTGCTTGAAAAAGGCGGAGTGTTAAGCCGAGAAGCATACGAAGCTTATTTTAAGGAACCAGGAACCCAAAAAGCCCGCTATATGCGATATATCAAAACAAACCTTGGCAAGAAAAACGCCCTTAATAAACTGATGAAACTGATTAGTGACACCGAGTTCATGGACTTGCGACGTGCAGATAAAACGATTGATTGGAGCCAAGCACCGATTGTTAGATTGTAAAGGTGGCAGATCACAAACTTGCAACCTTGAACCTCGAACTTTAAACTTTCAAATAATGTACAAACACTTTTTCAAACGAGTATTAGATATCGTAATCTCGTGTATAGCCTTGCTGCTCATCGGCTGGTTTATTCTTTTTGTGGCTTTGTTTTTGCATTTCGCGAACAAAGGTGCTGGAGCTTTCTTCACACAAGAACGTCCTGGAAAGGATGGCAAAATCTTTAAGGTGATTAAGTTCAAGACCATGACCGATGAAAAAGATGAGAATGGCAATCTTCTTCTTGACCAATACCGTTTGACCAAGGTCGGCAAGATCGTACGCAGTCTTTCAATTGATGAATTGCCGCAACTTATTAATGTCTTCAAAGGAGATATGTCCCTTATTGGACCGAGACCATTATTGGTTAGATACCTTCCTCTCTATAATGAGGAGCAAATGCGTCGTCATGAGGTTCGTCCTGGCATCACTGGTTGGGCACAGGTGCATGGCCGTAATCTCTGTAAATTAAGCGACAAGTTTAAGTACGATGTCTGGTATGTTGACCACTGCACTTTGTGGACTGACATTAGAATACTTTGGATGACGGTGTTGAATGTGCTTAAACGCTCTGATGTGGGTGAGGGGTCAGGAGACATGATTGAAGTGGATGATTTAGGTTTCCGATTGAGATTAAGAGAAATGCAACAGCAACAACAAAATCAACAGCAAAATGCTCAGTGAAATAGGTAGTAATTTTTGGCTGATACCAAATCAGCAATACAAGGATACATCCATAGGTACACCCGAACAGTTTAATTGTAGTGGGAGCGATTATATATGGCTGTCATCAGGGCGCTCTTCAATCAAGTTTGCAATAAATACAATAGAAGAACGTAACCCAAAACTAAAAAAGGTGGCTGTGTTGCCCTCGTTCACTTGCAATACGGTTTTTGAACCATTTTTGAAGGCTGGTTGCGAGGTTTATTATTATCCCGTAAGGAAGGACTTGACCACCACATCAGATGCTATTATGAGAACAGCGATTGAGCATGATGCTTCCATCGTGTTATTCCATCGCTATTTTGGCTTTGATACACTGGAAGGCCAGGTTGACAAAATGTGCGAGACCCTGCGAGGAATGGGAAAATACACCATAGAAGACTGTACCCAGTGCCTGTATAGCGATATTCCAAGGGCAGAGGCGGATTTCATTGTTGGCAGCATCAGAAAATGGATTGGAACACCTGACGGTGGTTTTGCCGTTTGCCGTGAAGGCATGTTTGTTAAAAAGCCCACATATCCTGACAAGGCACTTGAACAGGCCAAAGTAAAAGCCTCATTCGCCAAATATCGTTATCTTTTCGAGCATGTGGGTGACAAGAGTGAAATGTTGGCCATGTATCGCGAAGCAGAGGACATTCTTGATAATCAGAATGAGATTTATGCCATTTCCGAAACTTCGGCAAAGGTTCAGGCCAACCTCGACAGGAAAGAACTCGCTTTCAAACGCAGAGAGAACTTCGAATTGTTGAGCAAATCATTGAAAGGACAATTGCAGGCGGTTTTTTCATTAGGTGAAAGAGAAGTACCATTGTACTTTCCAATTCTGGTTGATGACAGAGCCGCGCTTCAAAAGCATCTGGTCGCTAATGCCATCTATGCGCCCGTGGTATGGCCCAAGGACGATAACCAGCCAACGCAATGTGAAGGTGCCGAGAATGCCTATCAGCATCTGTTGTGCATCCCAATTGACCAGCGATATGATGCGAAAGATATGAATAGGATAATCGAAGTGATAAACACTTACTATAAAAAATGAAGAAATTAGCTATTATAGGTGGCGGTGTAACTGCTGCGGATTTCGGTGATGCTTGCCATCGTTTAGGTTATGAAGGCCATTATTTTACTCTTCCCGATGGCAGGGTTGACGAAAAACGCGTGGACGTTTACCATGAGATAAATATCTTTGAAAAAGATAAGATAGTTGAGATTTGCAAAAAGATTGGCATTGACGGCGTGGTGGCTACAACCGAGTTGTCTGTGGCCATCGCAGCCTACGTTGCTGAACAATTGGGACTGTTGGGACTTCCTTATGAGGTGGCACAGGTCATCACCGACAAATACCGCAACCGTGAATGTATCAAGAATCTGACTGACTTGCATTCCCCCAAATATGTAGAAGCAAAGACGTTGGAAGACATTGAGAATTCTGATGTGCCTTATCCCATGATACTCAAACCAATCAATCTTGGGGGTAAACGGGGCATTACGGTGGTGAACAACCATAATGAATTGCAATCGGCTTTTGACTATGCCATTGGTTGTTTCAGAAAAGGAGTAACCCCGATTATTATTGCGGAGCAGTTTCTCGACGGAGGCATGGAATGTAGTGTGGAGAGTATAACTTATAAAGGCAAACATACCATTGTCCAGATTACCCAGAAAGACAGCAGTGGAGCACCGCATTGTGTTGAACTGGGCCATCACCAACCAGCACCGTTATCAAAAGAGATTTGGGATAAGGTTGTCCGTGGTGTGTCTTCGGGCTTGACTGCCGTAGGCGTTAATAACGGCCCATGTCATACCGAAATCAAGATTATTGGTGGTAAAGTCTATTTAATTGAATTTAATGCCCGCCCTGGAGGAGACCATATTTGGTGTCCAATGGTGGAGTTGAGTACAGGATTTGATATTATTGCTGCTGTAGCTCAGGCTGCCACTGACGATTTGCAACCGATAGATGTAAATTCGTTCAACCATTACTATTCAGGTTTGTATTATGTGGTAAAGCAAACAGATTATTTGAAGCCAATATTTGATACTTGTGAGAAAATGGATTGGTGTGTAGAGAAGAACTTAATAACCGATAATTTGCCAGAGTTGGTCCATAATGACATGGAACATACAAACTATATAATATATGCTTCTAAAAAGGGTGACCCTATAGCGGAATTATTAAGTAATAAAATCGAACAATAAACAAGATTATTTTAGATTAGCGAAAATGGAAAAAACAGTTTATTTCAGATCATTCGAAGATGAAGATGCCGAGCTTATCTACAAATGGATGAATGATGATAGCCTTCTGGAACTTACTGTGGGTCTTAATAGGCGATTGAGCAAAGAAGAGGCATTAGAATGGGTGAGGGCCCGTAAGAATCATCATGAGTACAATGTCTATTGGGCTGTGTGTGCCAAAGGAGATGACAAGATGATTGGCTATGCCAGTCTTGTAGGTATTCATTATATCAACAGTTCAGTAGAGACTGGTGCCATTATGATTGCCGACCCCGATTACAACGACGGCACGGCGTGGATTGAAACAGTGTTGTTTATGTTTGAATATGCATTCGAGCGCCTTAACCTACACCGTGTTTATGGTCATGCCTTGGTGGGTCATAAGATTAGCAATATGTTAGAGCCGCTGATGTTTATGCAGAACGAGGGCATTCTTCGAGACGCTGCTTATAAAAATGGACGCTACTACGATCTAAGTTGTTCGGCCATATTGCGCGATGAGTATTTTACCCACAAAGAAGCGGGCGATTTTGAAATGATGACAATAATCCGTAGGTTAAGAAAACTCAGAAAGGAATTATAAATTGAGAATGATAACATTTAGTTTAATAAATTACAATGAGAAAAATGGAAATTAATGAATTTATCAAAAACTTTGCTGGTGAGTTTGATGAGACTCCAATGGAAGTATTTACCCCCGAAACCGAGTTTAAAGGTTTAGAAGAGTGGGATTCACTTACGGCTTTATCTATCATTGCCATGGTTGGTGATACTTATGGTAAAGAAATCAATGGCGTAAATCTTCGCTCATGTAAAACGATTGAGGATTTGTTTAATCTTGTAGTATCATTATAAAATGGATTCATCTTCATTTGAAGGCAAGAAAATCCTTATAACAGGTGCTGCTTCTGGTATTGGGAAAGAAACTTCTAAGTATCTTGCGGAATGTGGCGCGAATGTTGTAGGCATAGATTTGAATATCGAGGGTTTGTTAGCCATTGAACATGAGTTGTTAAAAAATAGCCACTTGTTTCATGGCATTGAAGCGAACCTTCAGGATGAAAATCTTGAGGAGGTGTTTGAGTCTGCTGTATGTGATGGAATCAAGTTTTCGGGGATGGTTCATTGTGCGGGAATTAGCAGTATAGTTCCACTTAAATCATTGAGCAAAAAGAGATTACATACTGTAATGGATATTAATTTTTACTCTTTTGTGGAATTGTCTCGTTTGTTTTCCAAAAAGAAGTATTCTAATGGTGGTTCTATTGTGGGTGTTTCTTCGTTAGCAGCTCAGTTGCCTCGTGCTTATGAACTACCATATATTGCGTCAAAAGCTGCCATGAATGCAGTTATACCGTGTTTGGCTATTGAATTGTCAAAATTGGGTATTAGAGTAAATGGTATTATGCCGGGAGTCGTAGATACAGGTATGGTATCAGCCCAACAATCAGAAGAGCAGAAACAGTTTATAGAGAGCATGACTAAAAAAACTTTATTAGGTGCAGCTTCTCCACATGATATAGCAACAGTTATATCTTTTTTGTTAAGTGATCAATCACGTATTATTACAGGTCGTGTTATACCTGTGGATGGAGGAATGTTTTTATAGAAGAATAATTATGAGAATCAATTTGATAGAATTTTTTGTGGAAACAGTCAGACGTTTCCCGGAACGAAACGCCATTATTGACGGTGAGCGAAAGGTCAATTTTGCTGAGCTTGACGTGCTGGCTCGTCGCACTGCGGGTGTGATAGTTGAGAGCCTCCAAGTCAAAAACCGACCCGTTGCGGTGTTTATGCCCAAAAGCGTGGAGGCTTTGCAGGCTGACCTCGCCATTACCTACAGCGGCAACGCTTACATGAACCTCGATGTGAAGAATCCTGCCGAGCGTTTGGGCAACATCTTTGCGTTGATTCAGCCCGCTGCGGTGGTCACCAACAGTAGGTTCAAAGCTATTATTGAGCCTATCGCTGCGGCCAACAATGCTGCGGTGATTATTGTGGAAGAGGTGGCAACAGAAGCCCCATCGCAGGATGCATTGTTAGCTCGTATTTCCGACCTTATTGACACCGACCCCTACTGTATCATTAATACAAGTGGCTCTACCGGTACACCCAAAGGGGTAGTGTTGAACCATAAGAGCTTTATTGATTTTATGGCACAGACATTTGATGAGTACCATTTTTCGGAAAATGATATCATCGGCTCATTGTCGCCCGTAGTGTTCGACATCTGGAGTTATGAGATGTGCCTCTTGATGGGCAAAGGTGCCAGCATCGTAGTTATCCCCGACACCTACTCGGCATTCCCGGTTAAGATTCTGCAATTGATGCAGCAGCACAACGTCAGCTACATCTTCTGGGTGCCGACAATCATGGTGAACATCGCCAATATGGGCCTGCTGCAACAGGTGCCGTTGCCATCGCTGCGCCTCTGCTGGTTTGCGGGCGAGGTGTTCCCTACCAAGCAGTTCAATATCTGGCGCCACAGTTTGCCACAGACCACCTTCGCCAACTTCTACGGCCCCATCGAGATTACGCTCGACTGTGTGTATTACACCGTTGAACGCGAGATTGCCGACGATGAGCCTATCCCAATTGGCAAGCCGTTCCGCAATACTGACATCCTTATTCTCGACGAAAACAACCAGAACGTCACCGAGGCCAACAAGGAAGGTGAACTTTGCATCCGTGGCACCTCTCTGGCTATGGGCTACTACAACAATCCCGAAAAAACCGCTGCTGCTTTTGTACAGAATCCTTTGAATCACAGCTATCCTGAGATTATTTACCGCACAGGAGACTTGGTGTTTATCAACGACCGTGGCGAAATCGTGTTCAAGGGCCGCAAGGACAGTCTTATCAAGCATATGGGCTACCGCATCGAGCTGGGCGAGATTGAGCATGTTATCATCAACACGCTCAAACTGGTGAAGAACGGTTGTGTGGTGTATAACCACCAGCGCAAGGAAATCACGCTTTATTACGAGGCCGAGCAGGAACTTACCGCTGCCGACTTTCGCAAGTCGATTGGCAACACCCTGCCGAAGTATATGATTCCGGTGGTCTATCACCATCTACCAGAGCTGAAGCGCAACACCAACGGCAAGATTGACAGATTGTACTATAGTAAACTAGTTGAGGAATAATGGAACTGGTAAAATCAATAGAGCAGTTGCAGCAGCAGTCGGCTGAAATCCGTTCGTTGCGTCGTGGCTTCATCACCAATTTCTTTCTCGACCCTGTGAAGCACGGGTTGTGGATTGCCAAGGGTGATTGTTACGCGGAGCGCATAGGCAACACATTATTCATTATTAAGCAGTCGCCCACTTTTTGGAACGTTTTTTACTGTTCCACTACACAGGAGGAGTTCTGTGCTGATATTTCGGAATTTATGGCTGAGCATAGCGGGATGACCATGATGTTCGACATTGTGGGGCGTGACATCCAGTGCCTGCCCATGGTAGAGCTGTTCTGCAGCAAAGGCTGTAAGGAGGCCACCTCGCTGGTGCGAATGACCAGGATGACTACCCCGATGGAATACACCCCTGACAGTAGCATACGTAAAGCAATTGAGAACGACATCTATGAGGTGAGCCAGTTGCTGCACATCTACTTCGACGAGCAGACCGAGCAGATACCTTACGATGAGGAACTGCTGGACTATACTCGCCAAGGACATGTGCTGGTGTGCGAAGAGCAAGGTAAAATGTCAGGCTTCTTGATTTATGAGTTGAACGCTACCACTCTCTATTTGCGCTATTGGTTCACCCATCCAGATTACAGAGACAAGAAAGTGGGTTCACGTCTTTTGAGGCGGTTCTTCGAGGAGGGCAAGGAAACCAAGCGGCAACTCTTTTGGGTGATTCGCACCAACGAGAACGCCATCAAGCGGTACCGCCACTACGGCTTTGCCGAGGAAAATATGTTTGACTACGTTATGAAGTATAATTAGCAATCAACAGTAAAATAGTTATAACAATGAAAGAACAAATAATTAAGATTTTGACGGAACTCCGTCCGGAATTCGACTTCACTCAGGAAGGCGTGAACTTTATTGAAGAAGGTATGCTAGATTCGTTCGACATGGTGAACCTTGTCAGCGAACTGGATTCCACTTACGGTATCTCTATCGATGGTGTTGATATACTGCCTGAGAACTTCTCAACGGTGGATGCCATCGTGGCACTTTTGGTTAAAAACGGAGCAAAATAAACGCCCATGGATTTCTTGTTCAAACACAAAAGAATTAGCGGCATCCTCACCATTCTGCCCCAAAAGGCAGTAAAGTTTGAGGACGAGATGGCTAACTATAATTTCTCGCCAGCCAAGAGCATGAAGCTGAAGTTGGCGATGGGTTATAACGAGCATCGCATAGCCGCTCCTGGGCAGACCTCTTACGATTTCTGTCAATTTGGTCTTCAACACCTCTTCGACAACAATCTGCTCAAACCCGAGGAGATTGACGCTCTGCTTTTCGTGAGTCAGTCGCCCGACTATTTCATGCCACCAACCAGCAATTTGCTGCATGGTCATTTCCATCTGAAACAAGACTGCCTCTGCATGGATATCAACCAAGGTTGTGCCGGTTTCGAATTGGGCATGATTCAGGCTTGCCTATTGCTTGACCAACCTGCTGTGAAGAAAGTTGTGTTGCTGAATGCTGATGTGCTCAGCCCAAAGGTGAGTCCACACGACAGAAATAGCAAACCTCTGATTGGCGATGCCGCATCCATCACCATAGTGGAACAATGCGAGACAGAGAATCCCATCTATGCCAACATCAAGATGGACGGCACGGGAGCATTGGTGCTCAACATTCCTGCCGGTGGATTCCGCATGCCTTGCTCGCCCGAAACGGCTGTTATGGAAGAGGATGCCGCGGGTAACTTCCGCAGCAAAGATAACCTTGTGATGCAAGGCGACGATGTGTTCAATTTCGTGCAACGCGAAGTTCCACCAATGATCGAACATCTTTATGAGCAAAGCGGTGTTGACCGCAACAATGTGGACTGGTATATGTTCCATCAGCCCAACAAGTTTATGTTGAACAAACTTGCTGATAAGTTGGGCGTACCACGCGACAAGATGCCTGCCAACATTGTGGAGAATTTTGGGAATGCCAGTGGCGTAACCGTACCCACCTGCATTAGCTTCAACCTTGGCGACCAATTGGTCAATGGCGAGATGCAGCTCTGCATGGCCGGCTTCGGTGTTGGTCTCACATGGAGCAGTATCATGATGAAAATCGGAAATATGAGTTTTAACAAGATTATTGAGTATTAATACTGAGTTTTTGGGGAAAATTTCTAAATGATTCAGGTTAAACGTATCGTTAATTCCAGTTTTTCATCTAATACATATATTGTTTCCAAGTATAAATATGATAATATTTGGTTAATAGATCCTGGTGATACAGAAGCTGTGTTTGAGTGGATGGCAACTCATTTTAAAAATACTGTAACGGGAGTTCTACTTACACATTCACATTTTGACCATTTTTATGGCGTAAATGAAATTTTGAATTATTACTCAAATTGTTTGGTGTATGTCGCTAATGATTATGGCAAAGAGGCACTGAAAGACCCAAAGATAAATGGATCAAGATACACAGGAAAAGGACCAATCATCATTTCTGATAATGCAGACATTTGCTATTATGGCAAAACTATGCAACTTTGGACAGATGTTGATATGCAAACCATTAACACACAAGGGCATTCACCCGACTCGCAATGTCTTCTACTGGAAGGAATGCTGTTTACTGGCGACACACTTATTAAAGATGTTAGAACTGTGACAAAACTCAAAGGCGGCTCTGTGGAAAAACTCGAAGAAAGCATAAAGATAATAGAATCCCTAAAAGGGCAACACTTGATTGTAATGCCTGGTCATGGAGAAGAATTCGAGCTGGATGAATATGATTTAAGTAAAATGAAATCTAACCCCCTTAAATAATTAAAGAATATGTTAGGAATAATGAAACACGATATGAAGGCAATCCTCGGTGAGGATTTCTTCAAGGAAGAGGTAAAATGTGATTATCGTATCGCTGTTTATATGAAAAAGAGTTGGGCAATCCAACTTGACTTGTATTTAACTATTGCTGAAATCTGTCACAAACATAATTTGAGGTTTTTCTTGATGTTTGGTGGGCTAATTGGTGCTGTTAGACATAATGGTTTTATTCCTTGGGATGATGATTTGGATGTTGTTATGCCGAGAGCAGACTATGAAGAGTTTATCAAAGTGGCACCAAGAGAGTTGGAACATCCATATTTTTTAAGAACGCCTTTTACGGATTCAACCTGTTTATACCCAGTAATTGATATTTGTAATAGTGAAACGACATTTATTCCTAAACTATTCAGAAGGAATGGCTTTAATATGGGTGTTGTCGTTGACATTTTCCCAATAGATTATTGTAATCCTTCTGATGTCGAAAAGAATTGGCCATATATAATAATGTATTATTTGCATTGTACTAATTTTATGAAACGTGGTTGTAAGGGATTAAATGAAAGACAGAAAAATGATTTGATAAAGTATTATACACCAGATCCGTATGCTTCTTTCAACAAATTACATTCTTTAGGTGCGACCTCTGGAGATTATATGTTTGTATGCAATGCATTACCTTATGATTACAATCGGTTGGTGTGGCCTTCACATTGTTTTGAAAAAAGCATTAAACATAAATTTGAAAGTATTGAAGTTGAAATTCCCGTTGGCTATGATGAGGTATTGACTAAAACATACGGTGATTATATGAGTTTCCCTCCCGTAAAAGAAAGAGGAGCAAAGAATTCTCAGATATTTTTTGACCCTGATCGGTCCTATACCTACTATACTCAAATGAATGACGAAGATTTAGAAAAAGCTTTAGGTATAATGTATTAAATAAATCCAAAATCCAGAAGAACAATATGTCAACAGAATCAATACAAACAACAGGTGGTGTCTTGCATCCGCAAGACATTGAATTCATAAATAATTGTATTTGCGAAGTATTTGGATGCAATGTTGAGGCGATTACAGAGTTGCAGCCGCTGCAAAAAGGGCTTTCCAATTCCGTTTTGTCGTTCAGATACAATGGAGGCAAGTATGTGTTCCGCTATCCTGGTCTTGGCTCCGAGATTCTTATTGACCGTGGCCGTGAGTCAATTGTGCAGAAGCAGATTGAGGATGCCGGCGTTGATACCTCTTTGGTGGCAATGAGTGTCCGCTACGGCTGGCGTATATCTCGCTTTGTGGAAACCCGCCCATTCAACTATCATGATGTGAATGACATGGTAAGGGGAATTATCCAGTTGCGCAAGCTCCATGCTGTGCGCCCCAAGGTGAGATGGGAGTTCGATATCAAGGAAAAGTGGGAGTCCATTCGCGATATGACCCCTGCTGAAAAATATGGTGAGAATTTTGCCGACTTCCCTGAATTCAAGGAAGTGAAAGAGCGCATTTACAAGTTGTATGAATTGGCCAAGTTGGATGGCATTAAGAAATGTCTTACACATGGAGATTGCCGTGACGAGAACTTCCTGATCAACAACGAGGAAATTCATCTCATTGACTGGGAGTATGCAGGTTTTGGCGACCCCGGCTTTGACATTGGCTCATACGTGTGCGGTGGTGACCATACCGAAGAAGAGGTTGATAGAATCCTGTTTACCTATTTTGGCCGCAAGCCTTCGTTGAAAGAACAACGTCACTTCTATGCCTATATTGCTATCACAGGCTTTTTCTATATGCACTGGACGATGTATAAGGAGTCGCAGGGCCAGATCATTGGCTATCTGAAACCACAGTGGTACCACTTCGCCAAGGAATACAGTAAGAAAGCCTTGCTATTGTATAACGAGTAAAATAATATGAATTATGACATATATCATTTTATCAGCAGGTAAGGGTGCAAAATTGCAGCCGCTGACTTTGAATCACCCTAAGTCTCTGTACAAACTGGACGACAAGACCACAATCCTACAACGACTGGTTCGTATGATTCGCAAATTTGATGCCGAAGCAGAGATAGTGGTGGTAGTGGGATACATGTACAAGCAGATTAAACATGAATTGGAAGACGACAACGTGAAGTTCGTTCACAATCCGTTTTATTCCACCACCAGTTCGATGGGTTCTCTGTGGTTTGCCAAAGACTATCTGCAACGTGAGAACGTGACAATCATCAACGGCGACATTGTTGCGAGCGACAAACTGCTTCGGGACGTGGTTTGTCAGCATACTGATTATCCTTGCGTATTGCTTGACAGTACCCATCGTGATGCCAACAAATACAATGTGCAGGCGCAGGGTGAGTTGGTTTGTGTGATGAGCAAGAACCTTACCGATTATATGGGCAACTATGCCAGCGTGACCAAACTTGATGCCGTGTCGGCTCGTTTCCTCCTTGAACAGTTGAACCAAATGGTGAACGATGAGATGTATAATCTTTTCTTTGAAGATGCCTTAGTGCAAATGATTTTCCAAAAGAATTTTGAGTTGTACTACAAGGACATTAAGGAATATAAATGGACTGAGGTTGATTGCGTGGACGACTTGCTGAAAGCCCGGCAGATTCAGGCTGAAAGCGAAAAATAATCCAGAACGAAAATACAGAAACAATGAATTATGTAATTATCATAGCAGGTGGTGTGGGAAGTCGTTTGGGAGCCAAAGTGCCGAAACAGTTTGTGGAGGTGCTGGGCAAGCCAGTGATAGCCTACACCATGGAGCATTTCCAGAACCACCCTGACATTGATGCCATCGAGTTGGTGTGCGTGGATGGTTATCAGGATCATTTGCAGGGAATTGCCGACAAATACGGCATCACCAAGGTGCTGAAAATAGTGAAAGGCGGCTCGGAATATGAGTATTCTATCATGAACGGTGTAGAAGGACTAAAAGACATTGCCAATCCAGATGATTTGGTGATAATCCATTGGGCAGCTTCTCCCTTCCTTTCTGAGGAGATTATCACCGACAATATCCGTGTTTGCAAAGAGAAAGGAAATGCTATTACCGCAAGTTATTCATACTTGCTCTATGGAACCAATGATGGCGATTGCTCAAAGAAAGCCATCAATCGTGAATCGTTTATGACGCTTGCCGCTCCACAGTCGTTCCGTTACGAAGTCATTAAAGATTTATACAAGCAGGTAGAAGAGAAGAATCTGTTTGAAACGGTTGAAGAGCATCACACCACAGTTTTCATGGCAGAGTTGGGAATACCGCTCTATTTCTCAAAGGGCAGTCACACCAACATTAAGATAACCACCAAGGAAGACATTGATTTGTTCCTTGGATATCAACTGGCAAAGCAGTATAAAGCAGAACACGGAGAATAATGGGAATCACTGTCGAGAAATGCTTGCAAGCTTGGACAAACTCTCTTAGACAGATGAAGGCCAAAGCTGATATTGTGTTCTTTGGCGATTCGCTGACCTATTATGGCGATTTTGCTTCGGTGTTCCCTGACAAGGTGGTTTGCAACCTCGGTTTGCGAGGCGATACCATTCAAGGGATGATTGACAGGGTGGATCAGGTGCAACTGCTGCAACCCAAGCAGGTGTTTCTTATGGCAGGAATAAACGATGTGGCGCAAATTTCGGTAATAGAGTTTGGGGCGTATTACAATTGTTTATTGGATGCCATTTCTCAGACTTTGCCCAAAGCGAACATAATCGTTCAGACTATGCTACCTGTCAATAATCAGGATTTCAACATTAGTTGCGACAGTGCTCATATTCGTGCATACAACTGTAGAATTGAAATGATTGCAGAGAAACGGAGCTTGAAAATTTTGGATGTGTACTCATTGTATGAAAAAAATGAATTATTACCATTGAATTTGACGAGGGATGGCTTACATCTTACCTCTGATGCATATCTGCGTTGGTATAATGCATTGTCAAATATTTGATGGAGAATGATTCAAGTTTCAGAGATTGTCAACAGCATATTTACCTCCAAGACCTATATCCTCTTCTGCGAAGGAGAGGATAAGGCTTGGTTGGTGGACATTGGCGACATAGAACCCGTTGTTGTATTCTTGCAAGAGAAAAAGTTCATGGTTGAGGGAGTGTTCCTCACCCATGGGCATTTTGACCATATATACGGCTTGCCTTCATTGATAGAGCATTATCCCAATTGCAAAGTATATACCACCGAATTCGGGAAAAAGTCGTTGGTTTCCGATAAACTGAATATGTCAAGGTATCATGAGATGCCCATTATTTACGAAGGCGATAATGTGACAGTGGTTCATGAGGGCGATACTATGAGACTGTTCGCTGGTGAGCCACTAATGGAGTTTTATGAAACGCCTGGGCACAACCCCGGATGTCTAACCATGGTGTTGGGAGATATAATATTTACTGGCGATGCCTATATCCCAGGAGTTGGGGCGAATACGCAATTGCCCCGTGCCAACAAGGAACAGGCACAACAGTCTTTGGAAAGAATATTGAAATTGGCAGAAGGGAAGACTATCTATTCAGGGCACAAAGTGTGATTGAAAATTTAAGAACATCGATATGAACAAAGAGAAAATAGAAGCGCTAAACGAGCGCACCAAGCTACTGCTGCTGGGCGGCGGCGAGGTGGCCTTGCAGAAACAGCGTGATGCCGGCAAAATGACCGTGACAGAGCGTATTGACGCGCTGCTCGACCCCGATTCGTTTCAGGAATTGGGGTTGTTTGTAAAACACCAGTGCCACGACTTCGGCATGGATAAGAAGGAGATGGCCGCCGATGGCGTGGTGACAGGTATCGGCACCATTGAGGGAAGACCCGTGTGCGTGTATGCGCAGGATTTCTCTGTGGCTGGAGGCTCCCTCGGCTTGGCGCATGCCCGCAAAATCACCAAGGTGATGGATTTGGCTATGGATATGAAGATACCGTGCATCGGTATCAACGACTCTGGCGGAGCCCGCATCCAGGAAGGCATTAACGCTTTAGCTGGCTATGGTGAAATCTTCTTCCACAACACCGAGGCTTCGGGCGTGATTCCGCAAATCTCCGTCATCCTTGGCCCTTGTGCCGGTGGCGCGGTCTATTCGCCTGCCCTGACCGACTTCGTGTTTGTGGTGGATAAGGTGTCGAAGATGTTCATCACCGGTCCTGAGGTCATCAAGACCGTGTTGGGTGAGGAGATTGGCATGGAGGAGCTGGGTGGTGCGCGTGTACATGCCGAAACCACCGGCAATGCCCACTTCTTCGCCAATAGCGAAACGGAGTGCTTCGCCCAAATCCGCAAGCTGCTGGCTTTGATTCCGCACAATAACGTAAAGAAAGACGAGCGCAAGGCAGCCGTGGAACCCAAAGCGGAGTATCGCGACATCTGCAAGTTCATCCCCGACGATGCCCGTGAGCCTTTCGATGTGCGCAACATCGTGCTGGGCGTGTTGGACGACAGCGACTTTCTTGAGGTGCATCAGGGTTTTGCCCAGAATGCCGTGGTGGGCTTTGGCCGACTAAACGGGCAGACGGTGGGCGTGATTGCCAACCAGCCCATGGTATTGGCTGGTGTGCTGGACATCGACTCCAGCGACAAGATTGCCCGATTTATCCGCTATTGTGATGCGTTCAATATCCCGCTTATCACTTTCGAGGACATGCCCGGCTACCTGCCCGGTGTGGATCAAGAACACGCGGGTATCATCCGTCATGGTGCCAAGGTGCTGTATGCCTACTGTGAGGCCACGGTGCCTAAGTTTACGGTCATCATGCGCAAGGCATACGGCGGAGGCTACATTGCCATGTGCTCGCGCCACATGAAGGCCGACTTTGTGTATGCCTGGCCTACGGCCGAGATTGCCGTGATGGGGCCTGCCGGTGCAGCCAATATCATCTTCCGCAAGGAAATCAAGGAGGCTGCAGATCCAGTGGCCATGCGTGAGCAGAAAATCGAAGAGTACAAGGACAAATTCGCCAACCCCTACGTGGCGGCAGGCTACGGCTATGTGGATGCCGTTATCAACCCCGACGACACCCGCAAATACCTCATCCAGGCGCTCCTTATGGCCAGCAACAAATCGGTTGATCCGGTGAGTAAGAAACATGGAATACCGCCGTTCTGATTCTGTAAAGATTAAAGGTTAAAGGTTATAGAATTAGAATGTGATAGCTTATGGAAAATACAGATACATTAAGATTGGAAAGTGGTGAGTATCGGACTCGACTGACCCCGAAATATCGGAGCCGCAGGGTTTATTCCACACCAGAGCCGGTTGTGAAGGCCGCCATCCCCGGCACCATCATGGAGGTGCTGGTGAAGGAAGGCCTGCAGGTGAAGCGTGGCGATGCCTTGCTAGTGCTGGACTCGATGAAAATGAACAACACCATCTGCACCCCCAATGACGGCGTGGTGAAAAAGATTTATGTCACCGTCGGCCAATCTGTTGGAAAAGATGCGCCAATGGTGGAATTTGAATAATAAACAGCTAAAAACACAATTAAAAACAAACATCTAAAAACACGAAAAA